>OIHE01000008.1_pt1 | contig 133967 bp, 114 predicted proteins | sample 1582501 | NCBI WGS metagenome assembly OIHE01 (sample SAMN02674968, study PRJEB24791) | human gut metagenome, SKBSTL038 | isolation source: stool | host: Homo sapiens | place: USA
GGAGGGGGGATTCGAAACACCCCTCCCTACCTCTGGCCCGCGCGGAGCGCAAGCCGCTTGACCAAAAGAGAAAACATCCCCCGCGCTACCAGCGCGAGAACCAGCTTAAAGAAAAAACCAGCCCTGCGCTCTGGCCCGCGCGGAGCGCAAGCCACTTGATCGAAAGAGAAAACTGCCCCGCGCGGAGCGCAAAGCCATTTGACCGAAAGAATAAAATCCGCCCCGCGCCGGCGCGCGCAGCCGCCACGCCATTTTACGTCTTCACCCAAAATAAACGGAGGAACGAAAAGTGCTTTAGTTGCCTAAACTGCAACCTGATTGCAATTTAGATTCAGGGAAGAGTATACACGGATTCTGCGTGAAATACAAGACCAAAATGCAATCTTTTTGCATTTTTCTCAAAAGAATGACTCTTAAAACCTTTTTTGGAAGAAATTCAATTAAACCTATTGACAATATGGGTAGGAGGGAATATAATGCAGACAACAAAACCACACGCCTTGTAGGTAAGTGGGAATCTCAGAAAGGAGGGTACTCAAATGACGCTGATCTGGAAAAGTCTTCTGCACGCCAACTTCCGCTGTGGGCGAATGTACAGCGCCCGGGCTGAGAAACAAACTCTGAGCCATAGCTGTACGGTGCCCTCTATGCCGCGAATGCGCGAGCGAATGTGACGCCCGAGACAGACAAAAGGCTCTGAGCTGAGAACGATTTCTTTGCCCGGCAGACGAAAGGTGAAACTCCCCACGCTGCTGGGCATTTTTATGAGTAAAAATAATACTTTGAGTACAGATAGAGAGGAAAAATACTATGTCTAACTATAAATTTGAGACCCTGCAGCTTCACGTTGGCCAGGAGCAGGCCGATCCCGCTACCGATTCCCGTGCTGTGCCTATCTACCAGACCACTTCCTATGTCTTCCGCAACAGCCAGCACGCCGCTGACCGCTTTGGTCTGGCCGACGCCGGCAACATTTATGGCCGTCTGACCAACTCCACCCAGGATGTGTTCGAGAAGCGCATTGCCGCTCTGGAAGGCGGCGTGGCCGCTCTGGCTACTGCTTCCGGTGCAGCTGCCATCACCTACACCATCGAGGCACTGGCTCAGGCCGGCGACCACATCGTGGCTCAGAAGACCATCTACGGCGGCAGCTACAATCTGCTGGAGCACACCCTGACCCAGTTCGGCGTCACCACCACCTTCGTGGACGCTCACGATCTGGAAGAGGTCGAGAACGCGATCCAGCCCAACACCAAGGCTGTCTACCTCGAGACTCTGGGCAACCCCAACAGTGATATTCCTGATATTGATGCCATCGCAACCATCGCTCACAAGCATGGCCTGCCGCTGGTCATTGATAACACCTTCGGCACCCCGTACCTGATCCGTCCCATCGAGCATGGCGCTGACATCGTCGTCCACTCCGCTACCAAGTTCATCGGCGGCCACGGCACCACGCTGGGCGGCATCATCGTGGACAGCGGCAAGTTCGACTGGAAGGCCAGCGGCAAGTACGGCAACATCGCCGCCCCCAACCCCAGCTACCACGGCGTGTCCTTCGCTGACGCAGCCGGCCCCGCCGCTTTCGTCACCTACATCCGCGCCATCCTGCTGCGTGATACCGGCGCTACCATCTCTCCGTTCAACGCCTTCCTGCTGCTGCAGGGTACCGAGACCCTGAGCCTGCGCATTGAGCGCCATGTGGAGAACACCAGGAAGGTCGTCGAGTTCCTGGCCAACCATCCCCAGGTCGAGAAGGTCAACCATCCCTCTCTGCCGGATCACCCCGACCACGCCCTGTATGAGAAGTACTTCCCCAACGGCGGCGCTTCCATCTTCACCTTCAACATCAAGGGCGGCCGTGAGGAAGCATTCAAGTTCATCGACAACCTGAAGGTCTTCTCTCTGCTGGCAAATGTGGCCGACGTCAAGAGTCTGGTCATCCATCCGGCTTCCACCACTCACAGCCAGCTGACCGATGAGGAGCTGGCCGAGCAGCAGATCTACCAGAACACCATCCGCCTGTCCATCGGCACCGAGCACATCGACGACATCATCGCCGACCTCGAGGCAGGCTTCGCAGCCGTCCGCGGCGAGTGATCCTCCGGCAAACCTTCCGTCCCCCGGAAGCATAAAAACGCGATTCTCTTCTCCATTCTCCTGAATTGCATAATAGAAGCAGCCAGCCGCCCTGTTACCTTGCAGGGCGGCTGGCTTGCTGTTTGCGGAATGACCGTCTGGCTCAGTGCTCTGCCGCCTCAAAGACGCTGGTCTGCTCCACGCCGGCGGCCTCCATCAGGCCGTGGTGTCGTCCAGCTCCTGCTGTACCAGCTCATCACAGAAAACGCCGTCCAGCTCCCTGGCCGTCATGGGCTTGAGGGTGCCGGGGTTCAGCAGGGGAGCGGGCTTGTTTTTCATATCGGCCCGCACATTGTACCATGCGGTGGGCAGCTCCGATCCTTCCAGATAAAAGCGGAAAAAGCAAAGTCGTACTACTTCCCGAAACCTGTGCGAGGGGGATGAACACCAGCCGCCCCCGGGGGCTGTACACCGCCCCTGCCATGCAGCCGTAGAGAAAAAAGAGCATCACCGCCACTGCCGCCGCCAGAAGCAGCAGCCCCCGGTGGTGGAACGACCAAATGCGATGCCCGGGCCGCTGACGCTGCATACAAGACCCCTCCTTTTGTGGTTTGGGCCATCTTATGCCTGTCAGGGTGCGGCTGTGCGATTGTGCCGGGCCGAAGAGTGTGGTACACTATAGCCATCGAGATTTTTTGTGATACGGAGAAACTTTATGCTGACCATTACACTGCTGGGTACAGCGGCCACCATGCCCCTGCCCGACCGCGCCCTCACGGCTGCGGTGGCCGAATGCGGAGGACACAGCCTCCTGTTCGACTGCGGCGAGGGGACCCAGACTGCCGCCCGCCGGGCCGGAGTCAACCTGATGAAGATGGACGCCGTCTGCCTGACCCATTACCACGGCGACCACATCTTCGGCCTGCCGGGGCTGCTGCAGACGCTGGGCTGTCAGGGCCGCACCCGCCCGCTGGCGCTGTACGGGCCGAAGGGGCTCGGCGAAGTCTGGGCGGCCCTGCGGGTGCTGACGGGGCCTCTGCCATATCCGGTCTGCCCCGAGGTGCTGGACGCCCCGGCGGCGCTCTGCGAAAAATTCGGCGGCTGGCCCCAGAACGCAAAGCTCACGCCGGTGCCGACCCGCCATCGGGTCATCAGTCAGGGCTATCGACTCGATCTGCCCCGGGCCGGACGGTTCTCACCCGAACAGGCGCGGGCATTGGGCGTACCGGTAAAGCAGTGGAAGACGCTCCAGCACGGCGAGAGCATCACGCTGGACGGTGGCCGTGTCATCCGGCCGGAAGCCGTCCTCGGCCCGGCCCGGCAGGGGCTGAGCTTTGTCTTCTCGGGCGACACCGCCCCCTGTCCGGCGCTGGAAAAGGCCGCAGCGGGTGCGGACCTTCTGCTCTGCGACTCCACCTATGCTCTGCCGGAGCAGGCCGCGCAGGCCAAACAGTACGGCCACAGCACCTTCGGGCAGAGCGCAGCCCTCGCCGCCAAAGCGGGCGCGAAGCGGCTCTGGCTCGTCCACTATTCGCCCATGATCACCGACCCGGAAGAAGAGCTGGCCCAGGCGCAGAGCCTCTTCCCGGCGGCAGAGTGCGGCTATGACGGCAAGAGCATCACCCTGCAATACGAGGAGGCCGAAGAATGAACATCACCATAGAGCCCGGCGCCTCCGCCCTGCTGGACGCGCTGCACCGGGCAGGTTTTGCGGCCTATGCCGTGGGCGGCTGTGTCCGGGACAGTCTGCTGGGCATGGCACCCCACGACTGGGACCTCTGCACCGCCGCCCGCCCGGAGCAGGTGATGGAGCTGTTCGGAGAAAAGCGGTGCATCCCCACCGGATTGCAGCATGGCACCGTGACCGTGAAGCGGGACGGCAGGCTCTATGAGATCACCACCTTCCGCACCGAGGGCAGTTATTCCGATGGCCGCCACCCCGACAGCGTGGCCTTTGTACCCGACGTCCGGGAGGACCTGACCCGGCGGGACTTCACCATCAACGCCATGGCCTACAGCGCCGAAGAGGGCTTGTGTGACCCCTTTGGCGGGCAGGAAGATCTGGCCCGGGGCGTGGTGCGGGCCGTCGGTGAGCCGCTGCGCCGCTTTGAAGAAGACGCTCTGCGCATCCTGCGTCTCTACCGCTTTGCGGCCCGGTTCGGGTTCGTTATCGACGAGGCCACCGAAGCGGCGGCGAAGCAGCTGGCCGCCCACCTCGACTGCGTGTCGGTGGAGCGCATCGAAGAAGAGCTGGACAAGCTTCTGTCTGCCCCGAAGCCGGGGGCGTATCTGGAGCCGGAAGTGCTGGCCTTCGTCCTGCCTGAACTGCCGCCCGACGACCTGTCGGAAGCCCGTGAGATCATAGATGCCCTTCCGGCAGGAGGAGAGGAAGTGACCACCCGTTGGGCGGCGCTGCTTCTGCCGCTGGGGGAGGATGGAACACGAAAGGCGCTGAAACGCTTGAAATGCTCCAACGCTGTGATAGATGGAGTATCAACACTTGTGAAGGAGAAAGCTCCCCGCACTCCTGCGCTGTCGCTTCAAGCCAAACGACTTCTTGGCAAACACGACCTCCACACCGTGCGGCAGCTGACTGCCCTTTGGAGCGCTCTTCGACCGGAAAGAAAGGATGAATTTACCGCCCTGCAAAAAGAGGCCGAGACGCTGACCGCCCAAAGCGCCTGCTGCCGCGTCTCCCAGCTGGCCGTGAATGGCCGCGATCTGATGGCGGCGGGCGTCGCGCCCGGGCCGGGCCTGCGCCGCGCACTGGAAGCGCTGCTGGAGGAGGTCATCACCGGGCGGCTGCCCAACGAAAAAGCGGAACTTCTGGCCTTTGCGGCCAAATTTTCTGCGGCTTGACAAGAGAAAGAAGCTGCGGTAGTATTATACTACTGTTTTAGTATGTTATAACAAAAGAGGAACAGAATGACAGAAACACAGAACACTTCCCGCCGCCCCGGGGCGCTCATCGCCATGAGCGGCGGTGTGGACAGCTCGGTGGCGGCATGGCTCATGCAGAGGGACGGTTTCGACTGCACCGGCGTCACCATGCGCCTCACCCGCAACGAGGCCGTGAACACCGAGGGTCTGCACACCTGCTGCTCGGAGCGGGACATTGAGGACGCCGCCGAGGTGGCCTATGCGATGGATATTCCCTACGAGGTGCTGGATTTTACGGCAGACTTTCAGGAAAAGATCATCGACAAATTCATCCGGGTCTACGAGGCCGGCGGTACGCCCAATCCCTGCATCGACTGCAACAGATATATGAAGTTCGATCACCTGCTTCGCTGGGCGGAAGCGCACGGGCTGGAGCATGTGGTCACGGGCCATTATGCCCGGGTGGAGCAGGACGAGGCCACGGGCCGCTGGCTGCTCAAAAAGGGTCTGGACGAGAGCAAAGACCAGAGCTATGTGCTCTACAACCTCACGCAGGAGCAGCTGGCTCATGTCCGCCTGCCGCTGGGTGGTCTGCACAAGAGCGAAGTGCGCGCCATCGCCGAGCAGCAGCACTTCGTGAACGCCCGCAAGCACGACAGTCAGGACATCTGCTTCGTGCCGGACGGCGACTACGCCCGCTTTATGGAGGATTTCACCGGAAAGCACTACCCGGCGGGCGATTTCCTCGACGTCGGCGGCAGAAAGGTAGGCACCCACAGCGGCGCGGTGCGGTACACCATCGGCCAGCGGAAGGGCCTGGGCCTCGCCATGGGCGCACCGGTCTACGTCTGCGCCAAGGATATGCAGGCCAACACCGTCACGGTCGGCCCGGAGTCGGAGCTGTTCGATACCATCGTCTATGCGAACGAAGTGAACTGGATCGCCATCCCGGAGCTGAAAGGCCCCCTGCGGGTGACGGCCCGCACCCGTTATCATCAGACCGAACAGCCTGCCACCGTCTACCCGGCAGGGCCGGACAGCTTCCGTCTGGAATTTGACCAGCCTCAGCGGGCCCCCACCCCGGGGCAGGCCGTCGTGCTGTATCAGGGCGATGTCGTCCTCGGAGGCGGCACCATTACACAGGTGGCGAAGGGATAAGGGGGAGCGGCCCGGCCCTCTCAGGCGCTTCGCGCCGGAGCCGATTGCCTGACCGCTGCATTCTGGCTCTCCCTTTGGGAGAGCTGTCACCGAAGGGGGCTGAGAGGGCAAGCCCGTGACTGTAAAAAGCAGAACCTAAAGGAGAAATGATATGCAAGACCAGTATTCCCGCACCCAGCTGCTGCTGGGTGCGGAAGCAATGACCAAACTGCACGATTCCCGCGTAGCCGTGTTCGGCGTGGGCGGCGTGGGCGGCTACACCGTCGAGGCGCTGGCCCGCAGCGGCGTGGGGGCTCTCGCCCTGATCGACGACGACAAGGTCTGCCTCACCAACCTGAACCGCCAGATCATCGCCACCCGCAAGACGGTGGGCAGGTTCAAGGTGGATGTGGCCGAAGAGCGCGTCCACGACATCGACCCCAACATCAAGGTCACCACCTACAAGACCTTCTTTGGCCCTGAGACGCAGGACAGCTTCGATTTCAGCCAGTTCGACTACGTGGTGGACGCCATCGACACTGTCACCGGTAAAATTGCGCTGGTCATGAAGTGCAAGGAGGCTGGCGTCCCCATCATCTGCTCCATGGGTGCAGGCAACAAGATGGACCCTACCCGCTTCGAGGTCACGGATATTTATAAGACTTCCGTCTGCCCGCTGGCCAAGGTCATGCGCACCGAGTGCCGCAAGCGCCGCATCAGGCACCTGAAAGTCGTTTACTCCAGGGAGCCTGTCATGACGCCCATCGAGGATGACTCCATCAGCTGCAAATACCACTGCATCTGCCCTCCGGGTACCCAGCGCAAGTGTACCATCCGCCGCTCCGTCCCCGGCTCGAACGCCTTTGTCCCGTCGGTCGTGGGCCTCATCATCGGCGGCGAGGTCGTGAAGGACCTCGTGGGCTTTGTCCCCATGAAGGGCTGAATTTGATAGAATAAGAAAACGGCAGGTTCAATGAACCTGCCGTTTTCTTCGTTATGAACCGATTTTTACTGCTCAGGAGCAGCGAATGCGATGGGGGTAGCGCCAGCAGCTGCGTCCACGCTCTTCAGAGAGATGGGAGTGATCTCGTAGTGCAGGGTCTCGAAGCTCTGGGTGCTGCCGTCCTCGGTGGTGAACTCGAGAACATAGGTCATGTCGTCCTGCTTGTCGGCCTCGACATCGCGGGTGATGACGACATTCTCGCCGTCGGCCAGACCGGCCTCGCCAGCCAGGTTCTCGCCCTTGTCCTCAGAGCCTGCCTCGTACAGGTACAGCTCGGAGACGGTAGAACCGGTGGTGTTGTAAACGGTGTACTCTGCGCTCTCAGCAGCCTCAGAAGATGCTGCCTCGGAAGATGCAGCAACGGAGGAAGCAGCCGCAGAAGAGGCAGTGCTGGAAGCAGCAGTGGAAGCAGAGCCGCCGCAGGCGGTCAGAGCAACAGCCAGTGCCAGAACGGCAGAGGCGGCACAGATCTTGTTCAGTTTCATGAAAATGTACTCCTTGATTTTTGAATCGGACTGTCCGTGATGGACGGCTATCGGAAATTATTATGCATTACTTTGCCTAAAAAATCAAGAGATTCCGCGCAGAATGCACAATGAAGTAAGAACTGTTACCAAAATGAAATAAAACATTCACAAAGTCATCCGCGGTTCAGCCGCCGCTGCGCCAGCGCAAAGCCGACGGCGCTTGCCGCAAAGACGGCGTAATAGCTGGCCAGCCGGTAGAACATCAGCAGGCTCATGGACGAAGCATCGGGGAGGAAGCTGCTGTACACCAGCAGGAAGGCCGTCTCCACCGAGCCCATGCCCGCCACGTTGGGCAGGGCGTTGGAGACGAAGAAGGTCAGCGACGTCAGGAGCTGCACCTGCCAGAAGGCCAGTCCGGTATCCAGCCCCATGAACCGCAGCCCCATCCAGGGCAGGCAGAAGAGCAGGAACAGCTTTACGAGATGCACGCCCAGAATGGCGGCACAGCGGGGCTTGTCCGCCAGCAGATGGCGGCTCTCGGCGCTCAGGGCGTCCAGCTGCTTGAGCCAGCTTTCCCGGCGCTCGGCCCAGCGGCCCGTGTCGGGCAGAAAATGCAGCAGCCAGCGGGCCAGACGCTGCACCACCGGCAGGGCGCAGAGGGCGATGAGCCCCACGATGACGCCCGCCACGACAGCGTAGGCCCCGGGCAGATACCGCAGCACGCCGTCGGAGTGGGCCGCCATCCAGGGGCGGCCCGCCAGAAGCAGCACGGTGGCGTAAAGCAGGACGGCTGTCTTGTGGAAGACGTATTGCAGGGTCATCAGCCCCACGCCGGGGCCGACGTCCAGCCCGCGCCGGTGGAGATACCACGTCTGAAACGGCATCGACCCTGCGCCGAGGCCCACCACATTGCCGAAGGTCCCCATCCATGCGTTGTCGATGCCCTGCCGCAGCGGGAAATGGGACAGGCGGCTGCGGACGATGAGCCAGCTGGATACGCCCTCGAGAAGCGGGTAGCTCAGGCCCACGGCCAGTGCCAGAAGCCCCTGCCCGAGGGTGAGCCGGCTCAGCGCCTCGGAGATCTCGGCCCAGTGCTCCCGGAAGATGAACACCACGATGCCGGTCAGCAGGGCCAGAACGCCCAGCGAGAGCAGGGTCTTTCGGCGCGAAGGGGCGGGGGAGGCGGACGAACTCATGCGGGGACTCCTTTCAAATTATAACAAAAAACGGACTGGGATAGACTCTTAGGAGAGTATATCACAGTCCGGAGGTGTGTTTGTGAACAACCGCCAAATTTTTTGCCTCAGTTTCGGCAGAGTGATAAAGAACGGGGAGCTTATTCGCCGGTAAGCTCCTTTACGGCCTGTTGTAAACTGTCGGAAAACGCCTGCTTGGAGTAATGGCTCTCGTAAAGCTCACGGCAGGCGGGACGCATGGCGGCAAGCTTTTCCGGGTGCTCGATGGCCCAGGCCAGCCGCTCGGCCAGCTTTTCGGGGTCGTCGTCCTCGTAGACGAAACCGTCCACGCCCTCGGTGATGAGCCCGGCGGTGCCGGTGTGCTCCGACACGATGGCGGGCTTGCCGAAGATGAGGCCCTCGGTGACGAAAGTAGGCATGGGGTCGTCGCGGGAGGCGCAGACGAGGCAGGTACACTGGGCCATCAGGCTCTTGATCTCGTCGCGGGTGAGCCGCTTGACATAAAAGACGTTGTCGGGGCAGTCAGCGGTCAGGCTCCGCACGGCGTCCATCATCTCAGCCTCTGCGGCCTTGCCCACGAAGAGGAAGGATGCCTTCTTCATGGTCTCAGGCGGCAGCAGCCGGATGGCCTTGCAGAAGATGTCCTGGCCTTTCCGGTTCTCGAAGGAACCCACGGTGGCGAACAGAGGCCGCCCGCCCGCATAGCTCAGATCGTAGTGGGAGAACTTCTCGGCGGCGTAGTCCGGCAGGCCGTAGATGAGGGGCCGGATGTTGAACTCCGGCCGCACCGAGTGCATGGCGTTGGCGGCGTGGCTGCCGACGGAGTAGAGCCGGATGTTTTCGCCCAGCTCTCTGGGGATCTGGTGGGCGATGTGGGGGTAGCCCGCAAAGGCATCGTGGAGCCACCAGAGCACCGGCACCCGCGCACCGCTCAGGGCGCGGACGGCCCGGGCCTCCACGACGGTGTTGGCCAGAACGAGGTCGGCGCAGAGGGCCAGCCCCCAGAGCAGGGGCGACTGGACACAGCCCTTGCGGGTGATGACGGTAGCTCCCGCCTCGAGGAAGAGCGGCATGGAGCCGCCGTCCTCAGGGCCGAGGACGACCACTTCGTAGCCCATGCTGCGCAGCACCGGCACGGCGCTCACCAGCACGATGGGCGCACCGGTCATGTCCAGCAGGTGGCTCATGATAAAGACGCGCTTCCCCTTTACAGACCAGACGTCTTCGGCGCAGATGTCCCGCTCATAGTGGGCCAGCGCCAGTGGGAGGCAGACGTGGCTGCGGCGGAGCTTCGCCGCCAGCGTCAGCAGTTCGACGGGATTTTCCGGGTCGCGGGCTTCCGCCTGACAGCGGCGCAGCAGCTCCCGGGAGACGAGGGCGCAGCCCGGGCAGGCTGCAAAGCCCTGACTGTGGTAGAGGGTGGTGACGCCTGAGTAGCCGAAGACGGCGTCGCTGGTGACGTAGTCTGCGCCGCTGCGCAGTGCGTCCGCAAAGCAGGAAAGGGCTGTAGGCATCAGGAAAAGGTCTTCCCTGACCAGAAGCACACCGACGGCGCTGCCGAGGGCTTCGGGGCGGAGGCTGTCCGTCCATAAAAATTTGCGGTGGAGCTGGTCCTGCAGGGAAGCTTTCAGGGCGGCGTTCCGCCCCGGCGCATAGACGCCGAGAAAAACCTCCTGGGTGTCGAGATATTCCTGTTTGGCGAGCTGAGCTCGCTGCAGAGTGGTATAACTGCTGTACATCGTATCCTCCTCTCCGCAGGCAGGCTCAACGGCTGCGATGGAACAGCCCCAGCAGGCGGCGCAGGGGCTGCGTGAGTTTCCAGCTGCTGGAAGAGAGGATGTTTTCCAGCGAGCTCTCGTAGGCTTTGCTCCGGGCGCTCAGCTCGGCGTTGGCCTGATGCAGCTCGGAGAGATTCTTCTGCAGGGCCTCGATGGTCTGCTTCTGGTCAGCCGTAGTCTTTTCCAGCTGGTCGAGGTGCATCTGCTCGCAGACGCGGGTCTTCTGGAAATACTGTACGCCCTCGAGAACGGCGGCGAACAATGGGTCGTCAGCCAGCGGCTCCAGCGGGAAGTAGCAGTAGCTCACGCCCAGCTTCATCCCGGCGGGGAAACGGTTCAGACCTTCCAGCATGAAATTCGGGTCGTCGTTGAGGAACAGGATGCCGTCGCCGTGGAGCGGCACACCGCTCACCGGGCGGCAGAGGATGCGGTCATCCGAGAAGACGAAATCAGTGATGCAGCAGGGCAGCTCACCGGGGTCGAGACGGAGATTGAACGCGGTCTCCGGCAGCTCGAAGGTCGCTGTCACCATGCCGTTCAGCTCGTCGTATTCGTAGTCCGGGGCTTTGACGGTGTCTTTCTGGGAAAAGCCGAACCCGGCATCATAGTAAAGCAGCGGCTGCACCAGAGCAGGCGAGTCGGTCTGCCTCTCTTTCTGGGGGTGGGCAGCATAGAAGGTCTGCAGCTGCTTTTCCAGCTCGAGGCAGCGCTGGGCCAGCCGCGAAGTGCCTTCGTCTGCAAGTTTGAGCTGTTGTTCAAGGTCTGCAATGCGGCTGCGCAGAGCCGCTTCAGGAGTTTCGTTCATCATTACCGGGTCCTCCTCCGATTTATCGCAAGGCGTACAACCCGCGCTGCAAGCCCATGCATCAAAAGTAACTATAGTCTGCCCTCAAAATGGCTGGATACCAAAGCGCAGAAATTTCAGTGTTTTGCCGCATAGCGGCGGGTCTTGCTCCGCTGCCGGGGCTTGTCCGCAGGCTTGCCGCCCCGAAGCTTCCGGCCAAGCTCTTTGCGGCGCATCAGAAGTTCGGTGACGGCGAAGATGGACACAAGCGAGAACACGAACTGCAGCAGCATCCCCTGCACCGGATGGTCAGCATACTTTGCAGCCATCAGATACCACGGGATGGCCGTCAGCTCCACCGTGTGGATGCAGAAGATGAAGAGCGAGCGCCGGCCCACCCACTCGATGGCATGGGAGATGGGGCCGTCCACCCGGCGCTGCCATTCCAAAAAGAGCCGGATGATGCCGTAGCCCGCTGCGCCATCCAGCAGGATGCTCAGCGGCCCCATCGTCCACTCGCCCAGCGAAACGCAGTCGGTGCTCTGGGTCAGCAAAACGCCCGCGACGACGCCCAGCGCGGACGCGATAAGTCCGGCTTTGGCTCTGCCGGAAAGGGGAGTTTCGAAAAGGCGGCGCTTCTTGGCCAGATAGCCGATGTAAAGGTAGGGCAGCGACACCATGCCCTGTGCGATGCAGAAGGGAGCCTCCCACACCAGCGTGACGCCCCAGCCAAGCAGGGTGACGCCGACGACTGCGGGGGTTATGTACCGCTCGGGGAAGATCTCGAGCAGCACGTCCAGCAGCACCCACGCCAGCATCAGGGCCACTAAGTACCACATGGGGCCGCAGGAGAAAAACTGCTGCCCGAAGTAAGTGGCCGTGTGGGGCAGGCCTAACAGGAAGCCGCCTAAGACCTTGGCCGATTCTGAGAGGGCGGCATCCCACGAGCCGAAAGCTGCGTGGTGAAGGAAAGCGTGGAGCACCGTGGTGGCCAGTGCAGTATAAAGGTAAGGCTTGAGCAGGGTCTTGAGCTGCTGCTCGATGCATTTGTGGATGGAGCGCTTGCGGAAGCCGTAGCCGCTGGCAATAAAAAAGGCGGCCATCAGCGCTTCGCGGTAAGCGAACAGCGCGAACGCGAAAGGGATGACGTCGTTGGTGCCGAGGGGGTAAAGCTCTGCCGTGTGGGCAAAGACGATGGCCAGCATTCCGATGCCTTTCAGCAGGTCGAACATGCCAAGGCTGCTTACAGTGCGGGGCTTGGTGCCTTCCATGAAAAGGGTCCTCCTTGTGCGCCATTCGTCCCGGAGGCCCCGGAAGGCCGTATTTTAGGCGCGATAAATAAAAATATGAAGCTCGGCGGGGAGCTTTTTTGCTAAATGATATAAACAGTATAATGCTTTTTGGGCTTGCTGTCAATTTGATAAGGACTCGACCTCCGGGCGAAGTTTCGTCCTGACGAAAAAAAGTGTATCACAGCTTTTTGCATATCGCAACAAAAGGAAAGAATTACATCTGCCTGCACAAATCGAATGCAAGTTTAAATTGCATATTTGTGCAATTAAATCTTGCGTTTGTGCTCTGCTTGAGGTATACTGTTGCCATGAGGAGCCGTGCCAGAGTTTTCCTCGAAATGCCAGAGATTCGGAATGGCTCTGGAAGGTGAATGAAAAAAGTGCTGAGTTGAAAATTTGACAAAAAAGGAGAAAGACCGATGGCTGAATACATCAAAGTACCCGCAGGCGTATACGACATGGTGACCCGCTGCATGGAGCAGGAGTTCCCCGATCATGTGGCCATCCGCTATGTGGCCGAGGACGGCAAGACTGTCGTGGAGAAGAAGTATCGCGAGTATGCGCAGGACATCCGCCGGATGGTGGCCTATCTCAAGGCCGAAGTGCCGGACATCAAGGGCCGGCGCATCGTTCTGCTGAGCCGGAACTGCTATGAATTCTGCGTGGCGTCCTACGGCATCATCCTCGCCGGCGGCGTCCTCGTGACCCTGAACCAGAAAAAGAACTGGGACGAGCTGGAATATGAGCTGGGCCTCGTGGAGCCTGCCCTCATCCTGAACGACGGCATCGACTACGGCTGCCGCGCCGAGCTGGAAGCCGCCTACGGCCCGAAGCTCCGCCCCATGGACTGCTATAAGGATACTGACCCCGGCGAGCTGACCAACTGCGTGGGCCACGATGATCTGATGATGCTGATGTTCACCTCCGGCACCACCGGCCGCAGCAAGGGCGTCATGCTCTCGGAGCGGAATATGTGCGCCAGCCTGCACACCTATTCGGAGGTGGCAGAGAACTGGATCACCGACCGCCTCCCGGCAGGCCAGAAGCTGCCGCTGAGCCATATGACCCTGCTGCCCCTCTTCCACATGGCCTGCTTCGTCTGCGTCATGTCCTACCCGCCTGCCGGCTGGACTCTGAACCTCTGCGGCGACATCCGCGACTTCTACCGCGACCTGGGCCTGATGCACAGCGATGTCATGGCCTCGGCCCCCATGCTGGTAGAGACCATCTACAACGACATGAAGCGTGGCCGCGTCAGCCGCCTGAACGGCCTGTGGGACCTGTGCTGCTCTTCCGCTGCCCTCGACCCCAAGATGCTGCTGGAGCTGGCCCAGAACGGCTTCGTCGTCAACCAGTGCTACGGTATGACCGAGACCTTCGGCGACGGCATCCTGAACTTCACGCAGGTCGAAAAGCACATGAGTGCCGTGGGCAAGCCCGACGACCACGTTCAGTATAAGCTGGACGAGACCGGAGAAATTTGCATCAAGGGCGACTGCGTGATGCTGGGCTACTACAAGGACCCCGAGGCCACGGCAGAGGTCATCGATGCCGACGGCTGGTTCCACACCGGCGACCTTGCCCGGATGGATGAGGAAGGCTTCTATTACATCACCGGCCGCAAGAAGAACCTCATCATCCTCGCCAGCGGCGAGAACGTCAGCCCCGAAGAGCTGGAAAAGAAGCTGGCCCTCTGCCCGGCCATCACCGAGTGCATCGTGAAGGAGAAGGGCCAGAAAATTTGTGCCGTCATCTACTGCCCTGAGGATAAGCAGGAAGAGGTCAGAGCCTTCGTCACCGAGGTGAACCGCAGCCTGCCGCTGTATAAGCGCATCAGTGCCGTGGAGTTCACCGCTGAGCCCCTGCCCCGCAACGCTCTGGGGAAGCTGCTGCGGAAGTAACAAGTAAGAAGAAACAGTGAAAAGGATACGCCGCGTGGTTGCATTTCTCAGCCGAAACAGGTATTATTACTCTGAGGCAGAAAATGTCAGCTGCCGGCGTTTCGCTGTAATAAAGAAAAACAGCAAGGAGCGACAAAAATGATAAATACTGTATATGAGCTCATCACGGACGTCATGGCGAAGCAGTACCCCGACCGGGTGGCGTTCCGCTATGCGGCCGCCGATGGCAAGACTGTGGTGGAAAAGACCTACGCCCAGTATGTGCAGGACATCCGCAGGGCTGTTACTTACTTTAAGGAGAATATCCCCGACATCAAGGGCAAGCGTGTCGGCATCATGAGCCGCAACTGCTATGAGTACGGCGTCAACAGCTTCGGCGCGATCCTCGCCGGGGCCGTCGTCGTGACCATCAACCAGAAAAAGACCTGGCCCGAGCTGGAATATGAGCTGGGCCTTGTCGAGCCTTCCCTCATCGTCAACGACGGCATCGACTATGGCTGCCGCCCCGACATCGAGGCCGCCTACGGCGATAAGCTCCGCCCGATGGACGCCTTCAAGGACAGCGCGCCTGCAGAGCTTGTTGACTGCGTGGGCCACGATGATCTGATGGTGCTGATGTTCACTTCCGGCACCACCGGCCGCAGCAAGGCCGTCATGCTCTCGGAGCGCAACTTTTTTACCACTGTGGAGTGCCAGGTCAAATTCGGCGACGCCATGCTGGACTATAAGCACGAGCATATGCCCGAGGACAAAAACGACGTCCTGAGCAACTTCGCCATCCTGCCCCTGTTCCATCTGGGTACGTTCATCTGCCTCTTCATCTGGGCCTGCAAGGGCTGGGCGCTGAACCTCTCCGCCGACATCCGCGACTTCTACCGCGACCTCGGCCTGATGCACAGCGATGCCATCGCTGTGGCTCCCATGCTGATGGAGGCCATCTACAAAGACGTCAAGCGGGGCCGCCGCGCCCGCCTGAACGGCATCTGGAACCCCTGCGGCTCCTCTGCCATGTTTGACGGTGCCATGCTGGCCGAGCTGGCGCAGCAGGGCATGATGATCACTCAGGTGTACGGCATGACCGAGACCTGCGGCGACGGCATCATCAACTACGAGCAGGACGAAAAGCACATCCGCGCCGTGGGCAGGCCCGACGACCACGCCGAGTACAAGCTGGACGAGACGGGCGAGATCTGCATCCGCGGCGGCTGCGTCATGCTGGGCTATTACAAGGACCCCGAGGCCACCGCGGAAGTCCTCGACGCCGACGGCTGGTTCCACACCGGAGACCTGGCCTGTGTGGACGAGGACGGCTTCTATTACATCACCGGACGCAGGAAGAATATCATCATCCTCGACAGCGGTGAGAACGTCAGCCCCGAAGAGCTGGAAGATCTGCTGTCCAAGTGCGAGGCCGTCAAGGAATGCGTCGTCAGGGAGAAGGGCAAGAAGATCTGTGCCGTCATCTACTGCGGCGAGGCCGACCAGCAGACCGTCCGCGACTTCATCACCGAGACCAACCGCACCCTGCCGCTCTACAAGCGGATGAGCGCCGTGGAGTTCAGCGCCGAGCCTCTGCCCCGCACCGGCACCGGCAAGCTGCTGCGCAAGTAAGAATAAACCGGGCAGGCTGCGGAATACTGGAAAAGAGCCGCGGCCGCCTTGAATGGAATTACGAAAGGAAGATTCAAACTATGGAAAGAACCGAGATCGTGTCCCAGATCCTTGCAATTCTGGAAGATGTTGCAGAGATTTCCCCCGAGGATGTCAACGAGAACAGCGTCCTGATGGACGACCTGGACCTGTCGTCCATGGAGATCCTGACCGTCGTCGCCGACCTGGAGGAGACTTTCGGCCTGCGCATCCCCGAAAAGGAGCTGCGCAACTTCGTCACCATCAGCGATCTGGCCGACTATCTGGCCGCACACGCGGGGGAATAAGGAATGGATGCCGGACAGCGCTCTGTTTTTCAGGGCATCGTCTACTATTACCGCGAAAACATGGTCAACTGCCGCTATCAGGTCACGCTGAAGGATGCCGTGGACGGTGCGCTTTTGCAGCAGGCTCTGGATGCGGCCCGGGCAAAGGCACCCTACTATTTCCAGAAGTCGGTGTGGGAGAAAAAGCTGCTCCACCTCGAGCCGTCGGACGCCCCCTGCCCGGTGCGGCAGGGCAGCGCAAAGCCCGAATTTCCGGACGAGAACGGCTTTACGGTTGCCCTGAGCTATGAGGGGAAGGTCGTCTACTTCGACTGGTTCCACTTCCTGGCTGATGGCCGGGGCATGGCACCCTTCATGACCATGGTGCTGCAGTTCTACTGCAACCTGCGGTACGGCACGGCTTTCGAGGGCCGGACCCTTGAGACGGACCCCGCCTACGACATCGAGGACATCCTTGCAAAGTACCCCGAGAGTCAGGTGGCCAACGATATGCAGCGCCCCGTGGTGCAGACCTTTGAAGAGACGCCCACCTGCTGCCGCGTCCGGCTGGAAAAGGCGGGGCTTGTGGACGCCGCCCTCCGCTGCGGCGTCAAGCCCTTCAGTACCCTCACGGCCCTGCTCTGTAAGGCGGCGCGGGCGTATCTGGACAAGGACGAGGTGCTCTACAGCTACTCGACAGACGCCCGCGACGCGCTGGGCGCGCCGAACGCCCTCTACAACAGCGTGGCCTCCTTCCAGCGCAAGCTGCCGCTGACGGCAGATGCCCCGCTGGCCGAAGTGGCCGTGGGCGTGGACGCTGACCTGAAAGAGAACCTTTCCGCTGAGCGAAAACTGTTCCGTATCGCGGAGCAGATGGGCTGGGTCTACCGGGTCTACCAGCAGAAAGCCAGCCTCAGCATCAAAAAGCGCATCTTCCAGATGGGCGAGTACATCAGCGGCTTCCCGGCGGACTTCTGGGTGAGCTATCTGGGCGACCCCTTCGCTCCGTCCAGCCCGGAGCTGACCCGGTACATCGAGGACTTCCAGACCTGGGTGCCGGCGGACGGCGCTTCCATCGGTCTGGAATGCACCAGCCTGCATGGCATCATCACCCTCTGCGTCAAGAACAAGGTGCCGCGCCCCGGCTTTGCCGAGGCTCTGCGCGCCGCGTTCGAGGCCGAAGGCATCAAGGTGCTGGAGGCTGCAGAGCTGGGCGCAGACAATACATAATCTGCGTGGCCAAGAGCGAGGGCCTGCCGAACGAGGAAAAGTTCAACGCATAATTGACCTGTAACATACAAAAGCGTCCCTCCGTTTTACCGGAGGGGCGCTTTTTGCGCAGCAGAAGTCTTCTTTTTTACAGACGGCCCAAAGCCGCCGCCGGGGTTTTACGCCGATTTTGCGTCCGCATGGTTTCGGGCCGGGCGGCTGCGGCGGTAGAATAAGGCCGTTCCCGGTAAATCGAAAAAGAGAGAAGGAGCCATGAGGCTCATGGAAAGAGAGGACTTTCGCATGAAAGAGAATAAAATGTCCCGCCGCAGCTTTTTGAAGGCCGGTGCCTTTGCATCCGCCGCCGGTATGCTGGCCGCGGCGCCTGCCGCTGCCAACGCCGCTGCCCCCAATGCCGCCAAAGCGGCAGAGGAAGAGAACGGACTGCTGGGCGTGTTCGGCGGCAGACCCAAGTATGTTTTCCTCTTCATCGGCGACGGCATGGGTACGGCCCAGATCCAGTCCGCCCGATTCTATAAGGGTACGGTGGAGAACAACGGCGCTGTCGTCGAGGGCGAGCTGAGCTTCACCCAGTTCCCCGAGGTGGGCAGTGTGACCACCTACGACAGCACTTCTTTCTGCCCCGACTCCGCTTCCACTGCCACTTCCATCGCCACCGGCCACAAGACCGAGAGCGGCGTCATCAATATGTGCCCCTGGACCCGCGATGTGCCCTATGAGACCATCGCCGAGAAGCTCCACGCCCAGAAGAACTACAAGGTGGGCGTCGTCTCCTCCGTCAACATCGACCACGCCACCCCCGCTGCCTTCTATGCACATCAGAAGACCCGCAAGAACTACTACGCCATCGGCAAGGAGCTGGCCGTCTCCGGCTTCGAGTATTTCGCAGGCGGCGAGTTCCAGAAGGTGAACGGCGACGGCACCGGCCCCAACAACCACGAGATCGCCGCCCAGAACGGCTACAACGTCGTCACCCGTCAGGCAGACGCCGCCGCCCTCAAGGCCGGTGCAGGCAAGACCCTCATCATCGCCGAGGCTCTGGCCGACGGCAAGGCCATGAACTACGCCATGGACGCCGCCGCAGGCGAGTGGCAGCTGACCGACTACGTCAGGAAGGGCATCGAGCTGCTGGACAACAAGAAGGGCTTCTTCCTGATGACCGAGTCCGGCAAGATCGACTGGGCCTGCCATGCCAACGATGCCGCCGCTTCCATCCACGATGTGCTGGAGATGAGCAACGCCGTGCAGGCCGCTGTGGACTTCTACAACGCCCACCCCAACGACACCCTCATCCTCGTCACCGCCGACCACGAGACGGGCGGCATGGCCATCGGCTACAAGACCACCAACTACGACACCTTCCTGACCAACCTCACCCACCAGAAGATGTCCTACGCCAAGTTCGACTCCACCTATGTGAAGGGCTACATCGCCAACAAGACTCCCTTCGAGGCCGCCATGGCCGACGTGAAGGCAAACTTCGGCCTGACCCTGCCCACCGACCCCGATGCTGCCAGTGCAGGCAGGCTGCTGCTGACCGACTACGAGGTGGAGAATCTGCGCAAGGCCTACGAGCGGACGCTGGAAGTCGGCGCTGCCTCCCAGAAGGAGATGAGCCAGCAGGACTATGAGCTGTACGGCACCTACATCCCCTTCAGCATGGCCATCTGCCACACCATCAACCACAAGTCCGGCATGGACCACACCACCTATGCCCACACCGGCGCGATGGTCAACATCTATGCGCTGGGCGTCGGCGCGGAGAAGTTCCGCGGCGTCTTCGACAACACCGAGATCTACCACAAGCTGGCTGAGCTGACCGGCGTACAGTAAGCCTCTCTCTTCAAACGAAAAAGCCTGTGCAGACCCTCCCGGGGCGGGAGGCTGCACAGGCTTTCTTGTGTTCACAGGTGGATGGTGCAGCCGCGGCCCAGCATCTGGGCCAGCAGCATAAGGGTCGAGACGCCGAAGCACCCACCCATCATCAGCAGGCAGAGTACTACAGAGCCGAAGTCGCACCGGCATGCGCCGGGCCGGGCCGAGTAGTAGAGTACCTCGCACCCCAGCAGGATGAGACCCGCCGCAGGGAGCACCTGCCAGATGACCATCCACGGCAGGCCGGGAAGGAAGCGGGCCAGCAGGAAGAGCACACCTGCCGCGATGAGGCAGACGCCCAGCGTCAGGGTGCCGACTCGGCGGAGCGGCTTATTCGTCGTGTTCGTGGTCGAAGTCATCGTCCGTCACCTCGTTTTCGTTCACCACCGGGCCGGAGAGCAGAGGAGCGTTCTCCGGCTGCGCGGCCTCGTCGGCGTGATACTCGCAGAAATCGGCGTCCTCGGGGGCGTCCTTGGAAGCGTCCGGCTTTTTGGCCGGATGGGGGCCTTTCACCAGCCAGACGCCGCAGACGATGAGGACCACACAGACCACCACATCCGGCAGGCTGGCCATGACGAGATAGAGGGCGCGGAAAACGGGGGAGGAGTGGCCCCAGCGGTAGACGAGGTCGCCGAGAGTGTTCATGATGAGGTTCTGGTAGGCGATGAGCGCACCGAAGGCGATGAGCAGCCAGCCCACCAGCTTGTGGCTGTCCAGCAGAGCCCGGGCCAGCCGCCTGTCGCGGGGGTCGAAGTGGATGAGGTAGTCGTCCTCCGGCGCGGTGTTCGCGATGATCTGCGCCCGGAGGTTGAAGGTGTCAAAGAAGCTGTACATCCACAGCACCACCAGCAGGAGCAGCACCGGGTTGAGCAGTGAGCCCACCATCCCGATGAGGCAGGCCGTGAGGATGAGGGAGAGGCCCCGCTTCATGTAGCCCTGATACATCTGGCCTGCGCCGGGGATAAACGCGCAGCAGAAGGTCAAAAATCCGTTTTTCAGCATAACGATCTCCTTGTTTTATGATTTTATGTTTTCTGCCGCGTTCAGCAGGCTTTCCAGCACAGAGGAAACGCGGGTATAGATGTTCTCGCCGGGGCGGGAGGTCACGGGCCTGCCCAGCTTTTCGGGCAGAAGCTTCGGAGGCTGTTTTTCCGGCAGGGTGACCTGGACTGTGGGCAGGAGAGCCTGCAGGTCGCTGCCGTGGTCGGTGACGAAGGTCAGCGCTCCGGTACGCCACATGGTCAGCGCCAGCACGGCGGCGACGCCCGCCACCGCAGCCCGGCCATAGGTGCTCTGCATCAGCCGCACCCAGATGGTGCTCATCACGGTACGGCGGACATCCCGGGGAGGGTCGGCGAGGGCGTCGGCGGTCAGAAGTGCGGTATAACGGTCGGTGCATTTGTCGCAGTAGGCGAGATGCTCGGCGGCTTCCAGCCGTCCCAGCTCGTCCAGCTGCCCGGCGGTGAGGGCGTGCAGCCCTTCGTCGCTCAGACAGCCGTCTTCACGGAACAATTCCATCTTAAAAGCCCTCCTTTCCGGCAGCGCTCAGCTGCGCGGCCAGCATCTTTTTTGCCCGGAAGACCTGTGCCTCCACTGTTTTCTGGGGCCTGCCGCAGAGCCGGGCGGCTTCGGCGGCGGTGTGCTGTTCCAGCAGCATGAGGCGGCAGGGCGTCTTGTAGGGCTCCCGCAGAGCGAGGATGCGCTGCGTCAGCTCCTCTTCGCCCAGAGCTTCCAGCACCTGCGCTTCCGGCTCGCTGCCGGGCGGTGCGCCCTCAAGTGCAAGTACATCGTCGCCGGGGGTGTTCACCCGGCGCGCCCAGGCGCTGCGTAAGTAATCCTTGGCTTTGTTGGAGGCGATGCGGGCCAGCCATTGCTTTTCGTATCCGGCAGGACAGCGGTCCATGCTCCGCCATGCAGAGAGAAACGTTTCCTGCGTCAGATCCTGCGCATAGCCCTCATCTGCCACCAGCTGACGGCAGATGGTGTAGACGAGGGACTGGTACTTCTGTACCAGCCTGTCAAATTCCAGTGCATTCAATGGCTGCTCTCCGCCTCCTTTCTGCCCGGCATTTCAAGCGCTCTGTCTATCTATACGAACCAGTGGGGCCAAAAACTGCAAAATCATGGGAAAAACTTTGAAAATGTGGTAGAATGGCCTTATCAAACCTCACAAAGGAGAAAACACGATGGCCTCTGCCACAAAACAGGCACTTCTGGCGGCGCTCTCCGCCGCCCAGGGCGAATGCATCTCCGGCCAGCAGCTGGCCCGGCAGCTGGGTGTGAGCCGCGCTGCCGTCCATAAGGCCGCCGCCGCACTGGCGGCTCAGGGCTACGCGCTGGAAGCCGCCCCCCGGCGGGGCTATCGGCTGGCGGGCGGCGACCCCTTCTGCGCCGAGGCGGTGGGGGAGTACGACGCCCCCATCTACCTCTACGACAAGCTGGAAAGCTCCAACCGCACGGCCAAGACGCTGGCCCTCGAGGGCGCGCCCCACGGCACGATGGTGCTGACAAGTCAGCAGACGGCGGGCCGGGGCCGGCTGGGGCGGCGGTTCGAGAGCCCGGCGGGGAAAGGCATTTATCTCTCGCTGGTGCTGCGGCCCGGCCTGCCCATGACCGAGGCGCAGGCCGTCACCGTCAGCGCGGCGGTGGCCGTCTGCCGGGCTGTGAAGCGGCTCTGCGGGCTGGACTTGGGCATCAAGTGGGTCAACGACCTCTATTATAACGGCAAGAAGGTCTGCGGCATCCTGACGGAAGCCGGGGCCGACATCGAGAGCGGCCAGCTGGAATGGCTGGTGGTGGGCATCGGCCTGAACCTGACCTCCCGCCCAGAGGACTGGCCCGAGGAGCTGCGGCCCATCGCGGGCAGTCTCTACCCCGGCGGGCCTGCACCGGTGAGCCGGGCGGCGCTGGCCGGGGCCATCGCCCGGGAGCTGCTGGGTCTCTGCCCGGCCTTCGACTGTCTGGACGAGTACCGCGCCCGGTGCTTCGTGCCGGGCCACTGGGTCACGGTCTGCACCGGGACGGAGAGCTACGCCGCAAAGGCGGTGGCCATCGACGACGCCGGGCGGCTCATCGTGGCGCGGGAAGGGGGCCGCACCGAGGCGCTCTGCCACGGAGAAGTGAGTATCAGGCCGTCGCCGCTGGCGGTAAAATAATAAACCTCTCCGTCATCGCTGGCGCGATGCCACCTCCCCTATCGAGGGGAGGCTTTGGCAGGCCGGGCCGCTTTGTACTGACTGCTGAAAGCTGAATATGGCGCAAAATACCGTGCCCTGCTTGCGGGGGCAGCGGCTGCTGGACAAGTTATCTCGTCAAGCTGCTGCTGCCCGCTGTAGCAGGGCACTATTGCTTCTGAAAGATTGAGCTTTGCTCGTTTAGAATGGATTTGACCGACACGCCAGAGGCTCCCCTACTAGGGGCAACGGCGACGACCGCCGCCAGTGGCGGAAACAGGGAGAAGCTGTTGGGGCAGCGGCCAGCAAGACGCAAGCGAAGCGCTGCGGATGCTGGGTGCCGCAACCCGGCCCTGTCGAGCGGAGCGAGACTGAGAGATCAAAACACCCCGAAGCACACCAGCCCCAGCACCGCCGCGATGCCGATGACCTTCGGCACACTGAGCTTGAACTTCTGGAGCAGCACAAAGCAGAGGATGCCGATGGCGATGCCCGGCAGGCTGATGCCGCCTGCCTCGGTGATGCAGGTCTGGCGGCAGAGGCCCACCAGCACGCCCAGCACCATGCCGATGCAGACAGGCTTGACGATTTTCATGATGTAGCTCATGACCCTGCTGGTGCGGAACTTCTGGAAGAACGCCGCCGCCAGAAGCGTCAGCGTCAGGGTGGGGCTGAGGACGCCCAGGACCGCGAAGACGCCGCCCGGCATCCCGGCGGTCTTGGTGCCTGCAAAGGTGGCGGCGTTGACGCCCAGAGAGCCGGGGGTCATCTCGGCGATGGCGATGAGGTTCGTCAAATCGGCGTCCGTCATCCAGCCATGGGAGGACATTTCATCCATGATGAGGGGGATCATGGAGGTGCCGCCGAAGCTGGTGAAGCCGATCTTCGCAAACGCGGCGAAGAGCTGAACGAGGGTCTCAAGCATGGCCATGTTCGCTCACCCCCATCCAGACCAGCGCGATGACCACACCGGCCGCCACCAGCGTCAGATTGCTGATGGACGTAAAGCAACAGAGCACAAAGGCGACGGCACAGATGATGATGGGCATCGCGCTGGTCAGGGCATCTTTGCCCAGAGAGATGGCCGCGCCGCCGATGATGGGGGCCACGGCGCACTGGACGCCCCTGAGGGCCGACCAGACCCAGTAGTTATCTTTAATGGCGTCGTAGATGGCCGTCACGATGGTAAGGGTGACGACGGCGGGGATGCACAGGCCGATGGCCGCGCAGATGCCGCCCAGCACCCCGGCCATCTGATAGCCGAAGAGCAGAGTGATGTTCACCACCATGATGCCGGGCAGGCTCTTGCCCACGGCGATGAGCTCCAGCAGGTCGCTCTTGGTCATCCAGCCGCGCTCGTCCACGAACTCCCGCTCCATCTGGGCGATGATGCTCCATCCGCTGCCAAAGGTGAACGCGCCGATTTTGATAAAGTAGAGAAGCATCAGCAGGGCCATTCGTGCGCCGGTGGGGCGCTGCTGTGCGGTTTCGGGTTTTGTTGTCTGCATGAATCCTCCTGAGATACCGGGGTTGCTGTTCTTTTACCTATAAGATACCACAGACGTCCCCAAAAGGCGAATGGAAAAATGGAATGGTTCCCGGTTCCTGTCAGGAATGCTCGTAAGTCATCCAGCTGCCTTTCCATGCGTAGAGGGCCATCAGCACGGCACCCAGCGCCCACGACACCGGGTAGAGGACGAACACGCCCTCGATGCCCGCAAAGAAGGGGAGGGCGAACCGGATCCACACCACACGGAAGAGGCAGAGCGAGATGAGCAGCACCACCATCGGCGGCACGCTGCGGCCGGTGCCGCGCACCGCGCCCGCCATGCCGTGGAGGATGGCCAGCAGGAAGTAGAAGGGGCAGAAGTAGTGCATGGCGCTGCACCCGAAGGCCACCACCGTCTCGTCGGAGGTGAACAGGTGCATGATGGGATCCTGGAACGCCAGCAGCAGAGCGCCGGTGCAGAGGGTGTAGAGCACGCCCATGCCCAGCGTGACCCACATGCCGTTCTTCACTCGTTTGAGGTTGCTTGCGCCATAGTTCTGGCCCACGAAGGTCGTCGCCGCCATGCTGAAGCTGGTGACGGGCAGGATGTTGAAGCCGTCGATTTTCATATAGGCCGCAAAGCCTGCCATGGCGGCGGCACCGTAGCTGTTGACGCTGGACTGCACCAGCACGTTCGAGAAAGAGATGACCATGTTCTGGATGCCGGTGGGAAGGCCGATGCGGATGATGCGGGAGGTCATCCGCTGATCGGGCCGGATGGCGGAAAGCTCCACCCTGTAGTCGGCGTCCACCTTCATCAGAAAGCGGAGGCTCAGCACACAGGAGACCAGCTGGCTGATGTCGGTGGCGATGGCCGCACCCGCCACACCCATCTTCAGCCCGGCGATGAGCACCAGGTCGAGGATGATGTTGGTGATGGAAGCGCAGGCGAGGTAGATGACCGAGCGGCGGGAGTTGCCCGCCGCGTTGAGGATGCCGGCCGCCATGTTGTAGACGACGCTGAACAGCACGCCGCCGAAGTAGAGCTTCATGTAAGTCACGGCGTCGCCGAGGACTTCTTCGGGGGTGTTCATCCAGACCAGCAGGCTGCGGCTGACGGCGATGCCGCCCACCGTCAGGATGAGGCCGAGGATGACCGCGATGGCCAGGGAGGTGTGGACGGCGATGCGCGTTTCCTTTTTATCTTTTGCGCCGAGATACTGGCTCACGACGACGCCTGCGCCGACGGCCACGCCCTGACTGAAACCGATGAGCAGGTAGATGGGCGAGCCGCTGGAACCGACTGCGGCCAGAGCGTTGCTGCCCAGAAAGTTGCCGACGATGATGGAGTCGGCGGTGTTGTAAAGCTGCTGGAGCAGGTTGCCCAGGATGAGCGGCACCGAGAAGAGCAGGATGCTTTTCCAGATGCTGCCCTCGGTCATGAGCAGGGTCTTTTTCTGCTGCGGCTGTGCCGGTGCGGCCATAGTGTCTCCTCCCCTAAAAAAACGCGGGAATTTCATAGGTATTTCACAATAAACCTAACAATACATCGTTCTGTGCCGAATGTCAAGCAGAACGGAAAAGAAAGCCCGCAGACTTTCCACATCTTGTTTGCAGATTGTTCAAAACTAACTCAAAGAAACTCCATTTTTATCCGGTACAATAAAGGCGCAGTCGGGAAGACAAGAACGAGATCCCCCATCTCCGGCTTTTGACTTTCCATAAATGCCATGCAGGCAGGATTTATGCGCAGCCCCGCAGCGGGTGCCGCGCCCTTAAAAAAATACTGTCCCCCACCTATGCGAGGCAATAGCCACGGCGGCGGACAGACTACCAACAACCTCCTAGCAGCCGCAAATGTTTAGGAGTTCTCATACACAGGCAGCGCCGCTTTCTCCTCCTTTCCACGGCGCTGCCTGTTTTTGTATTGCAAATCCATTTCCAAATAGGCTCCCCTCGATAGGGGCAACAGCGACGACCGCCGCCGGTGGCGGAAACAGGGAGTCGCTGTTGGGGCAGCGGCCAGCAAGACGCAAGTGCTTTTTAAAGCACAAAGCGGATGCTGGGGGCCGCAACCCGGCCTTGTCTGCGAAGCAGACTGAGAGGTTGCAAAAAAGCCCATCGCACAGCTGTGCGATGGGCTTTTGACGTTCTTATCGCATATCGTGCAGGCGCTCTGCCGGGAGGGAGGCTTGCAGCAGGCTCCATGCGGCGTCGAGGCTGTCGTTCAGCAGATAGGCCTGATTCTGCCGGACATAGAGGTAAATGGCGTTGGGGGTGCGGTAGGCCAGATGCATATCGTGCCACGCATACTTGCGGCTCGCCTCAGGCTTGTCCTGCTCGCCGGCCATCCAGACCGACAGTCCGTCGTCGTCCAGCAGCAGCCGGTAGAAGGGGCGGGGCAGGCCCATCTTTTTGATTTGGAGGCGCAGGGAGTGGAAGAACGTCCAGAAATAGACGGCCGGCACGCCCAGCGCCACCACGGCCAGCAGCACCGTGAGCAGGGCTGCGCCGTCTTTCTGGCCCACCTGCGACAGGCAGACACCGGCAGACACCAGCAAAATGGCCGTGAACACCAGAGGCCGGTGCCACGCCTTGTGGTGGCGCAGCAGGTCAAAGGCGGCAAAATCGTGGAAGGACGCAGCATCCATCTGGACGGAAACGGAGATCGGCTGAGACATAAAAATACCCTCCTTTTTTGGTCATAGTACCATATTATTTTCCAACAATCAAGGATGATATTGCGCAGATGCCCTAAAATGTGCTAAAATAGGACGAAAAAGAAAGTTTATGGAGCTTTCGCTCTGACGGCGGGCAGGCCGGATAAGGCGGAAGATGCGCGGCAGAATATCACAGAGAGGGAGGATGGGTGCGTGGGGCGCAGGATGACCCTGAAAGGGCAGATCAGTCTTTGCCTGGCGGCGTTTTTTCTGGCGCTGGCGGGGCAGATATTCTTGAGCTTTTACCAGTCCGGCACCGTGCTGCGGGAACTGGACGACCAGATGGGCAACTTCAACGCCATCAGCCGCTTCCAGAACGGCGTGGAGCGGAGCCTTTCGGCCATGGAAGATTACCGCTGGGAGTACGGCGACGCCAAAGCGCTGACAGAGGAGCTCCACAGCGCCTTTTCCGTCACCAACGCATGGCTCTGGCGCATCGAGGGCGACCTTGGCACTGTGAGTGAAGAGCAGTATCTGCTCTACAATGCCGTTTCCACTACCTACGACAGCTACACCGCACTGGTGGACCAGCTGGAAGAAGCGGTGGCCGCCGGTCAGGACGCGAAAGCCGCCCAGCTCTACTATAATAAAATCGTACCCTGCGGCGGCTATCTGCGCCAGTACACCCAGCAGCTGCTGAACACGGCCATCACCGACGCTCAGGGGACTTACACCACCGTGTCGGCCCTCAGCGACCGGGTGAAATGGGCGCAGACCGTTGTGGTGGCGCTTTGCCTTGCGCTGGGCTGCGTCATGGCCTTCTCGGTGCTGACGCTGCTGACCCCGGTGCAGCAGATGATCGGCGCCTCCCGGGAGGTCACCCGGGGCGAGTTCGATTCGCCCGACCTGCCTGCGCCCCGTCAGCCGGAAATGGCCCAGCTGACCGAAGCCTTCAACCATATGAAGCATTCGATGGCCGAGCAGGTGACCACCCTGCGGGAGAAAAACGAGATGGAGCGGGAGCTCCACCGCCAGAAGACGGAAGCTCTGGAATTACAGAACCGGATGGAGCGCAGCCGTTTGCAGCAGCTGCGCAGCCAGATCGACCCCCATTTCCTTTTCAACACCCTGAACGTCATTTTACAGACCGCCGGACAGGAAAAAGCCTACCGCACGCAGGCCCTCATCACGGCTCTGTCGCACCTGCTGCGCTACAGCCTGATGAGCAACGACGAGCAGGTGCCGCTGGCCCGGGAAGTGCGGATCGTGGACGAGTATTACTCGATTTATCACGTCCGCTTCGGCGACCGGGTGAAGATGGTGTGGCGCATCTCCGACTCCCTCGATTTGACGGAGACGATGGTGCCGTCCTTCATCTTGCAGCCCATCGTGGAGAATGCCTTCAAGCACGGCATCTCGCCCAAGGAAGAGGGCGGCGTGGTGCGCATCCGCATCAACCCGCTGCGGGATAAGGGGCTGCTCTATATCAGCGTCTGCGACAACGGCGTGGGCATCCGGCCCGAACAGCTGGCCCAGCTGAAAGCCGCGCTGGCCCAGCCCGGGGAGCGCTGGGAGCATATCGGCGTCTATAACGTGGCCGCACGGCTGCGGCTTCTGGATAAACGGGGGCGGCTGGTCATCCGCTCTCACCCGGGCCGGGGTACGGCCATCGGTATGTACCTGCCCCTTGTAGAACTTTTGGAGGAGGATTTGGACGATGATACGCCTGTTGATCGCGGATGACGAAAAGCTGGAGCGGGAGGCGCTTGCAGAGCTGGTCCAGCGCCGTTTTGAGCGGGAAGTGGTCCTGGAGGTGGCGGAAAATGGCCGCAAAGCTGCCGACACGGCGGTGCTGTGGGGCGCAGACCTCATCCTGATGGATATTGAGATGCCGGGCATGAGCGGCCTCGACGCCGCCCGCGCCGTGCTGGCCCAGCGGCCTTCCTGCCGGGTCATCTTCGTCACGGCCTACAGCCTGTTCCAGTATGCCCATGAGGCGGTGCATCTGGGGGCCTGCGACTATCTGCTCAAGCCGGTGGACCCCGACGAGCTGGAAGCCTCGGTGCGCCGGGCTATGCGGCAGATCGAGACGGAGCGGAAGCTGGAAGAGCTGGCCGCCGCCCGGCCCCAGCCGGAGCAGACGGAGACCGAAGAAGAGGCGGAAGACGCCCCCGAGGAGAGCGAGAACAGCCAGACGGCCCTTGTCATGGCCCATGTCCGCCGCTACCTCGAGGATAACTATATGTTCGATCTGTCGCTGGACAGCGTGGGCGAGATCCTGCACATCAGCCCGGCCTACCTGTCGGCGCAGTTCAAGAAATACCAGAAGATGAACTTCCTCGACTGCCTCACCGAGCTGCGCATCAACGCGGCAAAGGAATTGCTGGCCGACCCCTTCCGCTCCTCGGCGGAGGTGGCGTCGATGGTGGGCTACGAGGACGCCAGCTACTTCGCCCGGGCGTTCAAGAAACGCACCGGCATGACCCCCACCCAGTATCGCCGTCAGGCCGGCCGGAAGGCAAAGGCCGACCCGGAGGCCGGGCTGTGAGCGGGCGGATGATTTCCCGCCGCAGTGTGCTGGCGCTGGCCGCCTGTACGGCGCTGGGCGCTGTGGGCTGCAGCAAGACGGAAGAGTACAACGGACCGGAGCTCATCCTGCGCTACGCCGAGAACCAGCCCGAGGATTATCCCACCACTCAGGCCGCTCTGGCCTTTGCCGACCTCGTGGCTGAGCGGACGGAGGGGAGAGTCAAAGTCGTGGTCTACAGCGGCGGGGAGCTGGGGGCCGAACAGAGCGTCATCGAGCAGATGCAGTACGGCGGCATCGACTTTGCCCGCGTCTCTCTGAGCCAGCTGGCCGAGTATCAGCCGGCCCTGAGCGTATTGCAGCTTCCTTTTCTCTATACCGATGCGCCCCAGATGTGGCGGGTGCTGGACGGTGAGATCGGCGATGAATTCCTCTCCGGCCTCGGCGCGATGGACCTCGTGGGCCTGTCGTGGTTCGACGCCGGCGTCCGCAGCTTCTACACCCGCGAAAAGGTGGAGACGCTGGCGGATCTCGCGGGGCTGACGCTCCGGGTGCAGGAGTCGGACATGATGAGCGAGATGATACTGGATCTCGGCGCAAAGCCCGCGCAGGTGGTCTACAGCCGGGTCTATGCAGCCCTGCACAACGCCGAGATAGACGGCGCGGAAAACAACTGGCCCAGCTATGAGGCCATGGGCCACTATGAGGTGGCCCCCTATTTCTTAAAGGATGAGCACACCCGTGTGCCGGAGCTGCAGCTGGCCAGCGAGGCCGCGATGGAAAAGCTGGCGGAGCTGGACGAACGCTTCCCGGACATCATCCGCGCCTGCGGAAAGGAGAGCGCTCTGGCTGAACGCCGCCTCTGGGCGGAGCGGGAGGCCAGCGCCGAGAAGCATATGAGGGAATGGGGCGTGGAGGTGACGACCCTCTCCGCCGCCGAGAAAGCCCGCTTCCGGGCGGCAGTCGAGCCCGTGTACGCGGCGTTTGAGGAGCAGAGCCGCCTCATCCAGCGCATTCGAGAAGCCTGAAAAAGTGCAAGAGATATTACATTGTATTCATCTTGTTGGGCAGTGTGCTGAACAAACCGCACCATTGTTTGTAAGGAATGCACAAAAGTGTTTCTCACATTTTTTTGAAAAACAGGACATTTTTCATAAGCTCTTGTTCTGACTAAAAAATTTTGCTAAAGTGTGTACAGTAAATGAACGGACGGTGTGCGACCCGTGCAGAGCACACCGCCCTGAATGAGGAAAATCTAAGGAGGACTTTATCATGAAGAAGATTTCTCGTCGCAGCTTTCTGGCAGCAGCTGGTGTTTCCGCCGCTGCTCTGGCACTGACCGCCTGCGGTGGCTCCGGCAACAGCACTGCTGCGTCCTCTGCCGCAGCTTCCACCGCTCCCGCCGGTGATGCCGCAGCTGCTGCTTCCGACCCGAAGGTGACTCTGGTCTACGCCGAGGTCAACCCGCTGGATACCATCGTCGGCCAGACCGGTTCTCACTTCAAGGAGAAGGTCGAGGAGCTGACCGGCGGCTCCGTCGTCGTCGATGTGCAGGCTTCCGGCGTTCTGGGCTCTGAGAACGACGTTCTGGACGCTATCCTCGGCGGCTCCACCTCCATCGACATCAGCCGTATCTCCGCTTTCGCACTGACCAGCTACGGCTGCAACAAGTCCAAGCTGCTGTCCATCCCCTTCACCTTCGAGAACCGCGCACACTTCTGGAACTTCGCCAACAGCGAGCTGGCACCTGAGTTCCTGAACGAGCCCCAGGAGCTGGGCCTGCCCGTTCGTGGTATCTTCTACGGCGAGGAGGGCTTCCGTCACTTCTTCACGGTCAAGCCCGTTTCCGGCATCGCTGATTTCAAGGGCCTGAAGCTGCGCGTGTCCAACGACCCCGTCATGAACGGCATGGTCGAGGGTCTGGGCGCTAACCCCACCGTCGTCTCCTTCGGCGAGCTGTACAGCGCACTGCAGACCGGCGTTGTCGATGGCGCTGAGCAGCCCATCGCAAACTACAAGTCCAACGCCTTCCCCGAGGTCGCTAACAACCTGATCCTCGACGGCCATACTCTGGGCGCTGTGCAGGCTGTCATCACCGACAACGCCTGGAACAAGCTGACCGAGAACCAGCAGGCTGCCGTCATGGAGGCTGCTGCGGATACGCAGGCCTTCAACGCTGACCTGTCCGAGACCGCTGAGAAGAAGGTCCTCGACGAGTTGAAGTCTTCCGGCTGCAACGTCGTCGATGTCCCCGATAAGGCTCCCTGGCAGGAGGCTTGCGCTAAGGTCATCAGCGAGAACACCTCGGATCAGGCTGAGCTGTATCAGCAGCTGCTGGATATGAAGGCCTGATAAAAGCGCCTTTATCCTGAAGTAGTACATAGCCCGGCGGGGGACTACGGGATACGCCCGCAGACCCGCCGGGCTTTTTATAAGAGTATGGAGGAGCTCCTATGCCGAAAATCTTTACCACTCTGGATAAGATCAAGCCGGCGTACGACGTCACCTACAAAGTGGTCCTGTTTATCTGCAAGCTGCTGCTGATCGCAGATATTCTCATCACCACCATGTCGGTCATTGGTCGTTACGTCCCGTTCATCCCGGATCCCGCATGGACCGAAGAGGTCGTGCTGACCTGCATGAGCTACATGGCCGTGCTGAGTGCCGCTCTGGCCATCCGCCGCGGCGCACACATCCGCATGACCGCATTTGACGTCTACCTGCCCAAGATCGCCGTCAAGGTGCTGGACATCCTCGCCGATCTGGCGGTCTGCATCCTCGGCCTCATCATGCTGGTGGTGGGCTGGAACTACGCCACCACCCTGGGCGGCCGCGGCTTCTATGTCTCGATGCCCTGGCTGAGCCGTTTCTGGATGTACTTCCCCGTGCCTCTGGCCGGTGTCGCCATGATCATCTTCGAGATCGAGGCGCTGTACAACCACATCAAGAGCTTTTTTGTAAAGGAGGAGAACTAATATGACAGTCCAGACACTGGCGATCGTTGTCCTTCTTGTCAGCTTCTTCGTCATGATCTTCCTGCGTTTCCCCATCGCATACGCCGTTGGCCTGTCCAGCGTGCTCTGCCTGATGGTGCAGGGTCATGCACTGTCCGATGTCTGCCGCCTGATGGTCAAGGGCATCTCGTCCTTCAGCCTGATGGCCGTCCCCTTCTTCATCACCATGGGCGTCCTCATGGGCAGCGGCGGCATCTCCGAAAAGCTGATCGCTCTGGCTGACGCCTGCGTCGGTTGGATGCGCGGCGGCATGGCAATGGTCAACATCGTTGCTTCCTACTTCTTCGGCGGCATTTCCGGTTCTGCTTCCGCAGATACCGCTTCCATCGGCTCCATCATGATCCCCATGATGGTCGATCAGGGCTACGACGCCGACTTCTCCACGGCCGTTACCATCACCTCCTCCTGCGAGGGCCTGCTGGTCCCCCCGAGCCACAACATGGTCATCTACGCCACCACCGCCGGCGGCATCTCCGTGGGCAGCCTGTTCCTGGCCGGCTACCTGCCCGGCGCTCTGCTGGCCATCGTCCTGATGATCGGCTCCTACATCATCTCCGTCAAGGAGAATTACCCCAAGGGCTCTCCCTTCACCATCAAAGGCTTCATCAAGCAGCTGGGCACCTCCATCTGGGCGCTGGCCGCAGTCGTCATCGTCGTCTTCGGCGTTGTCGGCGGTGTGTTCACCGCTACCGAGTCCGCTGCTATCGCCGTTATCTACTCTCTGCTGGTCTCCGTTTTCGTCTACAAGGGCCTTGACTGGAAGGGCGTCTGGCACGCTCTGGACGAGTGCGTCAACACTCTGTCCATCGTCCTCATCCTGATCGCCACCTCTGCAGTGTTCGGCAACTGCCTGACCATGCTGCACGTGCCTGATCTGGCCGCAAACGCCATCACCAGCGTCACCAGCAACCCCTACATCATCGCACTGCTCATCGACCTCATCATCCTGGTTCTGGGCTGCATCATGGATATGGCTCCCATCATCCTGATCGCTACCCCCATCCTGCTGCCCATTGCGACCTCCATCGGCATCGACCCCATCCAGTTCGGTATCATCATGGTCCTGAACTGCGGCATCGGCCTGCTGACTCCCCCTGTCGGCGCGGTTCTGTTCATCGGCTCTGCCGTGGCGAAGCGCCCCATGGAGAAGGTCGTCAAGGCTACCCTGCCGTTCTATCTGTGCATGTTCATCGCTCTGCTGCTGCTGACCTATGTGCCTGACATCAGCCTCGCTATCCCGAAGCTGCTGGGCGGCTACGTCAGCCCCATCACCAACCCGCTTGGCCCGGTGTTCATCCACTGATAAGCTGATCGGCTCATCCTCCTCCGGATGACAGAATAAACGGAAAGCCCCCGCCTGCAAAGGCGGGGGCTTTCCGGCGTTATAGAAGTGTCTGGAGTGCCGGAGCACTGAATTTCATGAGCTTTTTCAGGGTCAGCTCCTGCTGAGAGATTTGATACAGCAGCCGTGCGGCCGGCTCTTCGGGCGGGGCGGAAAGCCCGGGCCGGAATGCGTGTACTGCCCGGGTAAAGGCGTGGACGCCCTCTTCTGTCTCAAGCACCACCAGCTGGGTATGCCCCCGCAGCAGGGCGAACAGTCCGACCTGGTATTCCCGGGTGTCCAGCAGAAGCTCCATCTCGTCGGCGGTGAGGAGGAGGATGTCCGCGAAGGGGAGAAACTGCATCACCGTGTCCCGCAGGGTCTTTTCGCCGGGCCAGAGGGCAGGGCGGAGAGAGGGGACAAAGCAGACCGGCACACCGGCGGTGCGGGCGGTGTCCAGCGCGGCAAGGTGGGCGTAGCGGCAGGGGCTGTCCACGAGGCAGGCGCTGGAAAAGGCCAGCATTTCAGCATCTGCGGCCCAGTCAGCGCCCAGCTGTTCGGGTGCATAGAGCAGCTCCGAAGAACGGGTGCGGCAGCCTAGCTGTTCGCCGCCGCCGTCGAACAGCAGCGGCGTGGGGGCGCGGGAGGTGAAGGAGACCCGGCTGATGTCCACACCGGCAGCAGATAAAGCGTCTGCGATGCGGTGTCCGAAAGCATCCTCGCCAAGCTGCGTTAAAAGAGAGGCTCTGCCGCCCTGTGCGGCATAAGCCAGTGCCAGCGAGGCGGCGCTTCCGCCCATGCGGGGAGAAAACGTCTCTGCCGACGCCAGCGGCGCGGTGCTGTTCAATTCCAGCCACGCTTCGCCCAGACAGTATAAAGTCTTGCCCGGCATGATGCACCCTCCCTTCTGCCTGTTTTCAAAAACAAACTACAGTATACACCCATCCGGGCGTTTGTGCAAATGGAGAGCTTGACAGCTTCGGTCGGATTGTGATAAACTGACGCAATATGGCAGTATATCTGAAATTTGAATGATAAAAGGAGGAGAACATGAGCCTTACCAAACAGTATTTCAAATACGTCAGCCAGAACATCTTCGGCCTGCTGGGTACATCCTGCTACATCCTGGCCGATACCTATTTCATCTCGCAGGCGGCAGGCACCAGCGGTGTGGCTCTGCTGAACCTCTGTCTGCCCATCTACAACTTCATCTTCGCCATCGGCTCCATGCTGGGCCTCGGCGCGGCCACCCGCTACGCCATCCTCCGGGCGCAGGGCGACGAGCGGTCGGAGCGCTATTTCTCCAACGCCCTGCTCTGGGCGATGGTGTTCGCCCTGCCCTTCATGCTGGTGGGCATCTTCTGCCCCGAGGTGCTGCTGCGGTTCATGGGCGGCGACGCGGAGATCGTTGCCCTGGGCGTGGGGTACGCCCGCATCTTCCTGCTGTTCACGCCCTTCTTCATGTGCAACTACATCGTCGCGGCCTTTGTCCGGAACGACGGCGACCCCTCGCTGGCCATGGTGGCGACCCTCTGCGGAAGCCTCTTCAACGTGGTGTTCGATTACATCTTCATGTTCCCCATGGGCCTCGGCCTGCCCGGCGCGGCGTTGGCGACGGCGGTCTCGCCGGTGTTGAGCATTGCGCTCTGCAGCCGCCACTTCTTCAAAAAGAGCAGCACCGTCCGCCTTGTGCGGCAGCTGCCCTCGCCGAAGCTGCTGGCCCAGAGCTGCCAGCTGGGCGTCTCGGGCTTCGTGGGAGAGATGTCCTCCGGCGTGACCACCACCGTCTTCAACCTGCTGCTCCTGCGTCTGGCGGGCAATGTGGCCGTGGCGGCTTACGGCGTCGTGGCGAACTACGCGCTGGTGGCGACGGCTGTCTTCAACGGCGTGGCCCAGGGCGCACAGCCGCTGGTCAGCAGGTGCTACGGCAAAAACGATGCCGCCGGTGCCCGCAAGCTCCTGCTGCTGGGCAGCGGAACAGCGCTTGCGCTGGCGGCGGCACTGTATGCAGTTCTGTTCGGGTTCACCGGGCCGGTCGTCGCGGTCTTCAACAGTGAGAACTCGGCCCTCATGGCGCAGTATGCCTTCAGCGGGACGCGCATCTACTTCCTCGGCTATTTCTTCGCGGGCCTCAATATCGTGGCCGCCGGCTATCTGGGCGCAGTGGACCGCCCCGCAGAGGCTTCTGCGACGTCGCTTTCCCGCGGCATCGTGGCCATCGTGGCCTGCTCTCTGGTGCTGAGCGCCCTCTTCGGGATGAACGGCGTCTGGGCCGCGTTCCCGGCCTCTGAGGCCATCACGGCCTGCCTGACCCTCTTCCTGCTGAAGCGGAAAAAGCGCATCGCTTAAATAAACAATTCCTGTTCCAGCCGCTGCTGCTCGGGCGAAAGCTCGGGCAGTGCGCTCCGACCGGCCATCGCCCGCCACTGTGTGGGAGATCGGCCGGTCGTTTTTTTGAAGACGCGGCAGAGGTAGTTGGCCCCCGAGAAGCCGCAGAGGCTGGCGATGACATCCAGCGTGTACTCCCGGTGGAGCAGCAGACGCATGGCGGCTTCTATGCGGACGCTGGTGAGATACCGCCCCGGCGAGACGCCCAGCGCCGCCGTAAAGGCCCGGACGAGGTGGCTCTTGGAGACGCCCAGCCGCTCGCTCAGCTCTTCCACGCCGTAGAGCCCGGCGTAGTTTTTGCGGATGTCCTCGATGGCGGCGGCCACCAGCGGGGGCAGGGCAGGGGCGGCGCTGTCGGCGTCTGAGAGCTCGCACAGCAGCGCGAAGGCCAGCTGACTGCGCACCCGCTCCGAGGCGTCCCGCTCTTCGGCAAGACGCCCCATCAGCTCTGCCGCCGCCGGGCAGGTCTCGCCCCGGGCGAGGAAGGGCATCTCGGAAAGCCCTGCGAGGAACTGTTCCGCTGCCTGCCCGGTGAGCTGGACGCAGAGCAGATGACACTCGTTTTCCGGCGCGAGGGTCAGCGGCCCCCGGCTCAGCACGAGATGGCCCGCTGCGGCATTCTGGGGCGGCAGCAACAGGGCAGAGCCTGCCGGAATCAGTTCGAGATCGGACAGCGAGACGACACATTTTCCGCTGGAAACGAGGCAGACCCAGAGCCCCTCGCCCCGCAGGGTGAGGGGCTCTTCCGGCTGGGCATCCTCCACGATGCCGAGGGCTGCAGTCGTGCTGGGAGAGTAAATCAATATCTGACACCTCAAATCAATAAAATGCTATTTTATAACACAAAATAATCTGCTATTATAATAGCAATGAAACGGCTCATCGTCAAGCTGAGCCTTTGAGTGCAACAACATCAATGGAGGAAAAAGCTTTATGGCTTCTATCAGCTGCCAGCATATCTACAAGATCTACCCCGGTGCTACGGCTCCTTCCGTCACCGATTTCAACCTGGAGATCCAGGACAAGGAATTCATCATCTTCGTCGGCCCCTCTGGCTGTGGTAAGTCCACCACCCTGCGCATGATCGCCGGTCTGGAGGAGATCTCCAAGGGCGAGATGTACATCGGCGGCCGCCTCATCAACGACGTTCCCCCGAAGGACCGCGACATCGCCATGGTCTTCCAGAGCTACGCTCTGTACCCCCACATGACCGTCTACAAGAACATCGCTTTCGGTCTGGAACTGCGCAAGACCCCGAAGGACGAGATCGACCGCCGCGTCCACGAGGCTGCTAAGATCCTGGAGATCGAGCACCTGCTGGACCGCAAGCCCAAGGCTCTGTCCGGTGGTCAGCGCCAGCGTGTCGCTCTGGGCCGTGCAATGGTCCGTAACCCGGCAGTCTTCCTGCTGGACGAGCCTCTGTCCAACCTGGACGCTAAGCTGCGTACCTCCATGCGCACCGAGATCATCAAGCTGCACAAGAAGCTGGCTACCACCTTCATCTACGTTACCCACGACCAGACCGAGGCTATGACCATGGGCGACCGCATCGTTGTCATGAAGGACGGCATCGTCCAGCAGGTCGATACCCCGCAGAACCTGTACGATATGCCCTGCAACATGTTCGTCGCAGGCTTCATCGGCAGCCCCCAGATGAACTTCCTGGACGGCACCATCGTCAAGAAGGGCGACCAGTACAGCGTCGATCTGGGCGGCGACCTCATCCCCCTGCCCAAGGAGAAGACCGCTGACGGCAAGCTGGATTCCTACGTCGGCAAGAAGGTCAAGATGGGCATCCGTCCCGAGGACATCGACGATGAGCCCGAGTTCATGGCAAAGCACACCGACTGCCAGCTGGATGCTCAGGTCGATGTCTCTGAGATGATGGGCGCTGAGATCTACCTGTACCTGGAGTACAAGGGCAACAAGATGACCGCCCGCGTCGCTCCCACCTCCAAGGCCCGCAACGGAGACACCGTCCGCCTTGCCTTCGATCCCCACAAGGTCCACCTGTTCGACGTCGAGACCGAGCAGACCATCCTGAACTGAATAAGATAGTCTACGATCATTTTTGATCCTCCTATCATAAGAAAAGCCGTCGGGCCGCAAGGCCCGGCGGCTTTTCCCGTGCCGGAAAAAAGACATCATAAAAACCCATGCTGCGGCAAAGCAAAACGCAGCATGGGCGCGGAAATGGCGTATAAAGTCAGGGGACGCTTGGATCAGCGGGCCTTGACGTACTTGTGCAGGGTAGCGCGGACAGCGCCGGGGCCTGCGAAGAGCTCCTTGGCCATGGACTCGATCTTCTCGCCCAGACCGACGGCGTACAGGTCCACGCCGAAGACGTCGGTGCGGCTGTACAGAGCCTTCAGGCAGGAGAAGTCCTGCTCGCCGGCTTCCACCTTCAGGGGAGCCACGATGGCCTGCAGCTCAGCCAGCAGCGGATCGGGAGAGATCTCGAAGGGCCGGCAGTTGTCGTCCAGACCGGTCAGGTAGCGGGCATAGCCTGCCAGCACCAGCGGGATGAGGATGAGGTTGGACTTGTCCAGACCGCGCGCCTCGTAAGCCTTGATGGTTTCGCCGAAGCGGATGGCCAGCTTCTGGGAGGTATCGGTGGCGATACGCTGAGGAGCGTCGGGCATGAAGGGGTTGGGCAGACGGCGGTTGATGACAGCGCCGATGAACTCGTAGGGGTTCAGAACGCCGGGGTCAACGACGACGGGCATCGCCTCGATGTAGCCGATCTTCTGGATGAAGCTGCGCAGGTCCTCATCGGCCATCTCAGCGGAGATGAGGGTGTAGCCCAGCATGCAGCCGTAGATGGACATGGCGGTGTGCAGGGGGTTGAGGCAGGTGCAGACCTTCATCTTCTCGATCTTATCGACGGTCTCGCGGTCGCAGTAGAGGACACCGCCCAGCTCCAGCGGAGGACGGCCATTGGTGTAGTGGTCCTCGATGCAGAGGTACTGGGTCTCCTCAGCGTTGACGAAGGGAGCGGTGAAGGTGTGCTTCTCGGTGACGATGGTGTAGTTGTCCTCAAAACCGTCGTCAGCCAGCATCTTCTGGACCTTGGCATCCGGGCGGGGAGTGATCTTGTCGATCATGCTCCAGGGGAAGGTGATCTTGGTCTCGTCCTTGACGTAGGCCAGGAACTCGGCGGGGACCAGACCCTGCTCGACCCACTTGGAAGCGTAGGCAAAGACTGCGGCCTTGACCTTATCGCCGTTGTGAGAGCAGTTGTCCATGCTCTGGACGGTCAGGGGCAGCTTGCCGGCCTTGAAGCGCTCGTAGAGCAGAGCAGTGACCTTGCCCATGGCCAGAACGGGGGTCAGGCCGCGCTCGAGGTCAGCAGGAGCGACGCCGTAGCCCTTCTCGGTGATGGTGAAGGAGATCATCTGCAGGCTGGGTGCCTGGAAGATCTCGACCAGACGTGCCCAGTCAGCGCCGAAGGAGTAGTCAGCCTTCAGGCTCTCGGTGACGGAGGCGATGACCTTCTTCTCGATGTCGCCGGTGGACTTCAGGCAGACCAGCAGGCTCAGGTTGTCGTAGGGCCGATAAGCCTTGTCGATGATCTCGTAGTCGAAGCTCTCGGCCACGATGACGCCGCGGTCATACTTGCCGCTGTTCAGGGCGTCGTTCAGGATAGCAGCCGGGAATGCGCGGAAGATGTTGCCGGCGCCGAAGTGGACCCAAGTGGGTTCTGCGTGGGTCTTGGCCTTGACGGCCTCAACGTCGAACTTGGGCAGCTCGTAGCCCTTTTCTGCCCACTCGGCGGACAGATTGCCGTTCTTGATATCAGTCAGCTTCATGATATATCAGCCCTTCTTCTTCTCTTCGTCCAGACGGTCCAGCAGGTCCCAGACGCCCAGCATATACTGGATGCCCAGCGCACGGTCATACTTGCCGTAGCCGGGGCGGCAGCTGCCGGGGCCTTCCTCCCACAGCTGACGGCCATGGTCGGGGCGGATGTAGCCCTCGAAGCCGCAGTCATGGTAGGCGCGCAGGATCTCGATGATGCCGGTCTCGCCGCAGCAGTCGCGGTGGGCAGCCTCGGAGAAGTCGCCGTTGGGGAAGTGATGGATGTTGCGGATGTGTGCGAATGCGATGCGGTCGCAGTGCTTGCGGACGATCTCAGCCACGTTGTTGTTGGGGTTGGCGTTCAGGCTGCCGGAGCAGAGGGTCAGGCAGTTGTACTCGTCGTCCACCATGCTCAGGAAGCGGTCGATGCTCTCGGCATCCACCAGCAGGCGGGGCAGGCCGAAGATGTCCCAAGGGGGGTCGTCCATGTGGATGGCCATCTTGATGTCGCACTCGCGGCAGGTGGGCATCAGGGCTTCGAGGAAGTACTTCAGGTTCTCCCAGAGCTTTTCCTTGGTGACAGGGGCGTAGGCCTTGAACAGCTCGTCCAGCTTTGCCATCCGCTCCGGCTCCCAGCCGGGGAAGGTCATGTTGTACTTCTCGGTGAAGGACATGATGTACTCGGCCATGGACTTGTAGTCGCCCTTGATCTTGTCCTTCTCGTAGAACAGTGCGGTGGAGCCGTCGCCGACGGGGTGGAACAGGTCGGTGCGGGTCCAGTCGAAGATGGGCATGAAGTTGTAGCAGATGACCTTGACACCGAACTTGGACAGGTTGCGGATGCACTGCTTGTAGTTCTCGATGTACTGATCGCGGGTGGGCAGGCCGATCTTGATGTCGTCGTGGACGTTGACAGACTCGACAACGTCCATGTCGAAGCCGTAAGCGTGGATCTGGTCTGCGACCTTCTGGATCTCGTCGATCTCCCAGATCTCGCCGGGCATCTTGCTGTGCAGCGCCCAGACGATGCTGGTCACGCCGGGGATCTGCTTGATGTCGCTGAGGGTGACGGGGTCGTTGCCCTCGCCATACCAGCGCCAACCCATTTTCATAGGCATAGTGGATGTCCTCCGTTAACATTGCTTTGCGGTTATGCGCGGCAGGAGTGCCTCGCTCTCTCACTTATATTCTAATATATCAGTTGCGAATTGGCAATAGTCGATTTGCTGAGTTTTGATGTTTTTTCTTGTATACTTTAGACAAATTGACATGGAAATGACAAAAAAGAGCCCTCTCAGTCACCTCCGGTGACACTGCCCGGGTTGCGGCTCCCAGCGTCTGCTTCGCTGCCGCTCGCATCCTGCTGGCCGCGGCCCCAACAGCTCCTCCCTGTTTCCGCCACTGGCGGCGGTCGTCGCCGTTGCTCCCAGAGGGGGAGCCGCTGGCGTGTCGGTAAGGTCTGCACAAGACGAGAGAAGCTCAGACTGGTCTAAAACAATAGTGCCCCGCTACAGAGGGCAGCGGAGCACTAGCTTTTGCGATATGAGAAATTTAAGCGGTCAGCTCAGAGTGGCCCGGCTTGCCAATGGCTCTCCCTTTGGGAGAGCTGGCGCACCAGCGCCTGAGAGGGCTATTAACGCTTCACGTTGAAAGCAGCCATGCCGGGGTAGACGGCGCTGCCGCCCAGCTGCTCCTCGATGCGCAGCAGCTGGTTGTACTTTGCCACACGCTCGGTGCGGCTGGGTGCGCCGGTCTTGATCTGGCAGGTGTTCAGGGCCACGGCCAGGTCGGCGATGGTGGTGTCCTCAGTCTCGCCGGAGCGGTGAGAGCTGATGGCGGTATAGCCGGCCTTGTGAGCCATCTTGATGGCTTCCAGAGTCTCAGATACGGAGCCGATCTGGTTCAGCTTGATGAGGATGGCGTTGCCGGCACCCAGCTGGATGCCCTTGGCCAGACGCTCGGTGTTGGTGACGAACAGGTCGTCGCCCACCAGCTGGACCTTGCCGCCCAGCTCGCGGGTCATCTCCTGCCAGCCCTCCCAGTCCTCTTCGTCCAGACCGTCCTCGATGGAGATGATGGGGTACTTCTCCACCAGCTTCTTCCAGTGTGCGATGAGCTCACTGGAGGTGAACTCGGTGCCGGCCTTGGGCAGCTTGTAGAAGCCCTTGCCCTTGGGGCTCTTCCACTCGGAGGAGGCAGCGTCCATGGCCAGCATGAAGTCCCTGCCGGGAAGATAACCGGCCTTCTCGATGGCGGCCAGGATGGTCTCGATGGTCTCCTCGTCGCTGGACAGGTTGGGAGCGAAGCCGCCCTCGTCGCCCACGGAGGTGGCCAGACCCTTTGCCTTCAGGATGGAAGCCAGAGCGTGGAAGACCTCAGCGCACCAGCGCAGGCCCTCCTTAAAGGAAGGTGCGCCCACGGGCATGATCATGAACTCCTGGGTGTCCACGGTGTTGGTGGCGTGTGCGCCGCCGTTCAGGATGTTCATCATGGGGACGGGCAGGCGGTTGCCGTTCACGCCGCCGAGGAAGCGGTAGAGGGGCATGTCCAGCGAAGTGGCAGCAGCGCGGCAGGCAGCGATGGAAACGGCCAGAATGGCGTTTGCGCCCAGCTTGGACTTGTCCTTGGTGCCGTCAGCGTCGATCATGGCCTTGTCGATGGCGTAGATGTCGGAAGCATCCATGCCGATGACGGCATCAGCGATGACGGTGTTGATGTTCTCCACAGCCTTGGTGACGCCCTTGCCCAGATAGCGGCCCTTGTCGCCGTCGCGCAGCTCCAGCGCTTCGAACTCGCCGGTGGATGCGCCGGACGGTGCGCAGCCCCGGGCCACGGTGCCGTCGGCGAGGGTGATCTCAGCCTCAACAGTGGGGTTGCCGCGGGAGTCCAGAATCTCACGGCCCTGAACGTCTACGATCTCAAGATAGTTCATGATTTGTACCTCCATATATAATAGGAATGGATGCGCTCTTCTCATTTGGATAGTATATGCTAACTAACCGATATTATCCTACCATGATTCGGCCCGGGATGCAAGAGGATGCGCGGATGTTAGCTGGAGCAAACTTCAGGAGAGGAAAGTTGTGCAATCTTTTTGTTACTTGTGAATTGCTTTCATGTTCTGTTTTTTTCAGGTGAACAATTTGAAAAAGTAACCAAAAAGCGACGCTTGATTTTGTGAAAAATAGCGAGTTTTGCCCGAAACTCCTCCAAAACTATGGACGATTTGTGAATTGCGGACTTGCACCGAAGTGCTTATAATAAGACGCAAGGAAGCAGAGCTGCTTTGAGGGAAGGGAGCGCTGCTTCCTTAACAGCTTTTCGGGACACTGGCTCATGGGCCGTGCGAAAGGGCTGCAAATAACACGAACGCTTCCAAATATCAGGAGGATATAGACTTATGAAAAACATGATCTCTCGTCGTAACTTTCTGGCTGCTGCCGGTGTCGTGGCTGCTGCCGGTGTTCTGACTGCCTGCGGCGGCTCTTCCAGCACCGCAGCTTCCACTGCTTCCGCTGCCGGTTCTACCGCAGCAGCTGCTTCCGGCGACACCATCAAGGTCGGCGTTATGGGCCCCCTGAGCGGCAACGTCTCCGTTTACGGTCAGGCTGTTGTCAACGGTGCTACCCTGTACCTGAAGCAGGTCAACGCCAACGGCGGCATCAACGGCAAGCAGATCGAGATCCTCACCGAGGACGAGCAGGGCGACGCTACGCAGGCTGTCAACTGCTTCACCAAGATGGTGGACGAGGGGATGACCGCTCTGATCGGCGACGTTACCACCACCCCGACTCTGGCAGTCGCTGCTGAGAGCGCAGACTACAATATGCCCATGGTCACCGCTTCCGCTACCGCTGAGGCTGTCACCTACGATGCCGAGACCGACACCGTGAACGCAAACGTCTTCCGCGCCACCTTCACCGATCCGTTCCAGGGCATCAAGATGGCTGACTACGCATACCAGAAGCTGGGCTACACCAAGGCAGCCGTCATCTTCAAGAAGGGTGCTGACTACAACGAGGGCCTGGCAGAGAACTTCGTCAACGAGTTCGAGTCTCTGGGCGGCACCATCGTCGATCAGGAGAGCTACTCTGAGGGCGACGTGGACTTCAAGACTCAGCTGACCACCATCCTCGGTAAGGACCCCGAGACCGTCTTCTGCCCCAACTACTACGAGGAAGTGGGCCAGATCCTGTCTCAGGCCGAGAGCGTCGGCCTGACCGTTCCGTTCCTGGGCGGCGACGGCTGGGATGGTCTGGAAGGCTACGCCACCAACGATCAGCTGAAGGACACTTACTTCTGCGCCAACTACGCAAAGGGCTCCAACCCCGAGTTTGAGGATGCCTACAAGGCAGAGTACGGTCAGGAGTACCCCAACGGCTTCGCTCCTCTGGGCTACGATGCAGCAAAGACCGTCGTCTACGGCCTGCAGGCTGCTGAGGATGCCGGTCTCGAGGCTGGCACCGACGATTACAAGCAGGCTGTCATCGATGCCATTGCCTCCGGCACCATCGACGGCATCACCGGCACCTTCACCTTCGACGAGCATCACGACCCCGTCAAGCAGACCGCTATCCTGACCTATGTGGACGGCAAGCCGGTGCTGAAGGAAATGTTCTGATCCCAGCTTTCTTCCATCGACCGGTGATGGAAGCGCCGCTGAGATCCGAATGATTGCAAATTGACCCGACTGCGGAGAACGCCGGAACAGTATTGCCCCGGTGCTCTCCGCTTTTTTGGAAAAAAGTGTATCCCCACATAAGGCGTGCAACAGCGCCGGAAAGAAAGGAAGTATCCATCCATGACAGTGTTTTTCAGCCAGCTGATCAATGGCCTGTCCCTTGGCAGCATCTATGCACTGATCGCACTGGGCTACAGCATGGTGTACGGCATCATCCTGCTGCTGAACTTTGCCCACGGCGACGTCATCATGGTGGGCGCGTACATGTCCTGGTTCGTCATGAACCAGCTGGGCCTCGGCCCGGTCACGGCGGTCTGTGCCACCATCCTCACCTGTACGCTGCTGGGCGTGGTCATCGAAAAGATCGCCTACACCCCGCTGCGCAGCGCACCCCGTATCTCTCTGCTCATCACGGCCATCGGCGTGTCGTTCTTCCTCGAGTACACGGCTGAGCTGGTCATGGGCTCGGGCGCAAAGGTCATCCCGTCTTACTACGACAACAAGACCTTCTATCTGGGCAAGGCGCCTCTGGGCCTGACCTCCATTATCACGCTGGTGGTCACCGTGCTGTCCATGCTGGTGCTGACCTTCCTCGTCCAGAAGACCAAGCTTGGCAAGGCCATGCGCGCCGTCTCTGAGGATATGGACGCTGCCCGCCTGATGGGCATCAACGTCAACAGCACCATCTCCTTTACCTTCGCGGTCGGCTCTGCACTGGCCGGCATCGGCTCGGTGCTGTACTGCTGCTCCTACCCGCAGGCCACCCCCACCATGGGCTCCATGCTGGGCCTGAAAGCCTTCGTCGCCGCCGTTCTGGGCGGCATCGGCTCCATCCCGGGCGCAATGGTCGGCGGCATCGTCATCGGCCTGTGCGAGTGCTTCGTCTCCGCCATCGGCCTGTCTGCCTGGAAGGACGCCGTCACGTTCGCCATCCTCATCATCGTGCTGCTGTTCAAGCCCACGGGCTTCCTCGGCCGCAAGGTGCAGGAAAAGGTGTAAGGAGGGCATGAAGATGAACAAGAATCGCAAAACGCTCAAAATGCCCGTGCGCTACCTCATGAACGCCGTGCTGGTGGTGCTGCTGTTCCTGGCCCTTTCCTACATGACCGGCAGCATGCTCTCCACTTACCAGAACAAGGTGCTCATGACCGTGGGCATCAACATCATCCTGGCTGTGTCCCTGAACGTGGCCACCGGCTATCTGGGCCAGCTGCCGCTGGGCCACGCCGGTTTCATGGCCGTGGGTGCTTACACCTGCGCCCTCTTCACCAAGTACAGCCCTCTGCCCGATGGCGTTTCCTTTGCCATCGGCCTTGCACTGGGCGCTGTGATGGCCGGCCTGTTCGGCGTCCTCATCGGCGTCCCGGCCCTCCGTCTGACCGGTGACTATCTGGCCATCCTAACCCTGGGCTTCGGCGAGATCATCCGCATCACCCTGAACAACATCGACGATGTGCTGGGCTACAGCCTGTTCTACGGCTCCAAGGGCCTCAAGAACATCCCCAAGTACTCCAACTTCGCCAATGTCTTCCTCTGTGTGGTCATCACCTGCTTCCTCATCCATGCCATGATGAAGAGCCGCCATGGCCGTGCCGTCCTCGCCATCCGCGACAACGAGATCGCTGCCGAGAGCTGCGGCATCCAGACTACGTATTATAAGGTCATGGCCTTCGCTTTCTCCGCTGCCTTTGCCGGTCTGGCCGGTGGTCTGTACGCCTGCTACATCGGCGTTCTGAACCCCTCCACCTTCGGCTTCATGAAGTCCATCGAGATCCTGGTCATGGTGGTTCTGGGCGGCATGGGCTCCATGCTGGGCTCCATCCTCTCCGCTACCGTCCTGACCATCCTGCCCGAGGCCACCCGCAGCTTTGACAGCTACCGCATGGTCATCTACTCGCTGGTGCTCATCCTGATGATGATCTTCCGTCCGGGCGGACTGCTGGGCAGCTACGATTTCTCCATGAGCCGCATCGTGGAAAAGGTCATGAACGGCGAGCTGTTCCACAAGAAGAATGCTGACAAGGAGGGCGCAGACCATGAGTGAGTTCCAGACGAAGTTACACAGCGTCCCTTCCGGCGGCTTCCTGACCGACCGCGACAAGGATAAAAAGCCCATCCTCGACGTCCGTGAACTGGGCATCGACTTCGGCGGCCTGACCGCCGTGGACGGCTTCAACCTGATGATCGGCCGCAACGAGATCACCGGCCTCATCGGCCCCAACGGCGCCGGTAAGACCACCGTCTTCAACCTGCTGACCAACGTCTACCAGCCCACCCGCGGCTCCATCCTCATCGATGGGATGCCCACCGCCGGAAAAAAGACCTATCAGGTCAACCGGATGGGCGTGGCTCGTACGTTCCAGAATATCCGCCTGTTCAAGGACCTGTCCGTCATCGACAACATCAAGGTGGGCCTCCACGAGTCCATGAAGTACAATCTGGGCTCCTCTCTCATCCGCCTGCCCAACTACTGGAAGGAAGAGAAGCGCTGCACCGAACGTGCCTTCGAGCTGCTGGACATCTTCCACATGGCCGACCTCGCCGATGCACAGGCCGGCAGCCTGCCCTACGGCGCACAGCGCCGTCTGGAGATCATGCGCGCGCTGGCTACCAGCCCGAAGCTGCTGCTTCTGGACGAGCCGGCCGCCGGCATGAACCCCTCCGAGACCGCAGAGCTGACGGAGACCATCCGCCGCATCCGCGACGAGTTCAACATTGCCGTCCTCCTCATCGAGCATGATATGAGCCTCGTCATGGGCATCTGCGAGGGCATCGCCGTGCTGAACTTTGGCCGCATCATCGCCAAGGGTACGCCGGACGAGATCCGCAACAATCCCCAGGTCATCGAAGCCTACCTGGGCAAGAAGGAGGGCTGAACGATGGCACAGACTTTGCTGAAAGTTGATAATATCAACGTCTTTTATGGCAACATCCACGCAGTCAAGGATGTCTCCTTCGAGGTGAACGAGGGCGAGATCGTCACCCTCATCGGCGCCAACGGTGCCGGTAAGTCCACCACCCTGAAGACCATCTCCGGCCTGCTCCACCCGAAGACCGGCGACGTCCTCTACAAGGGCAAGAGCATCAAGGGCGTCCGCGCTCATAAAATCGTCGAGGCCGGTCTGGCACAGGTGCCGGAAGGCCGTCATGTCTTCCTGCACATGACGGTGGAAGAGAATCTGGACATAGGCGCTTATACCCAGCCTGCTTCCACCATCGCTCCCAACAAGGAGAAGGTCTTTGAGCTCTTCCCCCGCCTGAAGGAGCGCCGCAAGCAGCTGGCCGGCACCATGTCCGGCGGCGAGCAGCAGATGCTGGCCATGGGCCGTGCTCTGATGAGCAACGCCTCCATGCTGATGCTGGACGAGCCCTCCATGGGTCTGTCGCCCCTGCTGGTGCAGGAGATCTTCGACATCATCCAGAACATCCACAAAGAGGGCATGACCATCCTGCTGGTCGAGCAGAACGCACAGATGGCCCTTTCCGTGGCAGACCGCGCCTACGTCCTCGAGACGGGCCGCGTGGTCATGGATGGCACCGGTGCTGAGCTGCTGACCAACGAGCGTGTCCGCAGCGCATATCTGGGCGGTTGAATTACAAAAAGTAAAAGAGGCGTGACCGCAAGGTCACGCCTTTTTTGTTGTGGAAAATCATTGGATGATGGATTTGTAGTAGTTCCCGAAATCGGCAAGGGCATCAATGATGGGAAGCATCTCTCTGCCGAGGCTGGTCAGGCCATACTCCACGTGAGGGGGCGTTTCGTGATAGTCGTGTCGGTAGGCGAGCCCGTCGTCGATCATCTGCCGTAAGCTGTCCGTCAAAACTTTCTGAGAGATTCCCTCCAGATCTCTTTGCAGTTCGTTGAACCGCCATGGGCGGGTCTTGAGATTGCGCAGGATCAGCAGCTTCCACTTGCCGCCGATGAGGGAGACTGCAGTGGCCACGGGGCAGGCGGGCAGTTCTTCTTTTGTTTTCATGGCATCACACCTCCGAGAACATCATAACATATTCTTTTTAATATGTACAGTTATAAAAAGGTGCGTACTTGTTTTAGAGTGTGCTCCGGCTTAAACTATACACAGGCGAGCGAGAGCGCCAATATCCTTTGGAGGTAAAAGAGATGGAAAACTATACGAAAACGAATATCGGCAGCGAGGCAAGAGTGGAACTTCACGAAAAATTGGGCCTGACGGGTGCGGAGGTCAGCATCAACCAGCTCCCGGCGGGCGCAGGGGTGCCTTTTGTGCACGCCCACAGGAACAATGAAGAGATCTACGGTATTATTGCAGGGAAGGGCAAAGCCGTTATCGATGGGAAGGAGATCGCTCTGACCGCTGGCGACTGGCTGAAAGTTGCTCCGGCAGCAAAGCGTCAGTTCTCTGCTGCCGCAGATGAGGGCATTACCTATATTTGCATTCAGGTGAAGGAACACTCTCTGGGTGGCTTTACCGCTGAGGATGCCGTTATCTTCTGATAGAAAGAGCCGGAAACGATAAACCCCCTGTACATTTCTGTACAGGGGGTTTGTCGTGCCGGAATTATATCAGCTGGTATACCGTGCGGTCTCCAGCAGCTCCTCGGCCCGCTTGACCTGTTCCGCCGTGGGCGGGACAGCGTCGGGCAGGGGATAAGGGATGCCGAGCTTCTGCCACTTGAAGAGGCCCAGCGTGTGGTAGGGCAGTACCTCCACCCGCTGCACCGTCTTGAGGGACGAGATGAACTCTGCGGTCTTCCGCAGGCCGTCTTCGTCGTCCGTCAGGCCGGGGACGAGGACATGGCGTATCCAGAGCGGCACGCCGAGGTCGGAGATGTGGCGCGCCATCGCAAGGATGTTCGCGTTGTCCCTGCCGGTGAGCCTGCGGTGCTTCTCCGGGTCGATCTCCTTCAAATCGAGGATGACGAGGCTGGTGGACTTCATCAGCCGGTCAAAATCGGCCAGATACGCCGCATCGTCGGGGCGGAAGGGCTGACCGGCGGTGTCCAGAGCCGTATGCACGCCCTTGGAGCGTGCCAGCTCGAAGAACGCCGTCAGGAACTCCATCTGGCGCAGCGGCTCGCCGCCGCTGACCGTGATGCCGCCCCTTTTGCCCCAGTAGTTGCGGTAGCGCCACGCCCGCTGGAAGAGCTTGTCCACCGTCCATTCCTCGCCGCCCTCAGCCCATGTCTCCGGGTTGTGGCAGTATTTGCACCGCAGGGCGCACCCCTGCAAAAAGACGACGAAGCGGACGCCGGGGCCGTCCACAGAGCCGAAAGTCTCCAGCGAGTGGACGTATCCGATGGGGTTACAGAGCTGCATGGCAGGTACGGGAGATGACGTCCATCTGCTGCTCGCGGGTCAGGTCGATGAATTTGACGGCGTAGCCGGAGACACGGATGGTGAAGTTTGCGTACTCCTCCTTCTCGGGGTGCTCCATAGCGTCGATGAGCTTCTCCTTGCCGAAGACATTGACGTTCAGGTGGTGCGCGCCCTGGTCGAAGTAGCCGTCCATGACCTGCACCAGATTCTCAACGCGCTCGCCCTCGCTGTGGCCCAGAGCATCGGGGTTGATGGTCTGGGTGTTGGAGATGCCGTCCAGAGCCCAGTGATAGGGAAGCTTGGCCACGGAGTTCAGAGAGGCCAGCAGGCCGTTCTGCTCTGCGCCGTAGCTGGGGTTGGCACCGGGTGCGAACGGGGTGAAGGCCGCACGGCCATCGGGCAGAGCGCCGGTGTACTTGCCGTAGACCACGTTGGAGGTGATGGTCAGGATGGAGGTGGTAGCCTCGGAGTTGCGGTAGGTGTGGCGCTTCTTGATCATCTCAAGGAAGGTGCGCAGCAGCCAGACGCCGATCTCGTCGGCACGGTCATCGTCGTTGCCGTACTTCGGGAAGTCGCCCTCGATCTCGAAGCCGGTGGCAAGACCCATCTCGTCGCGCACGGCCTTGACCTTGGCGTACTTGATGGCGCTCAGGGAGTCGATGACGTGGGAGAAGCCGGCGATGCCGGTGGCGAAGGTGCGGCGGACTTCGGTGTCGATGAGGGCCATCTCAGCCTCTTCGTAGTAGTACTTGTCGTGCATATACTGGATGAGGTTCAGCACGTTGACGTACAGGCCGGCCAGCCAGTCCAGCATCTGGACGTACTTGGGCAGCACCTCGTCGTAGTTCAGGTACTCGCCGGTGATGGGGGCGTAGTTGGGGCCGCACTGCTCGTGGCTCTTCTCGTCCACGCCGCCGTTGATGGCGTAGAGCAGGCACTTTGCCAGGTTGGCGCGTGCGCCGAAGAACTGCATCTCCTTGCCGGTCTGGGTAGCAGACACGCAGCAGCAGATGGAGTAATCGTCGCCCCAGACGGGCTTCATGACGTCGTCGTTCTCGTACTGGACGGAGCTGGTGTTGATGGACACCTTGGCGGCGTACTTCTTGAAGTTCTCAGGCAGAGCAGAGGAGTACAGAACGGTCAGGTTCGGCTCCGGTGCAGGGCCCATGTTCTCGAGGGTATGCAGGAAGCGGTAGCAGTTCTTGGTGACCATGCTGCGGCCGTCCATGCCGATGCCGCCCACTTCCAGCGTTGCCCAGACGGGGTCGCCGGAGAACAGCTGGTTGTAGCTGGGGATGCGGGCGAACTTGACCATGCGGAACTTCATGACCATGTGGTCGATGAGCTCCTGAGCTTCGCTCTCGGTCAGGATGCCCTTGTCCAGATCGCGCTGGATATAGATGTCGAGGAAGGTGGAGATGCGGCCCACGCTCATAGCGGCGCCGTTCTGGGTCTTGATGGCGGCCAGATAGCCGAAGTACAGCCACTGGCAGGCTTCCTTGGCGGTCTTGGCGGGCTGAGAGATGTCGCAGCCATAAGCCTCGGCCATCTTCTTCATGCCCTTCAGGGCGCTGATCTGGCGTGCGATCTCCTCGCGCAGGCGGATGACGTCATCGGTCATGGTGCCGTCGCCGCAGTTGGCGAAGTCTTCCTGCTTGAACTTGATGAGGGCGTCGATGCCGTACAGTGCCACACGGCGGTAGTCGCCGACGATACGGCCGCGGCCATAGGTGTCGGGCAGGCCGGTGATGATGTGGGTGTGGCGGGCGGTCTTCATTTCGGGGGTATAGGCGTCGAACACAGCCTGATTGTGGGTGCGGGTGTAGTCGGTGAAGATCTTGTGCAGCTCTTCAGAGGGCTGGTAGCCGTAGGTGGTGCAGGCCTGCTCCGCCATCTTGATGCCGCCGTAGGGCATGAATGCACGCTTCAGGGGCTTGTCGGTCTGCAGGCCGACGATCTGCTCAAACTCTTTCAGGCTCTCGTCGATGTAGCCGGGGCCGTATGCGGTCAGACCGCTGACGACCTCGGTCTCCATATCCAGCACGCCGCCCTTGGCACGCTCGGCCTTCTGCAGCTTCTGCAGTGCGCCCCAGAGCTTATCGGTGGCCTCGGTGGGGCCAGCCAGGAAAGACTCGTCGCCGTCATAAGGGGTGTAGTTCTTCTGGATAAAGTCGCGGACGTTGACTTCCTCTTTCCAGATGCGGCCCTCAAAGCCTTCCCACTGTTCAAAATTGATCATTGGAACCTCCTTGCTCCGTTCCTGACGCTCCGACCAATCTGCTTTGCAATAATTGGTTAGAGCGGTCTAACTGTTCCGCCTTAAAAAAGCCGCCGATTGCGGTTTCTGAAAGACAGGGTGGTACAGGGCGCAGAGGTATTTGGATGGCAACCCCTGCGCTGTTTATGAGCCGCTGCAGACAGGCAATCGAGTCCGACTGCAACGGCCTGACAATATAATAACAGTGATTCTCAGAAAAAGCAAGAGGGAACCTGTGGATTTTCTACAAGAGATGGCGGTTTTTGTTATGAAAAATGCTCATGGAGGCCGCCGGAGAAAAAATTTTTGAAAATTTGAAAAACGGGCTTGACAGTCATGACAAACTATGGTATCCTGTTGTCACGGCGAGGTTAGTTAAACCTAACTGAAGCTTTTCCGATTCACTGCAAAGGGATGCCTGCAACTCTCTTTGAGGCGATTCGGTTCCTCCATTCCATTCTCCTATCTATTGGAAAGAGAAAGCGGCTTATGGTTTGCTCCGCTTTCCCTGCGCACAGCGCGGGGCGCTCTGGTACGGCGCTCTGTGCAAAAAAGAACAAAATGCGGGACACACAGACTTGACCACCTGTGCGCCCCGCTTTTTGTTTTGCAAAGGCTCTCCCTTTGGGAGAGCTGGCGCGAAGCGCCTGAGAGGGCAAGGACGCTGACAAAGAATGGGAGACGCAGTGATAATCGAGCTCTAACAAAAACACAGCTTATCGCTGCGCAGAGATTCTTTCCTCTGTGGCTTGCCCTCTCCGTCACCTCCGGTGACACCTCTCCCAAAGGGAGAGGCATAACGTCGGCGATGACAGATAGAAAGAGCTGTCTCTTGACACGATAAGCAGGTGTACTATAATAAGGTGTGTCGGAAAAACGAGAAAAGTTGTTTTTCTTCGGAACGATAAAATGGGAGGAAATGAATGAAAAAATTAGCGAGGGCCATCGTGAAGATGCGCAGGCTCATCCTCATCGCGGCGGTCCTGCTGCTCATCCCGGCGGCAGTGGGAGCCATCGCCACGCCCATCAACTACGACATCCTTTCTTACCTGCCCCAGGAGCTGGACTCCCGCGTGGGCCAGCTGCTGCTGGAAACAGATTACCATCTGGCGTCCACCAACATGATAACCGTGGAGGGGATGCCCACCAACGAGCTGCTGGCCATGAAGGCCGAGATCGACGAGGTGCCGGACGTGCTGAACACCTTCTGGCTCAGCGACGTGCTGGACCCGGCAGTGCCGACGGAGATGCTGCCGGCGGATGTCCAGCAGTTTATGTTCGGCAAGAACGACTCCACCATCCTCATCGTCCAGCTGGGCGGCTCCAGCGTCAGCGAGGAGACGATGCAGGCCGTGGCCCAGATCAAGAAGATACTCCGGAAGAATTGCTTCTTCGGCGGCATCAGCGTCATCCTGAGCGACACCAAAGAGCTGGTCATGGGCGAGATGCCATGGTATGTGCTCTGCGCCGTGGGCGGCTGTCTGCTGGTGCTGTTCCTCTCGCTGGAAAGCTGGCTCACGCCGTTTTTGTTCATGCTGGGGCTGCTCTTCCCGCTGGTCTATAACTTTGGCACGAATATTTTCCTCGGTCAGGTCTGCTTTATCACCGCGTCGCTGGCGGTGGTCTTGCAGCTGGGCGTGACGATGGACTTCTCCATCTTTCTGCTCCACCGCTACGACGAGGAAAAGGAGCTCTGCGCCTCCAACGAAGAGGCCATGGAGAACGCCATCTGTAAGACCATGAGCGCCATCACGGCGTCCAGCCTGACGACCATCGCGGGCTTTCTGGCCCTCTGCGCCATGCAGCTGACGCTGGGCGCAGACCTCGGCATCGTCATGGCAAAGGGCGTGGCGCTGGGCGTCATCTGCACCATCGTCATCCTGCCCTCGCTCATTCTCTTCTTCGATAAGTGGGTGGAAAAATACCGCCACCGCACCTTTGTACCCAAGCTCACCCGCCTGAGCCATTTTGTCTCCAAGCACCCGATGCCCGTCGTGGTGGTGTTCGTCCTGCTGATGATCCCCTTCGGGCTGGCCCAGAGCAAGACCGATATTTACTACAACATTTTTGCCGCTCTTCCGCAGGATATGCCCGGCATCGTGGGTACGAACAAGCTGGGCGAAGACTTCGGCATGATGACCAGCCACTTCATCCTCGTCCGGGAGGAGCTGACTGCCTCTCAGGTGTCCACCCTCTGCGATGAGATAAAGGAGGTGGACGGCATCACCCAGGTGGTCAGCCTCGACTCCATCACCGGCCCGGGCTTTGAGACGGAGCTTCTGCCCGACGAGCTGATGAACATCGCCCAGAACGGCGGCTACAAGCTCATCCTCGCCAATGGCCGTTATAAGTCGGGCAGCGACGCGCTGAACGCGCAGGTGGACGAGCTGGTCCGCCTCGTCAAGGAGGCAGACCCCGAGGGCCTCGTCACCGGCGAGGGTGCCATGGTGAAAGACCTCGTGGAGATCGCCGACGAGGACTTCAAAAATGTCAACATCTGGTCCGTCGCGGCGGTGCTGGTCATCATCGCGCTGTCCTTCCGCAGCCTGTCGGTGCCGGTGCTGCTGGTGGCCAGCATCGAAGCGGCCATCGCCATCAACATGGGCATCCCGTACTTCATCGACGACTCGCTGCCCTTCATCGCCAGCATCGTCATCGGCACCATCCAGCTGGGCGCGACGGTGGACTACTCCATCCTCATGACCACCCGCTACCGCGAAGAGCGGCTGGCCCTCCGCTCGCCCAAGGCGGCGGCACAGCAGGCCCTCGAGCACTGCAGCCAGAGCATCCTGACAAGCGGCCTGACCTTCTTCGCGGCCACCTTCGGCGTCGCGGTCATCAGCAAGGTGGAGCTGCTGAAAAGCATCTGTATGCTCATCTCCCGGGGTGCGCTCATCAGTATGGTGGTCATCCTGCTGGTACTGCCCGCCGGCCTGATGCTGCTGGACGGCCTCATCTGCCGCACCACCTACCACTGGCTCAACGCCTCCAACGCTGCAAAGGAGTGAATGCTATGAGAAAAACTCAGAATTTTCTGCGCCGCGCTGGCTCTGCGGCGCTTGCCCTGACCCTGACGGTCAGCCTCTGTCAGCCCGCCTTTGCGGCGGCCAAGGCCCCCTTCTCGAAGGATGAGACGGTGTATGCCGTCATGGCAGCGGACGGCTCTGTCACCAAGACCACCGTCAGCGAGCATCTTTACAATGCCGACGGCCTCGCCGGTGTGGAGGACAAGTCCACCCTGAAAAATATCGTGAACACCGAGAGCTTTGCCGAGTACACCCGGAACGGCGATACCCTCGTCTGGAACACCGACGACACCGATGTCTACTATAAGGGCGAGACGGACCGTCAGCTGCCCATCTCTGCCAGAGTGACCTACACGCTGGACGGCAGGACCGCCCCGCTCAGCGAGCTTCTGGGCCAGAGCGGCCACCTCGTGCTCACCATCGACCTGACCAACCATGAGACCGGCAAGGTGACCGTGAACGGCAAAGAGCGCACCATCGTCACCCCGCTGGTCACGGCGGTGGGCGTCCTGCTGGGCGAGGATGCCAGCAACGTCAACGCTGTGAACGGCCTGCTGGAAAGTGCGGCCAGGAGCAGCGTCGCGGCCTTCGTCACCCTGCCGGGCGTGAAGGAGTCCCTCGACGGCCTGCTTCCCGAGCAGGTGAACGGCGTGGCTGAGTACTTACAGGACAGTGTGACCGTGGAGGCCGACGTGGAGTCTCTGACGGCGCCTCAGATCCTGCTGGCCTGTGCGGCGAGCGCCGAGGCACTGGGGCAGGGGGATGAGGTCTTCGACCTCGACAGCCTCAACGATTTGACCGACGGCATCGCGGCGCTGAATGATGCCATGAACCAGCTGCTGGACGGTGCGTCGCAGCTGAAAGCGGGCGCGGCACAGCTTGCCGCCGGTTCGCTGGCTCTGCTGGATGGGGCCAGCCAGCTGGACAGCGGCCTCGGCCAGCTGACGGAAGGGCTGGACACCCTGACGTCCAACAACGCCGCCCTGACTTCCGGCGCGCAGCAGGTGGCCGACGGCGTGCTGGACTCCGCCAGCCAGACCCTCATGGAGAACGGCCTCATCGACACCCCCATGACGTGGGATACCTATGAAGCCGTCATTGACGACATCCTCTCGCTGGGCGACAAGACGCTGGCGGCGGGCCGCAGAAAGATGGTGCGCACCATCTGGGAGCAGGCTCCGCAGTTCAAGGCCAGCCAGCTGGACATCGCGCTCTACTTCGCGGCCACCCGGACCGACCACGACCTTGAGGCCGCCCTGCGCCTGATGCAGAGCTTTTCGCCCGATTTCATCGTAGGCTGGCTGAAAAAGCTCACCGACAGCGACGCCCAGCAGAAGATCCACGACGAGCTGGTCTATCAGACCGCCAACAGCGAGGATATGGCCAGCGTCCGCGCCCTGAAAGAGAATCTGGGCCAGATCCGGCTCTTCGTGTCCAGCGTCGGCCGGTACGCCGACGGCGTGGCTGCGGCCGCTGACGGCGCACACGCCGCCAAGGCCGGAAGCGCTCAGCTGGCCGGCGGCGCATCCGCCCTGTATGACGGTGTGCTCCAGCTCCAGAACGGCACCGACCAGCTCAGCGGCGGCCTCGTGCAGTTCAACGACGAGGGCATTTCTCAGCTCACCGGTGCGCTGGACGCCGACCAGCTCCACGCCCTGCAGACTGTGGTGGAGGAGATGACCGGCCGTCTCGCCGACTACACCAGCTTTGCCGGTGTACCCGAGGGTGCGTCCAGCCGGGTGAAGTTCCTCTACAAGACCGCCGAGACGCCCGCCGAAACGGCCCCGGTGGAGACGGCGGCAGACACTGCCTCGGAGGGCAGCTTCTTCCTCCGCCTGTGGCACCGCCTGCTGGCCCTGTTCGGGCTTTGAACCGGCAAGATCATGCCCTCCCGCCCCCGGCCTCGGAGCCCAGAACGCTCCCGGCCGGGGGCTTTGTTTGTGCAGCATACTCAAAACAGCGGTCGATTATTTGTGGCAGTTTACAAAAAAATAAACGTCCCCTTGACAAATATATAGGGGGGGTACAATGAAACAAAGCCTGCTGCCTGTCAAGGCAGGGAAAACACCGTTTACTTTATGGAGGAACCAACCGATGAAGATGTTGAAAAAACTGCTGGCCGTTGTGCTGACCGGTGCAATGGCCCTGACCCTTCTCACGGCCTGCGGCGACAACGCTGTGAGGGACAAGGACATTGCGGATGCTCTGAATGACATCGTCAAGAGTTCAGTTGCAGTCGGAAAGCACGAGAATTATACCTTTAAGCCCGGGACGGATGAACAAGCGATGGCAAAAGCTATCGCTGCGTTGCCCGAGAAGGATTGGAACATAACGAAGGAGGATGGGAACAATAAATTTTCTAAGAAAACCATGAAGATTCTTAGGCTCGATGAGGGCGGCGCAAATAAAACAAGCCGCTTTGTCTGGTGCGGAGCAGTTATTGCCGATGAGATCGGAGCAACCGGACAGGCTTATCATGCGATGAATGAGTTCCTGGGCAAAGACGCTGCGAATGCAGATAACCTGAAAGACAAAAAGCCCGGAGATATCCGCTACATAGGCACTGCACTTGGTACTTTGACCCATAACGGAAAGCCGACAAAGGTGCGCTTCATCGTAGTCACTGCAGAGGCTGTGAACAAAAAATAAGCGCCGCAGCGCCCCGGAAAGCATGATTTTTTTCCATAAAAAATGACAGCAGGCCCCGGAGCATATCGCTCCGGGGCCTTGCTGTTTTTTGGGTTTGGGTCATGGGCGGGGGCAGCTTCTTCGTCCACCTGCTGGCGCTGTCCGGGCTTTGAACCGGCAAGATCATGCCCTCCCGCCCCCGGCCCGGAGCCCAGAACGCTCCCGGCCGGGGGCTTTGTTTGTGCAGCATACTCAAAACTTTTATCGTTTACTTGGTACAGTATACAAAAAAACGGCGCTCTATTGACAAATATATGGGGGGGGGTACAATAAGTAGAAAAGACCGTCTTTTGCAGAAGCAGCAGGCGGGGCGTTTACCGGTTTACGTTAAGGAGGATATAAACAAATGAAGATGCTGAAAAAACTGCTGGCCATTGTGCTGACCGGCGCAATGGCCCTGACCCTTCTCACCGCCTGCGGCAGCAACGCTGTGAGGGACAAGAACATTGCGGATGCCCTGAACGACATAGCCAAGGCTAAAGGTGAGAAAGTTACCTTTACGCCCCGGGCGAAAGAGCGGGAGCTGGCCAAAAAAATCGCTGAGTTGTCCGAGAAGGAGCGGAGCAAAACGAAGGAGGATGGGAACAATAAATTGCCTAAGAAAGTCATGGAGATTCTTGGGCTCAATAAGGGCGGCGCAAATGAAGAAAGCTGCTTTGTCTGGTATGGAGCAGTTTTTGCCGATGAGATCGGAACAGCCGGACAGGCTTATAATGTGATGAATCAGATCCTGAGCAAAGACGCTGCGAATGCAGATAAGCTGACAGGCAAAAAGCCCGCAGACATCCGCTACATGGGCACTGCACTTGGTACTATAACCGGTCTCGATGGAAAGCAGACAACGGTGCGCATCATCGTAGTCACCGCAGAGCCTAAATAATAAGCGCCGCAGCGCCCCGGAAAGCATGATTTTTTTCCATAAAAAATGACAGCAGGCCCCGGAGCATATCGCTCCGGGGCCTTGCTGCTTTTCAGGTTTGGGTCATGGGCAGGGGCAGCTTCTTCGTCCGACTGCTCGGCCAGCAGGGTGTTCTTGATGCCAGAAAACGATGCCATAGCTTTTTCCTCTTTTATTTTACACGAACCAGCGACCCGACCACCTCGACATGTGTATCACTGTCCAAACTCATTTCCATATCTTCCTCAATAATCGGAAGCTTGAATTTGATGGATTTGAGCCACTGACCGTTTGGCTGTCGTTCCTCATAGATATGGATTTCAGAAATCAGCGATTCCATAATCTGTCGCTTCTCCTGCTCGTCCATGACAGCGTACAGCTTTTCAAAATAAATCAGCACTTTGTAGATATTGTCAGCAGTGAGTTTTTCTGCTTCTATTGCCATTTTCTTTGCTCTGGCTTCAATCAACAGATTCTCCGTATCCTCTATCTTATCATACATTTTATAAAGGCGATCATCAAGGTCTGCTTTACGCTTGATGTAGTGCTTATCATCTGGGTCAAGGGTATCAATCTCATCAATCAAACGGGACTTCGTAGCATAGCTCTGACGAAGCTGTTTTTCATAATTGGCAATCTCCTGTTCAATGGCGGATGTATCTATCTTCATATTGATTTTTTGCTGCATCATCGCCGCAAACTTCGGATTGCTGACCAGTTTGATAATAACCTCTGCAACAGCACCGTCCAGCAATTCCTCATTGATTTGCTTCTTGTATTCACACTTATGACCACGGGTCATAGTGCGGTGTTTGCAGCCATAATAGAAGAAATCCTTATATTTCGTGCCGTCCGGCTTGTGCTTGATGCTTTTGTTGCCGTACATTCCGGCTCCGCAAATAGGACATTTAAGTAATCCGGTCAGCAGGTGTACCTTGTTGTCTTTACCGTTGTTGACCTTTTCATACTTCTTCGCCTGAGCAAGAAGTTTTACTTGGGCTTCATGCCAGAGTCCTTCTGATACAATGGCTTCATGCAGACCGTCAACTAACAGATAATTTTCCTGCTCCACAAGTCGGTAATCATTGCGAGTTCCATGTACCTTTTCTGTTCTTCTCCTGCCGTAAGCAATTTTACCACAGTAAACGGGATTTTTCAAAATTCTGCGAATCAGGGCTGCATCAAACAGAGGATTTTTTCCATTCTGCCGCTGAATTTTGTTGATACCGTGATTGGCAAGGTATTTCGCAAGTCCGTTAGCTCCTATATCGGTATGCACATACTGGTCAAAGATAATGCGGATTGCCTCGGCTTCTTCCTCGTTGATATACAGCATACCTTTTTCCAATTTGTATCCGTAGGGAGCAAAACCACCGTTCCATTTACCCTCACGAGCTTTCTGGATTCTGCCTTCCATCGTCTGAACACGGATATTCTCACGCTCAATCTCGGCAACCGCAGAAAGCACGAAAATCATCAGCTTACCGGCATCTTTGGAAGAATCAATGCCATCCTCCACACAAATCAGATTGACATCGAAATCTTGCATCACCTGTAAGGTAGACAGCACATCTGCCGCATTTCTGCCAAAACGTGATAACTTGAACACCAGCACATAGGACACGCCATCTTTACCGGACTTGATATCCTCCATCATGCGGTTAAATTCCAATCTGCCCTCAATGGACTTTCCCGATTTACCGGCATCCTCATATTCACCGACGATTTCAAAATCGTTGAACTCAGCATAGGCTTTCATTCTTGATTTCTGAGCATCCAAGGAGTAACCGTCTACCTGAACGGCAGTAGATACTCTCGTATAAATATATACTTTTGTTTTTTCTTTCATATCGCCATCCTCATTTGTGCCACAGCCTGTGGCATAATTCAGCTTTCATCGTCTGTTATTTTTTGCCGTCAGTTTTCTGTTCCAACATCTTTATCGAATTTAAATAATCATTTTCCACGTCGCTGAGCGTTCTTGTCTTATATTTTCGATATTCTCCAGTCGCTTTATCAACAGCCTGCTTATGAGTAATGCTTCCATTTCCAATTAAAAGCTGCTCTCCACTCATGGTAAGAATGCGATCCAGATGCTCTGCCCAGTCCTGCATCGTCATTGCCTGTTCACGCTCTGCCTGACGTTCCGCAAAATCCAGATACCCGGATACAAGTTGTCCCATAGCACGAAGCTCTTTCTCATTCAGATAGTTTTTCGCAACAATCGCTTCTTTGAGTGTCGGCTGATTACCGGCAAAGGTGGTAAGTCCCATGAACTCTTTTTCCGCATCCGCTCTTGTATAAATCACTTCTGCCGCAGTCTGTCCGTGAATGGCATAATGAATTTTATTCTGAACCTTTTTGAAAAAACGGATAGAGATTTCCGCTTTCGGGTCGTAGTCAATGCTGGTGGCATAGATTTCAAGCACCTGACGATAAAACACCTTTTCCGATGCACGGATGTCTCTGATTCTTTCAAGCAGTTCCTTGAAATATCCACCGCCGCCCAGATTTTTCAATCGTTCATCATCCAAAGCAAAACCTTTTTTCATGTATTCTTTGAGAATGTTAGTTGCCCAGATTCTGAACTGTGTGCCACGCTTGGATTTTACACGATAGCCGACAGAAATGATAACATCAAGATTATAGTAGTCAACCTGATAGGTTTTTCCATCTGCCGCAGTTGTTGCAAAATTTGCAACAACTGACTCTCGCTGCAGCTCGCCTTCGGAAAATACATTTTTTATATGTCTTGAAATAGTAGATTTATCTCTCTGGAACAACTCTGCCATCTGGTCAATGGATAACCACACGGTATCCTCATCAAATGTGGTTTCAATTTTTGTCAATCCATCTTCTGTTGTGTAAATAATCATATTGGATTTTTGATTCATATCATCATAATTGTTCACCGGAACACCTCATTTCTAATTGTGCAACGGGGTATTGCGCTTTTATTCTATGTAGCTCTATGCGTTGAGAACAGTAGCTCTCGCATAGAGTTTGGACACTTATTCCACGACTATTATATCATTGCTTTTCCATCAATTCAATAGTGTCACTGGGTTCTTCAGATGTGTTTTCTTCCTCCAAACAAGACGGCGGCTCTGGAAGATTATCAATATCCAGAACCGCCGCATATTTTTCTATTAAATTTGCAAGTAAATCGGCAAAACCATTCCATTTATCTGTCAATAGTGCTCTCCTTTCTTTTTCGTCCACGTTCCTGCGGAATGTCCTGTTTCTCTTTTCCTCTGGTCAAAACGGCATTAAGAAAAGCCCGTACCCTTTCAGGTGCGAGCTTGACAGCATCCAGATACGGCTGAGCCTGTTCCAGAAGTTTCTCATATCGTTTTTTCCATACCCCAGCATCTTTCTTGGCTGTTTCATATTTCTGCTGGTATTTTAATTTCTCCGCTTTTTCAGCAAAGCTGCTGACAGCATAATTTTTGAGAGTACGGCATTCATCGGGTGTCAAGACGATGTTCCCGGTAAAAGATTTCTTACCCATCGACTCCAGCTCCTGAACCGTCACCGCTATTCCGGTTGCCGCCTTAGTCTGTGCTTGCAGGGATTTAAGCTCCTGCTTTTTCTTCTCCGCAGCCTGTGTAGTATCGTCAAGCTGTGCTTCTTTCTGGTTCAGTTCCGCCGTCACAGCTTCCAGTCGCTGCTTTTCCTTTGCCACCTTAAACTGGGTCACAGTCAGATGTTCCTCGGTGCTGTCACGCTCTCCACGTTCCACATCGGTATATCCGGCAGCTCTCATGTGCTGAAAAAAATCATCCTGTAAAACAGAATAGGATTTTCGGAGAACAGGCTTACCATTGACTTGCAGAATTGGTTTTCCATCTTTGTCCACAGCAGGTTTGGACAGCCACTTTTTACTGCGGCTGACCTGCATAATGGTTTCCTTTACCGTTCCTCTGAGAGCTTCATCCTTGCAGCGTTTCGACCACAAAATCTGTTTCTCCACCACAGGGACATAGACCACATGAAGATGATAATGGAACACGTCCTTGCCAAGTGCTTCGGACATCGCCCGGTTAATCTCGTCAGCGTGCATGACTGCCGAGAGGATATACTGTTCACCGCCAACAATCTCCACAGCGGATTTATAGGCTTCCTCATAAAACTGTCTGGCGTATTCATAACCGCCGTGATTGTCGAAGTACGCAGAGTTCACATCAAAGACCATTTCGTTGAAATGGACGGCATCCGCCTTCAGACCTCTGGTGGAAATGATGTTGTCAGCTTTCATCTGCTCAAACATTTCAGCGTAGCTCCCGGTAGGTTCTTTGAAGTGTACGTTGAGGGAACTTCTTTCCGGGATAATATCTTCGTTACTGTATATTTCTTTTTCACGCTCATTGTGTGCCTGTGCATCTCCGATGTCATTATCTGTGACATCCATATTTCTTGCACAGGTACGGTCAACTCCGTCATTTCTTGCCATATTTTTCCTTCCTTTCTTTGGGATTTGCAGACAGGTAGCTTTGGAGAGGCACTTCTGCGGAAGTGTAATAACCCACTATGACACTTTCATCCATACTGGCTGCAAAGTGCCGTGGGCTCTCCCGAGGGGCTCTCCGAGGGTAATGCGGTCGCTGCGGCGACCTCTGCCGAACATCAGAAAGTTGTCTGCTCCTCTTTCCAATGTCCGGCACGGACGGCTGCTGTTTTGCGAAACCGCCCCGTCCGTTGACAGAAAAAAGACTGACTTTTTCCTGTCATTTGGGTACGCCACGAAGGTTTTATACAGGAGTGATTTACGCTCGTACGCTGTGTACGTACGTACCAAAAAATCAATCCCGCCATTCCTCCGGTACGTACGTACACGGCGAAACGTCGTAAAACCCATTTATATTCGGACGGGCTACGGCTTCAATTCCCATGAATCCCCACACCCTGCGCCCGGCAGAGTTTGTGATTTTGTTGGTGTGTTCCAGATTGTAGCGACTTAAATTTGCCACCACACTGTCACTAAAGCTGCGGGATTTCAGGGGCGGCAGAGAATTTTCCTCACACCACATCCGATAAATTTCGTACAGCTCCTTGGAGCTGATGGAAGCATCCGCTTTCAGCCGGATATAGCCCTCAGACTCCATGAAGTCGAAAATATTGTTGTTGTCACGCTTGACGGACTCTCGGTTGGTTTTGGTGCGCTCACTTTCCGTGAATTTGAAATTGTTGGCAACCAGACGCTGCAATCCCTCAAACGCCCAGAGGAAAATGCCCTCCACCTCAGCTTTCATCTTCTGGGCGAGGTCAGGGTCATCCATTCTTCCGGCAGGCTTTTCCTTTGTGGTCAGCACAAGCTGTCTGCGGTAGAAACCGTCACTTCGGTCATACAATGCCTGTAAATCTCCATTGGAGAAAGCCAGCAGACGGGCGAACATCCAGCCCTGATAGCTCTGTTTGCCCTTGCGCTCCAAATCCATTTTCCCTTGAGCTGTCACAATGGATTTCACATAATTGGTCTGGCGCAAGGCTTCCATTCGCATATCATCATCCACGCATAGGAGGATATGCTCCAGATCGGCACGGGCAAATCGGTTCTCAGAGATTTTACCAATGCTTCCGTCCTTCATGGAACTGCCCAGCATTTGCCCCAGCACCGCACCGATTTGGGATTTACCCTCGCCGCCATTGCCCTTAATGACCATCATCCTCTGTCCTTTATTGGAGGGAATCAGGCAATAGCCGATAAATTCCTGCAAGGTAGGGATGTCCTCCGGGTAAAGCAGACCATTCAGAAAGGAAAGCCACAGCACAGGTTTCGGAGTATCCGGGCGATAGAAAACCGGGAGCCTGTTTCTCACAATATCCGGCTTCCCCTCTGTAAAAGTGCCGTCCAGCATGAGCGTACCGTTTGCCAGATGAATCCTGTCCTGCTCCGGCGGGAAGTCCTCCACATGAGCCGCCAGCTTCATAATCTCAATGATGTTGCTGATTTTGCGGGGAATGTTGTTCACGGCACAATATTTCAATTCTTCAAAGATTTCGCCACGAAGCGGCAGGTCGTCCGTCACTCGACCATCAGGTGTGAAAAAAGCTCCGTTTGCAAAGATAATCTGACGGGTTCTCAGAAAATCTTCACAAAACAGAGCTTCATTGATACTCTTGCCGTCAAACCACATCGGCACATTCATCTCAAGCAATTTCCTGTTCTCTGACATGGCAGCGCACCTCCTTTTTCTGCTCGTCCAGTCGTGTTTGCATTCTTGCAATCGTTCCGTCTGTCAAAAGTTCCTTGACGGTATCAGTCCTTTCTTCCTGATCGCTCATAAGGAGCAAATCGTTCAGATACTCCACATATTCCAGCTTGTGGCAAGCTTCCACGAACCTCTCATCCGGCTCGTCCTCCGGTGCTTCGGGAGCATATCGCTCTTTCCAGTCCTCCAAAAGATGAAGATACCCGGACAGCACATTCATGCAGAAAAGCTCGTCCTGTTTCGACTGATTCACACGGGGACGGTACTTCTTTACCTGTGCCACCACGGACGGCGGCCTGTCCAGTCCGAAATCCGCAGCCAGTCTCTGCGCTGCTTCATAGGCAGACAGGTCAAGCAGCCTTGCCACAAAGTCAATCACATCTCCCTTGGCACCGCAGCCGAAGCAATAGAAGTAATCCTCGTTCAGCTTCAAGCTGGGGTGTCTGTCATCGTGGAAAGGGCAGCAAATCATCCCGGAGCGATTGATTTTCAGCCCGTAGTGTTCGGCGGCTTGCCTAACCGTGACCGCCGCCTTGACTGTTTCAAAAATGTTCATTTGCATAACCTCCTTGATTTTTCTCGATGATTTTTTCATCTGCCTGAATATACGCAGAAAAACGCTTTCAACCGAAAAATCAGGCACTTCCGCAAGCAAAGCAAAAAGCCGCCCCGAAAACTTGAAAAAATGCAAGTTTCGAGACGGCAGTGTTCACACAAAGTTGGTTGATATTGTTCCGTAAATAGAATATAATTGAAGTTAATATGAATCAGGAGGGATGATACAGAAATGAAATACCTGTCTACATTTGAAGTTGCCGAGAAATGGGGTATCTCTCCCCGAAGAGTTGGTATCCTCTGCAACAATGACCGCATACCGGGCGCACAGCGGGCAGGAAGCCGCTGGATCATCCCGGAGGACGCTGAAAAGCCGACAGATGCCCGCATTAAAAGCGGAAAATATATCAAACAGAAAACAGACAGAGGGGAGGAAGCATAATGGCTGATACTTATTTACCCGCCGATGTTCGGAAAAGAATCGTTGATGTAATGAGAGAACGCAAGATGACCCAGCGAGAACTGGCACTTCGGATTGATGTGAATGAAAGCACCATCAGCCGCTTCCTTAGCGGAAAGACCGAAAAGCTGAGCGAAGAAAGCGTTATCCGCATCGCCAGAGTGTTCAATGTGTCCACGGACTTTATCTTGGGTACGACCGTAATCCCGGATAAAAAGAACTACGATATTTCAGAACTGGGATTATCTGTTGAAGCTGCAAAGAATCTTTATACCGGAAAGGTCAACAATGATGTAGTCAACCGTCTGCTGGAAAATCCCCGCTTTGCCATGGTTACTTATATGATTGCACAGTATATGGATGATACCCTTGCAAGAGGATATGCCGCACAAAACCAGATGTTTGCTACCGTTGGCTCTCTGCTGTTGGGACAGAACCAAGCTCCCGAAGCAGTACAGGCAGCCCGAACCGCTAATGCCATGAAAATTCCCGCTTATCAGGCAGACCAGACCACGATTCAAAACACCTTTATGACGGTGGTTAAGGAAATCAAGAAAGAAGCAGGCAGCGATTTGGTCGCAGCCAAGGCAATCAGCAAGGAAGCCACCGAAAAGATGTTTGCCGAGCTGACCAAGGGGCAGGATATGCAGAATCCGACCATCACGCCGGAAGCAGTTGTTGATGCTATTACAGGCAGCATTTCCGGTGTCGATGGAGTCAATCAGGAAGCTCTGGACAACTTTAACAAAGCCTTGCTGGGGCTGATGCAGACGATGGTGCTGCCGGAAGATGATGGACAAGATAACTAACGAGCAGCTCTGTATTGCGGCGCAGAGCGGTGACAAATGGGCAGAAAACGCCCTTGTAGAGAACAATCTGCGGTTTATCCGAAAGACGGCATACGAGATATGGAGCGCACAGCGGGAGCTGAACGTTGCCCTCGGCATTGAACTGAACGATTTGGTGCAGGAGGGTTCATTGGGGCTTCTGGGCTGCATAAGCAGCTTTCAACCCGACTACGGGAACAAGTTTTTGACCTATGCTGCCCCGGCTATTCATAATGCCATGCTGGACTACATCCGCAGGCTGAATCCTACCTTTGAAGCCAAAAATCTGGACTGTATCATTCGTCTGGATGAGGTCAAAAAGGGCGAGAATAAGGGACAACATGAATTTATAGCAGATTCCAGAGTACAGAACCCAGAGCAGATTTTCATTGCAAAGGAAACCCACGAAGAAATCCATACGGCTCTGGAAATGATTGATGAGCGAGAGAAAGCCTATCTCTGGTATCGCTTTGGCTTTGAGGACGATGTCCTCCATCCTCTGAGCGAAACGGCGAAGCACTTCCATCTGTCAGAGAGCAGAGCAAAGTCCACGGAGAAATTGGCTCTGGATAACTTCTGGCTGGAACTGCCTTGGTGGTACTAAATATTCAAAGAAAGGGACATGTAATCATGGAAAAATATAAAATACTCATCATCGAAGATGACCCAATCATTCAAACTGAATTACAAGTTCTGTTAAACGGAAACGGATATGAGGCATCCGCAGTTACTGACTTTACATCAGTTATGCAAGCGGTCAAAAATACTCATCCCTATTTGATTTTGCTGGACATAAAGCTGCCACAAGAAAGCGGCTACTCAATCTGTTCTCAAATCCGCAGTTTTTCCAATGTACCGATTATCTTTGTAACAAGCTGCAATACGGACATGGATGAATTGAACAGTATTTTGCTGGGTGGAGATGCTTTTATCACCAAGCCTTATAACACAGCAATTCTGCTGGCAAAGATTTCATCCTTGATGAAACGAGCTTACCCGATAGAACAAATTGAGCGTCTGAATTGGCAAGGAGCGATTCTTCACTTAGAAAGTAGCACGATTGAATATGACGGTAACCAAGCAGAACTGACAAAGAATGAATTGAAAATATTATATTATCTTTTCAAACACGCAGGAAAGATTTGTTCCCGTAATGATATTGTAGATTATCTATGGGACAATCAGCTATATGTGGATGACAATGCTTTGAGCGTCAATATCAACCGCATCCGGGAAAAACTGGCGGGCATTGGCCTGACGGATTTTATCAAGACAAAGCATCGCCAGGGGTACACGATATGAACAGCAAACGGTATTGGAAAAACAGGCTTCCATTTCTGCTGACGAACCTTGTTTGCATGGCTGCGCTCACTGTATTTTTGCTGGTGTGCGGCAATTCGGCTTCCGCAGTAGTATTGATCCTGATCGTATGGGCATTGATTTTGCTGATGGGACTTGTCCTCACTTACTGGAAACGAAAGCGGCAGATGAAAAAACTTCTGGATATGGCGAAGCAGCTCTCCGAGAGATACCTTATTTCTGAAGTGATGGAACTGCCGGAACAGGCCGAGGATCAGGTTTACTATCAGATTTTGAAAATGGCTGGAAAATCCATGTTGGAGCAGATTGGGGAGGTCGAGCGGGAACGCCTGGAGTACAAGGAATACATTGAACAATGGATTCACGAAATCAAAACGCCCATTACTGCCATGAAACTCCTATGTGAAAACCATCGGACGAACTGGACAAAAGAACTTCTGCTGGAACTGGAAAAGACCAACCGCTTTACGGAACAGGCTCTTTATTATGCCCGCAGTGAGCATACAGAGAAAGATTATTCTGTCCGGGAAATGGCACTGTCCCAAGTGGTGCATCAGGCGATTGCAGATAACAAATATCTGCTGCTCCAAAGTGGTATGCGCCTGGAAGTGGAGGAAATGCAGGATACGGTTTATTCAGATGAAAAGTGGGTGCGTTTTATCCTAAATCAACTGATTGTCAATGCGGTCAAGTATCGTACGAAGCAGCCGGTTCTCCGCATTTCTACTCATAAATGGCAGGATCAGGTTGTCCTTGTCGTGGAGGACAATGGAATCGGGATTGCTGCGTCCGATCTGCCCCGTATCTTTGAAAAGGGATTTACCGGTCAGAATGGTCGTCTGATTCAGCAGTCCACGGGCATTGGTCTGTATCTGTGCAAACGGCTCTGTGAAAAGCTGGGCATTGGCATTACGGCGGAGTCGTCGGAACATGGCACAGCCATTTCCCTTTCTTTTCACATTAACTGTCTGATTCATGAAGTGCAGAACTGAAAAGCGTTCTGCACTTCTTACATTTTTGTTAGAACTTTGTAAGAAAACTTGATACAAACGAAGCCACTCTTATTTTACAATAGAGATCAGAGGTGATAACAATGAAAGAAATTTTGAAACTGGATCATATCCAAAAATATTACGGAAATGGCGGAAATGTTACAAAAGCAATTCAGGACATCAGCTTTTCCGTTCAAGAGGGAGAATTTGTAGGAATCATGGGAGCATCTGGCTCCGGCAAGACTACCCTGCTCAACTGTATTTCCACCATTGATACCGTCAGTGCAGGACATATCTATCTGGACGGAACCGATGTGACGGAAATCAACGAAAAACAGATTGCCCGGTTTCGTCGGGAGAATCTTGGATTTGTATTTCAGGATTTTAACCTGCTGGACACGCTGACCATTTCGGAAAACATAGCCCTGGCGCTGACCATCAACAAGGTTCCAGCAGGCGAGATTGATGGGCGGGTGCGGGAAATGGCCGGAAAGCTGAATATCACGGATATTCTGGACAAATACCCCTATCAGGTGTCCGGCGGCCAGAAGCAGCGGTGCGCCTGTGCCAGAGCCATTATCAATCAGCCTAAGCTGATTTTGGCGGATGAACCCACCGGTGCGTTAGACAGTCACTCGTCCCAGATGCTGCTCTCGACGATCCAGAGTATCAATGAAGATCTCGGAGCCACGATTCTGATGGTGACACACGATGCTTTCTCGGCAAGCTATGCCAATCGTATTCTCTTTATGAGGGACGGGGCAATCTTTACGGAAATCCGTAAGGGGGGTGATTCCCGCAGGACTTTCTTTGAAAAAATCCTGGATGTCCTTACCATGATGGGAGGGGGCATGAGCGATGTACGCTAAACTTATTTTCAAAAATGCAAAGCGGTCTGTGAAGGACTATTTGATTTATATTGTGACCATGACACTCTGTGTCACCCTGTTCTATGCGTTTTTGTCTATCAGCAGCACCCATTATCATCCGACCATTGGTGCGGAATATAATATTTCCCTGCTGGCTGGAGGTATGAAACTGGCAATTTGCGGGATTAGTTTGCTTTTGTTGTTTCTGATCCACTATGTCAATCGTTTCATGCTGAGAAAAAAGCAAAAGGAGTTTGCCGTTGAGGCAACCTTGGGAATGGAGCAAAAAACCATAGGCCTGCTCTTTTTTGGAGAGACTTTTTTCCTGCTCATATTCTCTGTGTCGGTGGGAATCCTTCTGGGGATGGTCGTTTCTCAGGTCATTACGGCTATGCTGCTTGCTTCTTTTGGGGAACCCTACGCTTTTTCTTGGTCGTTTTTCCCGGATACTGTGCTGTTGACCGTGGGCTTCTTTGTTGTTTGCCAGATTCTGGTTGGAGTCGGGAATGTCAGAATTCTCAACAAAAGCAGGATTATTGAGCTTATGACGGCAAACCGTCAGAATGAAAAACCGCTTCATAAAAGCAGATGGATGCCGATGATCTGTATTTTCTATGGCATTCTGCTGCTGTGGATGCTGGAGGTAGGTACTGTAAAATATCATTTTTACTTCGATTCCAGACATCCGCTTCCTGTAAAGCTCATGTATTGGGGGAATGTCCTTTTCCCTGCACTGACGCTGCTTTGGGCAATCGCAGGTGCTGTTTTACACAGAAAAATAGGGTTTTCCCGATATCTTTGCGGACTTCTGGCTGGTGCTGTATTGACCGCTATCCCGATTTTTTCCATCGCAGAACTGGAAAAAGCCTACTTCCTTGGATTTGACGCTCCAACTCTGAATCAATATTTGCTGTTTGGGGTTGCGGATATTTTGTTTATCATTTCCGCAGTCATGTATTTATCGAATGCGGCGCTCCTATACTGGAAGGAGTCTAAAGTGTCCCGCAAATATCATAATACGAGTTTATTTCTGTTTGGACAGCTTTCCTCTAAGCTGGCTACCAATACGAAAACGATGACGATCATTTGTGTGACCCTGACTTTTTCTATCTGCTTGTTTGTCATTGCGCCGGTTTTAACGGGATGGAGTCTGGGCTATTTGGACAGTCGGGCTGTCTATGATATTCAAATTTCAAGCCGCTACAACGATGTTTATGAAGTGGAAAATCTTCCGGATACAGACTATGGAGAAATTACTGCGTTCATAGAACAAAACAAAATAGCGATAAAGGACGATTTGACTTTTTCGGAATATCTTCCCAAGCAAAGCGACTTTCACCAGCGAGTAAAGTACAATTTTCCTCCCTTGGCGATCGCACTGAAGGATTATAACGCTGTTCGGAAAATGTTGGGATATGAACCTATTATCTTACAAACGGATGAATTTGCTACCCACTGGCATCGTGCAGCAGAGGACAAGGATATTGAAAACTACATTGCTGAGCATACCTTATTGGAAACTGACGCAGGCACCCTGAAACTCAGTGAGAACGCCGTGTTTCAGGAGCCTGTGGGGGAATCCATCTATAATCTTTATACAGATGTGGTGTATATCATACCTGACGAAATAGCGCAAGTCTTGCTTCCGGTACAGCGCAACCGATTTGTGATGACCCAATATCCGCTTCCCTTCAAAACGGCAGAAATGCTGGAACAGCTTCTTGGGCGTTCTTATCCAGAAGATCCTGATAAAGACAATCTGGCAGGATACAGTACAACTGTCCATACTACGGAAGTGAACCGTATAATCGCCCTTAACTTTATCCTAAAAGCGTCCTTGATCTATGGTGCAATTGTTCTGATGGTGATGTGTCTTACCGTGCTGGCTCTTCAGCAGCTCCTGGATGCAGAAAAAAACAACTACAGATTTTCGGTTCTGCGAAAAATGGGAGTGGAAGAGAAGGACCTGCATACTTTGGTTCTAAAACAGCTTGGTGTTTGGTTTGGGATGCCGATCACAGCGGCAATCGTTGTAGCAATTATTGTGATTGGCTATTTTCTTCAAAGTGTTTCTGCTGAAATCTCAGCTTATATTGGCTGCGGAGCCTTGATGGTACAAGTAGGGATTATCATTGGTATTCTTTTCTTACTGCTGATATGCTACTTCATAAGTACATGGATATTGTTTAAGCGGTCCATTTCGGAGAACTGATAAAGTCACAGTACAAAAAGGAAAAGCCGCCTGTATGAGCATTTGATATGCCCGCACAGGCGGCTTGCTTTATCTCTGGTAATCAGTCCAAAGGTTTATATTCTGTAACAGTTTTCAGGTATGTTTCCGGGTCGCCGTTGAGAACTAAATCTGCATAGGCTGCCGGATCGTTGTAAATCAGCCAGTCCAGCTCTGACCGCTGATATATATTATCGGCAACCTCATTCTCTACCGCAATCGTATCAATGGCAATCATGCTGCCATTTGCAAATTTCAGCTCCACACAGGCAGTATCCATATTGAACTCACAAGAAAGTAAACGCTTCATTTTGCCCTCCTTAGATCATGCCGAAGTGCTTGAGCGCCTCCTTGATTGCTTTTTCCTTATCGGGCGGGCATTGGGGCTGTTTTGCATCATCGGACTTCGGTTTGTTGTAATTTTCTCGCTCGATGATACCGCATTTCTGCTTCACCTGAGCGATATACAAGCTGCTGACCTTGAGTCCGGTATGCTCCAGCACATATTCCTTGATTTCCGAATAGGTGGCTTTCTTCTCTGCATCGGTGAGATCAAGTTCGTCCATGTGGATGTCTACCTCGATATGTTCCTTGCTTTGAAGTTTGGACAATAAACATACCGTTTCGCAATGTGCGCTGTGGGGGAACATATCCACCGGCGTGAAGCCCTCGGCGCGGTAGCCTTTCTGGGTCAGGAGAGCGAGGTCGCGGGCCATCGTCTCGGGGTTGCAGCTGACGTAGACGATGCGCTTCGGGGCCATGCGGGCCACGCTCTCGAGGAAGGCGGGCGTCGAGCCATCCCGGGGCGGGTCCATGAAGACGACGTCGGCCTTCTGGCCCGCGTCGGCGGCTTCCCGTATCCATGCGGTGGCGTCAGCGGCAAAGAAGCGGGCGTTTTTTACGCCGTTGTGCTTTGCGTTGCCGATGGCGTCCCGGACGGCGTCCCGGTTCACTTCTACGCCCACCACCTGCCGGGCCTTATCGGAGGCCGTCAGGCCGATGGTGCCGATGCCGCAGTAGGCGTCGAGGACGACTTCTTTGCCGGTGAGGTGGGCGGCATCGACGGCCAGCCCGTAGAGCACGGCGGTCTGGACGGGGTTCACCTGATAGAAGCTGCGGGGGCTGAGGGCGTAGGTCTTGCCGCAGAGAGTGTCGAGGATGAAGCCCTTGCCGTAGAGGACTTTTTCGTCCTCGCCCAGAACGACGCTGGTGCGGCGGGGATTGTAGTTCTGCACGACGGTGGTGACGGGGACGCCCCGCTTTTCGGCCTCGGCCAGCAGGGCTTTCACAAAGTTCTTCGCGCCGGGCAGCACGGGCTGGGCCGTGACCAGCACCACCATCACCTGACCGGTGGCGACGCCCCGGCGGAGCAGGCAGTGGCGGAGCAGGCCGGTGCCTTTGTCCTCGTTGAAGGGCTGGTAGCGGCAGGCGTTGGCGGCGGCGCGGACGGCCAGCATCACCTTGTCCAGTACCTCGTCCTGCAAAAGGCAGCTCTCCACCGGCAGCACCTTGTGGGTGCGGGCCGCGTAGATGCCGGAGGTGAGTTTTCCACCGGCGGCGGGGGCAAAGGTGGAAATCACTTTATTGCGGTAGTGGTAGGGCGTTTCCATCCCCCGGATGGGGGCAACAGGGCCGTATTTGCCCAGCAGGGCGCGGACGTCGGCCTCTTTCTTTTTGAGCTGTGCGGCGTATTCGGTGGCCAGCATCGGGCAGCCGCCGCAGTTTTTGGCGCGAAGTTTGCAATCCATACCTATATCCTCCGAATGCTTGACAAAGCAGTAAAAAATCACTATACTACAAATAGAAAAGGCACTGCGACAAGCGGTTGACCCTTTGGGCTAGGATTCTATGTTACTAGAAAACCGTCACCGGCCAGGGTGGCGGTTTTCGCTTTTCACTCTGATGGTAAAGACCAGTCCAAAAATATGGAGCGTCAAAGTAATGGGCATATCTCTCACCTCCTTTCGGAAGTGGAGCCAACCGCCTGCCGTATGTGCAGCGCCTTTTCATCTGCTATCTTATCATAATGTTTAACAGAATGCAACGCGAAAGCTCCCGTAATAGGGAGCTTTTTGTGTTATAAAGGCGGATGCTCAGCCGTAGGGGTCATACAGGTCATATTCTTCCGCTTCTGCGTGCTTTTCGTTCAGCACGGCGATGGCCTGTTCCAGCTCGCTCTGGGAGCAGCCGCTCTCGCTCACCAGCGCCCGCACAGCCTGCGCGAGGTCGCCGCCAAAGACGGTGTCCAGCCGCTGGCGCATGGTGTAGACGCCGTAGGCCCGGCGGGTGACGGTGGGGGCGTAGAGGTTGTGGTTCTGCTCTTTGGCGCAGGTGACCCAGCCCTTCTCTTCCAGCCGGTATAAAAAGTTCAGCACGGTGGCGGCGGCCCAGCCTTTTTCGGCCAGACGCGCACCGATGTCCCGCCGCGACACGGGCGGTTTGCAGTCCCACAGGGCCAGAAGCACCTGTTCCTCCGCCGCCGAAAGGGCTTTCAGCCTGTCCGGAATGCCATACATGGGGGCCATCTCTCCTTTATGAGTAAAAAACTTGATTTTACATTTGTCTCAGATACTGCCATTATAGCAAAGATCAGGAGAAAGGACAAGAGCAGAAAATCCAGCAGTCATGCGGTTCTCCGCTAGCTATTTTACAAATATCTCTAAAAATGTCCTCTGCACGGGGGCATTTGTGCGCTTCGTGCGCCCGCCCGGGCTTTGACGGCTCAACTTTGTGCAAAGATGCTCTTGTTTTGCACCCCCAAAAACCATTATACTACGGACAAATCCAGAGCACAACGCCCGAACGGGCCGTCAGATAGAGGAAAAGGAGAGGATCCGTCATGGCACGAGTTTATAATTTCAGCGCAGGTCCCAGCATGTTGCCCGAAAAGGTGCTCAGGCAGGCTCAGGCAGAGCTGCTCGAATACGGCGGCAGCGGCCAGAGCGTGATGGAGATGAGCCACCGCAGCAAGTGGTTCGACGCCATCATCACCGACACCGAAGCCACCCTGCGCCGGGTGATGAACATTCCCGATCATTATAAGGTCGGCTTTTTCCAGGGCGGCGCGACCCAGCAGTTCGCCATGGTGCCGCTGAACTTCATGACCACCGGCAAGGCCGACTACATCGTCACCGGCAACTTCTCCAACCTGGCCGCAAAGGAAGCCGCAAAGTTCGGTGAGGCCAAAATCGTCGCGTCCAGCAAGGATAAGAACTTCACCTACATCCCGGACGTGAACGCCATCGACTACGACAAGGATGCAAGCTACATCCACATCTGCCAGAACAACACCATTTTCGGCACCCAGTATGTCGAGGTGCCTCAGGTGGAGGGTGTGCCGCTGGTGGCGGATATGAGCTCCATGATCCTCTCCAAGCCCGTGGACGTCACCAAGTACGGATGCATCTACTTCGGCGTCCAGAAGAACGTCGCCCCCGCCGGCATGGCCATCGCCATCGTCCGGGACGACCTGCTGGGCCACGCCGCCGACAATGTACCCACCATGATGAACTACACCACCCTGCTGGCCAAGGACAGTATGTACAATACGCCGCCCTGCTGGTGCATCTACATGACCGGTCTGGTGCTCAAGTATCTGGAAAACGACATCGGCGGTCTTGTCAATATGCAGAAGATCAACGAGGCCAAGGCCAAGGTCCTGTACGACTACCTCGATGGTCAGGACTTCTTCAACAATCCCGTGGAGCACCGCTACCGCAGCACCATGAACGTCACCTTCACCAGCCCTGACCCCGACCTCGACAAGAAGTTCTGCGCCGAGGCCGCAGACGCCGGTTTCGTCAACCTGAAGGGCCACCGCCTCGTGGGCGGTATGCGTGCCTCCATCTACAACGCAATGCCGGCCGAGGGCATCGACAAGCTGGTAGACTTCATGGAGAAGTTCCGCAAAGAGAATGCATGAGTTATACCGTCCTTGCCCTCTCAGTCACCTTCGGTGACAGACTCCCCTTTTTGTCGCTTGCGCGACATCTTCCCCCGGCCCGGGGGAAGTCTTTCCTCAAAGGGAGAGCCTGAACCTGACCGTCAGGCTTTTGCCTCTCCCTTTGGGAGAGGTGGATTTGCGAAGCAAAGACGGAGAGGGCAAGCCCGTTCCAAAAGGAGATCACACCTATGTATACGATAAAAACACTCAACGCCATCAGCCCGGTGGGTCTGGCAAAGCTGAACAAAAACCTGTTCGATGTCTCGGTGGACGCCGACGCCCCCGACGGCATCCTTGTCCGCAGCGCCGACCTGCTGAACACCACCTTCAATGACAACCTGCTGGCCATTGCCCGCGCCGGTGCCGGTGTCAACAATATTCCTCTCGACCGGTGCAGTGAGCAGGGCATCGTGGTGTTCAACACGCCCGGTGCCAACGCCAACGCTGTGGCGGAACTGGTCATCGGTATGCTCATCGCAGGCAGCCGCAATGTGGCTGCTGCCGCCCAGTGGACTCAGGGTCTTGCCGGTGACCCCGCCATGGCAAAGAGCGTGGAGAAGGGCAAAAAGCAGTTCGTGGGCAACGAGATCAAGGGCAAGACCCTCGGCGTCATCGGCCTGGGTGCCATCGGCTCCCGCGTCGCCAACTGCGCCATCGAGCTGGGGATGAAGGTCTACGGCTATGACCCCTATATCTCCATTGATGCTGCGTGGAACCTGAGCAGTCAGGTCCGTCACTGCGTCAACCTGAATGATATGCTGCCCCTCTGCGACTACATCACCGTCCATGTGCCGTATCTGCCCACCACCAAGGACACCATCAATGCCCAGACGCTGGCCCTCTGCAAGGACGGTGTCAAGCTGCTGAACTACGCCCGCGGTGAGCTGGTGAACACCGACGCCCTGCTGGAAGCCCTTGACACCGGCAAAGTGTCCAGCTATATGACCGACTTCCCCACGGAAGCTCTGCTGGGCCGTCCGGGTGTCATCTGCACGCCTCATCTGGGCGCTTCCACCCCGGAGGCCGAGGACAACTGCGCGGTCATGGCCGCCCAGGAGCTCAGCGACTACCTCAAGAACGGCAACATCACCCACTCGGTGAACATGCCCGAGGTGCATCAGCCCCGCGCCGGCGGCAAGCGCATCTGCATCATCCACAAGAACGAGCCGGGCATGATCAGCCAGATCACCGCCCTGACCACGGAGGCGGGCCTGAACATCGAGAACATGGTGAACAAGAGCAGGAAGAACATGGCCTACACCATGCTGGACGCCACCGGTGCCGTGAATGATGCACTGGCCGCAAAGCTCTCGGCCATCCCCGCCGTCGTCCGGGTGCGCATCCTGTGATGCTGCGATAAAATTTCCTGAGGCCGCTGCCCTGCCGGGGCGGCGGCCTTTTCGTAAGCGGATGCGCTTGAATCCCGTCATTGACCACAGCGGGGATTTGCGGTAAAATCATATCAGCCGGAGTGTCAGCCTGCACGGCCCGCCCGGCTGAAGATGATGAATACAGGAGGTTTGTCCATATGAAGGCCAAAAGATTGCTTTCGCTGCTTCTCACAGCAGCCCTCATGCTGAGCATGGTGACCCCGGTGCTGGCCGCCTCGGCAGAGACCGAATTGCCCCGCGCCTCTCAGACCCGGCTGGAAGAGACGAATGAAGTCGTCTCCATCCGTCTGCAGGCTTCCGGCAAGCTGGTCTATGGCTCCCCGTTCGAGCTGTCGGTGGTCACCCGCCCGGCGGACGCGCAGTATATCGGCGTGGTGCTGGGCATCAAGGGCGAAGCCAAGGGCTACGTCACCCTCGTGCTCTCCGATAAGCTCCGCACCCTGCTCAAGATGATACCCCTGCCCCGCAAGATGTCCAAGACCCCGGATCAGGTAGAAGAGTTCAATGTCTACGCCTATATCAAACAGCTCATCGACGGCAACGACGTCAGCGTGCTGCTGGGCGTGGCCGATGAGGTCGTCAAGGTGATGGATACCCTGAAATTCTATATCCCCACCCTGAAGGATATGTCCATGGGCCTGAAGCTCTCCCTCGAGCTCATCCGCCGCTACCTTCCCGAGGGCGCGTTCAGCCGCATCTATCTGGATGAGCAGCCCGTGGATTCGGGCAGATATATCGCGGGTGCCGTGGCGCTGGAATCCGGCGATCTGAACACCGCCGGTGTGGCCATGTTCAAGATAAAGCCCAAGACCGAGGGCGTCCGCCTCTACTGGGCCGAAGACCTGCCCGCCGGGATGACGCTGGCCGAGGCTGAGGCACACAATGTCGGCGCTCTGCTGGAGTCGGACGGCGTGGTGGTCGATAATGCCAAGGTCACCTGTACTTATAAAAAGAAGGGCCTGTTCAGCAGCAAGTCCACGGAGTTCCCGACGCAGCCGGGTATCTACACCCAGACGGCAACAGTCTCCGGCAACTATTCCTGCGAGAAGATCACACGGACCATCGTTATCAATTAACATCAAAAGAAAAAACCTCCCTTGCGTCAGCACGGGAGGGTTTTTTATCTTATTTACATCCGGAACCGCCAGCCCCAGCCGCCGCCACAGCAGCAGTTGCAGAGCAGATTGAGCAAGATCATGCTCCAGCACCAGCGCATCAGCCCGCCGGGCTGGGCGTAGGTGGTCTGGGTGCGGTAGGTCTGGCCGGGGTTCTGCATCCGGCGCAGGTGCATCTGGTACTCGGTGTTATTGGGGTCCAGCTGAACGGCGCGGCGGGCGTCCTGCAGCGCGTCGATGCTGTTGCCGAGGCCCTGATTGGCCAGCGAGGAGAGGTAGTACCACCGTGCCGAGCGGCTGTTCATACCGTCCAGCACCCGGCGGGCCTCAGCGTAGCGGCCATTGGCCACAAAGTTGCGGGCCGCCTGCATCTCGGGACTGTCAGAGCCGGAGTAGCTGGCCCCGCTCTGCTGCTGGTAGCCGCCGAAGCCGAACCCGAAACCAAACGGGTCGAACCCGAAGCCGAAATCGCCCTGCTGCCAGCCGTTCTGGCTGTAGCCCTGGTCGTATCCCTGCTGGTAGCCGCCCTGATAATAACCCTGCTGGCCGTAACCGCCGCCGGGCTGTCCGCCCATCTGGGGGCCGGTGTCGCCCTTGGTGATGGCGTCGTAAGCTGCCTGCACCTCTTTGAAGTGCTCTTCGGCGGTGGGGTCGTTGGGGTTCAGGTCGGGGTGCCAGCGCTTGCACTTGGCACGGTAGGCTTTCTTTATCTCGTCGTCGGTTGCGCCGCGCTGGATGCCCAGCACCTCATAGGGATCTCTCATGGGTCTACTTCCTCACGTCTCTCAGGCCATGCGCGGCCTTTTTGTTCCATACAATATTACAGTCTACAGGACAGTGCCTGCAAAATCAAGACAAAATCCGCCTTTTGGGCGGAATTAGTTACTTTTTTGGGGCCTCTTTGGCCTGCTTGCAGTTGTATTTGAGCCACACGCCGGAATACAGGATGTTCCGCAGAAGGTCCGCGTCCTCCACGCAGGGCAGACGCTCGAAGCTTCTGGCGCACCGGGCCAACAGCAGCTCGAAGATGTCCCGCATCTCTTCCTCGTAGCCGGGCTGACGGCTGAGAGAGCGCAGCGGATTGTATGCGCCCTTTTTCTCGTCCCGTGCCAGGTCATCGTAGGCGTCCAGCAGGTAGATGAATTTGCCCAGATGGAAGCCGATGCTCCGCAGCTCCGGCGACCAGTGGTCCTGCTTGTAGTCGAACAGCTCGGCCATCAGCTCGCCGAAGCAGCCCGACACAGCGTCGAGGTCCTCGCTGCCCTCGGCTTCCAGCTGAGCCAGCCGGTCGAGGCAGGTGCGGATGGCGTTGCACTGTTGGGGCCAGCGCTGTGCGGCGGTCTGAGCAGGGGAGTCCAGCAGCTTTTCGAAGCCGAGGCCCAGCAGGCTGTGGTCGTCGTGCCATTTATCGACGGCGTTGTAGTAGTGGAGAGCCACGCTCATATCGGCGCAGTAGTCGGTGGGGCCGCTGTGCCGCCAATTTATCTTCCGGATGGGGTGGATGGGGCAGTGGCCGCTGCCGGTGACGCACTCGCTCTCACCCTCGTAGAGGCTGGAAAGCAGCAGATCCAGAAACGTCAGATCGTAACTCAGCGTCAGACGGCCCCGCAGGCCGTGGAGCGCACCGATGCGGCGGCAGAGGCCGCAGTAGGCCGTGCGGTAGCGGGCCTTGGCCTCGTCGTCCAGCGCGGCCTGATTCGGGATGACATATCCAAACATACGTTAGCTCTTCTTGATGAACTGGGTGCCGCAGCGGGGGCAGGAGATCTGGATGCGGCCCCGGCCCCGGGGAACGCGCAGCTTCTGGCGGCACTGGGGGCAGCGGTAATAGTGGTAGAGTCTGCGGTTGTCCCACTGGTCCTTCAGGCCGCTGAACTTATTGCGGATGCGGTCCTTCACGGCGTAGTATTTATAATTTTCTTCGGTGCGCTTGGAGATGTTGCGGCTGAACATCCGGTAGTAGCAGAAACCCAGCAGCACCACGCCGACGTACAGCAGCAGCGGCAGACGGGTGAGGATATAGACCAGGATCAGCACGAGAGAGGCGATGCTCAAAAACTGGTTCAGACCATCGGTGCCGTAGCGGCCTATCATGAACTGGCGTATCTTTTCTTTCATAAACGTCCTTCCTCATAAAAGAGGGGCGGGTGCGCCGCCCCTCTGTGTTTTTCTGCTTTCAGGATACCATGCAACCATGAGAAAATTTTGAACAGAGTGCAAACCTATCGTAAAGAGACGGCATTTAAGGGCCGCTCACTCCTCCCGGCAGCGGATGGTGAGGGAAGCTTCGGTGTCCAAAGCACCCTCCATCCGGCAGTGGAGCTTGGCCGGGCCGGCCTCGCCGGTGGTGGCGAGATAGGTGCCTGCCATGCCGCCCCGCAGAGGGACGACGCTGGGGCCGAGGATGCGCAGCGGCCCCTCTACGCTCAGCTGAACGGCCTCACCACAGTAGGGCAGGAGGTTGCCGTTCTGGTCGATGGCCCGCAGGCTCACGGCGGCACAGTCCCAGGTGGGGCCGTCGGTCAGGATGGGATTGTGGACGGTGCATTCCAGCCGGACGCTCTGCACCGGCTCCTTCACGACGGTGCGGACGGCCCGGCCATGCCACACGGCCTCGAAGCGGTAGACGGCAGCGGGGCTGCCCAGCACGCCGATATATTTGTAGTAAAGCTGCACCAGCTCATTCCAGCTCAGGCGCAGCGAGTACATCCGCGCCCGGGACAGGGGCGAAAGCTCCATGGCGTCCCGGCGCATCTCGTTGAGGATGGCAGCCACCTGCGGCGCGGCAGTGCGGTCGAGGCCCTCGTATTTCTCCAGCAGCAGGCCCACGAAATCGTGTATCTCGATGGGCGGGTGGGGCAGAGCCGCAAAGCGGCCCCGGCGGTCGGGGGTGAACTCGGCTACGAAGTCGTTGTCCCGGTAGAGCCGCAGGCTCTCGGCGTTGGTGAACGCCCAGCAGGCCCCCGCAAAGCCGCCCGGATGGTCGCCCAGCGCCATGCTGGATGAAATTTCGAGCACGATGTCGGAGGGGGAGCGGGGCGTCTTCTGGCTGGCGTAGACGGCGGCAGAAAGCTTCGGGCTGCGGAACATATCCATCACACCCTGATAGCTGATGCGGTCGCCGCTGCCGAATTCGCGGTGGGTGTTGTAGTCGGTCATGCACCAGCCGAAGCTGCCCGCCACGCCCTGCTGAGCGATGGTGTCGTTGAGGACGGCGGCGTAGCGCAGGGCCTGTGCCAGGCGGTGGGGCTCGTCGTCGAAGGGCTTGGCCGGGAACTGGGCGCCCTCGAATTCGCTGATGAGATAGCCTTTCCGGGTGTCGGGGGTGACGGCGGTGCGGGCCTCGCACCCGACGCCGCGCCCGTGGTAGGAGTAGTCCGTGTAGGCGTATACATCTTCCAGAAGCTGGCTGCGGCGGGTGCTGCGGGTACCAGCCGTGGGGCGGGTGGGGTCGAGGCGGCGGACCGTCTCGTTGGTGCGCTTATAAAAGCTCTCGTCGTCGGCGCTGCCGCTGACCCGCACGCCCCACAAAAAGATGCTGGGGTGGCTGCGGCACTGGCAGACCATCTCGCGGCAGTTCTGCAGGGCCTGCGCTTTCCAGATGTCGTCGCCGACGTGCTGCCAGCCGGGCATCTCCACAAAGACCAAAAGGCCCAGCTCGTCGCAGGCATCGAGGAAGGCGGGGCTGGGGGGCGCGGTGAGGCGCACGGCGTTGCAGCCCAGCTGCTTTTTCAGGAGCTGAGCGTCCAGCCGCTGGATGCTGTCGGGCATGGCATAGCCCTGATAGGCGTAGCTCTGGCGGCGGTTGAGGCCCCGCAGCTCCACCCGCTGGCCGTTGAGGTAGAGCCCGCCCGCCACGAACTGCAGGGTGCGGAAGCCGAACCGGCAGCTTTTCTCGTCCAGCACCCGGTCGGGCAGGCCGCCGGTGCCGGGACGGATGAGCCGGACGGTCAGGGTGTAGAGGGTGGGATGCTCGATGCTCCACGGATGGACGCTGTTCAGTGCGCCGGTGATGGGCAGCGACAGCTCGCCGGTGTAGAACGCCCGGCTGCCCGAGGGGCTGCGGATCTCGGCCTGTAACGTGCAGCCGACGGTCTCGCCTACGGTGGCCGTGTAGATGCGGAAACCGCCCTCGGCCTTCGTCTCGATGAAGATGTCCCGCAGGTAGGCGGGCTCTTTCACGTCGAGGCAGACGGCGCGGCAGATGCCGCCGTAGGTCAGAAAGTCCATCTGCCCGCCGAAGGGCGGGATGTTCAGATCTTCGCGGCTGTCGCAGCGGACAGCCACCACGTTCTTCTGGCCCAGATGGAGAGCACTGGTCAGATCGACGGTAAATGCGGTGTAGCCACAGCTGTGGTGGAACACCCGCCGCCCGTTGCAGAACACCGTGGCGTCGTGGGCCACGGCTCCGAAGGTGAGCAGGACGGTGCGGCCCTCCCATTCTTTGGGCGCAAAAAACTCCCGCCGGTAGCCCGAAAGCTTCTGGTAGTCGTTCTCGTTGCAGTAATTGTAGGGCAGGGCCTTGACCGTGTGGGGCAGGCGCACCGGCTCAAGGGTCAGCTCCGGGCATTCCGGCCGCACGATGGCGGGGTCAAAGACCGGGGTAAAAAGCCAGCCGTCGTTCCAATCGTAGTGTTCCATGGCAAATGTTCTCCGTGGCAAAATACTTTAGTTCCTATGCTACCACAAAGTTATGAACGAAAAAAGAATCCGGGCCGGATTTTATCGGTTTCTGAATAAAATTTCAGATAGAAGGGCCGCGTTCCCGCCGGGAACGCGGCCCTTCTTTGAAAAAGCTCAGCGGATAAAGTTGGTCATGGGTCTGCGGGGATTCTCCGGGTGCTGGATGCCTGCGGCTTTGCCGGCCTCGATGCACCGGAGCAGCCAGGCCATGTTGCGGCCCAGCTCCTGCATGACGGCGCAGCCCTCGGCGTCCTGCAGCACCTGCTCGGGGTCCGAGCCGTGGACCATGGGCCAGTATGAGCCGCTCACCAGCGGCATATGGAAGAACTCGGGGTACTTCACCAGCTGGTCGAGGGTGCTGGTGGTGCCGGCGCGGCGGGCCGAGCAGCAGACGGCGGCGGGCTTGTAGGCCAGATACCTGCCGCCCGCGTAGGCGAGACGGTCCATGAAGCTGGTCATGTTGCCGGAGGCGGAAGCGTAATGCACCGGCGTGCCGAAGACGAAGGCGTCGGCAGTCTGGGCTTTCTCGATGGCCTCGTTGACCACGCCGCCGAAGACGCAGCCCTTGCCGGCAGCACAGCCGCCGCAGCCGATGCAGCCGCCCACGGGCTTTGTGCCGACGTTCAGGATCTCCGTCTCGATGCCGGCGGCGTTCAGCTCCCCGGCGATGAGGCTCAGTGCGGTATAGGTGCAGCCCTTCTCGTGGGGGCTGCCGTTGATGAGCAGGACTTTCATGATAAATACTCTCCTTTTGTACGCCCGAAAAAGCGGCGTTCTGGTATGATTTTAGCACATTCATGACCGTAACGCAACGAATCATGACGCTGCCCTTGACAAAGACCGGCGGTATGACGATAATATGAAGTTACGATAACAGGAAAGACCCGAAGGAGGCCAAAACCATGCGAGTCATTGCAGGAGAAGCCCGCGGCAGACGGCTGGAAGCGCTGCCCGGCACGGATATTACCCGCCCCACCCTCGATCAGGTGAAGGAGGCGATGTTCAGCATCGTCCAGTTCGACCTGCCCGGAGCCCGTGTGCTGGACCTGTACGCAGGCAGCGGCCAGCTGGGCATTGAGGCGCTGAGCCGGGGCGCTGCCCGGTGCGTGTTCCTGGACGAGAACCGTGAGGCCGTGAACATCGTCATGAAGAACTGCAAGAACTGCGGCGTCTTTGACCGCAGCCGCGTCAACATCGGCGAAGCGGCCCGCTTCCTCTCGGCCTGCCGGGAGCAGTTCGATCTGGTGCTGCTGGACCCGCCCTTCCACAACGGCACGCTGGAAAATATCCTCCCCATCGTGGACAAGTGCGTCGCCCCCGGCGGCATCGTCATCTGCGAGAGCGAGACGAAGCTCGTCCTCCCCGCCGAAGTGGGCGGCTTACAGCTGAAGAAGCAGTATAAGTACGGCAAAGTCCTGCTCTGGAAATATGTGAGACCCATGGCAGACGCCGCAGAGGAAGAAGGAGAAGCGTGATGAACGTCAACGAGCTTTTGGATACCATCGAAGATCTGCTGGAAGAGAGCACCGGAATGCCCCTTTCGGGCGGCAAGCGCATCGTGGATGTGGAACAAATTCGGGACTATCTCGATGACATCCGCGCAAACCTCCCCGTGGAGCTGCGTCAGGCTCAGTCCATCGTCAGCGACCGCGCCCAGCTCATCGAGTCGGCCAACGCGCAGGCACAGGCCATCGTCAAGAAGGCAGAAGAGCGCGCCCGCATCCTCGTGAGCGAGGCCGAGATCGTCCGCGCCGCCCAGCAGCGTGCGTCCGAGATCGTCTCCGCTGCCCAGACCGAGGCCCGCGCCGTCCGCCAGACGGTCACGGATTACTGCGATAATATGCTGAAAACCACCGAGGAGACGATGTCTGAGAACGCCGCCCAGGTGAAAAACGTCCGCGCGAACCTGCGCCAGACCCCCCGCCGCGGCGTGTGATGGGCCGCTCCTGACCTGAATCCAGTCCTCTGCGAGTAAAAATGACGATTCGCAGGGGCTTTTTTTGTAACATTTTGTAGGAAAAAAGCGCAGGAAAAAACTTGCATTCGGCGTTTCGATTTGCTAAAATAAAATAGAGTCGTCAGGTATCTTGACAGAGCGGAAAAGGGGACAAACTCCCCGAGAGATGTCCGGCGTATCGGACGGCTCGGAACACGAAACGAAAGGAGGCTGGGCGGGATGACTCAGACAGAAGATTTGGCACAGTTCGACCCGGCCTCGTTTGAGCATATCCCCGTGCTTCTGAACGAGTGCCTCGACGGACTGAACATTGACCCGGCAGGCACCTATCTCGACGGCACGGCGGGCGGCGCGGGACACTCCCGCCAGATCGCCCTCCGGCTGGACGGCGCAAAGGGCGGGCGGCTCGTCTCCCTCGACCAGGACCCCGACGCGGTGCAGACCGTCAGGGCGCGGCTGGCCGGGCTCCCGGCCACGGTGGTGCAGATAAACTTTCGCTATGCCGGACAAGCCCTCGAGAGCCTCGGCATCGAGAAGATAAACGGTGCGCTGCTGGACCTCGGCGTTTCCAGCCATCAGCTGGACGACGCGGCCCGGGGCTTTTCGTACCGGGCAGACGCCCCGCTGGACATGCGGATGAGCCAGCAGGGGGAGACGGCGGCAGACCTCGTGAACACCGCCAGCCGGGAAGAGCTCTCCCGCATCCTGCGGGACTACGGCGAAGAGCCCTATGCCTGGCAGATCGCCGGCCGCATCGTGGAGGCCCGCGAGACGGCCCCCATCGAGACGACTTTGCAGCTGGCCGACATCGTGGCCGGCGCCATGCCGCCTGCGGAGCGGCGCAAGAACAAGAATCCTTCGCGGCGCACGTTTCAGGCGCTGCGTATCGCGGTCAACCACGAGCTGGACGCTCTGGAGGAAGGTCTGGATACCATCTTCGACCATCTAGCCCCGGGCGGAAGGCTGTGTGTGATCACCTTCCATTCGCTGGAGGACCGGCTGGTGAAGAACAAATTCCGCCGCTGGTCCACCGCCTGCACCTGCCCGCCGGAGTTCCCGGTCTGCGTCTGCGGCGGCAAGGCGAAGGCAAAGCTCATTACCCGGAAGCCCATCGAGGCCGACAAGCAGGAACTGGAGGAGAACCGGCGCAGCCGTTCTGCTCATCTGCGCGTTTTGGAGAAACTCTGAGCCGGATAAGATGCCGCTCAATGTAAGAGGAGGAGATCAACTATGGGTCAGCCAGCTTATGATATGTCGTCTGAGGTGCGTCGCAGAAAAGCGCCTCAGACTCAGCGCAAGGTCGCACTGCGGGTGGAAAAGGGCGGCAAACGCCGTCTCAGCCCGTTCCAGGCGGCCATGCAGCACGCACTTCAACTGATCTCGATGGCGCTGCTGGCGGGCTTTGCGGTAAGCCTGCTGTGGAGCGAGGCCCAGCTGGTGGAGGTCAACGACCAGATCCAGAAGGCCAAAGCGGAACTCGTGAGCGAGCAGAGCCAGTACACCTACTATAACAGTGTCCTCAACAGCAAGACCAACATCACCAGCGTGGAAGAAGTGGCCGGGCGGCTGGGCCTCATGAAGATGGACCAGAGCCAGCTCACCTACATCCGCCTCGACAGCGACAGTGTGCTGGTGCGCAGGGAGTCGGCTGTCCACCAGTGGACGGATTTCCTGCACGACGGTGCCATGACCATTCTGGCCTCCGTCCGCAGCGTAAAATAAGCAAACAGACAGAAAAGCGTGCGGCAGCGCACGCTTTTCTGGTTTCTGCAGGAGAATACCATGCAAAACAAGCCCTCCAACGACCAGCATAAGAGCATCTACTACCGCCTCCGCCGCAGCGACCCGCACGAGCGCCTCAGTGCGCGGCTGCGGCATTTCAGCTTCGGCGCGGCGGTATTTTTTGTAGTGGCGGCTGCGGGCATCGTCACCCACAGCCTGTATAACATCCAGATAAAACAGGGCGCGACCTTCCGCCAGTATGCGGCCCAGCAGCAGCTGCTGGACAGCACCATCCAGGCCACCCGCGGCGAGATCTACGACGCCTCCGGCATCACGCTGGCGTCCACCAGCGTAGTATGGACCATCTGGGCCGACCCCAGCTACAGCACGGCCCTCTTCACCAGCCAGACCGTCGAGGAGACGGGTGAGGCTGTCAAGACCGTGGACGAGACGACGCTGGCCGAGGTGAGCCGCCAGCTCACCCTGCGGCTGCTCTCCGGCGACGGCGAGAGTCTGGACAGCGTAGATACCTCCTCGGCGGAATATCAGACCCAGTACCAGACCGTCCACGACGCGCTGGCCAAGAACGGCTCGTCCTATCAGGTTCTGGCCACCAAGGTGAACAATGCCGTCAAGCTCTCCATCGAGAAATACATCAGCGAATATAATAAAGATCACGCCAAGGCCAAGACTCTGGAAGACGGCACCGTCATCAAGAAGGGCCGCGTCTCCGTCTCTTCGTCCAAGAGCTTCCAGCGCGATTACCCCTACGGTGCGTTCGCCGCATCGGTGCTGGGCTTCTGTAACGGCGACGGCGAGGGCTTCTACGGCCTCGAAAAATCCTACGATGACACCCTCGCGGGCGTCAATGGCCGCACCATCACCCTCCGCAATGCCTACGGCAACGCCATCGCCGACGCCAACGCCACCACTTACGCCGCCAAGGACGGCTCCAATCTGGTGCTGTCGCTGGACGTCAATGTGCAGGAGGTCGTGGAGCGCTACCTCAACGAGGCCATCTACGCCAACACGGTCGAGAACCGCGGCGCAGCCATCGTCATGAACGTCAAGACCGGTGCCATCCTTGCCATGGCCTCGAAGCCTGACTTCGACCCCAACGCTCCGCTGGATTTCAGCGAGAATCTGACCTATCTGAATGAGCAGGTGAACGCCGAGCCGGAGATCTACACCATCTACAAGAAAGACGCCAATGGCAACTATCTCCGGGATGAGCAGGGCAAGAAGATACCGGAAGAAAACCCCGACTACACCGGCACCTACCGCGACATCCAGTGGAAGAACAAGACCATCACCGAGCTGTACTACCCCGGAAGCGTCTTCAAGGTCATCACGGCCGCCATGGGCGTGGACTCGGGCAAGGCCACCTATTACACCACCTTCAACTGCTCCGGTGCCTACGGCGTGGCGAAAGAGACGTATCACTGCGCCGGTAAGAAGTCCCACGGCGTCCAGAACCTCGCCGAGGCCCTCCGGAACAGCTGCAACATCTACTTCATCCAGCTGGGTCAGCGGCTGGGTCCCAGCGTCTTCTACGACTACTTCGACGCTTTCGGCTTCACCGAGCGCACCGGGGTGGACCTGCCCAACGAGACGGGCATGATGAAGTATTACACCAAGAGCCAGCTGGGCGAGGTCGAGCTTTCGTCTTCCTCCTTCGGTCAGGCAATGGCTGTGACCCCGCTGCAGGTCTGCACCGCCATCTCGGCAGCCGTCAACGGCGGCTACCTCGTCACCCCTCATGTGGTGGATAAGATAACCGACCAGAACGGCAACGTCGTCGAGGAGATCGGCGCGAACGTCCGCCGCCAGGTCATCAGCAAGAGCGCCAGCGAGACCATCCGCCAGATCATGGAATACGAGGTCGGCGACGGCACCACCACCGGCGGCGGCTCCAACGCCTACGTCGCGGGCTACCGCATCGGCGGCAAGTCCGGTACGTCCGAGCAGCTGAACATGGAGCGCCGCGCCGACGGCGACTATAAGAAGGTCGCCTCCTTTGCCGCCGTCCTGCCCGCCAACGACCCCGAAATTCTGGTCTACGTCATGCTGGACGACCCCAACAACGCCAGCACCGACTATTCGTCCATCCTGGCTGCGCCTGTGGTCGGCAACATCATCAGTGAGATAGCCCCCTATCTGGGCATTGCCACCGACGGCATCGACCGCAGCCAGAACACCGTCAAGGTGCCGAACCTCGTGGGCAAGGAGTGGAGCAATGCGCAGGTCTCCCTGAATACCAAGGGCCTCAAGCATCAGCTCGTGGAGAGCGAGAGCGACCAGACCGCCGCCGTCGTCACCTACCAGTACCCCAACGCGGGCGCAGCGGTGGCCAGCGGCACCACCATCTATCTTTACACCGATACCTATTCCGGCAGCCACACGGAAGTGCCGGACGTCAGCGGCAAGAGTGCCGACTTTGCCCGCCAGATGCTGACCGCCGCCGGTTTGAACTGTCAGGTGGCGGGCGACAGCGCCGGTACCGTGCAGAGCCAGAGCGAGGCCGCCGGCTCCAGCGTCCAGAAAGGCACTGTCGTTACAATTACCTGTGGGTAATGCATCAGGCTCTCCCTTTGGGAGAGCTGGCGCGTCAGCGCCTGAGAGGGCAAGGCCGGTAAAAAAATGGAACCGGCTTGGACAACATTATATGAGGGAGAATGATTTATGGAAAAAATCGCAGCAGACCTGCTTTTGAAGGGCCTTGCCCCCGAGGGCTTCGCCGACAGCCAGCCCATCGGCCTCGTGACCACCGACAGCCGCGAGGTCTGCCCCGGCTGCATCTTTGTGGCTTTCCCCGGTGAGCGCTTCGACGGCCACGATTTCGCGGCCAAGGCGCTGGAAGAGGGCGCGGCCTATGTCGTCCTCAACCACCCGGTGGAGGGCGTCCCGGCTGAACAGGCGGTCATCAGCCCCGACAGCTACCACGCCATGATGGTCATGGGCGCGAACTACCGCAGCCAGTTCCACCCGAAGGTGGTGGGCGTCACCGGCAGCGTGGGCAAGACCACCACCAAGCAGATGACCTATGCCGCCATCGCGGGCTTTGGCAATACCATCAAGACCGAGGGCAACCAGAACAATGAGCTGGGCCTGCCCCGCACCATGTTCCGCATCGGCAGGGATACGGAGTACGCTGTCGTGGAGATGGGCATGAGCCACGCCGGCGAGATCGAGCGTCTGGCAAAGTGCGCCCGCCCCGATGTGGGCATCATCACCTGCATCGGGGTGTCCCACATCGGCAATCTGGGCAGTCAGGAGAACATCTGCAAGGCGAAGCTGGAGATCTGCGCCGGCCTTGCCGAGGGTTCGCCCCTCGTGCTCAACGGCGACGACCCCTTCCTGCGCAAAGCCGCTCTGCCCGCCCATGTCCGGCCCGTGTGGTTCAGCCTCGGCGACGAGAACGCCGACGTCTGCGCCCTTGATGTCCGGCAGGAGGGCGACGGCATGGCCTTCACCCTCTGCGATAAAAATGCAGGCCGCTATGAGGTGACGATCCCTGCGATGGGACGTCACAACGTGGCGAACGCGCTGGCCGCTTACGCCGCCGCCACCCGTCTGGGCCTCGCGCCCGAGGGCGTCATCGCGGGTCTGGCCGATTTCGAGCAGACCGGTATGCGCCAGAAGGTCGTCCACGCAGGCAGCATGGACGTCATCGAGGACTGCTACAACGCCAACCCCGACAGCATGAAGGCTGCGCTGGCGATGTTCAAAGAGTATCCCTGCAAGCACCGCTTCGCTCTGCTGGGCGATATGCTGGAACTGGGCGGGATGAGCGCGCCCGCCCATGAAGAGCTGGGCCGTCAGGCCGCAGAGGCCGGGCTGACCGCTCTTGTCACCTACGGCCCCGAGGCCGCACGGACGGCAAAGGCCGCAAAGGACGCGGGCCTCGCCGACGTCGTCCACGCCGAGGATTACCAGCAGGCCGCAGACGCTCTGCTGGCCCGGATGGCCCCGGGCGACGCTCTGCTGGTGAAGGCCAGCCGGGGCATGGCACTGGAAAAGGCGCTGGCCCTGTTTTATCCCGTCTGCGCAAAGTAAAATACTTGGAGTATCGTTATTATGATTCGTTTTGCCTTGATCGTCGCCTCAACGCTGGGGTTCGTCCTCACGGCGGCGCTCGGGAATTTAATGACGCCGCTGCTGCGGGCGTTCCGCGTCCGGCAGGAGGAAAATGAGCCGCCCACGATGGGCGGGCTCTGCCTGATGGTGGGGACGCTGGCGGCGGTAGGCGTCGGCTGGACAGCGGCCTGTGTCGCCCAGCCGGAGTTGCTGGGGACCGAGAGCCTGCTGACCACCCGGCTGCTCATCGCCCTGTTCGGGGCGCTCTGCTTCGGGGCCGTGGGCCTCGCGGACGATCTGGTCCGGCTGCGGCATCGGTCGCCGCTGGGGCTGCGCCGCCCGGTGCGGCTGGCGCTGGAAGCGGCCTCCGGCGCGCTGGTGCTGGCCCTGCTGGGGCTGAACCACTGCCTGCCCGACGGGCTGGCCCTGCCGGGCGTCGGCTACTGCACCCTCGGGCCGCTGGCCCCGGTGGTCTGGCTGGCGATTTTAGTGGCGCTGGCCGAGAGCGCCCGCACCGCCGACGGCATGGACGGCACGGTCTGCGGCTGCGCCTTCATCGCCATGCTGGGCCTCATGACGGCGATGACCCTGTTGGGCTGGTTCCCGCTGGGGGTCCTCCCGGCGGCGCTGGCCGGGGCATTGATGGCCTTCCTGCTCTGGAATTTCTACCCCGCAAAGCTCCGCCCCGGTGCGGTGGGATGCCAGTTTTTAGCCGGTGCGCTGGGCTGTGTGCCGCTGAGCGTCGGCTGGCCCGGGCTGACGCTCCCGCTGGCCCTGCCCTACTGGCTGGAGGGCGGCATGGTGGCTCTGCAGATCATCGTCTGGAAAGCCTCCGGCGGGCGGCGGCAGCTGTTCGGCACCGCGCCGCTCCACCGCTGGCTGGAAAAGCGGGGCTTTGACCCGGTGAATATCTTTTATATTTTTGGAGTCCTGGCAATGCTGGGCCTTGCGCTGACCTTGCAGGCGGCGCGGGCCAGCTGAGCCGGGACCTGATAAGGAGGGAATGCGGATGGCGACCATCCGGAGAAAAAAGTCTGAGTCCTTTGCCATCTTGTCGAGCCCCGGCCCCTGGCCGCAGGTGCTCATCAACTGGCTGGCGACGCTGGCAGTCATCATCGTGTTCGGACTCATCATGCTGTTCAGTGCCAGCTACACCACGGGCTATCTGCGGATGGGCGACAGCTTCTACTACATCAAGTCGCAGGTGTTCTGTCTGGGTCTGGGCCTCGCGGTCATGCTGCTCTTCTCCCGCATCGACCACCGCTTTCTGCGCAGGATGGTCGGGCCGGGCTATGTCGTCTGCATCGTGATGCTCATCGCGGTGCTGTTCAGTGCACCCCTCAACGGCTGCCGCCGCTGGCTGCGCATCGGCTTTACCATTCAGGTATCGGAGATCGCAAAGTTTGAGATGATCCTGCTCACGGCCCATCTGGCCGCGAAAGCGCCCCATCTGGAAAAGCTGGACCCCGCCTCCGGGCGGCGCGTCCCGGCAGGCCAGTGGCTCTATCAGCGCATCGTGCGGGAACTCATCGTCCCGCTGCTGCCCCTCATCCCTGTGGTGTTTCTGCTCATGCTTGAGCCCCATATGTCCGGCATCGTCCTGACGACGGCCATCTGCGGCACCATCCTGCTGCTGGGCGGCAGCGGCGGCATTATCACCTGGGCGGGCGGCGCGTCCGCTGTGCTGCTGCTCCGCACCGTGCTGGAGCACATCGACTCCATCCCGTACTTACAGAGCCGTCTGGACGGCTGGACCCACGACCTGAGCAAGATGACCGACCAGACCCTGCAGAGCCTCTACGCCATCGGCTCCGGCGGTGTCACCGGCCTCGGCCTCGGCAACAGCATCGAAAAACAGCTCTGGCTCCCCGAGAGCACCAACGACTTCATCTTCAGCGTCGTGTGCGAGGAGCTGGGCTTCGTGGGTGCCGTCATCGTTATCCTGCTCTTCGTGCTCTTCCTCGTGCAGGGGCTGTGGCTGGCCTTCCACGCCGAGAACCGCTACTGCACACTGGTGGGCATCGGCATCATGGCCCAAATTGCGTGGCAGGTGTTCTGCAACATCGCGGTCGTCACCAACACCCTGCCCAACACCGGCATCTCACTGCCCTTCTTCTCCTCCGGCGGCACCAGCCTCATCCTGCTGCTGGCCGAGATGGGCGTGATGATAAACATCGGCCGGGGCGGCGAGCGCGCCCGCCTCGAGCGGGAGAATCTCCGCGCCCAGCGGGAACAGCGGGAAAAAGAAAAGTCCGACAACACCATCCGGCTCGACCCCAACATGGGATATTGAGCACATCCAGATAAGGAGGAAATCACCATGCGTGTACTGATCGCAGCCGGCGGCACTGCCGGACATATCAACCCGGCTCTGGCCATCGCGGGAGCCATCAAAAAGGCCGACCCGTCCGCCGAGATACACTTTGCAGGCCGGAAGGAGGGGATGGAATACCGCCTCGTGACCCAGGCGGGCTACCCCTTCCACCACATCGAGATCACCGGTTTCCAGCGCAGACTCTCCCTGAACAACATCAAGCGGAACATCATCACCCTCTGGAACCTGGCCCTCTCCGGCCCGAAAGCCCGGGCCATGATGAAGGAAGTGCAGCCCGACCTCGTCATCGGCTGCGGCGGCTATGTCTCCGGCCCGGTGGTGCGCTGCGCCGCCAAGAAGGGCATCAAGACCGCCATCCACGAGCAGAACGCTTTCCCCGGCGTGACCAACAAGCTGCTGGCCCCGGACGTGGACATCGTGTTCGCCGCCGTGCCTGCCGCTGTGGAAAAGCTGGGTGCGCCCGAAAAGACGCAGGTCGTGGGCAACCCGGTGCGGCCTGAAGTGTTCGAGAAGGCAGGGGAGCGGGACGCCATCCGCACCCAGCTGGGTGCCGGTGACCGCACCGTCATCCTCTCCTTCGGCGGAAGCCTCGGAGCCCGCCGTGTCAACGAGGTGGTGGCCGACCTCTGCGCATGGGAGCAGAAAGAGCACAAGCCTGTGCTCCACATCCACGCCACCGGACAGTACGGCGTGGAGCTGTTTCAAAATCTCGAAAAGGAAAAAGGCTTTGCCCCCGGCGAGAGCCTCGTGGTGAAGGAATATATCAACAATATGCCCGAGCTGCTGGCGGCTGCCGACCTCGTCATCAGCCGCGCCGGTGCGCTGACGCTGGCCGAACTGGAAGCCGAGGGCCGCGCCGCCATCCTCATCCCCAGCCCCAATGTGGCGGAGAACCACCAGTATTACAACGCCATGGAGCTGCAGAAGGCCGGTGCCGCTGTGGTCATCGAGGAAAAGGATCTGACCGGCGAGAAGCTGGTCTCGACCGTCTCCGGCCTGCTGGCCGAGCCGGGCAGGCTGGCTGCCATGGGTAAGAACGCCCGCACCCTCTCGGTGGACGACAGCCTCGACCGCATCGCCGACGCCCTGATGAAGCTGGTCAAGACGCCGTGATTGATTCGGCAGCGCTCTTGTGATAAAATAATCAGACGGAAAGGAGGCGACGCCGCACCATGCAGCAGGACCGGAACAAGAGCCGACGCCCCAGCAGTTCGATCCAGCAGAACAGCGCCCGACGGCAGGGAAAGCCCCGCAAAGCCTACGACTGGACGCAGGACCGGCGTCCCTCGAATCAGGACCGCCGCCGGACGCAGGGCTATCAGGAGCAGACGCTGGACTTCTCGGGCGGCAATGTGACGTTCGAAAACCACAGCTCGGGATATGCGGACAACAGCATCCAGTTTCCCCAGCAGACGGCGCGACGGCCCGATAACCAGAACCAGAGCCGCCGTCAGGGCCAGCAGAGAAGCCAGCGGCCCCGTCAGAACACGACCGCCTACCCCACAAATGGGAGCCTCCCCCGCAATGGCCAGCGGCCCCAGAACGTCCAGAGCGCCCGGAGGCCCCAGAGCAGCGGGCGCTACCGCCCCACGGAGGCGAACCTCCGCAGCCCGGCCCGGCGGGAGGGCAGAAAAAAGCGCCGTCTGACCCGGGCCGCTGTCCGCCGCCGCAGGGCCATCCGCCGCCTGACGGCGCTGGCGCTGCTGCTCTGCGTCATCGGGGTGGGCGTCTACCTCACCGTGACCATGCTCTTCAAGATAAACACCTTAGAAGTGGCAGTCGATGGAGAGGTGGTGCAGGAGGTGGGCGGCTATTCCAGCGCTGAGATCCTGCAGGCGCTGGGCGTCCACGCGGAAGAGAACATCTTCAGCTTCGACCCCGCCGAAAAGGCCGCTGCGCTGGAAAAGCAGTTCCCGCTGCTGGAAAATATCCGGGTGGAGCGGGATTACCCTAACACCGTAGTGGTGCGGACCAACGCGGCCGCTGCCGTCTACGCCATGCAGACGTCCGGCGGCTGGCTGAGCCTTTCTGCGGGGCTGAAGATACTGGATAAGGATTCGGCCCAGCCGGACCTTATCATCCTCTGCGGCGGCGAGCCGGTGTCCACGACGCCGGGTACACAGCTGGAATTTGAGACAGGACCGTCCGGCCCGTCTTCGGGCAGCGCGGTGTCTGACAGCGCCGCATCCAGCGAGGCCGGACCGCCCACGGATAAGCGGCTCGAGTCCCTGAACACTCTGCTGACCGCACTGGACAGCAGTGAGCTGGGAGCGGATGTCACCCGCATCGAGTTCGAGGACCCGGAGCAGATGGCGTTTTTGTATCAGGGCCGCATCAGCGTGCTTCTGGGCACCCTGAATGAGCTGGACTACAAACTCCGGCTGGCAAAGTATGTCCTGCTCAACGAGGACGGCAAGGGCTGCTCGCCCACCGACACCGGTATGCTGGATCTGAGCCACCTGAGCGCCTCTTCCAGCCGCAAATTCCGCTTTGCACAGGGCGAGCCGACCCTGCCCTCGGGCTGGACGGCCCCGGAAGAGCCTGCCGCCCCGGCGGAGGCAGAGGCCGAGAGCCAGCCGGAGGAAGCCTCCGGCACCGAACCCGATACCGAGGGCGCGGAAGCCGCGCCCGCCGAAGACCCCACTGCCGCAGCGGCAGAACAGCAATAAGGAGCATTTGAACGATGAAACTGGAACAACTGTTGGAGGGCGTGTCCTATACGCTGGTGCAGGGCAGCCTTGAGCTTGACATCGAGGACATCATCTACGACAGCCGCAAGGCGGCCCCGGGCCGGCTTTTCGTCTGCGTCGTGGGTACCCAGCGGGACAGCCACGACTACGCCGCCCAGTGCGTGGCCGACGGCGTGACGGCGCTGGTGGTCCAGCATGACATCGACCTTTCCACCGTCCCCGGTGCTGCCGTGCTGAAGGTGGAGAGCAGCCGCTATGCGCTGGCGCTCATGAGCGGCAACCTGTTCGGCAACCCCTCCCGCCGGATGACCATGATCGGCGTCACCGGCACCAAGGGCAAGACCACCACCACCCACATGATAAAGAGCGTGCTGGAAGCCGCAGGCCGCAAAGTCGGCATGATCGGCACCAACGGCATCTACTTCCTCGGCCACCATCAGGAGACGGCCAACACCACCCCCGAGAGCTACGAGCTGCAGAAGACTTTCCGGGAGTTTCTGGACGCCGGCTGCGATACGGCGCTGATGGAAGTGTCCAGTCAGGGCCTCATGATGGACCGCGTGGCGGGCATCCACTACGACATCGGCGTCTTCACCAACCTCTCGCCCGACCACATCGGCCCCGGCGAGCACAAGACCTTTGAAGAATACCGCAGCTGGAAGGGTCAGCTCTTCAAGCGCTGCACCACCGGCGTCGTGAACATCGACGACGAGAACACCGAGGCCCTGCTGGAAGGCCACACCTGCAAGCTGGTGACCTACGGCTGCAGCGAGAAGGCCGACTACCGCGCCGGTACTTATCAGCTGCTCCGCACCCATGACTTCCTCGGCGTCCGGTTCCATGTCTCCGGCAAGGATGATATGGACGTCAAGGTGAATATGCCCGGCGAGTTCAGCGTCTACAATGCGCTGGCCGCTCTCACCGTGGGCAAGGTGCTGGGCCTGCCCGATGAGGCCATCCACGAAGGTCTGAGCCGCTGCGTGGTCAAGGGCCGCGTGGAGCTGGTCCCCATCAGCAGGAAGTTCACCATCCTGCTGGACTACGCCCACAACGAAGTCTCCACCGAGAGCCTGCTCACCACCCTGCGGGCCTACGCCCCCCACCGCCTCGTGGTGGTGTTCGGCTGCGGCGGCAACCGCTCCAAGCTGCGCCGCTACGGCATGGGCGAAATTTGTGCCAAGATGGCCGATTTCTCCATCCTCACAGAGGACAACAACCGCTTTGAGAAGGTGGAGGACATCCTCGCCGACATCCGCGTGGGGATGAACAAGGGCAACCCGGACGCAAAGTTCGTGGAGATCCCCGACCGCCTCGACGCCCTGCATTATGCTGTTGACCACGCACAGGAGGGCGACCTCATCGCCGTCATCGGCAAGGGCCATGAGACTTACCGTGACCGCGAGGGCGTCAAGACCCCCTTCCTCGAGCGGGAGCTGCTGGAAGAATACGCCCGGCAGATCGGCCTTGAGTAATATCTGAGCATAAAAATACCGGCTGTGCTTAAAACACAGCCGGTATTTTTGTAATATTTGGACTTTAGTTCTTTTCTGCCAGAGTCTTCTGAGTCTTTTCCTCGGGGATGAGGTTGGTCATGCTCTTGAGGCTGATGCCGATGGTGGAGAGGTTGTGCAGCATGGCAGAGGACGCAGGCTGCAGGATGCCCATTGCCCCCAGCGCGATGAGGGCAGAGTTGAAGGTCAGCACGAAGCGGTAGTTGGCGCTGACACGGCGCTGCAGGGAGTTGGCGATGGTCTTGAGGATGACCAGCTCCTCGAGGCTGTCGGCCTTGATGGTCACATCTGCGATCTCGCGGGCGATGGCAGCGCCGGAGTTGATGGCGATGCCGACGTCAGCGGCAGAGAGGGCGGGGGAGTCGTTGATGCCGTCGCCGATCATCACGACGGTGTGGCCCTCGCTCTTGGCCTTCTGGACGAAGGCAGCCTTGTCCTCGGGCAGGACTTCGGCGAAGAACTGGTCCACGCCCACCTGCCTTGCGATGGCGGCGGCGGTGCGCTCGCTGTCACCGGTCATCATGACGGTGTTGGTGATGCCGAGGCCGCGCAGAGCGCGCAGCACGCGGGAAGCTTCCGGACGCAGCGGGTCGGCGATGCAGATGACGCCGGCCAGATGGCCCGAAGCGGCCAGATAGAGGTGAGAATACTCCGGCTCAAGGTTATCGAACTTCTCGCGCTCGTCCTCGGGGATGGTGCAGTGCTCGTCCTCAAAGACGAAGTGGTGGCTGCCGATGACGACCCGCTCACCGCTGACGCGGCTGGCGATGCCGTGGGCCACGATATACTCTACCTCGGAGTGCATCTCTTCGTGGGAGATGCCGCGCTCCTTGGCCTCCCGGACGACGGCGTTGGCCATCGAGTGGGGGAAGTGCTCCTCGAGGCAGGCGGCCAGCTGCAAAACTTCTCTCTCGCTGCAGCCGGAGAAGGGGACGACCTTGACCACCTTGGGGGTAGCGCGGGTCAGGGTGCCGGTCTTGTCGAAGACGATGGTGTCGGCCTTGGACAGGGTCTCGAGGTATTTGCCGCCCTTGACGGTGATATGGCTTGCGCCGCACTCGCGCATGGCAGAAAGAACGGCCAGCGGCATCGAGAGCTTGAGGGCGCAGGAGAAATCGACCATCAGGCAGGAGATGGCGCGGGTGGCGTTCCGGGTCAGGGCGTAGGTGACGACGGTAGCACCGAGGCACCAGGGGACCAGACGGTCGGCCAGAACCAGCGCACGGTTTTCGGTGCTGGACTTCAGCTTCTCGGATTCCTCGATCATGGCCACGATCTTGTCGTAGCGGTTTGCGCCGCCCTCGGCCCTGGTGGTCAGGACGCACTCGCCCTCTTCCACCACAGTGCCGGCGTAGACGGTGGCACCGATGGTCTTGCGCACCGGCATGGACTCGCCGGTGAGTGCGGCCTGGTTGACCATGGCTTCGCCCTCGATGACGGTGCCGTCCAGCGGGATCATGTTGCCGGAGCGGACGACGATCTCGTCGCCCGGGTGGACCTTGGTGAGCGGCATGAGCACTTCGCTGCCCTGTGCGCGGACCCAGACCTTATCGACATTCAGGGCCATGCTGCGGGCCAGGTCGTCGAGGCTCTTCTTGCGGGTCCACTCCTCCAGCAGGGAGCCGACGTTGAGCAGGAACATGACGGAGCCTGCGGTGGAAAAATCGCCCCGCAGGATGGAAACGCCGATGCTCAAAGCATCCAGCACCTCGACTTCCAGTTTGCGGCGCCACAGGCAGCACACACCCTTCCAGAGGAACTCGATGGAGCGGAACACGGTGTAGGCGGCGTTGAGCGGGGCGGGCAGGAACAGCTGGCGCAGCACCCGGCCTGCCAGGAGGTTATACATCTTTTCCTGATATTCCTGATTGATGCGGCGGCTGTCGGCGCTGGTGACCAGTGCGTCCAGCTCGGGGTCATCGAAACGGTAGGTGCTCAGGGCGGCGACGGCGTCCCTGCGGGCACCGGTGTAATACACCACCACATCGCCCGTCCGCTCGTAGACCTTGGCCTTGCTCACGGCGTCGTGGTGGTTCAGATAGGCTTCCAGCACATCGGCCCGGTGCAGGGTCATCCGCACATTGCAGACGTGTACCCGCAGACGGCCGCGGCTCTCATGAAGAATAGTACATTTCATATCAGAATATCCTCTGCGTATTGCAAAAAATAACCATAAAAAGAGCCGCCCGCAGGCGGCTCAGAGACTGCAAAATTACTCGTTGGTCTCGGCGGTCTCTGCCTTGGCAGCGTCCTCGATGACCTCAGCCTCAGCCTTGGCAGCGCGGGCCTCGTTGATGGCCTTTGCATCCTCGAGGATGTCACCGGCCTGCTCCTGAACCTTGCTGACGGTCTCCATGGTGGAGTCCTTCATGCGCAGGACAGCAGCGGTGGTCTGGGTGTAGACCTTCTTGGCATCGCTGCTGGACAGCAGCTTGAAACCAGCGGAACCGAACAGGGTGCCGGCAGCGAACAGAGCGATCTTCTTAATATCGACCATAGTAGTATACCTTCCTTTTTTATCGTATTCCCTCATGCCCCAAAGGGCATGGAATAAGTGTTTCTTCCGTTATTATAACGCGGTTTTTGGAAAATTCAAGGGATTTTGATGATGTTTACATCTGCTAACATTTTACGATAAGTAGTTAGAAATGTCTATCTTTACGTGTTTTTTGCCGCAAACTACAGTTTGTATTTTCAAACAAACTCCAAAGTGCCGAAGAAATATAACAAAGAGTCTTGCGCTGAGTGGTGCATTCATTGTACAATAAAAAAGTGTGCGATAAAATCGACAGGGCCGGGACGTTCCGGCCTGTAACAATAAGTGAGGCTGGATATGGAAAAGAAAGATATTCGTGTGCTGGCGCTCGACCTCGACGGCACCCTGACCAATGACCAGAAGGTCGTCACCCCCGCCACCCGCGCAGCGCTGGATGCCGCTGCTGCCAAAGGTGTGACCATCGTGCTGGCCTCGGGACGTCCCACGGCAGGCATCATGCCGCTGGCAAAGGAGCTGGGACTGGATAAAAAGGGCGGCTGCGTCCTCTCGTATAACGGCGGTGCCATCATCGACTGTGCCACCGGCGAGACGCTCTACCGCAAGCAGCTGGATGCAAAGTATGTGCCGCGGCTCTGTGCCTTCGCCAGAGAGCAGGGCGTGGTCATCATTACCTATAATAAGCAGGGCGTCGTCACCGAAAGCCCCGAGGACGAGTGGGCGCTGAAGGAGTGCTTTACCTGCAAGCTGCCCATGCAGAAGGTGGAGGACCTCGCCGCCTATGTGGATTATCCCATCTGCAAGATGCTCATTACCCTCGACCCCGCCCGCCGCGGCGAGGTGCTGGAGGCAGGCCGGAAACAGTTTGCGGGCGAGATCGACCTCTACCCGTCCAGCCCCTTCTTCATCGAGGCTGTGCCGCTGGGGGTCGCCAAGGACGTGAGCCTTGGCAGTCTGCTGGAAAGCAGGGGGCTGACCCGCGACAACCTCATGGCCTGCGGCGACGGCCTCAATGACTGCTCCATGATACGCTTTGCCGGCGTGGGTGTGGCCATGCAGAATGCAGAGCCCCCCGTCAAAGAGGCGGCGGACTATGTGACCGTCGCCGACAACAACCACGACGGCGTGGCGGAGGCCATTGAGAAGTTCATTTTTTGAAAGGATACCAGACGCAAATGCCGCGCAACTTAGTTTTATTCGATTTGGAGTGGAACATCGGCTATCAGCCGTTTATCTTTAATTATCACGGTGTCCAGCAGACGTTCCGGGGGGAGATCATTGAGATCGGTGCTGTCAAGATCGACGAGGACGCCAACGTGCTGGATACCTTCTCCATCCACCTGCGTCCCCGCATCTTCCGCTGCCTGCAGCACCACATCGCCAAAGTCACCGGTCTGACGCAGGAGGACCTCGACAAGGGAGAACCCATCATCCAGGGCCTCCGCCGCTTTATGAAGTGGTGCGGCCCGGACGCCGAGTTCGCCGAGTGGGGCATGGATGACGTGCCGGTGCTCAAGCAGAACCTTTTCCTCTGCAATCTCGACGAGAGCTGCCCGACGGTCTGGTACGACCTGCAGCAGCTCTTTCTGCGGGAGTACCCCCGCAAGGAAGGCGAGGGGATGAAGCTGGAAAATGTCGTCACCCGGATGGGCATCCCGCTGGAACGCCCCTTCCACGACGCTTTGTCCGACACCCTCTACACCGCCGACCTCTGCCGGCTGCTCGATCTGCGGGCCGGACTGGCCGCTTACCCCAGCGAGGAGGACACCCTGCGCCAGAGCCTTTGCCCCACGCCGGGCGACTACCGGGATTTCAAGGTCTTCCGGGGCTATCTGGACCAGTCTATGTGGAAGCTGGACCCCGTCATCGGAACGATGGCCTGCCCGGTCTGCGGCACGGCCCTGCAGCCGGATGACGTCTGGCTGAAAAAGGGGAGCAGCGGCTGGTATACGCTGTCCCAATGTCCCGTCTGTAAGGGCCGGGGCGGCGAGGCAGGCCGGGGCGTGTTCCAGAAATACCGGATGTCGCGCCGGGACGGCCTGCACTGGGCCTTCGCCCGCTGCGTCCAGATGCCGGACGATGCAAGCCTGGTCCGCTGGAAAAAGCAGAAAGCCCAGTATCTGGAGCGTCAGCGCCTCAAGGCCGAACGGCAGGCCGCCGAAGCAGAGGCCGCCCGGCACATCTTCTGAGGCAGAAGAATAAAATATCGTGCAGGAAAGAACAACGCTGTTTCGTATTGTAAGGAGAGACAGGAAGAAAAAGGCAAAAATGCTCAGATTTTGTTCATATCCCGGTCATAGATGCTGGATATACTAAGAAGGAACTTCAGGCAGAAACGAAAGGGATGGTACGAGCACGATGGAAACGATGCTCATCGACTGGCTCCACCAGCTGGGTACGCTGGAATTCTGGGAGGCATTGTTAGAGGGCTTTGAAGGGCTGGGGCCGTTTGTCCCTATCCTGCTGGCGATGGTGGAATCCATTTTTCCGCCGCTGCCCCTCATCGCCATCGTGGCCCTCAATGTCGCGGCCCACGGCGGATTTCTTGGCTTCGTCTACAGTTGGCTCGGTGTGGCCGCAGGCGGCACGGTGGTGTTTTTATTCTGGCGGCGGGTGGTCAAGCGCTTTTTCTGGAAGCTGGCCTCTCGCTCCGAACAGCTGAAAAAGGCCCAGCAGTGGGTTAGCCATGTGGACACGGCCAGCCTCTTCATGCTGGCCGTCCTGCCCTTCACGCCCACATCGTTCCTGCATCTGGCCTTCGGCATCTCGGACTTTGACGAGAAACGCTATCTGCTCACCCTTCTGGCGGGCAAGTCCGTTATGGTGGCCATGATGGCACTCTTCGGCCAGTCGTTGCTCAGCTCGCTGAAAAATCCGGTGTATCTCATCCTCGCCATCGCCATCTGGGCCGGGATGTACTGGGTGAGCAGGAAGTTCTGCAAGAAGCACGATTTGGATCGATAAAATTGCGAAGCACTTGACTTTTTTGCTGAGAGTGCATATAATAAAACTGTAAAAGTGGATAGCAAGTTCATATGGCTTTCACCAATGAGCAGCAAAACGCCCCACGGTACTGCGAATACCGCGGGGCGTTTTGCTTACTAGGGGTTAGTGCTTACCGGCCTTGAACTGCTCGTCAAGCCACTTGCAGATGCAGTGAGCAACTACATTTGCTGCGACGGACAGAATAAAAGTGGACAGAGTATTCATATGTGCATTCACCCCCTTCCCCAATTTGAATGGAGTCGGAAGGCCGACACCTAAAGAATATCATAAAATTTGACAAAGCACAAGAAAAAGCCGCTGTACAGCTACAAAACTGCACAGCGGCTTTCTGTATATAAAGTTTAGTTCTCGGCCAGATTGCCGGTATAGAGCTGGTAATACTTGCCCTTCTTGGCGATGAGCTCGTCATGGCTGCCGCGCTCGATGATGCGGCCCTGCTCCAGGACCACGATGCAGTCTGCGTTGCGGACAGTGGAGAGGCGGTGGGCGATGACGAAGCTGGTGCGGCCATACATCAGGCCGTCCATGCCGCGCTGCACCAGAGCCTCGGTGCGGGTGTCGATGGAGGAAGTAGCCTCATCGAGGATGAGCACCGGCGGGTCGGCGACGGCTGCGCGGGCGATGGCCAGCAGCTGGCGCTGGCCCTGCGACAGGTTCGCGCCATCGCCGGTCAGCATGGTGTTGTAGCCCTCGGGCAGGCGCTTGATGAAGCCGTCGGCGTTGGCCAGACGGGCTGCGGCGATGCACTCCTCGTCGGTGGCTTCCAGACGGCCATAGCGGATGTTCTCCATGACCGTGCCGGTGAACAGGTGGGTATCCTGCAGCACGATGCCCAGAGAGCGGCGGAGGTCGGCTTTCTTGATCTTGTGGATGTTGATGCCGTCGTACCGGATCTTGCCGTCCTGGATGTCGTAGAAGCGGTTGATGAGGTTGGTGATGGTGGTCTTGCCGGCGCCGGTGGAGCCGACGAAGGCGATCTTCTGGCCCGGACGGCCATAGAGGTTGATGTCGTGCAGGACGGTCTTGCCCGGCACATAGCCGAAATCGACATCCGTAAAGGTGATGTCGCCTTCCAGCTTGTGGTAGGTGGTGGTGCCGTCGTGGTGGGGATGCTTCCAGGCCCAGATGCCGGTGCGCTCGTTGGCCTCCACGAGGTTGTCGTCCTTGTCGTACTTGGCGTTGATGAGGGTGACATAGCCCTCATCGGTCTCGCTGGGCTCATCCATCATCTTGAAGATGCGCTCTGCACCGGCCAGTGCCATGATGATGCTGTTGGCCTGCATGGACACCTGGCTGATGGGCATATTGAAGCTCCTGTTCAGGGACAGGAACGCCATGACAGTACCCAGCGTCACGCCGCCCATGCCGGTGACGGCCATGGCTGCACCCACCAGAGCGCAGATGGCGTAGCTGATGTTGCCCAGCTGAGCGTTGACGGGCATCATGATGTTGGCGAAGCTGTTGGCCTGCTTGGCGCTGTCCTTGAGCTTGTCGTTCAGCTCGCGGAAGCCCTGGAGGGCCTTCTGCTCGTGGGTAAAGACCTTGACGACCTTCTGGCCTTCCATCATCTCTTCGATGTAGCCGTTCACTTTGCCGAGGTCGCGCTGCTGTGCGATGAAGTACTTGCCGCTCTGCTGGGTGATCTTCTTGGAGCAGAAGAGCATCAGGGCTACCATCAGCATGGTGACGATGGTGAGCTGCCAGCTCAGCATACACATGCTGGCAAAGACAGAAACGATGGTGATGGCGCTGGACACCAGCTGCGGGATGCTCTGGCTGAGCATCTGGCGGAGGGTATCCACGTCGTTGGTGTAGACGGACATGATGTCGCCGTGCGGATGGGTGTCAAAGTAGCGGATGGGCAGACTCTCCATGTGGGTGAAGAGCTGGATGCGCAGGTTGCGCAGGGTACCCTGGGTGACGTTGACCATGATGCGGGCGTTGAGCCATGCGGCGAGGATGCCCACCACATAGATGCAGCCGACGCGCACCAGCGCCCCGGCCAGCGGTGCAAAGCTGGGGTCCTGCTGCTGGGTCATGGGGATGATATAGTCGTCGATGAGGGTCTGGAGGAACAGGCTTGCCTGCACATTGGCCAGCGCGCTGACCACGATGCAGATGAGCACGAGGATGCAGTGAGGCAGATAGTGCTGGAACACCTCTGCCATGATGCGCTTGAGCAGCTTGCCCGGGTTCTTGACCTTCGGACGCGGGCCTCCCATGCCGCGGGGACCGGGGCCATGGACGACTTTTGCTTTCTGTTCTGCCATTTACTGCTCACCTCCCTGCTTGTCGAAGTCGCCGCCGCCCTGAGTCTGGCTGCTGTAGACTTCCTGATAGATCGCGTTGTTCTTCAGCAGTTCCTCGTGGGTGCCGAGGCCGTTGATCTGGCCGTTGTCCAGCACGAGGATGCGGTCGGCATCCTGCACCGAGGAAATGCGCTGTGCAATGATGATCTTGGTGGTGCCGGGGATCTCCTCACGGAATGCCTTCCGGATCTTTGCGTCGGTGGCGGTATCCACGGCACTGGTGGAGTCGTCGAGGATGAGGACCTTCGGCTTGCGCAGCAGGGCGCGGGCGATGGTCAGACGCTGTTTCTGGCCGCCGGACACGTTGGAGCCGCCCTGCTCGATCCAGGTGTTGTACTTGTCCGGGAAGCGCTCGATGAACTCATCGGCGCAGGCCAGCTTCGCCACACGGATGCACTCTTCCTCGCTGGCGTTCTCATTGCCCCAGCGGAGGTTGTCGAGGATGGTGCCGGAGAACAGGACGTTCTTCTGGAGCACCATGGAGACCTCGTGGCGGAGGACGTCGAGGTCATAATCCCGGACATCCACGCCGCCCACGCTGACGATGCCGGTCTCGGCGTCGTACAGGCGGGGGATGAGCTGCACCAGACTGGACTTTGCGCTGCCGGTGCCGCCGATGATGCCCAGTGTCTCGCCGGGCTTGATGTCAAAGGTGATGTCGTTCAGGACAGGCTGGCCGGAGCCGTGCTTGTACTTGAAGGTGACGTGGTCGAAGCGGATGCTGCCGTCCTTGACTTCCTGCACGGGAGCCTTGGCGGGGGGCAGGTCGGTCGTCTCGTCCAGAACTTCCACGATACGCTTTGCGGAAGCGGCGGACATGGAGATCATGACGAAAGCCATGCTCAGCATCATCAGAGCCATCAGGATGTTCATGATGTAGCCGAACAGAGCATTCAGCTGGCCGGTGGTCAGCGCGCCGTGCAGGATGTACTTTGCGCCGAACCAGCTCAGGGCAATGTTGCAGCCGTAAATAGCCGTCAGCATGGCGGGGCCATTGAAGCTCAGACGGCTCTCTGCGTTGACGAACTGCTGATACAGACCCTCGCAGGCTTTGGTGTACTTCTCGTTCTCGAAGCCCTCGCGGACGAAGCTCTTGACCACGCGGATGGCGGAGACGTTCTCCTGCACGGAGGAGTTCAGGTTGTCGTAATTCTTGAAAACACGGTCAAAAATTTTGAAGGTGGGGACCATGATGCTTGCCAGCACGGCCAGCAGGAAGGCGACGGCTGCCACGAAGATGAGGGCCAGAGGGCCGCCGATTCCGAACGCCATGATGAGTGCGAACACCAGATGGACCGGGGCGCGCACACACATGCGCTCCATCATCTGGAAGGCGTTCTGCAGGTTGGTCACGTCGGTGGTCATACGGGTGACGAGGCCGGCGGTGGAGAACTTGTCGATGTTGGAGAAGGAGTAGTGCTGGATGTTCTCATACATCGCGTCGCGCAGGTTGCCGGCAAAGCCGGTGGACGCCTCGGCGGCGTACTTGCCGGCCAGAACGCCCAGCAGCAGGGCGATGGCCGCCACCGCGAAGGTGAGCAGGCCGTATTTGACGATGGCGTTCATATCGCCCTTTTCAATGCCAAGGTCGATGATGAACGCCATGATGGTGGGCAGCAGGATGTCCATGACTGCTTCCAGTGCGGAAAACATCGGCGTCAGGATAGCGGCGCGTCTGTATTCGCCCAGATGGGAAGCAAGCTTCTTTATCATGCTTTGAGCCTCCTTTGATAAATTGTTTGGTACGGAACAATTTTATACAAAACAATTTTAATGTCAATGCTTTTTTCAAAGTTTCGGAAAAAGTTCATATTTGTTTCACTTTAGGCCGAGATACAACTTATTCAGCAGCCGCAGCAGCTCGGTGTTCTCTTCCTCCGTCAGCAGGCTGGCGACGTATTCGTCGGTCTGGTGGAGGGCGAGCATGGTATTTTCGTGGAACTGGCGGCCCTTTTCGGTGAGGACCAGCTGCTTGAGGCGGGCGTCCTGCTCCACGCTCCGGCGGGCGATGTAACCCTTGCGCTCCATGAGCTGTAAAATATTGGTAACGGTGGAACGGGTGATGGAGAACTCCCGCTCGATGTCCCGCTGGAACACCGGGGTCTCGGAGTGCCGGTAAAGATACTCCATGATCCAGCCGTGCATGGGGGTCACGGCCTCCACGCCATTGGAGCGGGCGATCTGGCCGATCTTGCGGAAAATAAGGTTGTTCACCCGGCGCAGCTGGGCCGGGATGACCTGCGGCGCCTCCCACGGCGGTGCGATGGGGGTGCAGCAAGACTCGATTTCTTTACACATAGTTACCATCCTTCTGTTCGTTATATGATATGGCAGAGCTGTGAATGTTTGATCGTCGAACTGTTTCACATGAAACTGTTTGATACAGGACTATTATGCTCCAAAAAAAGAGGGCTGTCAACCCTCTTTGGATGATTCGTCCCATTGGCCCAGCCCGGTGAGGATGGAAATGGCCACCTCGGGCTTATTCGTGACCACAAGCTCCGGGTCCAGCCGGAACAGCTGGCGCAGGTTGTCCCGGCTGTCCACGCCCACCGGCCAGGGCGCGACCTTGAAGCCGTGGGCGTGGGCGTTGGAGACAAGGTCTTTGTCCCGGAAAAAGGCGTGGTACTCCGGCCCGACGTAATCCACCGGGAAGCCGAACTGGGCCACATAGTTCACAAAATCCGTCTGATAATAATACTGCTGCAGAATTTCGGCCAGGCTCATGCCGGGGAAGATGGAGTAGAGAAAATCGAGACGGTCTTTTAAGTAGTAGATGAGGATGCTGTTCTCTTCGTCCAGACTGCTGGGGTCTTCCAGCAGAGCGGCCGCTTCGCTGAGGGCCTGGGGGCTGGAAAGCTTCTCCACGAGAGGGTCGGTCTTCTTGAGGCCCAGCTTCTCCCAGAAGGTGGCCGGCTGGCTGAGCTGGGATTCGGGGCTGAGGGTCATGGCGCAGGTGGCCATCTGGGGCATCCGCTCCTTCACCCGGCGGAGAGTGCCGTACTCGAAGGAGGTGAGCACGGCCTTTTCTTCCAGCCCGGCGTCAAGGACGGCGTCGATGACCCGGTCCACGATCTCTTCGTCCCGGTCCAAGTAGGGCTTCAACTCAATATGTACCATCCTGAAGTCCTGCGCGGCTTCCAGAACCTCTTCGAGGGTGGGGATCTTTTCGCCCGCGAACTCCGGGCTTTTCCATTTTCCGAAATCCAGCTGGCGCAGGTCGTCGAAGTCCATATCCGGGATGTTGCCGTGGACGCCGGTCTTGAGGTCGGTGAGGTAGTCGTGGGCCACCACGAGATGACGGTCCCTGGTGATCTGAACGTCACACTCGAAGCCGTCCGCACCCAGCGTCTTTGCCAGACGGAACGCGGTCAGCGTGTTTTCGGGGGCCAGATGGGACGCGCCGCGATGGGCGATGATGAGAGGGCGCATGGCATGGACCTCCTTAAAAGACAAAAGTTGAAAAATGCGATGCCGTTACCCATGATACACGTTTTCACAAATTTCGTCAATGACGGCGTTTCGGCCGGCAAGGCAGGCGAAAATGGGGCGAAAGTACGACTTTTACCGTCAAAACGACGAAAATTTAAGCTGTATTTTAGCACTTTTCACGAGAAAAAACCAAAAATCGGCCCATTTCTCTCCCATCTGTTTCTTCCCAACGGACAATTCCTATGGTAAGATTATAGTGTAAACGGTGAAACCTCTCCGTCACGCCTACGGCGTGCCACCTCCCCTATCGAGGGGAGGCTTTGGCATTCCGTAAAGCCTTATCTCTTCGCCAGAGGCTCCCCTCGCTAGGGGAGCTGTCGAGCGATAGCGAGACTGAGAGGTTGTTCCTACGCTGAAAGATACCTACGGAATAAGGAAAATGGAGAGTTTTGCTATGACTGAGTTCAAGCCCATCAAGGAAGGCAAGGTCCGCGAGATCTACGACAACGGCGACAGCCTCATCATGGTCGCCACCGACCGCATCTCTGCATTCGATGTTATCTTAAAGAATAAAGTCACCAACAAGGGCAAGGTGCTGACCCAGATGAGCAAGTTCTGGTTCGACTACACCCGCGACCTGCTGCCCAACCATATGCTGAGCGTGGACGTGAAGGAGATGCCCGAGTTCTTCCGGCAGCCCCAGTACGAGGGCCGCAGCATGATGTGCCGCAAGCTGACCATGCTGCCCGTCGAGTGCATCGTCCGCGGCTACATCACCGGCAGCGGCTGGGCCAGCTACCAGAAGACCGGCAAGGTCTGCGGCATCCAGCTGCCCGAGGGCCTGAAGGAGTCCGAGAAGCTGCCCGAGCCCATCTACACCCCCTCCACCAAGGCTGAGATCGGCGACCACGACGAGAACATCTCCTACGAGCAGAGCATCGACGTGCTGGAAAAGCTGTTCCCCGGCAAGGGCGAGGAGTACGCCACCAAGCTGCGCGACTATACCATCGCTCTGTATAAGAAGTGCGCTGAGTATGCCCTCTCCCGCGGCATCATCATCGCCGACACCAAGTTTGAGTTCGGTCTGGATGAGGAGGGCAATGTCATCCTCGGCGACGAGATGCTGACCCCCGATTCCTCCCGCTTCTGGCCGCTGGAGGGCTACGAGGCCGGCCACGGTCAGCCCTCCTTTGATAAGCAGTTCGTCCGCAACTGGCTGCTGGCCAACCCCGACAGTGATTACGACCTGCCGCAGGACGTCATCGACAAGACCATCGCCAAGTACGAGGAAGCCTACGAGATGCTGACCGGCAAGAAGCTGTAAGCACCTCCATAAATTCAACAGCTGCCGCCCGCTTTGTGGAAAACGAAGCGGGCGGTTTTTGTGCGGAAAGTTTTTTTCCTCTTGAACGGCGCGGTGGGCAGTGTTACAATAACACCGGGAATGGGCAGAGAAACGGCCCTTCGTGTGAGAAGAGAGTGCCGCGCGGACGGCGAAAGGAAACAGTCAAATGGAGATCAGCACGCGGGAAAAGACCTTGCAGATCGTCAGCCGATACGTTATCATCACCCTGAGTATCAGCATCATGACCATCGGTGTATACTTCTTCAAATTCCCCAACAACTTCGTCTTCGGCGGCGTGACCGGCGGCGCGGCCCTTGTGGCAAAGCTCACGCCCCTGTCGGCCTCAGCTTTTTCGTCCGGCGCCAATATCCTCCTGCTCATTCTGGGCTGGATATTCCTCGGCAGGGATTTTGCCATCAGCACCGGCTGGGCCACTGTCGTCATGACGGCAGAGCTGGCCCTTTTTGAAAAATATGTCCCCCTCAGCGGCCCCCTGTCCAACCAGCCCATGCTGGACCTGGTCTTCGCCATCGCCCTGCCCGCCATTGCGTCGGCTCTGCTCTTCAACGTGGGCGCGTCTTCCGGCGGCACCGATGTCGTCGCCCTCATCCTGAAAAAATACGCCCATATGCAGAACACCGGCGAGGCGCTTTTTATCACCGACCTCGCCATGGTGCTGGCAGCCTGCTTCGTCTTCGACCTCTACACCGCTCTCTACTCTTTCGTGGGTCTGACGGTCAAGAGCCTCGTCGTCGATGCCGTCCTCGAGCAGATGAAGATGTGCAAGGCCATCCTCATCATCTGCGACGACAAAGACCCCATCTGTGACTTCGTCATGCGCAAGCTGGTGCGCGGCGCGACCTATACGCCCTGCTACGGTGCCTACACCGACCGGCCCCACTACATGATCTATACGACCCTCACCCACCGCGAGGCATTGCAGCTGCAGGCATTTATCCATAAGGAAAACCTCAACGCCTTTATCTCGATGCTCAGCACCACCGAGGTGTTCGGCAAGGGGTTCAACCACGCATAAAAAATAATCAGCAGCATCAGCAGCGCCCATCAGCGTGGGCATTGCGGCAGTGTTCAACCTTGCAGTTTCGATGATGCTGTAAAACGGTCTGTGTAAAGCTCATACGAAAGCTCTCCTGCAAAGGAGGGCTTTTTTGTTTGCGCTCAAATGTGCTATAATAAGAAAAATGTCGTTATTTGGTGAGGAGGCTGGAATCGAATGGACTTGAAGGAGCAAAAGTACGTCTGCACCCTTGCGGAATGCAAGAGCCTGACCCGCGCCTCGGAGCGGTTGTATATCTCACAGCCCGCACTGAGTCTGTACATCAATAATGTGGAAAAGATCCTGGGGGCGCGGCTGTTCGAGCGGAATGGCCGGAAATTCGAGCTGACGTGGCTGGGCAAGCAGTATGTGGAAAAGGCTTCTCAGATGCTGGAGCTGGAGCGGCAGTTCGAGGCGGTGAGGCGGCAGACAGATCGGGAGAATGCCGGGCAGGTGCGGATCGGCATCGCACAGCGGCGCGGCATCTGGTTTCTGCCGGCGGTGCTGTCGGTGTACGAGCGGGAGTGGCCGCAGGTGGATGTGGTCATCCGGGAAGGAAATCTGGCCGATTTGACCATCATGCTGAAAAATCGGGAGCTTGACCTTGTGGTGCTGAGCCAGAGCGACGTAACGTCCGAGATGGAGGCTGTCCCGCTGGGCATGGAAGATTTTCTGCTGATACTGCCCGGAGACCACCCGCTGAACGAAAAGGCGGTCCCCGTCGAAGGCTCAAAGTTCGACTTCCTTGACCCGCACCTTCTGAGCGGTGAGACGATATTTCTGAACACCGAGATGCAGAGCGCCCGGCGGGTGGAAGAGAAGATCCTGAAAGATCACAAGGTCAAGCCGGGCCGCATCCGGGTAGTACGCAATATGGAGCTTGGCGCACAGCTGGTGGCCGAGGGTCTGGGCGTGGGCTTTATCCGGCAGGGCTATCAGAAGAACATCCACTATCCGAAGCCGGTGAAATACTACACCATCGACATTTCCAGGTACGGACAGGACGTTGTGGTGGCCTACCGCCGGGATGTGGAGCTGACCAAACCCATGCGAGCTATGATCATGCAGATGAAGGATGCGGCAGAGGAGTATTTGAAGCTCTGATAAACTGAACATAAGAATTCCAAAATGAAGATATAATTTTTTCAAAATGTACAAAGCGCCTCCGGTTTGGTAAACTGAAAGCACCAAAAAACGGAGGTGCTTATTATGTTGGAGGAAAAACTGGAGCGAAGCGTTGAGCAGAGCGCAGCTGCCCTGACTGCAATGGCAGACGACTTCTTCGACCACCCGGAAGTGGGTCTGCAGGAGTTTCATGCATTTGAGACCCTGACCGGCTGGCTGGAAAAAGAAGGCTTCACTGTGGAGCGCGGCATTGCTGGTATGGATACCGCGTTCCGAGCTGTCTGGAAGCACGGCGAGGGCGGCCCGAACATCGGCCTGCTCTGCGAGTACGATGCTCTGGCCGGTCTGGGCCACGCCTGCGGCCACCACATGCAGGGACCGGCCACTCTGGGCGCAGCCAAGGCACTGAAAGATGCAGCCATCGACGCACCGTATACCATCACAGTCTACGGCACGCCTGCCGAAGAGAGCATCAGCGGCAAGGTCGTGATGCTGGAAAACGGCTGTACCTTTGAGGAGCTGGATGTGGCGCTCATGATGCACGGCGGCCCGGCCACGCAGGTGGACGTCAAGTCGCTGGCACTCAACAAGCTCAAGATCATCTACCACGGTGTCTGCTCTCACGCAGCGCTCAAGCCCGAAAAGGGCCGCAGTGCACTGGACGGCCTGATTCTGGCCTGTCAGGGCGTCGAGTTCCTGCGGGAGCATGTTCCCTCGGATGTTCGGATGCACTATACCATCGTCAACTGCGGCGGCACGGCGGCAAATGTGGTACCCGGCTATGCAGAAGCGAGTATGTATGTCCGCTCCTACAACCGCACGGAGTTAGACGGCGTGGTGGCCCGCGTCAGGAAGGTACTTCAGGGCGCAGCCATGATGACCGAGACGGAAGTGGAGATCATCGAGGAAAAGAGCCTCGACAACAAGATCCCGGTGCTGGCTCTCAACGAGCTGGTGATGGAGCAGGCCGAGAAGGTCCATGCTCCCTGCATCCGTCCGGCCCGCCAGAAGACCGGTTCCACCGACTTCGGCAACGTGATGCGCCATGTGCCCGGCACCTGCATCCGCGTGGCCTTTGTCCCGGAGGGCGCAGCGGCTCACTCGCAGGAGTATCTGGACGCCGGCAAGACCGAAGCGGCCCACAATGCGGTGGTCTACGGCGCAAAGATCCTGGCTCTCACGGGCGCACGGCTCATTGAAGACCCGGAAAAGCTGGCAGCCATCAAGAAGGAATTCCATGAGAATCTGGCCAAAGAACTGAACGGCCAGAGCTGACGCTTTGGTGTGTCAAAAGAGAGGAAAAAATTATGGAAACGAAAAAGAAGCAATTCAAGATGCCGCATACCTTCGTCATCATCGGCATCATCATCCTGCTTGCGGTCCTGCTGACCTGGATCATCCCGGCAGGCTCCTACACCCGCTTCGAGAACGAAGCAGGCATCAAGGTCATCGACCCCAACGATTTCAACTACATTGATAAGACTCCCGTCAACCCGCTTGAAATTCCTCTGTACATCGTCAAGGCCTTCATCAAGCGCATTGATCTGATGCTGGTCATCATGTTCGCAGGCGGTGCTTTCCACATCCTGACCAAGACCGGCGCACTCCACGCCGTGGTGGCCAAGATGGCGAAGGTCTTCTCCACCCGCGTCTATCTGTTCCTGCCCATCCTGACGCTGGTGTTCGGCCTCATCTGCACCACGCAGGGCGTCAACCTGTTCATTGCCTTTGCGCCCATCATGGTCATGATGGCCTTTGCGATGGGTCTGGACTCCATCACCGGTGCATCCATCATCCTGCTGGGCGGCGCGATCGGCTTCTCCACTGGCCCTCTGAACATCAACACCACCATCGTGGCTCAGAAAATTGCCGGTCTGCCGCTGTATTCCGGCGTGGGATACCGCTTTGTCTGCTTTGCTGTGTTCTATGTTATCACGAACATCTACCTCATCCGCTACGCACTGAAGATCCAGAAGCATCCCGAACTCAGCCCCATGTACGAACTCGACAAGACCAGCGAGTTCCGCGATGCTGCGGACCTCGACTCCTTCGGCAAGCTGGACGCCCGCAAGATCCTCATCATGCTGGTCTTCTTCGCATCCCTTATCCTCATCGTCTACGGCGGCATCAAGCTCGACTGGGATATGTCTGAGACTGCAGCTGTCTTCCTCGCACTGGCTGTCATCGAAGGCGTACTGGGCGGCTTTGGCCCCTCCGCTATCTCCAAGGAGTTCCTTGAGGGCTGCAAGAAGATGCTGGGCGCTGCCTTCATCATCGGCATGGCACAGGCCATCAGCAGCATCATGAACGCCGGTCACATCACCGATACCGTTGTCCACGCACTGGCAAACGGCCTGAACTTCGTCCCCACCATCCTGCTCGGACCCGCCATGCTGCTGGCAAACACCATTATCAACGTCTTCCTGACTTCCGGCAGCGGTCAGGCCGCAGCGGTCATTCCCATTCTGGCACCTCTGTCCGACCTCGTGGGCGTTACCCGCCAGACTGCGATCCTTTCTTTCAACTTCGGCGACGGCTTCTGCAACTACGTCCTGCCCACTTCCACCGCTCTGATGGGCATCATCAGCGCCGTGAACATCCCCTATGACCGTTGGATGAAGTTCATGTGGAAGCTGTTCCTCATCTGGCTGGCCGTCGGTTCTGTGCTGCTGATGATCGCACAGGCGATCCACCTCGGCCCCATGTAAACCGGAAGGCGGCAAAAAATCAGACTATGGCGTCAACAATAAAAGAAATCAAAAATCCCTGGCTCCGGACGCTGGCTGAGTATGGCCTCATCACCGTCAGCATCTGGATCATGGTCATTGGCATCTACTTTTTCAAATTCCCGAACCACTTCGCCTTCGGCGGCGTGACCGGCTTTTCCACCGTGTTCAGCCAGCTGTTCCACTGCTCGGCAAGTACCTTCACCACCGCTGCCAACTACGCGCTGCTGGTGCTGGGCTTCATCTTTCTGGGCAAGAGCGTCGGTGTCCGCACCGTTTATGCGACCATCGTGATGTCGGTGAGCCTGCAGGCACTGGACGCGCTGGTGCCGATGCATGGTACTCTGACCGACCAGCCGATGCTGGAGCTGGTATTTGCCATTATGCTCCCGGCGATCGGTTCGGCGATCCTGTTTAACATCGGCGCATCCTCGGGCGGCACGGATGTCATCGCCATGATTTTGAAAAAGTACACCAGCATGAACATCGGTTCTGCCCTGATGGCAGCGGATGTGGCGGCTGTGGGCCTCTCGTTTGCAATGTACGGCCCCTCCACCGGTCTGTTCTCCGTCATGGGTCTGGTGGCCAAGTCGATGGTGGTGGACGACGTCATCGAGAATATGAACCTCTGCAAGTGCTTCAACATCGTGTGTGAGCACCCGCAGCCCATCTGCGACTTCATCATCCACGAGTTGAACCGCAGCGCGACCACCTTTGAAGCGCGCGGCGCGTACTCTGACGCCCACAAGACGGTCATCATGACCACCATGCGGCGCAGTCAGGCCATCCGCCTGCGTAGCTTCATCCGCCAGCAGGAGCCGACAGCCTTTATCATGATAGAAAATTCCAGCGAGATCATCGGTAAGGGCTTCAGCCCCGTGTAAAAAGGACTTTTCCGCAGCAGGCAAAACGCACAGCCAGTGGTTTTGCCTGCTTTGCACTACCCATTCTCTTTTTGGATGGATAAGGATTCCATCTTTCCATTTCACAAATGCCGCCGGGTGCGGTAGGATAGAGCTGAGAAAAAGGCAAAAACAGCGCCGGATGGCAGCTCGTGCAGGAAAGGAGGGGAAATGGAAGAGAAAATGCATGAGCAGCATGACCAAATGGAATAAATCTTGTGTACAAGAGAAATTTTTGGCGATTCTTAACGAATATTAAGACTGGCGCTATGCCTTTTGTAAGATTGTCCGATTATGATAGAACCATCAGGAGCGGCGCAGTGAGGCGCTGCCCCGCAAGTACGGTATAACGATTGAAGAAACCACCTGCCAAGGAGGAAAAAAGCATGGAGATCAAGAAAGCAGCCACGGCTGGCACTCTGGAATCCAGCGACTGCATGGTGACCGTCGAGCCGGGCGAGGGCAAGATCGATTTCTCCCTCGAAAGCTCCGTCATCCACCAGTACGGCAACCAGCTGCGCAAGGTCGCACTGGAGACCCTGAAGGATCTGGACATCGATAACGTCCGCATCACCATCGTGGACAAGGGCGCACTGGACTGCACCCTGAAGGCCCGCATCGAGGGCGCGGTGTTCCGCTCTGTTGACCAGTATGAGAATCTGCCTTGGGGAGGTGCCATTCGATGAATAATCCGAACAAGAAGCGCCTGCGCCGCACGATGATGTTCCTGAATGCGCAGAAGCCCGGCCTCATCAAGGACCCCTACATCTATAAGGCCGACTCCCTGATGCTGGACCTCGAGGACGCTGTCGCCGAGAACCAGAAGGATGTCGCCCGTTTCAGCCTGTATCACGCCCTGAAGACCGTGGATTACCGCGGTGCCGAGCGGGTCGTCCGCATCAACGGTCTGGATACTCCCTACTGGCGGGAAGACATCCGCGCCTGCGTGGCCGGCGGCTGCGACTCCATCCGCATCCCCAAGACCGAGCACGCCGAGGATGTCCGCCGCGTGGCTGCTGCCATCGCCGAGGACGAGAAGACTTACGGCCGTCCCGAGGGCGAAGTCCTCATCATCGCCGCTCTGGAGTCTGCCCGCGGCGTCATGAACGCTCTGGAGATCTGCGAGAGCGATGAGCGCCTGTTCGGCATCGCACTGTCCGGCGGCGACTACACCAAGGACCTGCAGACCCACATCACCGGCACCGGCATCGAGTTGATGGGCGCCCGCCAGCAGATGATCATTGCAGCCCGCGCAGCAGGCGTGCAGTGCTTCGACACCGTCTACACCGACCTGAAGGACATGGACGGCTTCCGCAAGGACGTGGAGAACATCCACCTGATGGGCTTCGACGGCAAATCTATCATCAACCCCCGTCAGATCCCCATCGTCCATGAGATCTTTACGCCCACCCAGAAGGACATCATCTTCGCTGAGAAGGTCGTCAAGGAGATCGACTCCAAGAAGGCACTGGGCATCGGCGTCTTCACCGTGGACGGCAAGATGATCGACATCGCCTTCTACGATGGCGCAAAGCGCACCATCGATCTGGCAAAGGCATCCGGCGTGTATAAGGGGGATTTGTAATTATGTTGAACGCAGTCGGCAGAGAAATTCCCGAAGAGATCCTCGAGCGCACCGGCAAAGAGGTCTTCCAGGGCAACAATTATAAAGACGGCAAGGCCTTCCAGAAGGCCAGCCCGAAGGTCACCCCCGTGATGCGCAATGACCACGACAAGATGGTCAAGGACATCCACGAGGCTCTGGTCAAGTGCAACGCCCACGACGGCATGACCGTCTCCTTCCACCACCACTTCCGCGAGGGCGACCTCGTGGTCTGCATGGTCATGGAAGAGATCCACAAGATGGGCTTCAAGAACATCACCCTGAGCGCAAGCTCTTTGGGCAAGGCTCATGACGCCCTCGTCCCCATGATCGAGGACGGCACCATCGTCAACATCGAGTCCTCCGGCGTCCGCGGCAAGATCGGCGATGCCATCTCCCACGGCAAGCTGAAGGGTCTGGCTACCATGCGCAGCCACGGCGGCCGTGTCCGCGCCATCGAGACCGGCGAGACCCATGTGGACATCGCCTTCATCGGCGCACCTTCCTGCGACGAGTACGGCAACTGCTCCGGTATGGGCGGCAAGACCAACTGCGGCGTCCTGAGCTATGCTTACGTGGACGCTGAGATGGCTGACTATGTCGTCGCTGTCACCGATTGCCTCGTGGACTACCCCAACTACCCCGCAGAGATCAACCAGACCAAGGTGGATTATGTCTGCGTCGTGGACCAGATCGGCATCCCCGAGAAGATCGCCACCGGCGCTGCAAAGCCCACCACCGACCAGCGCAAGATCCTGATGGCCGAGTACTGCACTCAGGTCGTTGCAAACACCCCCTACTTCAAGGACGGCTTCTCTTATCAGACCGGTGTCGGCGGCGCATCCATCGCCTCCACCATCTCTCTGTCCAAGATCATGGAGGAGAAGAACATCCACATGGGTCTGGGGGTCGGCGGTCTGACCAAGCCCATGTGCGAGCTGCTGGACCGCGGTCTGGCCCGCAAGCTGGTCGATACCCAGGACTTCGACCTCGACGCGGTCAACAACGTCCGCACCAACCCCAACCACTTCCCCATCTCTGCTGGCGAGTACGCAAGCCCGATGAACAAGGGCGCGTTCGTCAACAAGCTGGATTACGTCATTCTGGCCTCTCTGGAAGTTGATACCCACTTCAACTGCAACGTCGTCGTCGGCTCCGATGGCATCATCACCGGCGCACAGGGCGGCCATCCCGATACCGCACAGGGTGCAAAGTGCACCATCGTCATCGCTCCTCTGCTGCAGGGCCGCATCCCGGCCATCTGCACCGACGTGACCACCGTCACCACCCCGGGCGAGAGCGTTGACATCGTCGTCACCGACTACGGCGTGGCCGTCAACCCCCGCCGTCCCGACCTGCTGGAGGCTCTGAAGGCCGCTGACTGCGTGCCTCTGAAGACCATCGAGGAGCTGCGCGACATCGCCTACTCCATCGTCGGCGAGCCGGAGAAGGTCCAGTTCGGCGACCGCATCGTGGGCATCATCGAGGCCCGCGACGGCACTGTCATGGACGTCGTCCGCGAAGTCAAGCCTTTCTCTTTCCGCGAAGATTGAGTGATATAGCGTAAAAGCGGGAATGTGGCTTGCCAACCACGCTTCGGAATGGATTCACGGAGATTCCTTCGCTCTTCTCACCCCCGCTTTTGCGGCTAAATATGCACACAAGCTTCATGCGATTCTCCTTTTTCAAGGTTTTGTGTTTTATACCGGCATAAAACCAGAGAGCAGCCAACTGCACCGCGCGCAGTTGGCTGCTCTTCTTTGTTTATCGGATTGATTTGGCAAAAATAAAAATGCGGATTTACATGGAGCAGAGTTTTCGGACAGTCTGGACAAAATCCTCTTCGCTGTCCAGAATGTGATAAGGTGCATACTCTCCGTAAGCGTTGGGACGGCTGATGGTCACAAGCTGAATGCCATGTGGTACTGCAAACTGGTTCAGCTGCCGCTTCAAATCCACAAGGTGGACACCATGAACAGTCTTGAGCGCGTAGCAGCCGTGGGCATTTTTATTTTTGGCAACCAGATAGCACATCGTGCAGCACCTCCTCAAAGGTTTCAAGATTGAAAAATTCTCCATGCTCGTACCGTTCTCTCAGGATACAACCGATGGAGCTTGGATAGTCTTTCTTATAAAGGTAATCGTGCAGCCAGTTGTTGAGCTGGCGGTCATAGAGCGTGTTAAACTGCAGCTCAATCGGATAGTGGAAGTTGTCGGCATGGTAATAGAGATGAACACCTCGGTAGCCGTCATCACGGGCTTTTCCGCGAGACATATCCACAACCTTGAGCCGCGGGGAAACGAGAGAAAGGACTTCCGTGTAATCGTCACAGCAGGAGCGGAAGCCCAGAATGTCGTTGAAAACTTTCAGAACAGGACGGTCAGGATAGTAGCGCTCATACTTAGTGCGGATGGATTCCTCTGACTTGATGCGATAGTCGATGGCGACTTCACCCAAGAGCGGATTCATGTCCAGCCATTCAGCGGCAGACAGCGCATCCAGAAGGAGAGACTCTTTGTCAAAAGAGCCGAGGTTGTTTTTGAGCGAACGCCCCAGTTGGGATGGATACGAAAGCTCTGCAAGGAGTGGCAGAGAAAGTCCGTTGACTTCTAAAAGTCCCATAGAATGCACCTCCTGACGGAAAACGATTCAAGAATACCATATTTTCAGGAGAGACGCAAGAAAAACGCGTCTTTACGGCACGAAACGATAGCCGACGCCGCGGATGGTGATGATATGCTGGGGCGTGCGGGCGTTGTCCTCGATCTTGCTGCGCAGGCGGTTGATATAGACCATGATGGCGTTGTCGTCCACAGCGATGAGATTGCCCCAGATCTGCTCGTATATCATATCCTTGGTGAACACCTGCTGCGGGTGGCGCACAAAGAGCAGCAGCAGGCTGCGCTCTTTCTCGGAGAGGTTCAGCTCCACATTGCTTTTATAAAAGCGCATGGTGGTGGTGTCGCAGAGGAAAGGCCCGCAGCTGATCTGCTGGTTGTTCTCCTGCGAGAAGCTCTTGCTGCGGCGGATGAGGGCCTTGACCTTTGCGCCCAGAATCTGGGGGCGAAAGGGCTTGGTGACATAGTCGTCGGCGCCCAGCGAGAGGCCGTACATGAAGTCGTAGTCCTCGTTGCGGCCGCTGATGATGATGACCGGCGTGGTGACGCCGTTGCGCCGGATGGTCTGGATGACATCGAAGCCCTCCATGTCGCCCAGCGTGATGTCCATCAGGATCATATCCAGCGTGCTGCTCTGCCGCGCGATGAGGTCCAGCGCCGCCGCGCCGCTGTTGACGACGAGAGGGTCCATCTCATTGCTTATCATAACTTTCGATAAAAGTTTGCAAATCGCTGGATCATCGTCTACAATAAGAACATGATACGACATGATAACTCCCTGCATTTTTCTGACCGGAAAATTTGTTTCAATTGTGATAAATAAAATTATAACATTTTTAGACAGGAAGAGCAAGACCGCCCCAAAGGAGGACCCGATATGAAGGAGAACGCCCCGAAAAAGACATGGCTCCAGACGCTGCGCACCCTGTGGGTGCCGCTGGCCATCGGCGTCGTCACGGTAGCCGCACTGGCTGCCGTGGTGGGTATGGTGTGGAAGGACTACCGCACCGCCATGATGGACAGCCAGACGAGGCAGATGGAGCTGGTGGTGCAGAGCACCGCCGACAGCATCCGCGTCCTGCTGGAAGAATACGCCGACCGGCTGGAGTCCATCGCCGAAAAAGCGGAGGCCGGCAAAGCGTTCCGCCCCACGGTGGCCCGGAGCGATACCATCCGGGACGTCTGGCTGGAAAACAGCAACGGCGAGGTCATCTACAGCTGCTACGGCCTCAGCGCCGTCTGCGATGTCCCCATCACCCGGACGGAGGACATCTCCTACTGGCAGTACCACAGCGGCGGCGAGCACTATCTTGTGATGAAGAGGAAGGCCGGGGATGAGACAGCCTGCCTCGTGGTAGACTCCACGGTCATGTATCGGCAGCTCATCTCGGAGATCCATGTCGGCAGGAACGGCTACATCATGATAAAGAACAACGATAACCTTGTGGTCATGCACCCCGAAGCCGTTCAGTGGGGCATCAAGGTCGTGGAGGGCCGCCAGCGCATCTATCAGGGGAAGGAGCTGGACATGAGCAGTCTGAGTGAGCTGCTGCGCGCTCAGCAGGAAGAGGAATCCGGCACGCTGGACTACTACTCCTACTGGTGGGCCGACCCGGAGCTGCCCCGGGTGCATAAGATAAGCGCCTTCCGTCATCTGGACGTGGGGAGCAGCTTCTGGATCGTCAGCGCCGTGGTGGACTACGACGATTTCTACGAGCCGGTACAGCAGAGCTTCGTGAAGGTGGTCCTCATCTTCGGCGGCGTGGCGCTGGTGCTGGTGCTCTTCATGTTCCAGATGTTCCGGCTGCAGGAGCGCGACCGCCGCAGCGCGACCGAGATCAGCGATCTGAAGACCCTGAACCAGACCCTCGAAGAGCTCCACCGCAGCGAAGAGTCGCTGGCCCACGGCCAGCGGCTGCAGATGATGGGGACCCTCACCGGCGGCATCGCCCATGAGTTCAATAACTTCCTGACCCCCATCACCGGCTATGCCGACCTCATCATGGCCGACGCCGACCCGGGCAGTGAGATCTATGACAACGCGATGGAGATCAGCGAGGCGGCGCAGAAGGCGCAGGAGGTCGTGAAGCAGATCTCATCCATGAGCCGGAAAAACGTGGAGACGGTCTACGACGCCGTGTCGGTGGAGGGACTGCTCCATCGGACCCGGAAGCTGGTGGAGACGAACTGCCCGAAGAACGTGGAGCTGAAGGAAGAAAATGAGCTGAGCGGCGAATGCGTTCTGGGCAATGCGACCCAGCTGCAGCAGGTGATGCTGAACATCAGCATCAACGCCATCCACGCCATCGGCGCCGAGGGCGGAAAGCTGACCATCCGGGGCAGCGTCGTGCCGCGCAGTGAGCTGGCGGCGCTCTTCCCGGAAGAGAAGATCTCCGAGGAATGGTCGAGCTACGTCTGCCTGAGCGTCACCGACACCGGCTGCGGCATGGACAAGGAGACGCTGCAGCACATCTTCGAGCCCTTCTTCACCACAAAAAAGACCGGCGAAGGCACCGGTCTCGGCCTTGCTCTGGCGGACCAGATCATCCGCACCCACCGGGGCCGCATCCGGGCGGAGAGCACCATCGGCAGAGGCACGACCTTCTATGTCTATCTGCCGGTGCTGGAGCAGCAGCAGGAGCGGGAACAGCTGCAGTGGGGCGTGGACAGCAAGCTGCGCATCCTTGCGGCGGACGACAACAACAAGGTCCTCGACCTGCTGGACAAAGACCTCAGCGCGCTGGGCCTGAGCGTGTCCACCTGCTCCCGCCGGGGCGAGCTGCGCCAGCTGCTGGAGCAGCAGCCCTTCGACGTCCTTGCCATCGACGAGAGCCTGATGAGCAGCAGCGGCGTGGACTTCTGCATGGCCATCCGGGGCCGCTACCCGGGCATGACCCGCATCGTGATGACCAATGCCCCCACAAGGGAGATCGTGGACGCCCGCAGCCACGGCGTCATCGACGGCTATGTGGTAAAACCGGTGTCGGCGTCTACGCTGCTGGCCCAGATACGGAGCAGCCGGAAAGAGTGAAGAGCAGCTGTTTTTCGTGAATTTGTGGAATATGCACAGAGGTGTCCTTCATAATTCGATGATATGATAAAAATGCAAGGAATATATTGACAAATCTAGGGGGGGGGTACAATAAGGCCGACAGGCCGACGACCGGAACTGGACAGCCTGCCTGTAAGATCATTCATAATTATGGAGGCAAAAATCATGAAAATGGCAAAGAAGTTTCTGGCCGTCGCCCTCGCCGGCGTTCTGGCACTGTCCGTTCTGACTGGCTGCGGCGCTAGCGTCAAGAGCAAGGACATCGCTGACGCTCTGACCAAGATGGGCGTCAAGGTCGAGCAGGACAAGGACATGGATAAGACTGCTGAGAACACCCTGAAGGCTATCGAGACTATCATCGCTGCTGACTCCGCCAACAAGATCACTCTGGACAATGCTGTTGAGAAGGTCACCGGCAAGGTCATCAGTCAGGAGCACATCGACGGCAACACCGATGCCGCTAATGCAGTCCAGAAGGCTCTGGGTGTGTTCACCACCGGCGAGGGTGCCGAGAAGGCAAATGTTGGCAAGCAGATCCGTGTTGCTCTGGTCAAGACCGAGAATGCCACGAAGAACGCAAACCTGCAGGCTGGCATTGTGAATGGCGCTCTGTTCGAGGCTCAGGCCGCTACCGTTAACGACATGAATCATGAAGTTGCTGAGACCGGCAAGCTGGGCACTGCTAAGACTAGCGACGGTAAGTACATTCTGGTCGTCATCGTCAACGATGTGGTCGAAACGTCTAACACCTGATTTTCTCTTCCCCATGTGAGGACTGCCGCAAGGCGATATAGGCCCCATAAATAAAGATGACAACAGGCTCCGGAGTGGAAACACCCCGGGGCCTGTTGTTTTTTTGCGCAGCTCCGGCTTTATTGTATCCAACCTTCCATACGGAATCTTACAGGATATTAAGGGATTTCTTAACAAACCGTAACGAGAAGGGCTTTGGGCTGTAAGTTTGAGTCTGTATACTGGAACCATAACGAACGGGAATGATTCCGGAGGATAAAACGGAATGCATCCCCAGTATACGAAAAAGGAAAGGAAGTACAAACCCATGAGTGATACGATCCTCGCTCTGCTCGGCTTTGCAACGGTGATCACGGTCATCGTCCTGCTGCTGCGCAATGTCACGGTCCCTGCACTGGCATTCGTCAGCGTCTCGACCATCACCGCAGCCATTCTGGTGGCTACCGGTGCTTTCACCCTGGATGAAATGGCCGGCTTTATCAAGGAGGGCGTCAAGGGCGTCCACGGTACGGCAATCCTGTTCATCTTCTCCGTCCTGTTCTTCGGCGTCATGACCGACGCGGGCATGTTCGACAAGATCATCGGCGCGCTGATGAAGAAGGTCGGCAACAACGTCGTCGGCGTTGCCCTGATGACCTGTCTCATCGCCATCATCGGCCATCTGGACGGCGGCGGCGCTTCCACCTTCCTCATCACCATCCCTGCCATGCTGCCCGTCTACAAGCGCCTGCACATGCGCCGTGAGACCCTGCTGCTCATCTGCGTTACGTCGATGGGTGTCATGAACCTGCTGCCCTGGGGCGGCCCCACCATGCGTGCCGCCAGCGTTCTGGGCGTTGAGTCCAATGACCTGTGGAGTCAGATCCTTCCGATGCAGATCGTCGGCCTGGTTCTGGCTGTCGGCACTGCCATCTTCTGGGGCCTGCAGGAGAAGAAGCGCATTGCCAAGCTGGGCGATGCTGCCGTAGAGGATGTCGGCAAGTACGATGATTCGGATAGCGAAGAGAAGAACAATGAGCTGGCTCGCCCGAAGAACTTCATCTTCAATGTTATCCTGACTCTGGCCGTCATCATCGTGCTGGTCCTGGACATCTTCCCCTCTTACTACGTCTTCATGGTCGGCTGCGCTCTGGGCATTCTGGTCAACTACCGCGGCAAGAAGCTGCAGAACTCCATCATCAAGAGCCACGCTTCCGCTGGCCTGAGCATGGCATCCACCATCCTGTGTGCCGGTGTCTTCCTCGGTGTCCTGAGCAAGAGCGGCATCATGGAGAAGATGGCCATCATGATGGCCAGCGTCATCCCCGCCTCTCTGGGCCGTTTCCTGCCCGTCATCATCGGCGTCCTGAGCGTGCCTCTGGCTCTGCTGTTCGATACCGACTCCTACTTCTACGGCCTGCTGCCCGTCCTGATCAGTGTTGGCAACCAGTTCGGCGTCAACCCGGCTCACATCGCCATCGCAATGGTCGTCTGCCGCAACTGCGCTACCTTCATCAGCCCGGTGGCTCCCGCTACCTATCTGGGCATCGGTCTGGCCGGTGTCGAGATCAAGGACCACATCAAGTACTGCTTCGGCTGGCAGTGGGGCGTTTCCATCGTCTGCCTCGTCGCTGGTCTGATCCTCGGCGTCATCCACTTCTGATAAACTGAGCTCCCGCCCGGCTGCCCTTCCTTGGACGGCCGGGCATTTTTGCAGGATACTTTTTACCACTTTTTTCCCAAGGAGGCTGCTGCAATGCGTGAGACCCCAGTCTGCACCGCGGCCGATGCCATCTACAAGCTGGCGGCGGGCAATCTGAAATACCTGAACGCGGAAAACGGGAGCGGCGATATTTCCCGCCGTATCCGGATGTCCACCTGGACGAAGGGCCAGTCGCCCTACGCCATCATCGTCACCTGTTCGGATTCCCGGGTCATCCCGGAGAACATCTTCTCGGCGGGCATCGGTGAGCTGTTCGTCATCCGGCTGGCGGGCAACATCATCGATGAGCACCAGCTGGGCAGCATCGAGTACGCTGCCGGCCATCTGGGCTGTCGGCTGGTGGTGGTGCTGGGCCACACCCACTGCGGCGCGGTGGATGCCGCCATCAACTCCGAGCCGTCCGGCTATATCCGCTGCATCACCGACGAGATAAAGAAGGCCATCGGGGACGAAACAGACCCCTACAAGGCCAGCTGTCTCAATGTCCGGCACAGTGTGCAGGAGATCGAAAAGAGCCTGTGCATCCATGACATCAAGGCGGAAACGGGCCTGCGGGTCGTCGGTGCGATGTACCACATCGAGGACGGCAGCGTCGAATTCCTGTAAGGTACTCCCAGCATTGCGGCGGAACGGCCCTTTCCCAGACCGGGAAAGGGCCGTTTCTTGTGTTTGACAATCCGGCCTCGTTCGCTTATACTGACAGCGGAAAAAGAAACCGACGGAGGGACGGAATATGGTACAGGTAGATTTGATCACGGGATTTCTCGGGGCAGGGAAGACCACCTTTCTGCGCAGATACGCGGCATGGTGGGCCGGGCAGGGCGTCAAAGTCTGCGTGCTGGAAAACGACTTCGGCGCGGTGAACGTGGACGCCATGCTCCTGCAGGACCTGGAGGCCCGGGGCGTGGAGCTGGAGACCATCAGCGGCAGCTGCGACTGCGACACCCACCAGCGCCGGATGCGGACAAAGCTCATCTCCATGGCCATGCGGGGCTTTGAGCGGGTCATCGTGGAGCCCAGCGGCATCTTTGACGTGGACGAGTTCTTCGACGTGCTGCGGGACGAGCCGCTGGACCGCTGGTATCGGCTGGGCAATGTCATCGCCATCGTGGATGCCCTTCTGCCGGAAGAACTTTCCCCGCAGGCAGAATATATCCTCGCTTCCGAGAGTGCATGGGCGGGCAGTGTCCTCCTGAGCCGCTGTCAGCTGGCCTCTGACGCGCAGAAGCAGGGGGCAGAAGCCCATCTGGCCCGTGCGCTGGAAGCCTGCAAGTGCTCCCGGAAGTTCGGCCCGGAGGAGATCATTGCGAAGGACTGGGCCGATCTGACGGCCGACGACATGGCCCGCATCGCAAGGTGCGGCTGCCGGCAGGCCAGCTGCGAAAAGCTCCACTTCGACGCGCACGATGCTTTTACCTCGGCCTACTTCCTCGAGCTGGGCCTGCCCCGCGCTCAGCTGGAAAAGAACATCCCGTCCCTCTTCACCGACCCCGCCTGCGGAAATGTCCTCCGGGTGAAGGGCTTCGTGGAGGAGGATGGCCGGTGGTATGAGCTGAATGCTGCCGCCGCCGGTCTGACGGCGGCCCCCATCCCGCAGGGACAGCAGGTGCTCATCGTCATCGGCGAGGGGCTGGACAAGGCCCGGCTGGAAGAGGACTTGAGACGATGAATTTTCCACAATGAAGCAGATAATTGTGCAATATTGATTGCGCCGACCCTCCTGCAGCGTTATAATAGAGAAAAATAGATCAGGAGGCCGTTTCATGAGCACTTCGACCACCCAAAAGCCGACCATCCGCCGCATCGTGGGCATGGTGGTGGGCATTGTCATTATTGGTCTGGGCATCGCCCTCTTCAAGCAGTCCCATCTCGGCAACGACTCCATCAGCGCGCTGAATATGCGCCTTGCCGAGCTGCTGGGCATCTCGCTGGGCGTGCAGAACGTCGCCACCAACATCCTCTTCTTTGCGCTGGAATTCTGGTTCGGGCGCAAGTACATCGGCCTTGGCACCTTCGTCAACGGCATCGGCATGGGGTTCATCATAACCTTCTTCTACGACCCCATTGCCGCGGCCTTCGGCCCGGCAGCGTCCCTGCCGGAACAGCTGGTGTGGGTGGTGCTGGCCGTCCTTGTGACGGCGCTGGGCGCGTCTCTCTACCAGACGGCTGACCTCGGCATTGCGCCCTACGATTACCTCTCGCTGGGCCTGCGGGACTACACGCACTTCCAGTACTTCGGCTGCCGCGTCTTCACCGACGCCTTCTGCGCCCTGCTCTGCTGGCTCCTGGGCGGTCTTGTGGGTCTGGGCACCCTCATCTGTGCGTTCTGCCTCGGACCCTTCATCCAGTTCTTCAACGGCCTCGTCTCCGAGCGGGTCCTGCAGTATAAGCCCGAAAAAGCATGAGCATAACAAAAAAGACATCTGCCGACGGCAGATGTCTTTTTTGTATCTTACTCGAATTTGAACAGCGGCGTGCCGGTGGAGACGATGCCGCCCGCGATGATATGGAGCTTTGGCAGGTCGTCGGCGTTGGTCACGATGACGGCGGTGGTGGTGGGGTGGTTGGCAGCGCGGATGGCGTCCAGATCGACCTTCAGCAGAGCGGTGCCGGCCTTGACCTTCTGCTCTTCCTTGACCAGAGCGGTGAAGCCCTTGCCCTGCATCTCGACGGTGTCCATGCCGACATGGATCAGCAGCTCGATGCCGTCGTCGCTGGTGATGCCGATGGCGTGCAGGGTGGAAGCCACCTGCGTGATGGTGCCGTCAAACGGGGCGTACACGGTGTCGCCGGTGGGCTCAATGCCGCAGCCGGGGCCGAGGATGGCTGCGGCGAACGTCTCGTCCGGGAGCTGTTCCAGCGGAATCACCGTGCCGTCGATGGGAGCCATGACGGTCATCTTTTCGCCTGAAAATTTCGGGGCGGCATCGTGCTTGCCGCCAAACAGTTTATCAAAAAAGCCCATTGTGAAAATCCTTCCTTCCTGTCATCCGGAAAAATAATAGCGCAGAAGATCGTAAACTCAAAAAGGGCAAGGATACACGGTCTGGTGTATGCTTGCCCCTTTCTCGCATTCTGCATTGCTCTTTTTTAACCATACCATACCCGGCCGAAAAATTCAATCAGCATCCCGCACAAAGAGAATGCAGAAACTTCGGCGAAACGCCAAAGAAAAACCCGGGCATGGAATTTACATCAGAGCGATGAGCTGCTCGATCTCTTCCATCTTAGTGGCCCAGCTGGTGGCGATGCGGACGACGGTGTGGCTGTCGTCGAACTTCTCCCAGAAGCCGAACTTTGCCCTGCCTTCCAGCGCGGTCAGCTGGGTGTTTTCCAGCACGACGAAGAGCTGGTTGGTGGGGGAGTCCATAAAGAAGCGGTAGCCCTTTGCGGCGAGGCCCTTCTTGAGGGCGTTGGCCGTCTCGATGGCGTTGCGGCTGATGCGGGTGTAGAGGCCGTCGGTGAAGAGGACGTCGAACTGGATGCCAATCAGGCGGCCCTTGGCCAGCAGAGCGCCCTGCTGCTTGACCATGGTCATGAAGTGGGCCGGTGCGCCGTGGGGGAAGACCACGGCCTCGCCGCAGAGTGCGCCCACCTTGGTGCCGCCGATGTAGAAGACGTCGGTGAGCCTGGCGAGGTCGGCCAGGGTCACATCGGTGCCTTCGCTCACCAGCGCGTAGCCCAGACGTGCGCCGTCCACGAAGAGGGGCATGTGGTAGGTGTGGCAGACGGCGGACAGGGCCTCGAGCTCAGCCTTGCTGTACAGGGTGCCGTACTCGGTGGGGTGGGAGATATACACCATGCCGGGGAAGACCATGTGGTCGTGGTTCGAGTCGGCGTAGAAGGTCTTGCAGAAATCCTCCACCGTGGCGGCATCCAGCTTGCCGTTCTTCTGGGGCAGGCCGATGACCTTGTGGCCGGTGAACTCGATGGCACCCGCCTCATGACCGGCCACATGGCCGGTGGCGGCGGCGACGACGCCCTCCCAGCGGCGGAGCGTGGAGGCGATGACGATGGAGTTGGCCTGGGTGCCGCCGGAGATGAAGAAGACGTCTGCCTCGGGGCAGGCGCAGGCGGCGCGTATCTTCTCCTTTGCGCTGGCGCAGTAGGGGTCGGTGCCGTAGCCGGACACCTTCTCGAAGTTCGTTTCCGTCAGCTTCTGCAGGATGGCGGGATGCGCGCCCTCGCAGTAGTCGTTCTCAAAATACAGCATATTCTTTCCCTTTCCTTTATTACGATAAAGAAGATGATCCTATTGTGAGCCAGGAACGCGCTTTTGTCAACCCTTTGGAACCATGGAAAAATGCCCACCCTTTGCTGTATCTTTAATTTATTTGTGGTATACTTTTACAGTGGAACCGAATATATATCAGGAGGGACAGCAAATGAAGCAGATGCGCTGGAAAAAGGACGTCTGGATATTTTTGGCGGCGCTCATCGGGGCGTTCGCCTGTGTGACGCTCATCCAGCTCATCAGCGGCCGCATCGACGGTGTGGCCTCGATGGTGTTCCTGCTGGCGGTGTTTTTTATTTCCATGTACACCGACGGCTACTGGTGGGGCGTGGCCGGTTCTGTCATCAGCGTGCTGGCGGTCAACTTCGCGTTCCGCGCGCCCTACTTTGCCTTCAACTTCACCATCCCGGAGAACATCTTCTCCGGCGTGGTGATGCTGGTGGTCTCCTTCATGACGAGCACCCTGACCACCCGCATCAAAAAGCAGGAGCAGCTGCGGATGGAGAGCGAGACGGAGAAGATGCGGGCCAACCTCCTGCGGGCTGTCTCCCACGACCTGCGCACCCCGCTGACGTCCATCTACGGGGCCTGCTCTACGGTCATCGACAACTACGACTCGCTGGGCCGGGAGCAGAAGATAAAGCTCCTTTCCGAGGCCTGTGCCGACGCCCAGTGGCTCAACCGGATGGTGGAGAATCTGCTCTCCGTCACCCGCATCGACGCCGACGGCGTCGCCATCCAGAAGACGCCCACCGTGCTGGAAGAGCTGGTGGATACGGTGCTGGTGCGGTTCCAGAAGCTCCACCCCGGCGTACCGGTGGAGGTAAAGCTTCCGGATGACTTCATCGTCATCCCGATGGACTCCATGCTCATCCAGCAGGTGCTGACGAACCTTTTGGAAAACGCGGTGCTCCACGCCAAGGGGATGACCCGCCTGACGCTGCGGGTGTTCACGCTGGGGCAGCGGGCGGTGTTTGAAGTCATTGACAACGGCTGCGGCATCCCGAAAGAGCGGCTCAAGACCCTCTTCACCGGCACGACCCTGACGCAGGATACCTCGTCGGGCGGCAAGCACGGCATGGGCATCGGGCTGTCGGTGTGCGCGGCCATCATCAAAGCCCACGGCGGCGAGATAAAGGCCGAGAGCACGCCCGGCGAGGGGACGACCATCCGGTTCTGGCTGGAGACCGAAGAAGTGGATACGGAGGAAACAGAGGATGAGCAATAATAAATTCAAGATACTTATCATCGAGGATGAGGCGAACATCTGCAGCTTCATCCAGACCCTGCTGGAGACCAACGGCTATCAGGCGCTGGTGGCCCAGACCTGCGTGATGGGCATGACCATGTTCATCTCCTATAACCCGGACCTCGTCATCCTGGACCTCGGCCTGCCCGACCGGGACGGTCTGGACGCCATCCGCTCCATCCGGCAGAAGTATCTGACCCCCATCATCGTCCTGTCGGCCCGCACCACCGAGCAGGATAAGATCGAGGCCCTCGACCTCGGTGCCAACGACTATATCACCAAGCCCTTCGGCACCGGTGAGTTGCTGGCCCGGGTGCGGGCTGCGCTGCGGGTGAACCGCTATGGCGGCGGGAGCTTGCCCGGCGGGGTGTTCAGTGCACAGGGCCTCACCATCAACTACGAGCGCCGCAAGGTGTTCGTGGACGGGCAGGAGGTGCGCCTGACCCAGACGGAATACAATATCGTGGCCTTTCTGTCCGAGCACGCCGGGCGCGTGATGACCTATGCGGCCATCGTCCGGGCCATCTGGGGCGACACGGACGCCAGCAGCACCAAAAAGCTGCAGGTGAATATGGCCAATATCCGCAAAAAGCTGGGCAGCCGCCCGGGCAGCAATACTTATATCCTCAACGAGCTTGGCGTGGGCTATCGGATGATAGAAGAAGACGCAAAGCCCATGGAATCTGCGGAGGAGACGAAATGACACTGGCGCTGAGCCTGTTTGTCCTGTTTTATATCTTGATGCTGGCGGTGCAGCAGTACCGCCCCTGGGTCGCGCTGGGCGGCGCCGGGGCGTTCCTGCTGCTGGGGAAGCTGGGCGTGTATGATTTCACGCTGGCGGACGCCGCCCGGGCCGTAGACTTCAATGTCCTGCTGATGATGGCGGGAATGATGGGTACGGTCTTTCTTTTTATCCAGAGCAAGATGCCCGCCCGGCTGGCCGAGGAGCTCATTGCCCATGTGCCGGATGTCCGGTGGGCCGTGTCGGTGCTGGCGCTGCTGGCGGGGTTCATCAGTGCCTTTGTGGACAATGTGGCCACCGTGCTGATGGTGGCTCCGGTAGGGCTTGCCATCGCCCGGCGGCTGAAACTGTCGCCGGTGCCGGTGCTCATCGCCATTGCGGTATCGTCCAATTTACAGGGCGCGGCAACGCTGGTGGGGGACACCACGAGCATCCTGCTGGGCGGCTTTGCGGGGATGAATTTCTTCGATTTCTTCTGGATGGAGGGCCGGCCCGGCATCTTTTGGAGCGTGGAGCTGGGAGCACTGGCCTCGCTGGGGGTGCTGCTCTGGCTGTTCCGGGACCAGCGCCAGCCTGTCCATGTCACGGTGGAAACGGAGGTGGAGGACGACGTCCCCACGGCGCTTCTCCTGCTGACGGTAGGTCTGCTCATCGCGGCGTCCTTCCTGCCCGAGCCCTCTGGCGGCGTGCTACATCTGCTCTATACCTTGCGCAGCGGGCTCGTCTGCATGGGGCTGTGCCTCTTCGGTGCCGCCCGTGCCTGCTGGCGCAGCCGCTCCCTGAAGCCTTTGGCCGAGACGTTCCGGGCGCTGGACTATGACACCCTGCTGCTGCTCTTCAGCCTCTTTATTCTGCTGGAAGGAGTGAGCAGGGCGGGCGTCATCGACGCGGCGGCGCAGCTGTTCCACTCCGCAGCCGGAGACGAGCCGCTGCATCTTTACCTGCTGCTGGTGGCCGCGTCGGTGGGGCTGTCGGCCTTCATCGACAACATCCCCTATGTGGCGGCTATGCTGCCGGTGGTGCAGGGCGTCGCCGCCCTCATGAACGGCGGCGCGGGCATTGAGCCGGAGCTGTTCTACTTCGGTCTGCTTACCGGCGCGACGCTGGGCGGCAACCTGACCCCCATCGGCGCGTCGGCCAACATCGCGGCCATCGGCATTCTCCGCAAGAACGGCGAGACTGTCCGCACCCGGGACTTTCTGCGCATCGGCGTACCCTTCACACTGGCGGCAGTTCTCGTGGGGGCAGGGAGCCTCTGGCTGTTCTGGGGTATCTGAGAAAATTCAGGAAAAACTGCAAAAGAAGAAGCGTGGTCTGGCAGGCATCTGCCCCGGAAGCAGGCATCACCGGGGCAGATGTCTGTGTTTTTGTGCGCAGGGACGCAAGATAAAATATGCGGAAAAGAATGCAAAAACTTTTTTGAAAAAACGCTTGACTTTCCCGCTTTCCGTGGTATAATAACTATCGTTCCGAGCCGAACGGCGGCGAACAAAACAGAATATGCGGATATGGCGGAATTGGCAGACGCGTTAGATTCAGGTTCTAATCGGGGCAACTCGGTGGAGGTTCAAGTCCTCTTATCCGCACCATGACGAATGTTCTTACAGCATTTAGCTGTCAAAGAACATTCGTCATTTTTTATTTGCTAAATAGCGACATCACAGGGGGCGTAGTTCACAACTACGCCTTTTCTTGTATTCACCGATACATCGGGTGTCGGTAAAGGAAGTGCGCTTGGAATCTCGATGGTGCCCACGCAGTTGTAGTGAATGCGGAGCCGCTGCTCCCATACACCGTTGACCTTTTCTGCATTGAACACCTCGATTTTTTCAACCAGTTCATTCAGCATCCGGGGTGTCAGCTTTTTTGCTTTGGTGTACTTGCGAACCAGACTGATGAACATATCCGTTGTCATGGTGCGGCTGCTCTGCTTTTCGATTTCGGAGCGGAGCTGTTTGATTTTCTCGGTCAGCT
>OIHE01000009.1_pt1 | contig 130959 bp, 121 predicted proteins | sample 1582501 | NCBI WGS metagenome assembly OIHE01 (sample SAMN02674968, study PRJEB24791) | human gut metagenome, SKBSTL038 | isolation source: stool | host: Homo sapiens | place: USA
CGAGAACCAGCTTAAAGAAAAACCAGCTCTGCCTCTGGCCCGCGCGGAGCGCAAAGCCATTTGACCGATAATAAAACGAATCATAAAGGAGAAACTATTATGCTGACGAGCAAACAGCGCGCCATTCTGCGCGGCAAGGCAAACACCATGGACCCCGTATTCATCGTGGGCAAGGGTGAGATCGACGAGACTATGATCCAGGGCGTGAAGGACTGCCTCGACGCCCGGGAGCTCATCAAGCTCAAGGTGCTTGAGAGCAGCATGTACAACGCCCGCGAGGCTTCCGTCAAGCTGGCCGAGGCCACCGGCGCCGACTGCGTGCAGGTCATCGGCTCCAAGTTCGTGCTCTACCTCCAGAAAAAGAAGGACAGCGCCTACGCCGACCTGCTGAAGTGATGCGTATCCTGCTTTACGGCGGCTCCTTCGACCCGCCCCACTACGGCCACCTGAACAACCTCCGCGCCGCCGCTGCCCGGGTCTGCCCGGACCGCGTGGTGGTCATGCCGGCGGGCGTCTCCCCCTTCAAGCAGGGGACATCCGCCCCCGGCCCGCTCCGGGTGGAGATGTGCGGCTGCTTTGGGGAGCTGGCCCGGGAGATGGGCTTCGGCCTCGAGGTCAGCGGCTGGGAGGTGGAGCAGGCGGAGCAGGGCCGGAAGAATTACAGCGTTCTCACGTTGGAAAAGCTGGCCCGGGAGAACCCCGGCGATGAGCTGTACCTCGCCATCGGCAGCGATATGCTGCTGAGCTTCGACGGCTGGCACCGCTGGGAGGACATCCTTCGTCTGGCCCATCTGGTGGTCACGAGCCGGACTATCGGCGACGACCCGGTTCTCCACGCCAAGGCCCGGCAGCTGGACGCTTCCGGCGCGCGCATCCTGTTCGCGCCGGTGGAGGCTCTGCCCATGGCGTCCAGCGTCCTCCGCGCCCGCCTTGCCGCCGGTGAGGAATGTGAAAACGAGCTTCCGGTCTCGGTGCGCCGGGTCATCCGGCGCGAGGGGCTGTACACCAAAGGAGACGAAGTCACAAATGAATCAGAAACAGGCAAAAGAGCTTGTGCGCAGCCGGCTGAGTGACAAGCGCTACGAGCACACCCTGAACGTGAAAAAAATGGCCGTCAGGCTGGCGAAGCGCTACGGTGTCGATGAGGACAAGGCTGCGCTGGCCGCCCTGCTCCACGACTCGGCCAAAGAGATCTCCAAGGATGAGATGCGGGAACTGATGCGGCAGTATCCCCAGTATGCCGAGGGTGGGGAAGAGCGGCCTGCCCCTGTCTGGCACGGCATCTGCGCGGCCATCCTCGCCCGCACCCAGTGGGGCGTGGAGGATGAGGCCATCCTTTCCGCCATCGCCTGCCACACGGCGGGCAAGGCCGGGATGTCGAAGCTGGATAAGGTGGTCTACCTGGCCGACATGACCAGCAAAGAGCGGGACTGGCCGGGCGTCGGCAAACTGCGGAAGCTGGAAATGAAAGACCTCGACGCCGCCATGCTGGCTGCGCTGAAACAGACCAACGATTTCGTCCTCTCCCAGGGCAAGCCGCTGGACCCCCAGTCCGCTGCCGCCTATGAGGACATCCTGGCCCATCAGAAGAAAGAATGCTGATTGCGAATCGTGGGGAAGAATGGTATACTAAAGAGTACAAAACCCTGAACAGGAGTTTTTCGGCCAACAGCCGACTCCCCAAAACGCTTGGAAGGAATAAGATGGAATGAGTCAGACTCCGCGTCATATCAAGACAGACCGTTCACTCAACCGCCCGACGGAGCGGCGGGCCGAAAAGGCTCCTGCATCCCGGCCCGTGCAGCCTGCCCAGCCGGACTTCTTTGCAGAGGAAAAGCCCGCCCCCGCAGAGCCTCCCCGCCGCGCAGGCGGCAGCGGCGGCGCAAAGCCGCCCCGCCGTTCGGCCCCTGCGGGCGGCAATGAGCCTCCCCGCCGCCGCAAAAAGAAGAAAAAGACCCCGCTCTGGCTCCCGCTGGCTGTGACGCTGGCGGTGCTGGCCGTCATCTCGGGCGTGGTGGTGTATGCCGTCGGTATGGTGGGCAGGGTGGAAGAGAACCTCCGTCCGGAGGAGGACGCCCCCTCCATCACCGAGGAGATCCAGACCCTCGAGGAGTACAAGGGCGATGTGGTCAACATCCTCGTCTGCGGCATCGACTATGAGGAAGGCCGCAACTACTCCAACGACCCTACCTCCAACGACGGCATGACGGACATGATCCTCTACTGCCAGTTCGACATCAAGGGCGGCGCGCTGCGGATGCTCCAGATCCCCCGCAACAGCCTCGTGACCACCAAGAGCCGCAAAGTCACCCTTTCCAACGGCAAGACCTACGCCGCCACCAACTACCAGATAAACTCCGTGGCCCTCTCCAACGGCGGCAGCGTTGCCGCTCTGGCGGAGGTCATCTACGACCAGTACAAGCTGCCCGTCGATTACTACGTGACGGTGGATATGCAGGCTCTGGTGGAGATGGTGGACAACTTCGGCGGCATCGAGGTCTATATCCCCCACGATATGTCCTTTGCGGGCAGCGCCCTCAAGCAGGGCTACCGCAATCTGGACGGCACATCGGCGGAGTTCTTCGTCCGCTGCCGCCACGGTCAGGGCTACTCCAACTCCGACATCGACCGCCTGAACATGCAGCGCTACTTCTACGCCGGTCTGTTCAAGCGGGTGCGCAGCATGGGCATCACCGATGTGCTCAACCAGCTGCCCCTCGTCTTCAACAACTATATCCACACGGATATGGACCTGACCACCATCGCAAAGATGCTGGTGTCCTTCACCCGCATCGACAGCGCCAACATCATGCTGGCACAGACCCCCGTTTTCATGGGTGTGCCGAACGTGGGCGTGACCGATACCTTTGACGGCTACTCCTGCGTGGTGCCGGACGCCGGCTCCATCGCAGAGCTGCTCAACACCTATTTCCGCAGCTATACCGGCCCGGTGAGTGCCAGCGAGCTGAACCTCGTGACCAACGACTGGCCCCACGGCACCGCCTCCACCAGCGCCAACGTCCAGTTCGTGGGCCAGCTGGATAAGCAGTCGGACGATGCCATCCTCAGCGGCAACACCGACGTGGCGGGCGCTACCACCACCGACGGTCAGCCGGCCGGACAATGATAAGGAGAAAAATCTATGGATAAGAACATCGACAGCAAGACCCTTGCCATTGAGATCGCAAAGATCCTCGACAAGAAGAAGGCTCAGGACGTGCGGGTGCTCAAGGTGGACAGCCTGACCGTCCTCACCGACTACTTTGTCATCGCCTCCGGTACCTCCACCACCCAGGTGGGTTCTCTGGCCGACGAGGTGGAGTATGAGCTCTCCCAGAGCGGCATCGAGCCCCACACCACGGAGGGCTTTGACTCCAAGAACTGGGTGCTGCTGGACTATTCCAGCGTCATCGTCCACATCTTCGTCCCCAACACCCGCACCTACTACGATTTGGAGCACCTGTGGGCCGACGGTGAGCCCATCGACATCTCGGAGTACCTGACCCCGGATAACAGTCTGTGATTTGTAAGGAAAACGGCCTTGCCCTCTCCGTCAGCGCTGCGCGCTGCCACCTCTCCCAAAGGGAGAGGCTTCTGGCTCCCCCTTTGGGGGAGCTGGACGCGAAGCGGCCTGAGAGGGCAAGCCGCCTGAATATTTTGTAGCAAAGAAAGTCTGGAGCTGATTACAAAAATGAAGTATGATTACAAGGCCGTGGAGGCCAAGTGGCAGAAGGTGTGGGAGGACGAAAAGACCTTCCACGTTGAGATCGACCACAAGAAGCCCAAGTTCTATGCACTGGTGGAGTTCCCGTATCCCTCGGGCGCGGGCCTGCACGTCGGCCATCCCCGCAGCTACACTGCGCTGGATGTCGTGAGCCGCAAGCGCCGCCAGAACGGTTATAATGTGCTCTACCCGATGGGCTGGGACGCTTTCGGCCTGCCCACCGAGAACTTCGCCATGAAGAACCACATCCATCCGGCCATCGTCACCAAGAAGAATGTTGACCACTTCCGGGAGCAGCTCAAGGCACTGGGCTTCTCCTTCGACTGGGACCGTGAGATCAACACCACCGACCCCGAGTATTACAAGTGGACCCAGTGGATCTTCCTGCAGCTGTACAAGAAGGGCCTCGCCTACAAGAAGGAAATGAACGTCAACTGGTGTACCGGCTGCAAGTGCGTGCTGGCAAACGAGGAAGTCGTCAACGGCGTCTGCGAGCGCTGCGGCAGCGAGGTCGTCCACCGCGTCAAGAGCCAGTGGATGCTGAAGATCACCGCCTACGCGGACAAGCTCATCGACGGTCTGGACGGTCTGGATTACATCGAGCGCGTTGCCACCCAGCAGAAGAACTGGATCGGCCGCAGCCACGGCGCAGAGGTCAACTTCGGCACCACCGCCGGCGACACCCTGACCGTCTACACCACCCGCTGCGACACCCTGTTCGGCGCTACCTACATGGTCGTCTCTCCCGAACACGCCATCCTCAAGGAGTGGCTGGAAAAGGGCATCATCAAGAATGCCGACGCCGTCAAGGCTTATCAGGCCGAGGCTGCCCGCAAGAGCGACTTCGAGCGCAGTGAGCTGAACAAGGAAAAGACCGGCGTTCAGCTGGAAGGCGTCAGGGGCATCAACCCTGTCAACGACAAGGAGATCCCCATCTTCATCTCCGACTACGTTCTGGCTACCTACGGCACCGGCGCCATCATGGCCGTGCCTGCCCACGATACCCGCGACTGGGAGTTCGCCAAGAAGTTTGGCCTGCCCATCATCGAGGTCGTCAAGGGCAGCACCCCCTCCAACCTCGACGAGGCTGCCTTCACCGACGTGGCCACCGGTACGCTGGTCAACTCCGGCTTCCTGGACGGCCTGTCTGTCACCGACGCCAAGAAAAAGATGATCGAGTGGCTGGAAGCCAACGGCAAGGGCCGGGATAAGGTCAACTACAAGCTCCGCGACTGGGTGTTCAGCCGTCAGCGCTACTGGGGCGAGCCTATCCCCATGGTCAAGTGCGAGAAGTGCGGCTGGCAGCCCCTGCCCGAGAGCAGCCTGCCCCTGACTCTGCCCGACATCACCGACTTTGAGCCGGGTCCCGACGGTGAGTCTCCGCTGGCCCGCCACACCGACTGGGTCAAGACCACCTGCCCCTGCTGCGGCGGCCCCGCGACCCGCGAGACCGACACCATGCCTCAGTGGGCCGGTTCTTCCTGGTACTTCCTGCGCTATATGGACCCCCACTGCAAGGACGCCCTCGCTTCCAAAGAGGCGCTGGAATACTGGTCTCCGGTGGACTGGTACAACGGCGGCATGGAGCACACCACCCTGCATCTGCTCTACAGCCGTTTCTGGCATAAGTTCCTGTACGACATCGGTGTCGTGCCCACCGCAGAGCCTTATCAGAAGCGTACCGCCCACGGCATGATCCTGGGCCTGAACCCCCACAGCTTCGTCAACCTGCCCGCTGAGGAGCAGGAGAAGCTGCTGAAGGAGTACGGCAGCCAGAAGGCCGCCGAGAAGGCTCTGGAAGAGAAGTACGGTGAGATGGCCCGCCACCCCATCGTCAAGATGTCCAAATCTCTGGGCAATGTCATCAACCCCGACGAGGTCGTGGACCAGTACGGTGCCGACACCATGCGTCTGTACGAGATGTTCATGGGCGACTTCGAGCAGGCCGCACCCTGGCAGACCTCTGCCATCGCCGGCTGCAACCGCTTCCTCGACCGCGTGTGGGCTCTGTCCGACAAGCTGGTGGAGGGCGAGGGCTATCGTCCCCAGCTGGAGACTCTGCTGCACCAGACCATCAAGAAGGTAGGCGCTGATATCGAGGGCCTGAAGATGAACACCGCCATTGCACAGCTCATGACTCTGGTCAACGCCCTGTACGACAACGGCGGCGCGACCAGAGCCGAGTTCGAGACTGTCGTCCAGCTGCTGAACCCGTTCGCTCCCCACATGACCGAGGAGCTGTGGGAGAAGCTGGGCCACAGCCACGACGAGCAGCTGGCCTACTACCCCTGGCCCAAGTACGAGGAGTCCAAGTGCGTTGAGAGCACGGTTGAGATCGCAGTACAGGTCAACGGCAAGGTCAAGGCCCGTCTGAAGGTGGCCGCAGACATCACCTCTGAGGACGCCATCGCCGCCGCAAAGGCTGACCCGGCTGTCGCCGAGGCTCTGTCCGGCAAGACCGTGGTCAAGGAGATCTACGTCAAGGGCCGTCTGGTCAATCTGGCTGTCAAAGGCTGAGCCCTCTTAGGCGCTTCGCGCCAGCTCCCCCAAAGGGGGAGCCATTGGCAGACCGGGCCGGTTCTGGCGAAACGAGCAAAGTGGATCTGATCGGAAACAGCTGGGCCCTGCGGTGTGAGCCACACGGCAGAGTGGAAAGAAAAAGTTTCAAAAAAACTTTCTGAAAAAGGTTGACGAACGCATGAAAATGCGCTATACTGTCTACTGTTAGTTACCATGTAACAACGAAATTCCTGCCTCACGGTCCAAGGGAGGGAATAAGATGTCGGAAATTCGTGTTAAAGAGGGCGAGTCGCTGGAGAGCGCACTGCGTCGCTTCAAGCGTAGCACTGCCCGCAGCGGTGTGCTCGCAGAGGTCCGTAAGCGCGAGGCTTACGAGAAGCCGTCTGTTAAGCGCAAGAAGAAGTCCGAAGCAGCCCGCAAGCGTAAGTTCAAGTAATTAACTGCTTGGAATCGCATTGTTGCTTTAGATTTCAAACGCGTTGCTAACGCCGATGTAGGGGAGCCTGTATTGCAGGCTCCCCTATTTTCATTGCAGGGAGAAATACTATGCTCATCACCCCCGAATATGTGTTCAAGGATGTTACCCACATCACCCCGGAGTTTCTGGCGGGCAAGGGCATCCGCGCCCTTGTGCTGGACATCGACAACACCCTGACGGCTGACCGCAGTCAGGAGCTGCCGGACGAAGTGGCCGGGTGGCTGGCTCAGATGAAGGAAGCCGGCATCGGCCTCACCATCGTCTCCAACGGTGCGGAGAAGCGTGTCCGGCCCTTCGCCGAGAAACTGGGCCTCGCGTACCTCTACCGTTCCGCCAAGCCTCTGCCCTTCGCGCTGATGGTGGCCCGCCGCCGGATGGGCGTGAAGCGGAAGCAGATGGCCATGGTGGGCGACCAGCTCTACGCCGACCGGATGGCGGCGGCCCTCTACGGCATCCCGGGCCTGATGGTCATTCCCCGCGGCCCCGACCTCGGCGCGCAGGTGGTGCTCAAGCGCAAGTGGGAAAAGCGCCACTGGCAGGAGTATTATGACCGGGGAGGGAAGACGCTGTGAGCGAGTGGCATATCCGGTTCGGCACTGCCGGCACCAGCGACAGCTTCGAGGCAAAGGGCTACAAGTCCAGCCTCGACATCCCCGCCTACACGGCAGAGATGGGACTGGACGCTTTCGAGTACCAGTGCGGCCACGGCGTCCGCCTCGGGGTGGACAAGGCCGGGAAGATGGCCGCAGATGCCGCAGAAAGGGGCATCCTGTTCAGCGTCCACGCACCTTATTATATCAGTATGTCCAGCCTCGAGGAAGAAAAGCGGCTGGGCAGCGTCCGCTATCTGCTCCAGAGCGCCGAGGTCTGCCGCGCGCTTGGCGGAAAACGCGTCATCTTCCACTCGGGAAGCTGCGGCAAACAGAGCCGCGAAGCCGCCCTCGAAAAGGCGCTGGACACCATGCGCCGTGCCGTGGAAGCGCTGGACGAAGCCGGTTACGGCGATATGACTCTCTGCCCGGAGACCATGGGCAAGATCGGCCAGCTGGGTACGCTGGACGAAGTATTGGCCCTCTGCGGGGTGGACAAGCGCATCACGCCCTGCATCGACTTCGGCCACCTGAACGCCCGGACCTTGGGCGGCATCCGGTCCAGGGCCGACTACGTTGCCATCCTTGACCGGATGGGTGAGGTGCTGGGGGACGAGCGCGCCCGGCGGTTCCACGTCCACTTCTCCCGCATCGAGTTCTCCGCCGGCGGCGAGAAGCGCCACTGGACCTTTGCCGAGACCCAGTTCGGTCCGGAGCCTCAGCCCCTGATGGAGCTGCTGGCAGAGCGCCGCCTCGAGCCGGTCATCATCTGCGAGAGCGCCGGTACGCAGGCCGAGGACGCGCAGGCGATGCAGAGGATGTACGAGGCGGCGAGGGGAGAGCAACCTCTCCGTCAGCGCTGACGCGCTGCCATTGTCCGGGTTGCGGCACCCAGCATCCGCTTCGCTTTGCTTGCGTATTGCTGACCGCGGCCCCAACAACTCCTCCCTGTTTCCGCCACCGGCGGCGGTCGTCGTCGTTGCCCTACCGAGGGGAGGATTTGGCATTTCGTGAAGCCTCGCCTCTTCGCCAGAGGCTCCCCTACCAGGGGAGCTGTCTGCGGAGCAGACTGAGAGGTTGTACGAAGGAAAACTTACCTTGTGTTCCACACTTTTTGTCATTTTCATCGTCTTTTTTACCGAAACCCCTTGCCAAATGGCGCGGGATTGGGTAAAATAAATAGAGATATGCGTAATGCATCTGAGACATTAAACTAATGGAGGAATTCCTATGATTTCTGCAGGCGAGTTTCGCAATGGCGTGACCTTTGAGCAGGACGGCCAGGTTCTTCAGGTCGTTGAGTTCCAGCACGTCAAGCCCGGCAAGGGCGCTGCCTTTGTCCGCACCAAGACCAAGAACGTCATCACCGGCTCTGTGGTTGAGACCAGCTACAACCCGACCGCTAAGTTCCCTCAGGCTTTCATCGAGCGCAAGGACGTGACCTACAGCTATGAGGATGGCGATCTGTACCACTTCATGGACAACGAGACTTACGATGACATCCCCGTCAACGCAAGCGACGTCCCCGATAACTTCAAGTTCTGCAAAGAGAACGAGCTGTGCAAGCTGCTGAGCTACAAGGGCAAGGTCTTCAGTGTCGAGATCCCCAACTTCATCGAGCTGGAAGTCACCCAGACCGAGCCGGGTGTCAAGGGCAACACCGCCACCAACACCCTGAAGCCCGCTACCGTCGAGACCGGTGCTGAGATCCGCGTCCCCCTGTTCATCAACGAGGGCGACCACATCCGCATCGATACCCGCACCGGCGAGTATATGGAGCGCGTCTGATTTTCTGACGACGATAAGACCGGGCAGCGGGCGACCGTTTGCCCGGTTTTTTCTTAAAAAGAAGAGCTGTTTTGCGATAGGAGGTATTCCCTATGAAGGAAAAAGCTGCATACCTGAAGGGCCTGATCGACGGCCTCGGCATTGATGAGAACACCAAAGAAGGCAAGGTCATCAAGGCCATGAGCGAGCTGCTGAGTGAGATGGCAGAGACCGTGGACAGCATCGACGAGGATGTCACCCACGCCTACGACCAGATCAACGACCTGAGCGAAGAGCTGGAAGACCTTGAAGCAGACCTGTACGAAGACGAGGATGCCGAGGACGAAGAGGACGACTCTGACGACGAGACCGAGGCAGACGACGATGACGACAACGCCGATGTGGCCGGTGAGCCTTATTATGAGGTGGCCTGCCCTGCCTGCGGCAAGACCGTCTACGTGAGCGAGGACGATCTGGACGCCGGTGAGGCCATCTGCCCCAGCTGCAAGGTGGCTTTCGAGGTGGCTCTGGAAGACCCCGAGGACGACGAGGCCGCTGAGAGCGACGGCCCCGTGCAGTACGAAGTGACCTGCCCCGCCTGCGGTGCCGCCTCTGTGGTGGACGAAGAGGCCCTGCTGGACGGCGACCCTGTCTGCCCCAGCTGCGGCAAGCCGCTGGACTTTGAGGTAACGGAGGAGTAATTCTCCGCCTCCCGAAAGCACAAGACGCAAAGCGCCCCCGGAGCTCAGATTCGAGTTCCGGAGGCGCTTTGTTATTTATAAGGTACGGAGAAGCGGCTTACATCTTCTCAGGGACATTGATCTTGAACATGGTGAGCACGTTGAAGATGACGTTCTTGACGCCGATGCAGAGGGCCAGACGGGCCTGCTGGACGGCGGGGTCTGCGCCCTGGATGCGGCAGCTGCCGTAGAAGCGGTGGAAGGCGCTGGCCAGGTCGATGACGAAGCGGTTGATGCGGCTGGGGTCGTACTTCTCGGCGGCCATGACGATCTCCTGCGGGAAGGCGGCCAGCATCCGGATGAGGTCCATCTCGGAAGGCTCGGTCAGCAGGGTGGCGTCGATGTTCTCAGCGCCTGCGAAGGCCACGCCCTCGCTCTCCATCTTCTTGAGGATGGAGCAGATGCGGGCGTGAGCGTACTGGACGTAGTAGACCGGGTTGTCGTTGTCGGTCTTGACGGCCTGGTCCAGGTCGAAGTCGATGCCGCTGCCGGCGTCGTGCATATTGAACAGGAAGCGTGCGCTATCGATGGGGACTTCTTCCAGCAGGTCGGTCAGGGTGATGGCGTTGCCGGTGCGCTTGGACATCCGGACGGGTTGACCGTCACGCATCAGGTTGACCATCTGCATCAGCACGACGTCCAGGTCCTCGCCGTGGAGGCCGATGGCGTCCATAGCGCCCTTCATGCGGGCGACGTGGCCGTGGTGGTCAGCGCCCCAGACGTCGATGGCCTTGGCGAAGCCGCGGGTGGCCAGCTTGTTGTAGTGGTAGGCGATGTCGGCGGCAAAGTAGGTGGGGATGCCGTTGGCACGGACGAGGACTTCGTCCTTGGCCTCCTCCTCGGTGCCGTCGTCGGTCTTCTTCTTGTTGACGGTGCCGTACTTGGCAGCGTACTGTGCGCTGCGGTACATGATGGCACCGTCCTCGGCCTTGTAGCAGGCACCCAGCTCCAGCAGCTTGTCTACCACGGCCAGCACAGCGCCGGACTCGTGGAGGGTGCTCTCATGGAACCAGACATCGTAGTCGATGCGGTACTTGCCCAGGTCGCGCTTGAGGGCGGCGATGTTCTTGGGCAGGGCGTAGGCAACGAGGGCGTCCTTCAAAGCTGCGAAAGCCTCGCTCTCGAAGAGGGTCTCCTCGTCCATGCCTTTGCAGGAGGCAACGTATTTGTCGCCGTTCAGCTCGGCGAACTCACCGGCCAGCACCTTGATGTCGCCGCCCTGATAGCACTCGGCGGGCAGGGGATAAGCCTCCTCGCCGCAGTACTTCTGCAGGTAGCGGACAGCGAGGCTCTTGCCGAACTTCTGGATCTGGTTGCCTGCGTCGTTGATATAGAACTCACGGGTCACATCGTAGCCGGACCAGTCGAGGACAGCGGCCAGACAGTCACCCAGAGCGCCGCCGCGGGCATTGCCCATGTGCATGGGGCCGGTGGGGTTGGCGGAGACGAACTCCACGTTGTACTTGGCACCCTTGCCGTGGTCAGTGCGGCCATACTCCTTGTTGGAGCAGGCACCCAGCACGACGCCGGCCCAGAAGGAGGGGGCGAGGAACAGGTTGATGAAGCCGGGGCCGGCCACCTCGACCTTGGCGAAGACGCCGCCGTCCAGTGCGGGCAGGTGGGCGATGAGGGCGTCGGCGATCATCTTCGGGGCCTTGCGCCAGGTGCGCGCGCCGGCCATGGCGATGTTGGAGGCGATGTCGCCGTTCTTGACGTCGGCGGGGATCTCTACGATGAAGGCGGGCAGCTCGGCCTCGGGCAGGGTGCCGTCAGCCATCGCAGCTCTGGCGGCGGCGGTCAGCAGGGCGCGGGCCTCGTCCAGCGCGGTCTGCCGGGGGTTGTAGTTCTGGTAGGTCTTTTCAAAGTCGGTCATTTCAAGTGTCCTTTCGTGTTTGAGTGCGAAGCCCGCTTGCCGCAGGAGCCGCAGGCAAAAAACAATGAGAAGTCAGTTGACGTGCTGTACCGTCATTTCCAGCGTGTTGCGGCTGACGATGCGGGCGTCGTCGGCATCCAGCAGGTAGCTGAACGCCGCGCTGCCGCCCTTCTCGGTCAGCTTGCAGTCGATGCCGTCGCCGGTGACGCCCAGAGTGAGGGAGCCCACCTCCGTCTCGTAGTGGCAGAGATTGCGGCGGTCCCGCTCGATGAGGAGCTGGCTGTTGGCCCGCCCGAACCGGAGCAGAGCCACCCGGCTGCCGTCCTCGGCGATCTTGATGGTGGTGGTGCAGCCCTCGAAGCCGATGGTCTGTGTCTCCTTATAAGAGATGTAGTAGCTTCCGTTCTTTTTGGTAAAGTTGCCCCGGGTCATCAGCTCGATGTGGTCGCGGTCCTCCTCGCGGATGACGCCCTCATTGTCGAACTGGTCGATGGAGCTCTTGATGCGGATGATGTAGTTTTCCAGTGGTTTGCTCACGGTTTTGCGTCCTTATCAGTATTTATCAATGGCGATCTGGTCGATGAGCCCGCCCTTGTACTCCCCGAGGAAGAGGTCGGCGGTCTGGGCGAAGCTGTCCGGCACGTCGCTGACGTAGAAGTGGGCCTCGCCCTTTTCGTGATTTCCCTTCAGGCCGTGCTCGCTGAGGGTCCGCTCCAGATGGTGGGCGGCGGTCTGGGCCGGGTCCACGAGGGTGACGTTCCTGCCCATGTACCAGCCGATCATCTCTTTGATGAGGGGGTAGTGGGTGCAGCCGAGGATGAGGGTGTCCACCCCGGCCTCCCGCACCTCGGCCAGATACTGGGCGATGACCAGACGGGTCACCTGCTGCTTGTCGAGGGCGCTGTGGTCCACATAGCCGGCCTCCACGAGAGGCACGAAGAGGGGGCAGGGCCGGGCCGTGATCTCCACGCCGGGAACGAGCTTGCGCAGGACGGTCTCGTAGCTGCGGGAGCGGATGGTGGCCGCCGTGCCGATGACGCCGATGCGGCGGTTCCGGGTGACGAAAGCGGCCTCCCGGGCCGCAGCGTCCACGACACCCAGATAGGGGACGGGGAGCTTTGCGGCCTCGGCGGCGGGGTAGATGCTGGACACCGTGCCGCAGGCGGCCATGATGCACTTGACATCCTTCGAGAGCAGGAACGCGATGTCCTGCCGGGCATACTGCAAAATAGTCTCAGGGCTGCGGCTGCCGTAGGGGACGCGGCCGGTATCGCCGAAGTAGACGATATTCTCGTTGGGGAGGCGCTTGCGCAGCTCCCGCACGCCGGTCAGGCCGCCAAGGCCGCTGTCGAATACGCCGATGGGACGGTTATCCATGCTGCTTTTCCGTCCTTTCCAGAGCCAGAGCGATGAGGCGGTCGATGAGGGCAGGCACGGGGATGCCCTCATGCTCCATCAGCTTGGGGTACATACTGATGGGGGTGAAGCCGGGGAAGGTGTTGATCTCGTTGATGAGGACGCGGCCGGTGGCCTTCTCCACAAAGAAGTCGCAGCGGGCCAGACCCTCGCAGCCCAGTGCCGTGTAGGCCATGGCGGCGTAGGTCTTCACCTCGTCCAGCTTTTCCTCAGGCAGTCTGGCCGGAATGACCACCTGACTGACGCCGTTCTTGTACTTGTCGTCGTAGGTGTAGAACTCGGCACCGGCCAGGATCTCGCCCGGGCGGGTGGAGACGGCGGGGTCGGAGCCGATGACGGCGCACTCCACTTCGTGGCCGTCCACGAAGGCCTCGAACACCACCTTGCGGTCGTTGGCGAGGGCCAGCCGGATGGCGGCCTTCAGCTCGTCGCGGTCATGGGCCTTGGTGATGCCCACGCTGGAACCGGCGTTGGCGGGCTTGACGAAGATGGGCCAGCCCAGCTTTGCGATGACGCCGTCGCAGACGCCGTCGGGGTCAGACTCGATCTCCCAGCGGGTGGCGGAGAGCCACTTGGTGTGGGGGATGCCGGAGGCGTCGAACATGGCGTTGGCCACAGCCTTGTCCATGCAGACCGCGCTGGCCAGAACGCCGCAGCCCACATAGGGGATGCCGGCCAGCTCCAGCAGGCCCTGCACAGTGCCGTCCTCGCCCCACAGGCCGTGGAGCACGGGGATGACCACGTCCACATGGACCTTCTCCACCTGCCCGGCGGGGGTGAAGAGGATGAGGCCGTGGTCGGCACGGTCGGGGCTGAGCACGCAGGGCATATTGCCCGGCAGCTCTTCCCAGCTGCCGTCGGCCATCTGGGCCGAGTCGGCCTCGGTGTAGAGCCAGCGGCCCTCTTTGGTGATGCCGATGGTCAGCAGCTCGTACCGCTGGCGGTCGAGCTGGTCCACGAAGGTGCCGGCGGACACGCGGCTGACCTCGTGCTCGCTGGACATTCCGCCGAACAGGACGACCACACTCATTTTATGTTCAGAATCGGATAACATAATCGATCTCTCCTGATTTCAGGACCGCTGCGCGCGGCAGACAGCCCGAAGTTTTGTCTATATACATAGATATACTTATTATATAATATTTATGCCCGGGATGCAAGCGGTGCCGCGCAGTCGGGCGAAGAGAAAGAAAATACAAAAAACCTGAAAAAACGCAGATTTCCCGCTTGACGAATGGAAAAAGACGTGATACAATGGTAACACCTCTTTTGCGGGGTTATTAAGTGCGCCTGTCGAACGGGTGCTCCCGCAAGCCGAGGGAGGTTCAAAACAACCGTTATAATGGAGGTGTCAACAATGACCGTTAAAATCACTCTGGCCTGCACCGAGTGCAAGCAGCGCAACTACAACACCACGAAGAACAAGAAGAACAACCCCGATCGTCTCGAGATGAAGAAGTACTGCCGCTTCTGCAAGAAGCACACCGTTCATCGCGAAACCAAGTAAGAAAGGCGGACAACATCATGGCAGACAAAACCGAGAAAAAGCCGGGCTTTGTGGCCAGAATGAAGGCCGCCGTGAAGGGTTTTGCCGCAAATGCGGCAAAGTTCTTCCGCGACACGAAGAGCGAGCTGAAAAAGGTCGTGTGGCCGTCTAAGGCGGACATCAGGACCAACACCGTCGTGGTGCTCGTGACTGTGGCGATCGCCGCCGTCGTGATGATCGCACTGGACGCCATCTTCGGTGGCATCCTGGGCCTTATCATCGGCGCTTGAATCATCTTGAAACGGAGGGTCAACCAGAATGGAAGAGCAGTCCAATGAGGCGCTTTGGTATGTCGTGCATACCTATTCCGGCTACGAGAATAAAGTGGCAACGGACTTACAGACCATGGTGGAGAACCGCCGCCTGCAGGATCTGATCTGTGACATCAAGGTCCCGACCGAGATGGTCCCCGAGATCAAGGACGGCAAGGAGCGCATGGTGGAGCACAAGCTGTTCCCCGGCTACGTTCTGGTCAAGATGGTCATGAACGACGATACCTGGTATGTCGTGCGCAATACGCGCGGCTGCACCGGCTTCGTCGGCCCTGCCTCGAAGCCTGTCCCCCTGACCGCTGAGGAAGTGGAGAAGATGGGCGTCGAGAAGGCGGCTCCGCTGACCGTCGATTTCAACGTCGGCGATACCGTGCAGATCACCGCCGGCCCCCTGGAAGGCTTTATGGGCCTTGTGGAGGGCATCGATACCGAGAGCTTCAAAGTCAAGCTCAAGGTCAATATGTTCGGCCGCGAGACGCCCGCAGAAGTGGACATCGCGCAGGTCGAGCTGCCGTAACCAACCGGCATCCGTTCTACCAAGGTAAGACCGCAGTGCGGTTCTTATAGAGCGTGTACACCGCGTACGCGCTCGTGGGAGGCGCGGAGACACCGCGCCGCAACTCACCACAGATTTTTGGAGGTGCATTTACTATGGCACAGAAAGTTACTGGCTACATTAAGCTGCAGATCGAGGCCGGCAAGGCGACTCCGGCTCCCCCTGTTGGCCCTGCTCTGGGTCAGAAGGGCGTCAACATCATGGCCTTCACCAAGGAGTTCAACGAGCGTACCAAGAACCAGATGGGTTATGTCATCCCCGTCGTCATCACCGTCTACGCTGACCGCTCCTTCAGCTTCATCACCAAGACTCCTCCGGCAGCCGTTCTGATCAAGAAGGCCGCTGGCATCAACACCGCTTCCGGCAAGCCCAACAAGGAAAAGGTCGCTACTCTGACCGCCGCTCAGGTGGAAGAGATTGCTAAGACCAAGATGCCCGACCTGAACGCTGCTTCTCTGGAAGCTGCCTGCAGCATGGTCCGCGGCACCTGCCGTTCCATGGGCGTCGTCGTCGAGGGCTGAGACATAAACAGTGGGAGGGCATAACACTGCCCGCATGACCACACAGGAGGATATACAATGAAACATGGCAAGCACTATGTCGACGCTGCAAAGCTGGTCGATTCTACTAAACTGTACGAAGTGAACGAGGCTCTGGAGCTGGCCTGCAAGACCGCTTCCGCCAAGTTCGACGAGACCGTCGAGCTGCACGTCCGTCTGGGCGTTGATGGCCGTCACGCTGACCAGCAGGTCCGCGGCGCTGTCGTTCTGCCCAACGGCACCGGCAAGACCGTCCGCGTCTGCGCCATCGCTAAGGGCGCTGCCGCCGCTGCTGCTGAGGCAGCCGGCGCTGACATCGTCGGTGATGACGAGCTGATCGCAAAGATCGCCGGCGGCTTCATGGACTTCGACGTTGTCGTCACCACCCCCGACATGATGGGCCGCGTTGGCCGTCTCGGTAAGGTTCTGGGCCCCCGCGGCCTGATGCCCAACCCCAAGGCCGGCACTGTCGCTCCCGATCTGGGCAAGGCAGTTTCTGAGGCCAAGGCTGGTAAGATCGAGTACCGTCTGGACAAGCAGAACATCATCCATGTCCCCGTGGGCAAGGCTTCCTTCGGTGCAGAGAAGCTGTACACCAACCTGGATACCGTCATGAGCGCCATTGCAAAGGCAAAGCCCGCCGCTGCAAAGGGCACTTACTTCAAGAGCGCTACCATCGCTACCACCATGGGCCCTGGCATCCGTCTCAACACCCTGAAGTACGGTGTCTGATTTGAAATTTTGAGGTAAAACCTCTCCGTCATCGCTTTGCGATGCCATCTCCCCTGCTTAGGGGAGGCTGAGAGGAAAAATTATCTGAAAAATTTCAAAAAAGCACTTGACAACCCCGCACGTTTGCGGTAAAATAATCATGCTGTTTTTGAGACAGCAGGTGCTGGAGTCCAGCGTAAGGCTATGCCGCCTGCCGAGAAACGTGCGTAAAGCTGCTTTATGCCTCTTTCTCGGACTGTGTGCGGGAAAGAGGCTTTTTTCGTTGCTCACCAGCTTTCGATATAAGTTTTTGAAACGAGGTGAAACCGAATGCCCAGTGCAAAGATTCTTTCTGAGAAGCAGGCTTACGTCGCTGATCTGAAGGCAAAGTTTGAGAGTGCGGTTTCCGGCTGCGTCGTCGCTTACGGCGGCATCAACGTCGAGAACGACACCAAGCTCCGTAAGGAGCTGCGTGAGGCAGGCGTCGATTACATGGTCGTGAAGAACACCATGCTGCGTCTGGCTGTCAAGGGTACTTCTCTGGAGACCCTGGCTGAGCAGTTCAAGGGCGATACCGCTATCGCTTTTGCTCACGAGGAAGACCCCATGTCCGCTGCCCGCATCCTGTGCAAGTACCAGGACGGCGATAAGTCCAAGAAGTTCGTCGTGAAGGCTGGCTTCATGGAAGGCAAGGTCATGGACGCTGCCGAGACCAACGCCATCGCAAAGCTGCCCAACCGCGAAGGCATGCTGTCTATGTTTGCAGGCGCCCTCACCAGCACTCTGTCTGGTCTGGCTGTTGCAATGCAGGCTTATGCCGACAAGCAGGAGGAGCCCGCTGCCTGATGGCCGGGTGACCGCTGCTTAAAAATCATCTGAAATCAACAAACAAACCATTTATATTGGAGGGTTACTACTATGGCTTCTGAGAAGATTACTGCCATCATCGACTCCGTCAAGGAGCTGTCCGTTCTGGAGCTGAAGGAGCTCATCGACGCATACTGCGAAGAGTTCGGCGTTTCTGCTGTTGCTGCTGCTGCTCCCGCTGCTGCTGGCGCTGCTGCTGCCGCTGAGGAAGAGAAGACCGAGTTCGACGTCATCCTGGTCGAGGCTGGCGCTGGCAAGATGGGCGTCATCAAGCTGGTCAAGGAGATCACCGGTCTGGGCCTGAAGGAGGCCAAGGCTATCGTTGACGGCGCTCCCAAGGCTGTCAAGGAGAAGGCTTCCAAGGCTGAGGCTGAGGACATCAAGAAGAAGCTGGAGGAAGCCGGCGCTAAGGTTGAGGTTAAGTAATTTAACCCCCTTAAAGTCAGCTTCTTGAATCTCGATTCTTGAACAAAGAGGCGCTCTCGCTGCAAAGCGGGAGCGTCTTTTTTATGCTTGACAAACCCGGCATGGGTGTGTTATCTTTTAGATGTTAGAAGCTGCTTTCATAGCCAGGGTGCGCCGAATGGATGAGAATTTTTGCTGGCAGACAAGGCGCTTTTCCGCAGCGATCCTGACGGATTGCAAGGGAAAGCAACGAAGTATGCGGGCAAAAATGCCATTCGGGCGGTGCGCAATGGCTGTGAAAGCAGCTTCCAAGCTGACCCTTCTGCTGACGGATCTTGTGGAGCACCACAGTGCAGAAGGGGAGAGAAGCTTTCATGCCGACCGTCTGGGCAGCCTTGCGTCGTGGTGCGCAAAGCTGCCCTTTTTGTTTAAGGAGGATGCTGAATATGAAGTCTGACATCGAGATCGCACAGGAAGCCAAAATGAAGACCATCGCCGACATCGCCGCCGGTCTGGGCCTCGCCGACGAGGACGTGATCCCCTATGGCCGCTATAAGGCCAAGATAAACCACCGCCTCATCCATAAGGCATCGAAGCAGGGCAAGCTCATCCTCGTCACGGCCATCAGCCCCACCCCTGCCGGTGAGGGCAAGACGACCACCAGCGTGGGTCTGGCCGACGCCATGAACGCCATAGGCAAAAAGACCATGCTCTGCCTCCGTGAACCCTCCCTCGGCCCTGTCTTCGGCATGAAGGGCGGCGCAGCCGGCGGCGGCTACGCACAGGTGGTGCCGATGGAGGACATCAACCTCCACTTCACCGGCGACATCCACGCCATCGGTACCGCCAACAACCTGCTGGCGGCTATGATCGACAACAGCATCCAGCAGGGCAACCCCCTGAACATCGACCCCCGCCGCATCACCTGGAAGCGCTGCATGGACATGAACGACCGTCAGCTCCGCTTCATCGTGGACGGCCTGGGCGGCAAGGTCAACGGCACCCCCCGCGAGGACGGCTTCGACATCACCGTCGCCAGCGAGATCATGGCCATCTTCTGCCTTGCCACCAGCATCTCCGATTTGAAAGAGCGCCTCTCTAAGATCGTCTGCGCCTACACCTACGACGGCAAGCCCGTCACGGCTGGGGAGATCGGCGCAGCCGGTGCCATGACCGCCCTGCTGAAGGACGCCCTCGACCCGAACCTGGTCCAGACCCTCGAGAACAACCCCGCCATCATCCACGGCGGCCCCTTCGCCAACATCGCCCACGGCTGCAACAGCGTCATGGCCACCAAGCTCAGCCTCTCGCTGGCCGACTACGTCATCACCGAGGCCGGCTTCGGCGCAGACCTGGGCGCAGAGAAGTTCCTGGACATCAAGTGCCGCTATGCGGGCATCGCGCCCAGCGCCTGCGTGCTGGTGGCGACCCTCCGGGCTCTCAAGAGCCACGGCGGCGTAGCCAAGGCCGACCTGAACACTCCCAACCTCGAGGCTGTCAAGAAGGGCGCAGCCAACCTCGTCCGCCACATCGACAACATGAAGAACGGCTTCGGCCTGCCCGTCGTGGTGGCCATCAACGCCTTCCCGACCGATACCGCCGAAGAGCAGGCTTACGTCGAGCAGGTCTGCGCCGCTCAGGGCGTCCCCTGCGTCCTGAGCGAGGTCTTCGCCAAGGGCGGCGAGGGAGGCAAGGCTCTGGCCGAGAAGGTGCTGGACATCATGGAGGACCGTCCCATCCAGTACACCTACCCGCTGGAAATGCCCCTTAAGGACAAGATCAACGCCATCGCCACCAAGATCTACCGCGCCGACGGCGTGAACTACAGCGCCGCCGCCAGCAAGACTCTGGCCGAGCTTACCGAGCTGGGTTACGGCGACCTGCCCGTCTGCATCGCCAAGACCCAGTACAGCTTCAGCGATAATGCCAAGCTGACCGGCGCGCCCACCGGCTTCACGATGGAGGTGCGCGAGGTGCGTCTGGCCGCAGGCGCCGGCTTCGTGGTGGTCATCTGCGGCAGCATCATGACCATGCCCGGCCTGCCCAGGAAGCCCGCCGCCGTGGGCATTGATGTGGACGCCGACGGCAAGATCACCGGCCTGTTCTAAACGAAAATTCGTTCCAGTTTTACCCCTGCTGTCCCTCGGGACGGCGGGGGCTTTTTTGTTATATGTCCCAAAAAATTAGACGCTATTTGTGCATTCTGCCCCGAAATTGTGTACGAAGCGTGTGAAATCTGAGAAAAAAGTCTCCCTGCGGTTTACAAAAGTGTAACAAAATGGTATACTTTACAGCAGTGAATGAAAGCTGAAAGGATGAGTCAAACGTGGAATGTGCGCCGCACCGGATCTGGAAAAAACTGATGGCCCTTGTGTTGTCGCTCGTGCTGATGGCAGTGATGCTGCCGGGAGCGCTGGCGGTGGACCTCAACGTGGACGCAGGATTTTACTTCAAGCAGAGCCGGGGCGGCACCTGTACGCTGGCCTCCGCCGCCATGATGCTCCGCCGCCGCGCCTTTCTGGACGGCCTGACCGACTGGACGGACGTGACCGAGAACAGCGTCCGCGGCAGTGCGTGGGCAGGGGGCCTCTCCCACAGCTTCGACTATAATGCGATGCAGGTGGGTTACTCCACGCTGCCGTCCAACAACGAGGCGAAGAAGGCCGTGCTCATCCAGCTGCTGGCAGAGCACCCCGAGGGCATCGTCCTCTACGACCGCCGCCAGCCCCACGCCGTTCTCCTGACGGACTACACCGACGGCGTGTTCTACTGCTCCGACCCCGCCGGCAGCGTCTCCTCGGGCCGTGTGCCGATCTCGGCAGCCAGCATCTCCATCGCGGGTGCTTCCTGCTACTGGTACATATCTTCCGACCATAACAGTGCCGTCGCGACGCTGGACAGCCTCCGTCTGGAAGGAATGCGCTACCCGGTCAACATCCGCACCGGCAAGGGCATGAGCGTGAGCGGCACTGCCGCCAGCGCATCGGGTGCTGTGCTGAGCAGCGTGGAAGCCGCGATCCTCGACGCTAACGACCAGCCTGTTCAGAGCGCTGAGGCCTCGCCCAATGTGTCCAGCTGGTCTCTGAAGAACTTCGACAGCCAGCTCCGTTTCGGTGAGCTGCCCGAAGGCAGCTACACTTACATGGTGGTGCTGACCGACTCCAACGGCCAGACGCTCTGCTTCATGAGCGACTTCACCGTTTCCGGCAGCGCCAGCAGCACCGCGACCTACTGGACGGTGCAGGACCCCTCCGGCACGAAGCTGGGTCAGCTCGTTCAGGAGACCGAAGAGGCGGTGGCTGAGGCAGTCGAGAGTGAAGCTGAGGCTGTGACCGAGACGAAGAAGGGGCTGTGGAGCTGGCTTCTGGGCTGAGCTTCCCCAAAATAAAAAGACACAGGGTGGTCGGCAATGCTGACCACCCTGTTTTTGTGTCATCGGCAGAGCTGCGTCCCCGGGAAATAGTGGGCGAGGATGGCTTCGTAGGTCCAGCCCTGCTCGGCCAGCGCCTTGGCACCCCACTGGCTCAGGCCCACGCCGTGGCCGTAGCCTTTCGTCGTGATGCGGAAGCTGCCGTCCTGATACCGGATGGTGAAGCAGGCGCTCCGCAGCCCCAGAGCCCGCCGGAGGGCTGTGCCGGAGACGGTCTGGCCGCAGACGGGCAGAGAGGCCGCATAGCCCGAAGCTGTCAGGGTCGTCTCACCGAACCAGCGTTCCGGCGCGGCAGAGTCGGCAGAGATGCCCAGTCCCGAGGAAAGAAGCTGCTGCACCTGCGGGGCAGAAAGGGTGAGGGTGACTTCGTAGTTGTCGGCGGAGAGGTCGGTGCTGCTGTCCACCGGGACGAGGTAGGGGAGTGCGCTGCCCCAGACGTTCTCGCTGGCCTCGGTACGGCCATTGGAGATGGCAAAATAGCTCGTCCCTGCCGCCGCACCGTCATAGCAGAGGACATCGCTGAGGACGGCGTCCGCGAGGGCCGAGAGACGGGCATAGTTGGCCTCGTAGTCGGTCCCCCAGTAGCTGTGGAGGACGGCGTTGGTCAGATAGCCCTGCCGCCGCGCCGGGTCGGCAGAGAGCCAGCTGCCGTTGGCTGCGGAGGCGTGGTCGCGGCAGTAGAGCGCGTAGCTGTGGGCCGCGACGATCTGCGCCTTGAGGGCCTCGTCCGGCCATGTGAGGGGCATTTCAGCCGCTGCGGCCCCGATGAGATAGTCCCGCTTCGGCACCTGCTGCACCTCGCCGGTGCTCAGGTCTTCGATGAGAAAGACGTCTGCGTCGCCCTCGAAGGCGGCGGGCGCGGCTTCCGATGCGGCGGAGGTGCTGGACGCCGGGGCAGGGGGAACGTCCACCCTGCGGCCCAGCACGGCCCGGGCCAGCCGGTAGCCCGCCAGCGGCAGGGCGCTGCCCAGCGCGAGGAGCAGGGCGCAGAGGAGCAGAAAGGCTTTTTTCATGGGGCATATCTCCCTCCCGGACAGACTTTTGGACTCAGTATACCGGCCGCTGTCGGCAAAAAAGCGCACAAGAAGGGAATGCCTTGCATTTCTGCCCAAAACGCGCTATCATACACTTATGATAATTTCCCCGAAAAAAGGGGATAGAGATTTGAGGAATACAGATGAACTTCTTTATCATGGTTTCGCTTTTCCTGAGCGCAGCGCTGGGCGTTTTCCGGGGCATCGACCTGGCCCTTCTCACCGACGCGGAAACGGGCCTGTGCATCGTCGGCCCGGTCTGGCTGCGGTACGGTGCGCTGGCCGTGGCCGTCGGTGCCGCCGTAGCGGCGGGCCGCAGCTGTAAGCCGCAGGCCGGCGCGCTGCGGGGCCGCTGCACGCCTTCCGGCGTCGTGGCACTGGCGGCGGCTGTCTGCTATGGTGAGGCCGCTGTGCTGCGCATCCTCTGGATGGGGAGCAGCGTGGTGATGCTGATCCGGGCCGCGCTGGAGGCGCTGTGCGCGTTCTGGATGATCGGCCTCGGCCTGAGCTGGCTGCGGAAGGACTGGAAGACCCCCACCCGCAGCCTCACGCCCGCCGTGCTGGGCAGCGTCATCTTTTACTGGTGCGTGCTGGCCCGCTTTATGGAGAACAGCTCCAGCTGGCACCGGGTGGCCCCTACGGCGATGGTCTGGCAGCTGCTGGCGGGGCTGATGTTCCTCTCGGCGCTGGCCCGGGCGCTCTACCTGCCCGGCACGTCGGACGGGCGCACCCTCTGTGCCGGCGGGCTGGCGGCGTTTGCCCTCTGCCTGTGCTGGGAGCTGCCCACCGTGCTGCAGACCCTCGTGCAGGAGGGCGGCGGGGCTCTGCTGACGCCGACGCTGCTGTTCCGGCTGGGGCTGTGCTGTGTGGGCGCTTTGGGAGCCTTGAGCGCTGTGCGCTGCACAAGGACTGAGCAGGGTGCATAAATGCATCAGCAGTCGCTTGGTTGAATTGCTCAAAACAACACCCCATTCCCTGAGAAAATAGTACAAAAGCAAAAAAGTATGAAAACGACTTGTTAATTTTTTGGCAGGCACTTGAAAGTTTGGCCGTTTTGGTCTAAAATAAGAGTACCGTGAATTATCCGAATCAGGGTAAGAACATTTAGGAGGTACTATTAACATGGCTGTTAGAGTTGCTATCAATGGTTTTGGTCGTATTGGCCGTCTGGCTTTCCGTCAGATGTTTGATGCTGAGGGTTACGAGGTCGTCGCTATCAACGACCTGACCAGCCCCAAGATGCTGGCTCACCTGCTGAAGTACGATACCGCTCAGGGCTCCTTCTGCGGCAAGATCGGTGAGGGCAAGCACACCGTCGAGGCTACCGAGGACTCCATCATCGTGGACGGCAAGGAGATCAAGATCTACGCTGTTAAGGACGCAAAGGACGCTCCCTGGGGCGAGCTGAACGTCGATGTCGTTCTGGAGTGCACCGGCTTCTACACCAGCAAGGAGAAGAGCATGGCTCACATCCAGGCTGGCGCCAAGAAGGTCGTCATCTCTGCTCCCGCAGGCAACGACCTGAAGACCATTGTCTACTCCGTCAACGAGAAGACCCTGACCGCTGAGGATCAGGTCATCTCCGCTGCTTCCTGCACCACCAACTGCCTGGCTCCCATGGCCGACACCCTGAACAAGACCTACCCCATCGTCTCCGGCATCATGACCACCGTTCATGCTTACACCGGCGACCAGATGATCCTGGATGGTCCTCAGCGCAAGGGCGACCTGCGCCGTGCTCGTGCCGGCGCACAGAACATCGTCCCCAACAGCACCGGTGCTGCTAAGGCCATCGGCCTGGTCATCCCCGAGCTGAACGGCAAGCTGATCGGCTCTGCTCAGCGTGTGCCTGTTCCCACCGGCTCCACCACCCTGCTGGTCGCAGTCGTCAAGGGCAAGGACGTCACCAAGGAGTCCATCAATGCTGCTATGAAGGCTGCTGCTTCTGAGTCCTTCGGCTACAACGAGGACCAGATCGTCTCCTCCGACGTCATCGGCATGCGTTACGGCTCTCTGTTCGACGCTACCCAGACCATGGTCGCTAAGATCGACGACGACACCTATCAGGTTCAGGTCGTGTCCTGGTACGACAACGAGAACTCCTACACCTCTCAGATGGTCCGTACCATCAAGTACTTCGCTGAGAACTGCTGATCACAGCTCTGCGCTCAAAAGTGCCTGAGGTGTCCTGCTGAATAAGCGGGAAGCCGAATCCGTGAGTTTGACACCCTTCCTTCTGCGGTACGCCGCAGGAGAAGGGTGTTTTTGTTTGTCGATACTTGCCACCTCATCCCCTTCATGATACAATTAAAGTCAATACCGCAGTTTATTGCATTTGTGTCGTAGGACAAGGTCTACACCCGCGACCTGTTCCGTCGGGATTAAAGTGGAGCGTTTCAAGCGCCGCAGGAGGGGAGACCGCCTGCGGCGTTCTGGCAGCCGGGCCGAACTACTGTCAAAATAGACACAATTCCCGAATATCACGGGAAAAGTTTGTTAATAAATTATCCATCCCCCGTCCTTGCAATACACACATATTTTGTTTATAATAGTGTCATAGGGGCTAAGACCCCGAGAGTGAGCGAAATTCGATTCCGAAGAACGAATTGAGAGGAGAATAATCACTATGGGTTTAGGTAAAAAGACGATCGACGATCAGAACTACTGCGGCAAGAAGGTCCTTGTCCGCTGTGATTTCAACGTCCCCATGAAGGACGGCGTCATCACCAACGAGAACCGCATCAATGCGGCTCTGCCCACCATCCAGAAGCTGGTCAATGACGGCGCGAAGGTCATTCTGTGCAGCCATCTGGGCAAGCCGAAGAACGGCCCCGAGGCAAAGTTCAGCCTCGCTCCCGTTGCTGTGGCTCTGAGCGCAAAGCTGGGCAAGACCGTTGTCTTTGCTGACGACGACAACGTCGTGGGCGAGAACGCAAAGGCTGCTGTCGCTGCCATGAACAACGGCGACGTCGTCCTGCTGCAGAACACCCGTTTCCGCAAGGAAGAGACCAAGAACCTGCCCGAGTTCTCTCAGGAGCTGGCTTCTCTGGCAGACGCATACGTTGACGATGCCTTCGGCAGCTGCCACCGCGCACACTGCTCCACCGCAGGCGTCACCGACTATATCAAGGACACCGCTGTCGGCTACCTGATGGAGAAGGAGATCAAGTACCTCGGCAATGCCGTGAACGATCCCGTCCGTCCCTTCACCGCCATTCTGGGCGGCGCAAAGGTCGCTGACAAGCTGAATGTCATCTCCAACCTGCTGGAGAAGGTCGATACCCTCATCATCGGCGGCGGCATGGCCTACACCTTCATCAAGGCTCAGGGCTATGAGGTCGGCAAGAGCCTGTGCGATGACTCCAAGCTGGACTACTGCAAGGAGATGATGGCAAAGGCTCAGGAGAAGGGCGTCAAGCTGCTCCTGCCCGTCGATACCGCCTGCGTCGAGAACTTCCCCGACCCCATCGACGCTCCTGTCGAGACTATCGTCGTCCCTGTCACCGCTATCCCGGCTGACAAGGAAGGCTGCGACATCGGCCCCGAGACCATGAAGCTCTTCGCCGACGCTGTCAAGGCTTCCAAGACCGTCGTCTGGAACGGCCCCATGGGCGTCTTTGAGAACCCGACTCTGGCTGCCGGCACTCTGGCCGTGGCCAAGGCTATGGCTGAGAGCGACGCTACCACCGTCATCGGCGGCGGCGACAGCGCAGCAGCTGTCCAGCAGATGGGCCTGGGCGACAAGATGACCCACATCTCTACCGGCGGCGGCGCTTCTCTGGAGTATCTGGAGGGCAAGGAGCTGCCCGGCATCGCAGTCATCCAGAACGCATAATCACAGCATCATGAACGGTGCGGCGGCTGTTTCGCCGCCGCATCTTTTATTTATAAAGGTAAATAAGGTAAGGAGAACGTATCATGGATAAGGCAAAGCGCAAGGCCATTATTGCTGGCAACTGGAAGATGAACAAGACCGCCTCCGAGGCTGCTGTTCTGGTGGACGAGCTCATCCCCGCCGTCAAGGACGCATCCTGCGAGGTCGTCATCTGCACTCCCTATACCGACCTGGTCACTGCTGTGGCAAAGACCAAGGGTACCAACATCCATGTCGGTGCCGAGAACGTCCATTTCGAGAAGTCCGGCGCATTCACCGGCGAGATCAGCGCGGATATGCTGGTGGATCTGGGCGTCGAGTACGTCATCGTCGGCCACTCCGAGCGCCGTCAGTATTTCGCAGAGACCGACCAGACCGTCAACAAGCGCGCTCTGGCCGCTCTGAACGCCGGTCTGAAGGTCATCATCTGCGTGGGCGAGAGCCTGCAGCAGCGTGAGGAGGGCGTCACCGAGGAGCTGGTCCGGATGCAGACCAAGATCGCCCTGCGCGATGTCACCGCCGAGCAGATGGCAAACGTCGTCATCGCCTACGAGCCCATCTGGGCCATCGGCACCGGCAAGACCGCTACTGCCGATCAGGCTGAGGAAGTCTGCGCTCAGATCCGCAAGGTCATCGGCGAGGTCTACGGCGAAGCCGTGGCCGAGGCTACCACCGTCCAGTACGGCGGCAGCATGAACGCTAAGAACTGCGAGGAGCTGCTGAGCAAGAAGGACGTGGACGGCGGCCTCATCGGCGGTGCTTCCCTGAAGGCTCCTGACTTTGCTGTCATCGTCAACGCTGCCACCAAGGGCTAAGCCCTGAGCGGTAAAAATCGTTCTCTCTGCGCCCGGCTGCGCCGCATTTCCGGCAGGGAGCCGGGCGCTGTTTGCTGAATTTTCAAAGGAGATCCTATCTTATGTCCAAGAAACCTGTTCTGCTCTGCATCATGGACGGCTTTGGCTGGACCCCCAACGAGACCTACGGCAACGCCGTGGCCGCAGCCAAGAAGCCTTTCATTGATTCTCTGATGGCAAAATATCCTATGACCACCATCGAAGCTTCCGGCATGGCTGTGGGCCTGCCCGACGGCCAGATGGGCAACTCTGAGGTGGGTCACACCAATATGGGCGCCGGCCGCATCGTCTACCAGCAGCTGACCCTCATCACCAAGTCCATCCGCGACGGTGAGATGCTCAAGAACCCCGTCCTCGTCAAGAACATGAAGGCTGCCATTGACGCCGGCAAGGCGATCCACCTGATGGGTCTGGTGGGTACCGGCGGTGTCCACAGCCACGCTGACCACTGGTTCGGTGTGCTGGAAATGGCAAAGCAGATGGGGGCAAAGGAAGTCTACCTCCACTGCATCACCGATGGCCGCGACACCGACCCCCACTCCGGCAAGGGCTTCCTTGCCGACCTGCAGGCCAAGCTGGATGAGCTGGGCATCGGCAAGATCGCCAGCGTCTCCGGCCGTTACTACGCTATGGACCGTGACAACAACTGGGAGCGCGAGGAGAAGGCTTACGCTGCCTTCGTCTACGGCGAGGGCAACCACGCCGCCAACGCGCAGGAGGCCATCGAGGCATCCTACGCCGACGACAAGACCGACGAGTTCGTTCTGCCCTGCGTCACCTGCGAGGGCGGCCGTGTGCAGGACGGCGACACCGTCATCTTCATGAACTTCCGCCCCGACCGCGCCCGTCAGATGACCCGCATCTTCTGCGACGACGCCTTCACCGGCTTCGAGCGCCGCGGCGGCCGCAAGCAGGTCCACTACGTCTGCATGGCCGAGTATGACGCCACCATGCCCAACTGCGAGGTCGCTTATCCTCCTGTGGAGCTGAAGAACGTCCTGGGCCAGTACCTGTCCGAGAACGGCAAGACCCAGCTGCGCATCGCCGAGACCGAGAAGTACGCTCATGTCACCTTCTTCTTCAACGGCGGTGTTGAGGCTCCCTACGAGGGCGAGGACCGCTGTGTCATCCCCAGCCCGAAGGTGGCTACCTACGACCTCAAGCCCGAGATGAGCGCCTCCGAGGTCGCCGACGAGTGCGTCAAGCGCATCGAGAGCGGCAAGTACGACGTGGTCATCCTGAACTTCGCAAACTGCGATATGGTCGGCCACACCGGCGTCTTTGAGGCCGCTGTCAAGGCCGTTGAGGCTGTGGACGCTGCTGTCGAGAAGGTCGTCACCGCTGTGCTGAACGCCGGCGGCTGCGCTTTCCTGACCGCTGACCACGGCAACGCCGAGAAGATGAAGAACCCCGACGGCACTCCGTTCACCGCCCACACCACCAACGTCGTGCCCTTCGTGGCCATCGGCTGCGGCGATGTGAAGCTGCGCGAGGGCGGCTGTCTGGCCGACATCGCACCCACCATGCTGCCCTATATCGGCCTGCCCGTCCCGGCAGAGATGACCGGCAAGAGCATCATCGCCGAGTAAACCTTTTCTGAAACAACGCAAGCGCCCCGCAGCTCTGTTACGAGCTGCGGGGCGCTTTTTGTGCTGTTTGGCTTTTCAGCGCTCGACCCAGACGGACATCTTCGCACTGGTAGTAATGTCGCCGAGAAGGATGGTGTCCATCTTGATGCTGCAGGTCACGGCCAGCGCTTTGCTGGAATCGCTGCCGGTGAGCACCGAGGCGGGCAGGTTCTTGAGGGTCAGCACGGCGGTGCCGTCGGACAGGTCGCCGCTCAGAGTGCCGTCATAGTTCACCTCGCCGATGGCGATGCCGGTGAGGCGGCCGGTCATGTTCATGGAAGAGAGCTGCTTGACCGGAAGCTCGAGAGTGAAGGTGCCGTTGGGCTGGCGGGTAAGGGTAGCTTCGCGGGTGGTGTCCACGGCACTGTCGGCCATCGACTCCTTGTCCCCGGACTCCCGCCAGAACCGGACGCCCACCGTCATCTTGACGGCGGCGGCACTGGCACTGACCGCCAGCGTCAGGAGCAGCAGCAGCGAGACGAGGAGCGCCCCGGTGCGTCTGCCCATATGCTTCAAAGAAATCGTCATATTCAAGAATCGACCTTTCCAGCCGCAGAGGCGGCTCTGTGCGTTCCAAAACGGAACGCGAAGGAATTTGTCACCGCAAAAATAACATATTCAGAAGAAAAAGTCAATCTGGCTTGTGAGTCTTTCACAAAAATGTTTCACATAAGACACATCTTATGGAAGAAAAAACGCAGACTTGGCCGAGGACACAAAAAGCCGCCTCCCGGCGGACGGGAGGCGGCAGAAGTCAGGAAACCTCAGACCTCAAAGTTGGGGTCGTCCTTCAGCACGTGGATGCTGGTCATGAAGGGGCTCTGCTCGGGGTCCTGGAACGGAGCATCCTTGACGTACTTGTTCAGTGCGACAGCAGTGCGGGCGGGGTCGGCGATGGTGCCGGCGCCGCCGATGCAGCCGCCGGGGCAGCCCATGCCTTCCAGCAGGTAGCCGTTGTACTTGCCGGCCTTGGCCAGCATCAGCAGCTTCTTGCACTCGGCGAGGCCCTGTGCGGACGCGATCTTGACGTCCATATCGGGGTGCCACTCCTTGATCTTATCGGCGACAGCCTTGGCGACGCCGCCGGACTGTGCGAAGCCGCGGCCTGCGCTGGAAGCGTGGACCAGATCGACCTCATCGGGGTCAACTTCGAGGTTGGCCGCGTCGATGTCCTTGGCCTCGATGATGCCGGCCAGTTCCTCGAAGGTCAGCACGAAGTCCACATCAGAGCGAACCGTGCGGCGGGAAGCCTCCAGCTTCTTGGCGGCGCAGGGTCCGATGAAGCACATACGGGCCTCGGGGTCGGCCTGCTTCATCATGCGGGCGGTAAAGACCATGGGGGTCATGGTCATGGAGATGTTCTTTGCAAGATCCGGGAAGGCGGTCTTTGCCATCATGCTCCATGCCGGGCAGCAGGAAGTAGCCATGAAGCTCAGCTTGTTGGGGACCTCCTCCAGGAAGTCGTGGGCCTCATCCACGGTACACAGGTCGGCACCGATGGCGACCTCCACGACGTCGTAGAAGCCCAGAGCCTTCAGCGCAGCCTTGAGCTTGCCGGTGGAGGCCAGACCCGGGAACTGGTTGATGAAGGCGGGAGCCACGAGGGCGTAGATGCGGTCACCGCGGTTGAAGCCCTGAATGAGCTGGTAGATCTGGCCCTTGTCGGCGATGGCACCGAAGGGGCAGTTGACCAGACACTGGCCGCAGGACACGCACTTGCTGTAGTCGATCTCGGCGCGGCCCAGCTCATCGGAATGGATGGCACCCATGCCACAGGCAGCGGCGCAGGGACGCTCGGTCTTGACGATGGCGTTGTAGGGGCAGACGCCGACGCAGCGGCCGCACTTGATGCACTTTTCCTGGTCGATGGTGGAACGGCCGCTCTCCCAGGTGATGGCCTTCTTGGGGCAGACTTCCATACAGGGGTGTGCGAGGCAGCCCTGGCACAGGTCGGAGACCTTGACCAGCTTCTCGGGGCAGCGGTTGCAGGCAAACTTGATGACGTTCACCAGCGGGGGGTCATAATACTTATCAGCGATGGAAGCGTCCTCTAGACCGGAGACGACGCTGTTGTGCTCGTCCATGCGGCGGGTGGGCAGGCCCATGGCCAGACGAACGCGCTCCTCGACGATGGCGCGCTCAAGGAAGATGTCTTTGCGGAGCTTGCCTTCCTCACCGGGGATGATGGTGTAAGGGATCTTGCGCATCAGGTGGTTGGCCTGCTCGCCCTTGACGTTGGCGTAGGCCATCCGTGCCACCTCGGTAAAGACCTGGCGGCGGATCTGGATGACCGTCGTGTTGATTCCTCTGAAACTCATTCCAATCTCTCCTTGCTTTGAAACAACAGAACAAAAACCGCTCTGACGCGGCTTTTCTCCGGGGCATTTGGTACCGGGCTGCTGCAAACAGCCGGATGCCCCGAATGATCCACTTTTATTGTAGCATAAACCCTTCGGGAAGAAAAGGGAAAAGCTCAAAATTTGTTATGAAATTCACAACTGGTATATCTTGCACAAATGTGAACAAATGGATTTGTACAAAACGGCAAAGAACCGGCTAAGATTTACACCATCTCGGCCCGGACACGCTCGCCGTCGTAGCTGCCCAGCCGGACGTGGACGATCTCGCCGCTCTTATGGCCCGGGGCCGAGACCACGACGGGAACATACAGCCGGGTGTAACCGGTGAAGAGGGTGCCGGAGAGGGGGGTCTCCAGCAGAACGTCGTCCTCGCTGCCCTCGCAGCCGGCCAGCACCTCGCGGCGGATGTCCTCGGCGATGGCGTTCATCTCCCGGCTGCGGGCCTGCTTTTCGCGCTCATGGACCTGATCGGGGAAGTCGTAGGCGGGGGTGCCGCTGCGGCGGGAGTAGGGGAAGACGTGGACTTTCAGGAAGCCGATCTCCTTCAGGAACGCGCAGCTCTCCCGGAAATCTTCCTCCGTCTCGCCGGGGAAGCCGCAGATGCAGTCGGTGGTGAAGCTGACCGGGCGGTCGCCGTAGGCGGCGCGGAGCTGGCGGACCACCTCGGCGTACTGCTCGGCGGTATAGACGCGGCGCATCCGGCGCAGGGTGGCGCTGCAGCCGCTCTGCAGGCTCAGGTGGTACTGGGGGCAGAGCTTGTCCACTGCCGCCAGCCGGGTGATGGATTCGGGGGTCAGCATATCGGGGTCAAGGCTGCCCAGCCGGATGCGCTCGATGCCCTCCACCCGGGCGCACTTCTCCACCAGCTCCACGAGGTTGGTGCCGGTGTCGAGGCCGTAGCTGGGCAGGGAGATGGCGCTGAGCACCACTTCCCGGTAGCCGGAAGCGGCCAGCTGGCGCAGCTCGGCGAGGATGCTCTCTTCCGAGCGGCTGCGCACCGGGCCGCGGGCGCGGGGGATGACGCAGTAGGCGCACTGACGGTTGCAGCCGTCCTCTACTTTGATAAAGGCGCGGGTGTGGGTCTCGAACCGCTCCACCGGCAGCTCCTCGAACCGCTCGCCCTTCGCGTGGGGGGCGATGGCGACGATGCGCTCGTGGCCATCCAGCAGCTTGAGCACATTGTCGAGGATGGCTTTCCGGTCGCCGTTGCCGCAGACCAGGTCGGCCTCCATGAACTGGGCCGCTTCCTCGGGGAAAGCCTGCGGGTAGCAGCCGGTGAGGACGGTGACGGCGCCGGGGTTCTCGCGCTTGGCCCGGCGGAGCCACTTGCGGCTCTTCTGGTCGCCGAAGTTGGTGACGGTGCAGCTGTTCACCACAAAGACGTCGGCCTCTTCGCCCTCCGGCACGATGGTGAAACCGGCGGAGCGGAACATCTGTTCCAGCGCGCCGGTCTCGTTTAGGTTGACCTTGCAGCCAAGGGTATAAAAACAAACTCGCATGGGGTGTCCTTTCAAGTTGATATACATTATAAACCATCCTATTATAGCAGATTTTTCCCGGGGAGAAAAGAGCATTCCGGCCTCTTTTTTTGCATAGAATGCAATCAGACAGACATTGCGGGGAGGGACAAGGGATGGAACGAAAGAATTTTGCGGTGCTCTGCGCAGCCGTGCTCTGCTTCTGGCTGTTTGCACTGGCCCTTGGGACGGCGGAGGGCGTGGGCCTGCGGGCTGTCATGCATCCGGAAGAGCGGGCCGTCAGCGCCGACGTCGAGGAAGCGGCGGAAGTAATTCTGCTGCCGGCCGCAGCTGCCGCACCTCAGCTCGACCTCAACTGCCGCGCTGCCATCCTCATTGAGCAGGGGAGCGGACGGGTCCTCTACGAGAAGAACGCCGACGAGCGGGTCCCCATCGCCTCCATCACCAAGGTGATGACCCTGCTGCTCGCCTTCGAGGCTGTCCACGACGGGCGGCTGACCATGGAGACGCCGGTGCCGGTGAGTGAGCACGCCTACCACATGGGCGGCAGTCAGATCTGGCTGGAGCCGGGGGAGCATTTTACATTGGACGAGATGATAAAGGCCATCTGCGTTTCCTCTGCCAACGACGCGGCAGTGGCCGTGGCCGAGCTGGTGGGCGGCAGTGAGCCGGCCTTCGTGGAGCAGATGAACGCCCGAGCCGCCTCGCTGGGGATGGAACAGACGTCTTTCCGCAACGCCTGCGGGCTGGACGCCGAAGGCCATCTCTCCACGGCCCGGGACGTGGCCGCCATGAGCCGCACCATCCTGAACACCTGCCCCGAGGTGCTGCACTACACCGGCATCTGGACGGATACCCTCCGGGGCGGGGCGACCCAGCTGATCAATACGAATAAGCTTCTCCGCCGGTATGAGGGGATCACCGGCCTCAAGACCGGCACCACCGGCGGCGCGGGCATCTGCATCTCGGCCAGCGCCACCCGGAACGGCCTCTCCCTCATCGCGGTCATCTTGGGCGCACCGTCCAGCGCCGACCGCTTCAACGCCGCCACGACTCTGCTGGACTACGGCTTCGGGGCCTATGAGGCCGCGCCGCTGCCAAAACTCGAGGCACAGCCACTCCAGATCACGGTCAGGGGCAGCGCGGCGGGCAGCGTCCCGCTGGATTACTCGGCCCTGCCGGAGACGGTGCTGGTGGAGAAGGGGAGCGGGGCATCCCTGCATACCGAGCTGACCCTGCCCGAGGAGCTGGAAGCCCCGGTGGAGCAGGGCCAGACGCTGGGCAAAGCCGCCGTCTATCAGGGGGAAGCACTTCTGGAAGAGTACGAAGTGCGTGCAGCCGCCGATGCGCCGAGGATGACCGTCCGGGATGCCATCGGCCTGCTGTGGCAGAGCCTCACCGGCGCGGCATGACCGAAAACTGCGCACTACCGGTCAAAAACGGTCAACAAGGGCAAAGAATGGCTTGGACGTTTGTATAAAAGATGTAAGAGCATACAAAACAACACTATTAAAATTGTATGAAAAGCGAGGATTTTGGCCTTGACTTTGCCCGGCGGGAACGGTACACTTATACCAAGAAAAACCCTCGCCGGGCAAAGAGCCCGTAAAATATTTTGGAGGTTTTGATAGAATGAGTCTCGCTCTGAATACAAAACACCTCTCCAGTTTCATCAACGAAGAGGAATACAAGGCCATCTACCCCCAGGTAGAGGCCGCGCACAAGACGCTGGAAGCCAAGAACGGCCCCGGCAGCGACTTCCTGGGCTGGATGTATCTGCCCCGTGATTATGATAAGGAAGAGTTCGAGCGCATCAAGGCAGCTGCTGCCAAGATCCGTGAGGATTCCGACGTTCTGGTGGTCGCCGGCATCGGCGGTAGCTATCTGGGCGCACGCGCCGTCATCGAGGCCGTCAAGGGTATGTACCACAACGAGCTGGACAACGGCCTGAAGATCTACTTCTGCGGCAACAGCATCAGCCCCACCTATCTGAATGACATCATCGCGCTGTGCAAGGGCAAGCGCTTCTCCATCAACGTCATCTCCAAGTCCGGCACCACCACCGAGACCTCTCTGGCCTTCCGTGTGCTGCGCAGGCTGCTGGAAGACGAGATGGGCGTGGAAGAGGCCAACAAGCGCATCTACGCCACCACCGACCGCGCCAAGGGCACCCTCAAGCAGCTGGCTGACGCCCAGGGCTGGCCCACCTTCGTCGTCCCCGACGATGTCGGCGGCCGCTACTCCGTCCTTTCCGCTGTGGGCCTGCTGCCCATCGCGGCTGCCGGCATCAGCATCGACGACGTCATGAAGGGCGCAGCCGACGCGATGGAGCGCTTCTCCGTGCTCAGCCCCGACAACGACGCCTACAAGTATGCGGCCATCCGCAACATCCTGTACCGCAAGGGCAAGAGCATCGAGATCCTCGAGTGCTATGAGCCGAACTTCACCCTCATGAACGAGTGGTACAAGCAGCTGTTCGGTGAGAGCGAGGGCAAGGACAACAAGGGTCTGTTCCCCGCAAGCTGCATCTTCTCCACCGACCTGCACTCCATGGGTCAGTTCATCCAGGAAGGCTCCCGCACCATGTTCGAGACCATCGTGGACGTCAGGAAGCCCGCACAGGACCTCTTCATCGACAAGCTGGAGGGCAACTTCGACGGCCTGAACTTCCTGGCGGACCAGAACATGAGCGTGGTCAACCGCAAGGCCATGGAAGGAACCATCCTCGCCCACACCGACGGCGGCGTGCCGGAGGTGGTCATCGAGGTGGACGACCTGTCCGCTTATAATGTGGGCTATCTCATCTACTTCTTCTGGCGTGCCTGCGCCTGCAGCGGCTACCTGCTGAGCGTCAACCCCTTCAACCAGCCGGGCGTCGAGAGCTATAAGAAGAATATGTTCGCTCTGCTGGGCAAGCCGGGTTATGAGAACCTGACCGCCGAGCTGGAAGCGAAGCTGAAGTAAGAGCAAGCGGAACAAAAAACGATCTCCCGCCGTGAGGCGTGGAAAATACAGGAGGACAGAACTATGATTAAACTGATTGTTGGCACCAAAGGCTCCGGTAAGACCAAGGCTATGATCGATATGATCAACGATTCGGTCAAGACCTCCAAGGGCAACGTCGTTGTCGTCGAGAAGGGCATGAAGCTGACCTATGAGGTCCCCAACGCCGCCCGTCTCATCGACCTGGACGAGTACAAGATCGCCGGCGGCGAGATGCTGTACGGCTTCGTGGCCGGCCTGCTGGCAAGCAATTATGACATCACTGACCTGTACATCGACGGCATCCTGAAGGTGCTGGATCACGACATCAACCGTCTGGGCGTCGTTCTGGACGAGATCGCTGCCGCCGCCGGCGACTCCATCAAGGTCACCGTCACTGTCAGCGCTGATGAGGCTGCTCTGCCCCACGATGTGAAGAAGTACCTGTAAAATAACTCTGAAATTTCTGATTTGAAGCATCCCAGACAGGCAGGAGACCGGAGAACTTGAAATTTTTTCGGTTTTCTGCCTGTTTTGGTGTTGACAAAGGGCTGTGTTGGCGCTATACTAACAAGGCAGCCTTTTATGAGGTGTACTATGCAATTTGACCTGAGAAAGTTTATCGTATCCGGCACAAAACCTTACGCCGCAGAGTTTCAGTGTGATTTGTCTGCAAAGGATTTTGCCGGTGCAAGGATCGAGCAGCCTGTGACGGCCCGCTTTGAGGCGGTGCCGGATGGCGAGGAGATCCGGATGACGCTGCGGGCAAACGCATTGGTGCACGGAGAGTGCGCCCGCTGCCTCGACCCCGTCGAACGGGAAGAGACGGTGCAAGCAGAGTGGACGGTCAGGGAGCGCGATCTGGATGACCCGGATTTCGACCTGCCCCTCAACGAAAAAGGACATCTGGATGTGGACGAATGGCTCTGTCAGGAATTCATGTTCCAGATACCGACGGTGCTGCTTTGCAGCGCTGACTGCCCGGGCTTGTGTCCCCGGTGCGGGAAGAAGATGGCCGAATGTACCTGCCCTCCGGCAGAAGCTGAGGCCGAACCCGCAGACGCAAGGCTAGCGATACTCAAATCACTGCTGAACTGAGAAACCCATCAAGGAGGTGCAAAAATATGGCAGTACCTAAGAGACATCTTTCCAAGGCCCGCCGCGACAAGCGTCGCAGCAATGTTTGGAAGCTGGAGGCCCCCGCACTGGTCAAGTGCAGCAACTGCGGCTCTCTGAAGCTCCCCCACCAGGCATGTGGCAACTGCGGTTACTACAAGGGCGAGGAAGTCATCAAGAAGGGCTAATTTGCGCAGAATTGGTGGCACATTGGTGTTATGTACAGAAGGGGAGGGCGCAATGCCTTCCCCTTCTTGCTGTTTATGGAACGGATGAAACCTCTCCGTCATCCCTTCGGGATGCCACCTCCCCTAACGAGGGGAGGCTTTGGCAGCCGGGTGAAGCTTTCTGGATACGCCAGAGGCTCCCCTACTAGGGGAGCTGGCGGGCGCAAGCCCGACTGAGAGGTTGTACGAAGGCGAACCTATCGGAAAGCAGGTGAAGTGAAAGTGTCTATTAAAATCGACCGCGTGGACGCGGGCAGCGAGGCGGAAGCCCTCGGCCTCGCCGGCGGCGACGAGCTGCTGAGCGTGGACGGCAACGAGCTGAACGACACGCTGGACTATGATTTTTATACCGACAGCAAGAGCTTCCACCTCAAAGCAAAGGTGGCGGACGGCATCCGGGAGTGGGATGTCCGGCGGGAAGAGCGCGGCCCCTTCGGCTGCGACTTTTCCACCTATCTGGGCGACCAGAAGCACTCCTGCTCCAACCACTGTATGTTCTGCTTCATCGACCAGCTGCCCCCGGGGATGCGTGAGAGCCTCTACTTCAAGGACGACGACGAGCGCCTGTCCTTTTTGTTCGGCAACTATATCACCATGACCAACATGCAGGACCACGAGATCGACCGCATCATCAAGATGCACATCTCGCCCATCAACATCTCGGTCCACACCACCAATCCCCAGCTCCGCGTGCGGATGCTGGCGAATAAACGGGGCGGCGAGGTGCTGAAGTACCTGCCCCGTCTGGTGGAGGGCGGCATCGCCGTCAACTGCCAGCTGGTGCTCTGCCGGGGCATCAACGACGGCGACGAGCTCCGCCGCACCCTCACCGACCTGCTGGAGCTGACCCCGATGGTGCAGAGCGTGGCGGCAGTCCCCTGCGGCGTGACGGATTACCGCCAGAACCTCTTCAAGCAGACGCCCTACGACGCCGAGACCAGCGCCGCCGTCATCGACATCATGGAAGAGTTCGGCGACGAGTGCAAGCGCCGCCACGGCAAGCGCATCATCTACCCCAGCGATGAGTGGTACCTCAAGGCCGGCCGCCCCATCCCGGAGCCGGAGTTCTATGAGGACTACGACCAGCTGGAAAACGGCGTGGGCATGATGAGCCTCTTCCGGGAGGAATTTCTGGCCGAGCTGGAAAAGCCCCACCGCATCTATGGCACCAAAAAGATGGATGTCGTCACCGGCACCATGGCCGCGCCCCTCATCACCGAGATGATGGACGAGCTGCGCCGCCAGTACCCCATGATAGAAGTAAACGTGCATCCCATCAAAAACAACTTCTTCGGCGGCAACGTCGGCGTGGCGGGCCTCGTCACGGCGACGGACATCATCGCCCAGTGTGAGGGCCGGCTGTCCAGCGGCACCCTGGGCGTGCCTGCCGTGATGCTGCGGGAGGAGAAGGACACCTTCCTCGATGATATGACCATCGAGCAGCTGGGCCAGCGGCTCGGCGTGAAGGTGGAAGTCCTGCCCACCGGCGGCGGCGACGAGGCCAAGGCCCTGCTGCGCAGCGGCCTGCATATCGCCCGCCGGAGAAGACCGTAATTTTACCCCTTTTGTGAAAGGAGGAACCCCCTATGAGCAAACCAATCGTTGCTGTGGTGGGCCGCCCCAACGTGGGCAAGTCCACCCTGTTCAATAAGCTCTGCGGCCAGCGTCTGGCCATCGTGGAGGATACCCCGGGCATCACCCGCGACCGCATCTTCGCCAACTGCGAGTGGAGCGGCCACGAGTTCCTGCTGGTGGATACCGGCGGCATCGAGCCCAAGGCCACCGAAGGCATCCTGGCTCACATGCGCGAGCAGGCTCAGATCGCCATCGATACCGCCGACTGCATCATCATGGTGGTGGACGTGCGCAACGGCCTGACCGCCGCCGACGAGGACGTGGCTCATATGCTGCGCCGCAGCCACAAGCCCATCATCCTCGCCGTCAACAAATGCGACAATGTGGGCGAGACTCCCATGGAGCTCTACGAGTTCTATAACCTCGGCTTCGACGAAGTCATGCCCATCTCGTCCGTCCACGGCCACGGCACCGGCGACCTGCTGGACGCTGTCTGCGCCCACCTCGATTTCAGTGAGACCGTCGTGGAGGAAGACCGCATCCCCGTCGCCATCATCGGCCGCCCCAATGTGGGCAAGTCCAGCCTGACCAACCGCATCCTCGGTGAGAACCGCATGATCGTGGCCAACGAGGCCGGCACCACCCGCGACGCCATCGACACCCCCGTGGACAACGCTTACGGCAAGTTCATCTTCACCGATACCGCCGGTCTGCGCAAGCGCAGCAACATCACCGACGGCCTCGAGCGCTACATGGTCGTCCGCGCACTGGCCGCTGTCGAGCGCAGCCGCGTGGCACTCATCCTCGTGGACGCCACCGTCGGCTTCACCGAGCAGGACAGCAAGGTGGCCGGCTACGCCCACGACCAGGGCAAGGCCTGCATCATCGTCGTCAACAAGTGGGACGCCGTGGAGGGCAAGGAGACCAACACCATGGAACTGCAGCGCCGGGGCTATGCCGAGTGCTTCAGCTTCATGGGCTACGCTCCCATCATCTTCATCTCGGCCCAGACCGGCTACAACGTCAACAAGCTGATGCAGCTCATCCGCGACGTGGACAGCCAGAACGGCGCCCGCGTGCCCACCGGCGTGCTGAATGAGATGCTGGCCCGCGCCACCGCCCGGATGCAGCCGCCCAGCGACAAGGGCCGCCGCCTGAAGATCTTCTACCTGACCCAGGCTTCCACCCGTCCGCCGACGTTCGTGGCCTTCGTCAACGCAAAGCACCTGTTCCACTTCAGCTATCAGCGGTATATCATCAACCAGATCCGCGAGAACTTTGGTCTGGAGCACACCCCCATCCGCCTTGTCGTGCGTGAGCGCGGCTCCGGCGAGGTGGGCGCGAAGGACGTATAAGGAAGGGAGACTGGTTCGATGACCGCATTTCTCATTGTGCTGGCGGTCGCTGCCGAAGCCTATCTGCTGGGCAGCGTGGACACCGGCATCCTCGTCAGCAAGTATCTGTACCATGACGACGTCCGCACCCACGGCTCGGGCGCTGCCGGTATGACCAACATGCTGCGCACCTTCGGCAAGAAGGCCGCTGCCCTCACGGCGGTGGGCGATGTGCTCAAGGGCGTCGTGGCCGTCTGCCTTGGCCGGTGGCTGTTCGGCCATCTGCCCGCCGATGCTGCCGTCTCGCCCTATCTGGGCGTCTACCTCGCCGCCATCCTCGCCGTGGTGGGCCACTCCAAGCCCATCTATTTCGGCTTCAAGGGCGGCAAGGGCGTGCTGGTGGCTGCCGGTGCCATTCTGGCAGTCCAGCCGGTGCTGCTGCCGGTGCTGGCACTCATCTTCCTCGTCTGCCTGGTCCCCACCGGCATGGTGTCGCTGGGCAGCATCACCATGGCCGCAGCCTACCCGGTGCTGACGCTGGTGTACAGCTTTATGCGCGGCCTGCCGACCCGGGACGTGGTGGTCTGCACCGTCGGCGCTGCCATCATGGGCGGCATGGTCATCTGGATGCACCGTTCCAACATCCAGCGCATCCGGGACGGCAAGGAGTACCGTTTCGGCCAGAAGCACAAGAGCAACTAAGCATAAAAAATGCCCCGCAGGCAGCTCTCGACGAGCGTCCTGCGGGGCATTTTACGTTGTCAGGCTCATTTCGGGTCTGCTTCCAGCAGCGTGTCGGTGTTGTCCTCGTACTTGGGGTCTTCGATGGCGACTTCAAGCTCCGTGTCGGTGTCATTATGATGCAGGTGCTTGCGCAGCCGGGAGGCGAATTCCTCTGACGGGATGCCGCTCTGGCTGGGGGAAAGGTCGGGCGCGGGGTGGCCGTCGGGCAGATGAGCGCCGAAGGCCGGCACGAAGAAGAACCTCCGCACGATGAAGATGAGGGCGATGGCGCTCACGCTCAGCAGGTTCTCCAGGGCGGACTCGTGACCCACCACCATATGGCGGGCGATGGCGTAGAGCAGCACTTCAAGGCTGGAACCGGGGCTGTGCTTGGCCAGCATCTTGATGAACTCGATGCCGATGACGATGTCCAGCGCCCGCTGTAAGAAGATGCTCACCTCGACGTCGTTGCCGTCGAACAGCAGGCCGGGCATCCACTGCAGCAGCGGCACCATCGACAGCAGCAGGCCGATGAGGACGAGGCCGGACAACAGGATCTCGAGCAGGGTGGCTGCGCTGATGATCTTGTTGCGCAATTCGGCGCGGCTGTGGCTTTCAACACGGGAATTGGACATGGGCAGGGACCTCTCTTTCAAATTTGACCGGAAATCTTTTACAACAGTTCGATTCTATTGTAACAAAAGCGAAAAACGAAGTCAATTTCTCCGGCTAAGAAAGCTAGTCAGCATGAAAAACTGGAATCGAAGACAGACAAAAGGGGCCGTCCGCACCCGGAATGGAGTGCAGACGGCCCCTCTTTGTGCTGAAAAGGCGGCTTAGGCCTCAGCGATGGCTTCGATCTCGCAGAGCACGCCCTTGGGCAGGTCTTTCACGGCCACGCAGCTGCGGGCGGGCTTGGAGATGAAATATTTGGCGTACACCTCGTTGAAAGCGGCAAAGTCGGCGATGTCGGCCAGGAAGCAGGTGGTCTTGACCACCTTGTCGAAGCCCACGCCGGCAGCTTCGAGGATAGCGCCCACATTGCGGCAGCTCTGGTCAGCCTGTGCGGCGATGCCCTCGGCGACTGCGCCGGTGGCGGGGTCTACCGGGATCTGGCCGGAGGTGAAGACGAGACCGCCCACGGTGTAGCCCTGAGAGTAGGGGCCGATGGCGCCGGGAGCTTTTTCGGTGCGGATGATGTTCATATCGATTACCTCACATATCATAAATAGGGGAGTCTCCCGCCAAAAGGGGAGCCGATGAAAAAAGTCTACCACCAACTGTCCCCGCCGTCAACGGCCAGCAGGGAACGGTCCCGGAATTTCCGGAAAAAGGGAATGTAAAATTATTTGGAAAAATCTACGCAAATCATCTTGACAAGAAATAAACTTTTATGATAAAAATAGAGCATGAAAGTAACATTTTTGCAGAAAAACGCAGGCGCAGCGCAGGCAGGAAAGCCGGCTTTGCGCAGGCGCGTTTCTTTTTTGCAGAAAAAGCGAATTTCTGAACCCTCGGAAGGGGCAGAAAGGATAAGATATGTCGATTTTGGTACAGGATTCAAATAAAACAGCCTGCAGTGCGGCGGAGACTGGATTGCAGCAGAAAAACTGTGCTGCGCTGGTGCGCCCGGCGGGTACGGGCAAGGGCTGCATCGTGTGGGAGCTGCTGGACGCCCACCCCGAGATGCGCGTGCTCTGGGTGGTGTCCTGCGCTGCCCGTCTGGAGCTGCGCCGCGCCCTGACAAAGCGGCTGGGCCGGACGCTGGGCGGCCGGGTGCGGCTGATGAGCTGCGAGCAGCTGGCCGTGCAGAAAGCGCTGGGCTGGGTGGCGCTGGCTGAGTTCCGGCCCGGCCTGCTGGTACTGGACGGCTGGAGGGAGATGAGCGCAAAGGACTGGACCGACTGTGTCCAGCCCCTGTTCCGCCTCTGCCCGGGGGCAAAGCTGCTGGCTCTGGGGGAGCCGGACGCCCCGGGCGACAGCTGCCGCGCCGCCGAGGAGATGCTGGCCGACGCCATCGTGGAGCCGCTGGCGCTGGGCGGGGCGATGGCCGAGGGCCTGCTGCCCATGCCGGCCTCCTATACGGCTCTGCTCTGGCCGCTGGAAGATGCGATGACCCGCCTCCGTGCCGAGGTGAAGAACCTCCATCTGCCGGGCTGCCCTGACCCCAACGCCGAGAAATATCAGGCTCTGAGCCTCGCCGTAGAAAAGCTTCCGCCGGTGGAACAGCTGCTGGCGCAGTGGCTCCCGGATGCTGCCGGGCGGTATCTTGTCCTCTGCGAGGATGATGCGGCGGCGGCGCAGACCGCAGAGCAGGCCGAGAAGCTGTTTGGTGCAGGAACACATATTTATAAGGATGCAGAAGGCTTTGCGGCCGATGAAGCGGCCGCCCTCCGGCTGCTGGTCTGTGCCAACGGCCCGGCGGTGCAGGCTCCTCTGGCCGGGATCTCGGGCGTGGTGCTGGTGCGCCGCAGCGCTGGACCGGCCGCATACCGGCAGATGCTGGCCCGCGCCCTTGCGGCCTGCGGCAGTGTGCCGGTGGCAGAGCTGAGCGCGGCCTTTGAGGCGCTGACCTGTGTGCAGCAGCTGCGGAAGGAGTGCAGCGCGGCGGGGGCAGAAGCCTTCCCGCTGGAAGAGCCTCTCTCTGCCTGCCGCCGGGCTTACCGGCAGCTCCGCCGCGCGCTGGACTCCGACTGGGAGCGCTATTATGCCGCCGCAAAGCAGATGACGGCAGAGGGAAAGACGCTGGACGTGCCTCGCTCCTACCGCTTTGGGGGCGTGGCCGTGGGCCGCTGGCTGGAAAACCAGCGCCTTGTCCGGGCCGGAAAGAAAAAGGGCCGCCTCACCGCCGAGCAGGCCGCCCGGCTGGACAAAATCGGCATGAACTGGAAAAAGCGGCTCGAGCTGGCGTGGGAGAACGGCTGTGCTTCGGCCCGGCGGTACCGCGGCAGCCACAGCGACCTGCTGGTGCCGGTCCATTATAAGGATAAGGACGGCTTTGCACTGGGCGAGTGGATCGTCTACAACCGCCAGCGCTATCTGAGCGGGAACCTGCCGCCAGACCGCGTCGAGCGCCTCGAGGCACTGGGCATGGTGTGGGACACCGGCAGCATCCTCTGGGAGAAGAGCTATGCCGCCGCCGTCCAGTATTATCTGGAAAATCACACGCTGGAAATTCCCGTCAAGTATGTCACGCCGGACGGCATGGCGCTGGGCGTCTGGCTGGGCAGTCAGCGCGCCGCTTATAAAGAAGGTGTGCTGACCGACGCCCAGATCGAAAAGCTGGAAGCGCTGGAAGTGGACTGGGCGAACCGGAACGACCGCAAGTGGCAGACCGCCTACGAGGCCGCCGTGAAGTACCACGCCGCCCACGGGAACCTCGACGTCCCCACCGAGTACACCGACGAAGACGGCATTCTGCTGGGCAAGTGGGTGTCCCGCCAGCGGTACGCATGGCAGAACCCCGAGCGCAGCAGCGCCCGGGTGACGCCGGAGCGGAAAGCTCTGCTGGACGAGCTGGGCATGAACTGGGAAAAGACCGACTCGTGGCAGCACCGCTACGAGCTGGCCGTGGGATATAAAAAGGCGCACGGCAGTCTGGCCGTTCCGGCCCAGTACCGGACGGAGGACGGCATCTGGCTGGGCAGCTGGCTGTCCCGTCAGAAGCAGATGCTGCGGGAGGGCAAAAAGCTCTCCGCCGAGCGCCGCGCGGCCCTGAAAGAGCTGTTCAAGGGCGAAAAAGGCCGACGCCTCAGCGCCCCGGTGCCGCCCGCGTGCAGCGTGCGGGAGCAGAACTGGCTGGACAACTACCAGAGCGCCAGGCTCTACGCCGAGAAGAAGGGCAGCCTCCTCGTGCCTGCCGGATATGTGGACGAGAACGGCTTCCGTCTGGGCGTCTGGATCTCGAACCTCCGGGCTGCCCGCAAGGCCCGGCCCGGCTCGTTCCAGGTGACGCCGGAGCATATCGCCCTGCTGGATGCCATCGGGATGCAGTGGGACGCCCGGGAGGCCAAGTGGGCCGGGGCGTTCCGCCGTGCCGAAGAGTACTGCGCCGCCCACGGCAATCTGCTGGTGCCGGTGAACTATAAGACCGAAGACGGCTTCTGCCTCGGCGACTGGGTCCGCCGGATGCGCGAAAACTACGCCTGTGCTGAGAAAAAGCTGACGGCGGAGCGCATCGCAAAGCTCGAAGCGCTGGGCATGGTCTGGACCGTGCCGCAGGAGGGCTGAGATATTGCATTTTAGGGCGGAGTGTGATATACTTCACCTCGTCTGAATAGAAAACAGCAGGTGCCTGCCGCCGGGGCTTCGTCCCCGGCCGGGAGGGTAAAAGGGAAGCGGGTGCGAGTCCCGCGCGATCTCGTCACTGTGATAAGGGAGTCCGCTGCCTTGGCGCTCAGCGCCGGTCACTGGAGGCTTTGCCTCTGGGAAGGCGGCAGCGGGCGGTGAGCTTTCAGTCAGGAAACCTGCCCGCTGTTGGTACAGGAGCGTCCGGCTCCGGATCACGAGGAATTGGTCGTACCAAAAAGCCCAAAAGTTCAAAGGGTCTTTTTGCTGTGCCTTCCGCGCGGTGAAAAGGCTCTTTTTTCGTTTGAGCTGGCCCCCGTTTCGTACCCTTTCTATCGGAAACGTACATTCCACACAACAGAAAGGACTCAAACAATGCGTAAGGCAACCAACAAGAACTGGCAGCGCGTCACCGCCGCTGCCGCCGCACTGGCCCTGTGTGCCGGTGTGCTCACCGGCTGCGGTGCATCTTCTTCCACTGCCGCCGGCAGCACCGCCGCAAGCTCTGCCGCCGCCAGCGAAGTGAGCAGCGAGGAGGCTGATGAAATGGCAGCAAAGAACGTGGCAGACCTCATCGACGCCATCTATGTGCAGGAGCGCAACGAGAACACCGACGCCCAGTGTGAGGCCGCAAAGGCAGCATGGGACGCGCTGACCGACACCCAGAAGGAGATGGTCGAGGGCGAAGAGGCAAGCCCCGAGTACTTTGGCCGCGACACCGGCGACGCCTCTAAGGACGACGCCCGCAACCAGGACAACATCGGCGACAAGGAGATCCTGGTCGTCAGCTTCGGAACCTCGTTCAACGACAGCCGCGCAGCGGACATCAAGGGCATCGAGGACGCCATCCAGGCCGCATATCCCGACTGGTCTGTCCGCCGTGCCTTCACCGCACAGATCATCATCAACCATATTCAGGCCCGTGACGGCGAGAAGATCGACAACATGGAGCAGGCTCTGGAGCGCGCTGTTGCCAACGGCGTGAAGGATCTGGTCGTCCAGCCCACCCATTTGATGCATGGCGCGGAGTACGACGAGATGATGGAGATGGTGGACAGCTACCGCGATAAGTTTGAGTCCGTCGCCATCGCCGAGCCTCTGCTGGGCGAGGTGGGCAGCGATGCCACCGTCATCAACGCCGACAAGGAGGCTGTCGCCAAGGCCATCACCGCCGAGGCCGTCAAGACCGCCGGTTTCGACAGTCTGGACGCCGCTGCTAAGGACGGCACCGCCTTCGTTTTCATGGGCCACGGCACCTCTCACACCGCAAAGGTGAGCTACACCCAGATGCAGTCTCAGATGAACGCTCTGGGCTACAAGAACGTCTTCATCGGCACCGTCGAGGGTGAGCCGGAGGAGACTGCCTGCGAGAACGTCATCGAGGCTGTCAAGGCCGCCGGCTACACCAATGTCGTCCTGCGTCCCCTGATGGTCGTTGCAGGCGACCACGCCAACAACGATATGGCGGGCGACGACGAGGATTCCTGGAAGAGCCAGTTCGAGGCCTCCGGCGAATTCGACTCTGTCGATTGCCAGATCGCCGGTCTGGGCGAGGTCGCTGACATCCAGCAGCTCTACGTCGCACACACCAAGGCCGCTGTCGATTCCCTGAACGGTTGAGCATAAGTTTATGATTGCCCGGAAAGGAGTGCCTTTTCGGGCAATTTCTTTTTCGGCCTGCTTTGAATTCGGGCCATTGCGTGTTATAATCTTTTCTGTAAAATAGATACTTCGAGGTATATCATCATGAAACTGAACCATAAATTCGCTCTTCTGCTGGCCGGCGCTGTGCTGGCTGGTTCTCTCACCGGCTGCGGCGCATCCAGCACCCCGGCCAGCTCTGCCGCTTCCTCCGAGGCTGCGGCCTCCTCCGCCGTGAGCGAGGCAGCTTCCGAACCGGCGGCAGAGGCCGCTCTGCCCGACGGCGTCTACACCGCCGACTTTGACACCGACAGCTCCATGTTCCATGCCAACGAGGCCAACGACGGCAAGGGGACTCTGACCGTGAAGGACGGTCAGATGACCTTCCACGTCAGCCTCGTCTCCAAGAAGATCGTCAACCTCTACGTCGGCATGGCCGCTGACGCCGAGGCCCACGAGGGGGACTGGCTCCAGCCCACCACCGACACCGTCACCTACTCCGACGGCCTGTCCGATGAGGTCTACGGCTTCGACATCCCGGTGAAGGCTCTGGACGAGGACTTCCAGCTGGCCATCCTCGGCTCCAAGGGCAAGTGGTACGACCATACCGTCCGTGTCGCCAACGCCCAGCCTGCTGCGGCGGAAGCGCCTGCCGACGGAACCTACACCTGTGATGTGACCCTCGAGGGCGGCTCCGGCCGCGCCACCGTGGAAAGCCCTGCGGCCCTGACCGTGGCCGACGGCAGGATGACCGCCACCATCGTCTGGTCCAGCCCCAACTACGACTATATGCTGGTGGACGGCGAAAAGTATCTGCCCACCAACACCGAGGGCAACTCTACCTTCGAGATCCCCGTCACTGCTCTCGACACCCCGCTGGATGTGGTGGGCGATACCGTCGCCATGAGCACCCCGCATGAGATCGAGTATACGCTGACCTTCGCCTCTGCATCCCTGATCGAGGCAAAGTAACGATGAAACGCCGCAATTTTCTGAAAGCCCTGCCTGCCGCCGCCCTCACCCTTGCGGGCTGCGGGCAGAACAGGACCGCCCCGGCCAATACAGCATCCCTCGTGTTCGACCACAGCTATCCGCTAGACTATGCCACCCAGTTTTCCGCCGACTGCTATGAGGGCGGCTATGTGATGATCGACATCCCGGACGCCGGGCGGTTCCTCGTCGTCCCTGAAGGGGCCGCCGAGGTGGACGATCTGCCCGAGGATGTCGTTCTGCTGCGCCAGCCGCTGGAGCATATTTATCTCGTCTCCACCTCGGTGATGGACCTCTTCGTCCATCTGGACGCGCTGGACAGCATTGCCCTCTCCGGCACGAAGGCCGAGGGCTGGTATGTGGAAGAGGCCAGACAGGCCATGCAGGAGGGCCGCATCGCCTACGCGGGCAAGTACAGCGCCCCGGACTATGAGCGCATCCTTGCCGCAGGCTGCACCCTCGCCATCGAGAACACTATGGTGCTCCACGCCCCCGAGGTCAAGGAGCAGCTGGAAAAGTTCGGCGTACCGGTCCTCGTGGAGCGCTCGAGCTACGAGAGCGGCCCGCTGGCCCGGATGGAGTGGCTCAAGCTCTACGGCATCCTGCTGAATAAGACTGAGATGGCGGAAGAGGTCTTCCGCCAGAAGGTGGAGCAGGTGGCCCCCATCCTCGAGCAGGAGAACACAGGCAAGACCGCGGCCTTCTTCTCCATCACCACCAACAACCTCATCACCGTCCGCCGCACCAGCGACTATGTGGCCCAGATGGTGGGGATGGCCGGCGGCGTTTACATCTTCGACGACCTCGAGGGGGAGACGTCGGCCCAGTCCACCATCAAACTGCCGCTGGAGACGTTCTACGCCCGGGCCAAGGACGCCGACGTCCTCATCTACAACAGCACCATCGAGGGCGTCGTGGAGACCCGTGACCAGCTCATCGAAAAATGCCCGATGCTGGCAGATTTCAAGGCCGTCCAGTCCGGCGACTGCTGGTGTACGGCCCAGAGCCTCTTCCAGCAGAGCATGGAGCTGGCCGACCTCATCTCGGATATGAACCTCGTCTTCACCGAGGGCTCGCCCGACCCGGCGTCCCTCCGTTTCTTACAGCGCATCGTATAAAAGGAGCTTTGTCATGACCACCACCCGCCGCCTCAGCCTCGCGTACCTCGCCCTCACGGCGGGGGTCGCGGTGCTGTTTGCACTCAACCTGTTCTGGGGCAGTGTGTCCCTGACGCCCGGCGCGGTGGCGGCGGCTCTGCTGGGCCGGGGCGAAGATGCGCTGGCCGTGGGCATCGTGCTCCGGCTCCGCCTGCCCCGGGCGGTCATGGTCGTGCTGCTGGGCGCGGCCCTCTCGGCGGCGGGCTACCTCCTGCAGACCTTCTTCGCCAACCCCATCGCCGGCCCCTTCGTCATGGGCGTGTCCAGCGGCGCAAAGCTGGCAGTGGCCCTGACGATGGTGGTGTTTTTACAGCAGGGGCTGCTCACCGGCTCGGCCACCCTCATCATCGCCGCCTTTGCAGGCTCGATGGCGGCGATGGCCTTTGTGCTGGTGGTGGCCCGGCGGGTGCCGCGGATGAGCATCCTCGTCATCTGCGGCATCATGATCGGTTATATCTGCTCGGCTGTCACCGACATCGTGGTGACTTTCGCTCAGGACTCCAACATCGTCAATCTCCACAACTGGTCGATGGGCAGCTTTTCCGGCATGACCTGGGCCAACGTGGGTGCAGCGGCCTGCGTGGTGCTGCCCGCGCTGGCGGCGGCGTTCCTGCTCTCGAAGCCCATGGCGGCCTACCAGATGGGCGAGAGCTACGCCAGAAGCGTCGGCGTGCCGGTGCGGGCCTTCTCGACGGCCCTCGTGCTGCTTTCCAGCCTGCTTTCCGCCTGCGTGACGGCCTTTGCAGGCCCCATCTCCTTTGTGGGCATCGCGGTGCCGCATCTGGTCAAGAACCTGCTGGGCAGCGCAAAGCCCCTTTATGTCCTGCCGGGCTGCTGTCTGGGCGGGGCAGCGTTCTGCCTGCTCTGCGACCTCATCGCCCGCAGCCTGTTCGCGCCCACGGAGCTGTCCATCAGCTCGGTGACGGCAGTTTTCGGTGCGCCGGTGGTCATCTGGCTGCTGGTGCGCCGCCAGACACAGGAGGGCCGGGAATGAGCGATCCGAAATTCTACTGCCGCGCCGAGGACCTTGCCATCGGCTACGGCAAAACGCCCCTGATGGAGCACATCGGCCTCGGCGTCGGGAAGGGGAGCATCCTCACCCTCATCGGCCCCAACGGCGCGGGAAAATCCACCCTGCTCAAGACGCTGGCAGCGCAGCTGGCCCCCCAGGGGGGCGCTGTGTTGCTGGACGGCAAAGATCTCGCGGACTGCTCCGGCCCGGAGCGCGCCCGCAAAATGGCCCTGATGGTGCCCCACACCCGCCGCACCGAGCTGACCACCTGCTTCGAGATGGCGTCCGCCGGGCGCTACCCCTACACGGGGCGGCTGGGTGTCCTCTCGGCGGAAGATAAGCGTCAGGTCCATGCCGCGCTGGCCCTCGTGGGGGCCGAGGCGCTGGCGGACCGGGACTTCAACCGCATCAGCGACGGCCAGCGCCAGCGCGTCCTGCTGGCCCGGGCCATCTGCCAGCAGCCGGAGCTGATATTATTGGACGAGCCTACGTCTTTCCTTGACATCAAGGGAAAGGCCGAATTGCTGGCCATCCTGAAAAGCCTCGCCCGCGACAAGAAGATGGCCGTCATCCTGAGCCTCCACGAGCTGGAGCTGGCGCAGAAAGTTTCCGACAAGGTCGTCTGCGTCTCGGCGGCGGGCGTCTCGGACGTCATGACGCCGGAAGAGGCCTTTGCCCGGGAAAACATCTGCAAAATTTACGCTCTGACCGATGAGCAGTACGCATTCCTCTACGGCGAAGAAAAAGCGCCGGAGGAAAAGCGCCCGCTCTTTGAGCACTACGTCCGCAGCGGCCAGAAGCTCCTGCGCTGCGGCTACACCACCGGCACCTGTGCGGCGCTGGGCGCGGCGGGCGCGGCACGGCTGCTGCTCACCGGCCGCACCCCCGAGACGGTGGCCCTCCGCACCCCGAAGGGCATCGTGGTGGAGGTGGAGCCCATCTTCAGCCGACTGTCCGGCGAGGGGGCTGAGTGCGCCATCCGGAAGGATGGCGGCGACGATGTGGACGTGACCACCGGTCTGCCGGTCATCGCCAGTGTCGCCCTCCGGCCCGAGCTGTCCGGCGAGGTGCGCATCCACGGCGGTGAGGGCGTGGGCCGGGTGACAAAGCCCGGTCTCGACCAGCCCGTGGGCGAAGCAGCCATCAACCACGTCCCCCGGGCCATGATAAAGGAAGCGCTGGAAAAGGAGGCCGAATCTGCCGGGTACGCGGGCGGCTTTGACGTCACCATCTCCATCGAGGGCGGGGCTGAGACGGCGAAGCGCACCTTCAACCCCCATATAGGCGTGGAAGGAGGCCTCAGCGTCCTCGGCACCAGCGGCATCGTCGAGCCCATGAGCCAGCAGGCCATCCTCGACACCATCCAGCTGGAAATGGGGCAGGCGGCGCTCCGGGCGGTCAGCCCCCGGCGGCTCATCCTCGCCCCGGGCAACTACGGCCTCGACTATCTCCACGGGAAGATGCCCGCCCTAAAGAATATCCCGGTGGTCAAGACCTCGAACTTCATCGGGGATACGATGGATATGGCGGCGGCATCCCACTTCGAAGAGGTGGTGCTGGTGGGCCACATCGGCAAGCTGGTCAAACTGGCGGGCGGCGTCATGAACACCCACTCCCGCACAGCCGACTGCCGCACCGAGCTGCTCTGCGCCCACGCCGCCCTCTGCGGCGCGTCCCGGGACGTCTGCGCGGCCTTGATGAACGCGGCCACCACCGACGCCTGCATGGAGATCTTAGACGGAGCAGAGATGAGAGAGCCGGTGCTGTCCAGCCTGCTGGACGCCATCCAGCTCCACCTCGACCGCCGTGCCGCCGGGGCGTTCCGGGTGGGCGCGGTGCTCTTCTCGAACCAATATGGCCCGCTGGGCCAGACCAAGACTGCAAAGGAGCTGCTGGACGAATGGAAAAACGGATAGGCACTTTTTACGGCGTCAGCGTCGGCCCGGGCGACCCGGAGCTCATGACCCTGCAGGCTGTCCGCCGCCTCGAAAGCTGCCCGGTCATCGCCGCGCCCCAGACCCCGAAGGGCGGGATGCTGGCGCTGGACATCGCAAAAGGTGCGGTGGAGCTGAGCGGCAAGACCATCCTGCCGCTTCGCTTCGCCATGAGCCTTGACCCGGCGGTGCAGAAAGCCGCCCACATCGAGGCGGCCCGGGCCGTGAAAGAATATCTCGACGCCGGGCAGGATGTCGCCATGCTCAATCTGGGCGACGTGTCCGTCTACGCCACCTTCGGCTACCTGCAGGAGATCCTGGAGGCCGAGGGCTGCAAGACCGTGATGCTCCCCGGCGTGACGAGCTTCTGCGCTGCTGCGGCCCGGCTGGGCCAGTCCCTGACGGGCGGCATGGAGCAGCCGCTGACCATCGCCCCGGGGCGCTGCGCCGCTGAGGCGCTGGCCGCACCGGGCGCAAAAGTGCTGATGAAATCGGGCCGTCAGCTGCCCGAGACGCTGGCCGCGCTGGCCGACGCCGGGCTTCTGAGCCGGAGCGCGATGGTCTGTAACTGCGGCCTGCCGAACGAGGAGGTGTGGCCCGACCTGATCGATTATGACCCGGCCCGGTCGGCGGGCTATTTCGCAACGATTTTGGTGAAGGAGGGGTAAGATATGGTCCATTTTGTAGGAGCCGGGCCGGGTGCGCCCGACCTCATCACCCGGCGGGGCGCGGCCCTGCTGGCCGATGCCGACTGCATCATCTACGCGGGCAGTCTCGTCAACCCGGCCCTGCTGGGGCTGGCGAAGCCCGGCTGTGCCATCTATAACAGCGCCGAGATGACGCTGGAACAGGTGCTGGACACCATCCGTGCCGCCGAAAAGGCCGGAGGCACCACGGTCCGCCTCCACACCGGCGACCCCTGCCTCTACGGGGCCATCCGGGAGCAGATGGACGCGCTGGATGCTGACGGCATCCCCTATGACGACACCCCGGGCGTGTCCAGCTTCTGCGGCGCGGCGGCGGCGCTCTGTGCCGAGTACACCCTGCCCAACGTGAGCCAGACCGTCATCATCACCCGGATGGAGGGCCGCACTCCTGTCCCTGAGGCCGAACAGCTGGAAAAGCTGGCCGCTCACGGGGCTACCATGGTCATCTTCCTCTCCATCGGGCTGGTGGACAAAGTCCGGCAGGCCCTTCTCGAGAGCGGCGGCTACCGCCCCGGCACCCCTGCCGCTGTGGTCTATAAGGCCACCTGGCCCGAGCAGAAGGTGGTGCGCTGCACCGTCTCCACACTGGCCGAGGAGACCCGCAAAAACGGCATCACAAAGACCGCCCTCATCGTCGTAGGCGACTTTCTGGGCGAAAACTACGAGCGCAGCAAGCTCTATGACCCCGCCTTTACCACCGAGTTCCGGCAGGGGACGGAGGCCGGGCAGTGAGCCGGGCATATCTGGCCTTCACCGCAAAGGGCGAAGCGCTGGCCCATCGGCTGGCGGAAGCTCTGCCCGGCAGCGTGAGCCGCTGCGGCGGAGACGTGACCCTGAAAGGCTGGACGGCGGAGCATTTTGCACAGGATGAGGCCCTGATTTTTGTGGGAGCTGTGGGCATCGCGGTGCGGGCCATCGCGCCCCACTGCAGGAGCAAGGCCGCCGACCCGGCGGTGGTGGTCGTGGACGAGGGCGGGAACTTCGCCGTGCCGCTCCTGTCGGGCCATCTGGGCGGTGCCAATGCGCTGGCCCGGGCGCTGGCAAAAGTGTGCGGCGCGGTGCCGGTCATCACGACGGCCACCGACGTCAACGGCCTTTTCGCCGTGGACCTCTGGGCCAAGGCCCAGAACTGCGCTGTCCTTGAGCCGGAGCGCATCAAGCGGGTCAGCGGCGCCCTGCTGGCCGGGCAGACGGTCCGGTACTGGTCGCCGTGGCCGGTGACGGGGGAGACCCCCGCCGGCGTGAAAAAGGCTGACCCACCCGAAGCCGCCGACTTCGCCCTGACCCTCACGCCGCAGGGCGGGGCGCTCCACCTCGTACCCCGCATCGGGGTGCTGGGGGTGGGGTGCCGCCGCGGCACGACGGCCCAGCAGCTGGAAGAAGCCTTCGCGGCGTTCTGTGCCGCGTCCGGCCTCAGCCCGGCGGCGGTCTGTGCAGCCGCCAGCATCGACCTGAAAAAAGATGAGCCGGGGCTTGCAGCGTTCTGCAAAGCCCACGGCTGGCCCATCACGTTCTATCCGGCCGACGAGCTGCGGGCCGTGCCGGGACAGTTCACCCCGTCGGCCTTTGTGGCAAGTATCACCGGCGTGGACAACGTCTGTGAGCGCTCGGCGGTAAAAGCCTCGGGCGGGACGCTCCTTCTGCCCAAAACGGCAGGCGGCGGCGTGACGCTGGCGCTGGCCGTCCGCCCCTTTGCACCCGATTGGAGGACAGAGCAATGAGTGAGAGTAAAAAGACCGTGTTCGTCGTGGGGCTTGGCCCCGGCGGCGGACAGTTTCTGACCGTGCAGGCGCAGAGCGCCTTGCAGCAGGCCGAGGTGTTGTGCGGCTATACGGTCTATATCGACCTTGTGCGCCCCCTCTACCCGGAAAAAGAGTGCTACGCCACCGGCATGACCCGGGAGATCGACCGCTGCCGCTGGGCGCTGGATACCGCCCGGGCGGGTCGGGACGTGGCGCTGGTCTGCTCCGGCGACGCCGGGGTCTACGGCATGGCCAGCCCGCTGCTGGAGCTGGCCGAAGAGTACCCGGACGTCAATGTGGAGGTCGTCCCCGGCCTGACCGCCGCCCTCAGCGGCGGCGCGGTGCTGGGCGCCCCGCTGGCCCACGATTTCTGCGTCATCTCGCTGTCGGACCGTCTCACGCCGTGGGAGGTCATCGAAAAGCGGCTGGCCTGCGCCGCTCAGGGCGATTTCGCACTGGCGCTGTACAATCCTTCGTCCAAGGGCCGTCCGGACTATCTGCGCCGGGCCGTGGACATCCTGCTGGCGAACGGCAAAGCCCCGGACACCCTCTGCGGTTCTGTGCGGAACATCGGCCGGGAAGGGCAGGAAAAGCACATCCTGCCTCTCAGCCAGCTCCGGGATACCGAGGTGGATATGTTCACCACCGTCTTTGTGGGCAACGCCGCCACCCGCGCGCTGAGCGGGCGGATGGTCACGCCGCGGGGGTACCGCCGATGAACGTCGTCGTTTTCAGCGGCACCACCGAGGGGCGGGAGCTTTCCCGTCAGCTGGCGGCGCTGGGCATCGAAGTCACCGTCAGCGTGGCCACTCCGCTGGGGCAGGAAGAGCAGGGGAGCACCCCCGGCGTCACCGTCCGGTGCGGGCGGCTCCTGCCCGATGAGATGGCCGCGCTCTTGGGGGATGCCGCCCTCTGCATCGACGCCACCCACCCCTACGCGGTGGAGGCGACCAAAAACATCAAAGCAGCGGCAGAGAAGGCCGGGGTGGAATACCTCCGCCTGCTGCGCCCGGCCAGTCCGCTGCCGGAAAACTGTCTCGTCTTTGAGAGCGCAAAGCAGGCAGCCGAGGCGCTGGCCGCAGAAGAGGGGAATCTTCTGCTGGCCACCGGGGCCAAGGAGCTGGCGCAGTTTGCGGCCATCCCGCCCGAGCGGCTCTACCCCCGCGTCCTGCCCACGCTGGAAAGCATCGCGGCCTGCGAGGCGGCGAATATCCCCCACCGCAACATCATCGCCATGCAGGGACCCTTCAGCTTTGCCCTCAATCAGGCCATGATGGAGCAGTTCCATATCCGCTGGCTCGTCACAAAGGACGGCGGCGCAGCCGGAGGCTTCGACGAAAAAGCCGCCGCCGCCTCTGCTGCCGGGGCGCAGCTGGTGGTCATCCGCCGCCCGCCCGAGCAGGGCGAGACGGCTTCCGAGGTGCTGAAACGCTGCAAGGAGATGATAAGATGAACGTGACACTCATCGGCATGGGCTCCGGCCAGCCGGAGAACCTGACCCTTCAGGGCCTGGCCGCACTGCGGCAGGCCGACCTCATCCTGGGCGCACGGCGTCTGCTGGCAGTTCTGCCTGCCGGCTGCACCGAGAACCGCGCCGCCGCCTACCGCCCCGACGAGGTGGCAGAGCTGCTGCAGACTTCCGGCGCAGAGAATGCCGTGCTGGTCTACAGCGGCGACACCGGCTTTTACTCCGGCGCGTCCTCCATGATGGAAAAGCTGGAGGCCCTCGGCGTCCGCGCCCGGGTGCTGCCCGGCCTTTCCAGCATCCAGCTGCTGGCGGCGGCGCTGGGCCGTCCGTGGCAGGGGTGGAACCTTGTTTCGGCCCATGGCCGCACCTGTGACCCGGTGGCCGAGTGTATGCAGGGCAGACCCACCTTCTTCCTCACCGGCGGCAGCGAAGACCCCGCCACCCTCTGCGCCCAGCTGGCGGCAGAGGGCTTCGGGGATGTGCAGGGCGTCGTGGGCCAGTGCCTCGGCACGCCGGAAGAGAAGCTCTTCCGCGGCAGCGTCAAGGAGCTGGCCGCAGGCCGCTTCAACAGCCTGAGCGTCCTTCTCGTGGAGGCGGCGGAGGTGCTGCCCCGCCGCGCTCCGGGCCTGCCGGACGAAGCCTTCGAGCGGGGCGATGTTCCCATGACCAAGCAGGAAGTCCGGGCCGCTGTGCTGGCGAAGCTGGCCGTCCGCCCGGAAGACATCCTGTGGGACGTGGGGGCCGGGACGGGCAGCGTCAGCGTGGAGCTGGCATTGGCCGCGCCCAGGGGCCGGGTCTACGCAGTGGAGTGCAGGCCGGAGGGCTGTGTGCTCATCAAAGCCAACCGCGAAAAATTCAGGACCCGGAACCTCGTCCTCGTGGAGGGGCTTGCCCCCGCCGCCCTTTCGGACCTGCCCGCGCCGGACGCTGTCTTTATCGGCGGCAGCAAGGGCAGCCTTGCCGCCATCGTGGACGCCGCGCTGGATAAGAACCCCGACGCCCGCATCTGCGTGTCGGCCATCGCCCTTGAGACGCTTTCGGCGGCGGTGGCTGCGCTGACGGCCAGAGGCCGGACCGTACAGGTGAGCCAGATCGCCGTCAGCCGGGCCAGGGCCGTGGGCGGGCTGCATCTGATGATGGCCCAGAACCCCATCTACCTCATCACAGGAGAATGACATGATACAGTTTCTGCTGGCGGCGCCCCGCTCGGGCAGCGGCAAGACCACCATGACCTGCGCCCTGCTCATGGCGCTGAAGCGGCGGGGCTGTGCGCCCTGCGCCTTCAAGAGCGGGCCGGACTACATCGACCCCATGTTCCACCGGGCCGTGCTGGGGGTGGAGAGCCACAACCTCGACCTCTTTTTCTCTGCGCCCGAAACGGTGCGCGCCCTCTACGCGAGGGGTGCCGCCGGCCACGGTGCGGCGGTGTGCGAGGGGGCCATGGGCTTTTACGACGGCCTCGGCGGCGTCAGCGACAGGGCCAGCGCGTGGCATCTGGCCGACACGCTGGGTCTGCCGGTGCTGCTGGTGGCAGAGCCGAAAGGTCAGAGCCTGACGCTGGCCGCAGAGCTGAAGGGGCTCGTAAACTTCCGCACTCCCAGCCACATCGCAGGCATCCTGCTGAACAACTGCACGGCCCGGATGCACGCTCTGCTGGCCCCGATGCTGGAAGAAGAGACGGGCCTGCCGGTGCTGGGCTTTCTGCCGAAGCTCCCGGAGGCCGTCATCGGTTCCCGCCATCTGGGCCTCTACACGGCGGCGGAAGTGGAAAATTTACAGCAGAAGCTGGCCCTTCTGGCCGACGCGGCAGAGGAGCACATCGACTGGCCCCGCCTGCTGGCCCTCTGCGAAAAGGAGCCGCCCGCCCTGCCGGTGCAGCCGGAGATGCCTCCGGCCCGCGTCCGCATCGCCGTGGCGCAGGACGAGGCGTTCTGCTTTATCTACGCCGAGACGCTGGAGGCCTTCCGGGACGCCGGGGCAGAGGTGGTCTTTTTCAGTCCCCTCCGCGACACGGCCCTGCCGGAAAACATCGGCGGGCTGTATCTGCCCGGCGGCTACCCGGAACTTCACGCAAGAGAATTGAGTGAAAATACCTCGCTTCTGCGCGAGATAAAGCGAAAAATCGATTCCGGTCTGCCCACAGCGGCAGAGTGCGGAGGCTTCCTCTATCTGGGGCAGAGCCTCACGGACGCCGAGGGGCAGAGCTGGCCGATGGCGGGCGTTCTGCCGGGCGAAGCAAAAGATGCCGGACGTCTCGTCCGCTTCGGCTATGCCACGCTGAGCGCAGACTCGGACAGTATGCTCTTCCGGGCCGGGGAGAGCTTTCCCATCCACGAATTCCACCACTGGGATTCCACCGCCAACGGCACGGCCCTCGCGGCAAAAAAGCCGGTGGGCGGCGCAGAGTGGCGGTGCGGATTTGTAAACGAGCATTTCTATGCGGGCTTCCCGCATTTGTACTGGGCGGGTACGCCCCTGCCGCAGCGCTTTGCCGCCGCGGCTGAAAATTACAGGAGAGACCATGACTGAGACAGAACTCGCCGCCCTCTGCGCGGCCATCACGCCGCCGGACGAAGCCGCCCGGGCGGCGGCGCACGCCCACTGGGCCAGCCTTGCAAAGCCGCTGGGCGGGCTGGGCGGATTGGAAACGACCATCGAGGAAGCCGCCGCCCTCACCGGCAGCGCAAAGCTGGATATTTCCCGCCGGGCGGTGCTGGTGCTCTGCGCCGATAACGGTGTGGTGGCCCAGGGCGTCAGCCAGACCGACAGCAGCGTGACCCGCGCCGTGGCCGAGAACCTCGCCGCCCGCCGCACCAGCGTCTGCCGGATGGCACAGACCGCCCGGTGCGAGGTGGTGCCGGTGGATATGGGCATCGCGGGCGAACCGGTTCCGGGCGTCCTCGACTGCCGCATCGCCCCCGGCACAGCGGACTTCACCCTCGGCCCGGCCATGAGCCGGGAGCAGGCCGTGGAAGCCATCGGCAGGGGCATCCGGCTGGTGCAGGAGCAGAAGAAGGCGGGCGTCGGCCTGCTGGCCACCGGTGAAATGGGCATCGGCAACACCACGACGTCCAGCGCCGTGGCCGCTGTGCTGCTGGGCCAGCCCGTCGAAGGGATGACGGGCCGGGGCGCGGGCCTTTCGGACGAGGGACTTGCCCGGAAGATCGACGCCATCCATCGCGGCATCGCAAAAAATCAGCCCGACTCTGCCGATGCACTGGACGTGCTGGCAAAGCTGGGCGGCTTCGATATTGCCGGGCTCTGCGGCGTCTTCCTCGGCGGTGCGCTGGAAGGTGTGCCGGCGCTGGCCGACGGCTTCATCAGCTGTGTGGCGGCGCTCTGCGCTGTCCGGCTCTGCCCGGCAGCGGCCAAGGCTGTTTTTGCAAGCCACTGCTCCACCGAGCCGGCCGCAAAGCTGGTGCTGGACGCTCTGAACAAAAAAGCCCTCATCACGGCGGGCCTGCATCTGGGCGAAGGCACCGGCGCGGTGGCCGCCATCCCGCTGTGGGATATGGCGCTGGCCGTCTACGATGGCTGTTATTCCTTTGAAGAGGGCGGCATCGAAGCCTACACGCCGCAGGGGGGTGCGGGATGCTGACGCTGGTGCTCGGCGGCGCGGCCAGCGGCAAGAGCGCCTACGCCGAGAGCCTTGTGCTCAAGACCGGCCTGCCCCGCTATTACCTCGCCACCATGCAGGTCTGGGATGCCGAGTGCGCCGCCCGGGTGGAAAAGCACCGGAAAATGCGGGCGCAAAAGCAGTTCGAAACGCTGGAATGCCCGCTCCACCTCGACCGTCTGGCTCTGCCCGGCCGGGGGACCGTCCTGCTGGAAGATCTCGGCAACCTCGTCGCCAACGAGCTTTACAGCCCCGGCGGGGCAGGAAAGCACACCGCCGGGGCCGTTTTGGCCGGGCTGGAACGCCTCGCCGCCGGGTGCGACGAGCTTATCGCCGTATCGAACGAGGTGTTCAGCGGCGGTGCCGACTACGCGGGCGACACCGACCAGTATCTGCTGGCGCTGGCGCAGGTGAACAACGCCTTCGCCGCCCGGGCGGACAACGTCTGCCGGGTGGTCTGCGGCCTGCCGGTGTACTACAAAGGGGGAGAAAAGCTGTGACTGTTTTGCAGACCATCGCGGTGGCCTTTGCGATGTTTTCGGCCCTGCCGGTGCCGCAGTTCGAGTGGAACGAAAAAAATATGCGGTACGCCATGTGTGCCTTCCCCCTCATCGGGCTGGTGTGCGGCGGGCTGTGGTGTCTCTGCGGCGTCCTGCCCCTGCCGGAGCTGGCCCGGGCAGCGGCGTTCTGCCTCGTGCCGGTGGCCGTCACCGGCGGCATCCATCTCGACGGCTACGCCGACACCTCGGACGCCCTCTCGAGCTACGGCGACCGGGAAAAAAAGCTTGAGATCCTGAAAGACTCCCACTGTGGGGCCTTCGCTGTCATCCGGCTGTGCTGCTACTTTGTGGCCTACTTCGGCCTCTGCGGCAGTGTGCGGTTCACACCCCGGGCGGGCCTGTGCTGGACGCTGGCGCTGGTGCTGGAGCGGGCGCTGTCGGGCTTTGCCGTGGCGGCGTTCCCGCTGGCGAAGGACACCGGCCTCGCCCATACTTTTGCCACAGCGGCCGACAAGCAGACCGTCCGCCGCTTCCTCTGCGGCCTGTCGGCTCTGCTCGTCCTGGCGCTGACGGCGCTGGGCGGCGGCGGGCTGGCGGCAACAGCGCTTCTGGCGTTGTGGCGCTATGATTCCGTGGCAAAAAAGCAGTTTGGCGGCATCACCGGCGACCTGGCCGGGTGGTTTTTGCAGCGGGCCGAGCTGTGGATGCTGGCGGCGCTGGCCGTCAGCCAGTGGGGAGGAGTGCTGTAAATGATGTTCATCACAGGGCCACTCTACAGCGGCAAGCGCACCTTTGCGCGGAACTTCCGGGGCAGCATCATCGCCGATGTGCAGGACGCCGCCGCCGAGACTCAGACCCCGGAGCAGCTCGAAACGCTGGCCCGGGAGCTGGCGGAATATGATATTGTCATCGCCACCGAGGTCGGCGGCGGTGTTGTCCCGATGGATGCTGAGGAGCGCGCCGGGCGGGAGGCCGCCGGACGGCTGGCCTGCCTGCTGGCAGAGCGCGCCGACTGCGTGGTGCAGATGTTCTGCGGCATCCCGACGGTATTGAAAGGAGAATTACCCCAATGTTGATCTATCTGCTGCGTCACGGCCTGACCGAATACAACGCCCAGAAGCGCTATCAGGGCCAGCGCGACATCCCGCTCTCGGCGGAGGGCCTGAGCCGGCTGCGCCGGGCCGACATCGACCCGAAGGTGGTCTATATCACCCCGCTGCAGCGGACGGCCCAGACGGCCCGGGTGCTCTTCCCGGAGGCAGAGCTTGTGGTCGTGAAGGACCTGCAGGAGATGTGCTTCGGCAGCTTCGAGGGCAAAAACTACGTCGAGATGGAGCACGACGCCGATTATCAGGCGTGGGTGCAGGCCAACTGCGAGAGCAAATGCCCCGACGGTGAGCGGAAGGACGACTTCTCGAACCGCATCTGCAATGCCTTCTCTGCTCTGGTGGACAAGGCGCTGGCCGACGGCGAAGAGCTGCTGGTCATCCTGGCCCACGGCGGCACCCAGATGGCGGCCATGGAGCGGTACGCCCTGCCCAGGCGCGATTATTATGCGTGGTGCGGCCCCAACGCGGGCGGCTATGTGCTGGACGCCGCCGACTGGGCCGAGAAGCGCCAGCTCCGCCTCGTGAAGACCGTGCAGTACACGAAAGACGCGGAGGCCGGCGTATGATGACCGCCTGGGCTGTGCTGGGAGGCTTCGTGCTGGATGCCATCTTCGGCGACCCGGCGTGGCTGCCCCACCCGGTGGTGTACATGGGCAAAGCCATCTCCCGGCTGGAAAAATTTCTCCGCACCCGCCTGCCCAAAACGCCTCAGGGCGAGCTGCTGGGCGGCGCGGTGATGGCGTTCTGCCTGCCGGTGGGGACGCTGCTGCTCACGGGCCTTGTCTGCTGGGGCGCGGCGATGCTTCACCCGCTGCTGGGGCTGGCCGTCCAGATGTTCTGGTGCGGGCAGGCGCTGGCCGCGAAGGGGCTGATGCAGGAGAGCATGAATGTCTATGCCGAGCTGAAAAAAGACGACCTGCCCGCCGCCCGAAAGGCTGTGAGCCGCATCGTGGGCCGCGACACGGAAGCCTTGACTGCCAAGGGCGTGACCAAAGCGGCGGTGGAGACCGTGGCCGAGAACGCCAGCGACGGCGTCATTGCGCCGCTGCTCTATATGCTGCTGGGCGGTGCGCCGCTGGCCCTGACCTACAAGGCCATCAACACCATGGACAGTATGCTGGGCTACAAAAACGAAAAATATCTCTACTTTGGCCGTGCGGCGGCAAAACTGGACGATGTGGCGAACTATATCCCGAGCCGTCTGGCCGGGCTGTTATGGGTAATGGCCGCGGCTCTGACCGGGAACAGCGCCTCGGGCGCATGGCGCATCTGGCGGCGGGACCGCCGCAATCACGCCAGCCCCAACAGCGCCCAGACTGAGAGCGCCTGCGCGGGCGCGCTGGGCGTCCAGCTGGCCGGGCCGGCCTATTATTTCGGGGAATATTATCCGAAGCCCACCATCGGCGACCCGCTGCGGCCTATCGAGCCGGAGGATATTCTGCGGGCAGATCGGATGATGTATGTAGCCAGCGGGTTTGCGCTGGCGTGGGGATGTGCGATACGGGGGTTCTTGGGATGAAACAACTGGTCCACGGCGGTGACTGGATGGGCTACCGCGAACGCTTTGGCCGCGACGCGCTGGATTTTTCGGCGAACGTCAGCCCACTCGGTCTGCCCGAAGGGGTGGCGCAGGCCATCCGGGACGCACTGCCTCTGGCCGACCGCTACCCCGACCCCCTCTGCCGCACCCTGCGGGCGGCGCTGAGCCGGGCCGAGGGTGTGCCGCAGGAGCGTATCCTCTGCGGCAACGGCGCGGCGGACCTCATCTTCCGGCTGGTCTGGGCCGCCAAGCCCCATAAGGCGCTGGTGACAGCCCCGACTTTTGCCGAGTACGCCTCTGCTTTGGATACGGTGGGGTGCGAAGTGAAACGCTTCTTCCTCGATGAAACGAATGATTTCGCCCCGACGGACGCCCTCGTGGACGCCGTGGACGAGAGCATCGACATGGTGTTCCTCTGCCAGCCCAACAACCCGACGGGGCAGCTGACCTCACCCGAGCTGGTGAAAAAGCTGCTGCGCCGGTGCGGGGAGTGCCGCACGATTTTGGCCGTAGATGAGTGTTTTCTGGACTTTCTGCCCGACGCCGACGGGTGGACCGCGAAGCCTCTGCTGGAAAGTGGGGACCTCGTCATCCTGAAAGCCTTCACCAAGCTCTACGGCATGGCCGGCGTCCGGCTGGGTTACTGCCTCTGCGGCGATGAAACGCTTCTGGAAAAAATGCAGACAGCGGGCCAGCCGTGGGCCGTGTCCAGTCTGGCGCAGGCGTCAGGCGCCGCGGCCCTGAAAGAAACCGCTTATGTGGACGAGGTGCGCGCCCTTATCGCCCGGCAGCGGCCCGTTCTGACGGCGGGCCTGCGGGCGCTGGGCCTGCGGGTCATCGACGGAAAGGCGAACTATCTGCTCTTCCGCGCGCCCGCCGACCTGAACGAGAGGCTTCGCCCGCTGGGAACACAGGTGCGCAGCTGCGCGAATTATCCGGGCCTCGGGCCGGAGTGGTACCGCACGGCGGTGCGCACGGCCCCCGAGAACGCCCGGCTGCTGGAACTTATGAAAGAGGTGCTGGGATGAGCAGGGCAAAATGCATCATGGTGCAGGGAACGATGAGCGGTGCAGGCAAAAGCCTGCTCTGCGCGGCGCTCTGCCGCATCTTTGCGCAGGACGGCCTGCGCGCCGTGCCGTTCAAGAGCCAGAACATGGCCCTGAACAGCTTCGTCACCAAAGACGGCCTCGAGATGGGCCGGGCGCAGGTGGTGCAGGCGCAGGCCGCCGGTGTCGAGCCGGACGTGCGGATGAACCCCATCCTTCTGAAGCCCAGCAGTGACGTGGGCAGTCAGGTCATCGTCAACGGCGAGGTGCGGGGCCAGATGAAAGCGTCGGAGTATTTCCGCACAAAACGGCAGCTGGTGCCGGACATCCTGAAGGCATATGACAGCCTCGCCGAGGAGGCTGACGTCATTGTCATCGAGGGCGCGGGCAGCCCGGCAGAGATCAACCTCAAGAGCGAGGACATCGTGAACATGGGTCTCGCCGAGATGGTGGACGCGCCGGTGCTTCTGGTGGGCGACATCGACCGGGGCGGCGTGTTCGCCCAGCTCTACGGCACGGTGGAGCTGCTGGAAGAAAAAGAACGCCGGCGCATCAAGGGGCTCGTCATCAATAAATTCCGCGGAGACGTAGAAATTCTGCGCCCCGGCCTTTCGATGCTGGAAGAAAAGACCCATCTGCCCGTGGTGGGCGTCGTACCGTACCTGAAGGTGGACATCGAGGACGAGGACTCCCTGAGCCAGCGCCTCGAGATGCGGGACGGCAAAAAGCCGCTGGACGCGGCGATCATCCGTCTGCCGCATCTGTCCAATTTTACGGACTTCATGCCGCTGGAACAGCACCCGCTGCTGGGCGTGCGGTATGTTTCGAACGCTCATGAGCTGGGCGCACCCGACCTCATCCTGCTGCCGGGCACGAAAAACACGGTGGATGACCTGCTCTGGCTGCGGCAGTGCGGGCTGGAAACGGCTCTGCTCAAGCTGGCCGCGAAGGGCACGCCGGTGCTGGGCGTCTGCGGCGGCTACCAGATGCTGGGCCAGACCCTCGACGACCCCACCGGCAGCGAGAGCGGCCGGCCGCAGACTCTGCGTGGGCTGGGTCTGCTGCCCACCCGGACCGTGTTCAGCGAGCAGAAGCGCCGCGCACAGGTCAAAGCGACCGTCGCCGCCGCCCCCTTTGCGGGTGCAGAGCTGGAAGGCTACGAGATCCACACCGGCGTGACCGAGGCGGAGGGCGAACCCTTCGCCCACTACTCCGACGGAGGCCGGGAGGGCTGTGTGCAGGGCAATGTGTTCGGCACCTACCTCCATGGCCTGTTCGACACCGGTACGCTGACCGAGGCGCTGGCGGGCTGGCTCTGCCGCCGGAAGGGCATCGACCCCTCCGACGCGGCCCTCATCCCGATGGAAGAGTACCGCCGCCAGCAGTTCGACATCCTGGCCGACGGCGTGCGCGGGGCGCTGGATATGGACGCGGTGTATGCCGCGATGGGAATGGAGAGGCGCTGAATGGAACAGGGACTTTTGCATCTGTACTGGGGCGACGGAAAGGGGAAGACCACCGCCGCAATGGGTCTTGCGCTCCGTGCGCTGGGGTCAGGGAAGCGGGTGGTCATCGTCCAGTTTTTGAAGGGCGGGAACAGCGGCGAGATCCCGCTTCTGGCCCAGCTTGGCGCGGAGATCTACCGGGGCAAGGCCGGACAGAAATTCGTCTTCCAGATGACGCCGGAAGAAAAGGCCGCGACCCGGGAACTGCAAAACCAGAACCTCGCCGCTGCCATGGCACAGCCTGCCGACCTGCTGGTACTGGACGAAGCCGGGAGCGCAGAAGAGCTGGATATGGTGGACGTCGATCTATTAAAAAAGGCCGTTCTGGAGCGGCCTGCTGGGTGTGAGTGCGTCCTGACGGCCCACACGCCGCCCCAGTGGATGCTGGACGCCGCCGACTACTCCACCGAGATGAAATGCCACCGCCACCCCTACCAGAAGGGGATAAAAGCACGAAAGGGGATAGAATATTGACGCCGCAGCATCATTTACCTGCCGACATTGAGCGGACGAGCTTCCACATCATCACCGAAGAGCTGGAAATGATGGGCCTGACCCCGCCGCCCGAGCACGAAGCCGTGGTCAAGCGGGTCATCCACACCACCGCCGACTTCGACTATGCGCGGAATCTCCGCTTTACCCCCCGCGCGGTGGAGCAGGCCGTCAAGGCCCTCCACGCCGGGGCCGTCATCGTGACCGATACGAATATGGCGCTGGCCGGCATCACCAAACCCGGTCTGGAGAAGCTGGGCGGCACGGCCTGCTGTTATATGGCTGACCCCGAGGTGGCCGCCGCCGCCAAAGAGGCTGGCACCACCCGGGCCGTCGCGGCGATGAAAAAGGCAGCACAGGAGCATCCCGGGGCCATCCTCGCCGTCGGCAACGCGCCCACGGCGCTGCTGACGATCGCAGAACAAATCGAAAGCGGCCTGCGGCCCGCACTGGTCATCGGCGTGCCGGTGGGCTTTGTGAACGTGGTGGAGAGCAAGGAGCGGCTCTTCGCCGTCTGCGAAAAGCACGGTGTACCCGCCATCGTGGCGATGGGCCGCAAGGGCGGCAGCAACGTCGCTGCGGCCATCTGCAACGCCCTTATCTACTCCGCCGCCGAGATGCTCGACCCCTCGGCGCGGGGGTGGAAGTAAAAGTTATGACTGTAAAGGCTTCCCTTCGTGGGAAGCTTTTTTACACCGTCGCCAGCACGGCGAGGATGCTCTGCCAGCGCTTGTTCTCGACGGTGGGCGCACGGCGGATGGGTCGGGACTGTACAGGCTGAGGCCGCTGAGCCGTCTGAGGCAGGGGAGTGAAAAGCACGGCCTGCCATGCGGCGGCAAGCTGCATGGCCTCCGGGCAGCTTTGCAGGGTGCGGCGCTCGGCCCCGGCGAGATAGTCGCCCAGCCAGCAGAGGATGGCCGCGATGTTCAGCTGCTCTGCGGCGCGGGTGCTCCAATAGCTCCAATGGGCGGGACGGCCCACGAACCGCTCCACCGTGATGAGCGCACCCTCCCGGGCGGCAGAGGGGGAGACCGTCCCACAACCACCGGCAGTATGGGCCAGAACGTCCAGAATGCGCGCCATCCGGCCGCTGTCGAGGGCGTCGTCCCGGACAAAGGCAGAGAAATCCGTCTGGGCCAGCAGACCGTCGGCGGTGGCGGGGAAGCGCCCCGTCAGCTCGCCCGAGGCGTTGTGGCAGCTCTGCCACCCTTTGCGGACGAGCTGAAAGTTCAACTTCTGACGTCCCATCGTGGAATAGAACACCCGGGCCTTGCCGCTGACCGGCTCCTGCCGCAGCTCGAGATAAGCGTCTGCGCCTCCGAGGTCTTGGACCTTGACGCTGAGCACAAGGCGGTACGCAGGCTTCTGGCTGGACATGGCAAGATGCATCTCTTCAAAATAACGTGCGGCATCCATAGCGGTTCTCCTTCCTGTGGGCGCGGGGTGATGTGTAGGTGTGCGGCCCTTCGTTGGTTGTAGTATATCATAAATTGCGCCAGAATACAACTATAAGTTTGCAGATAGACCAAAAAACTTTTTGATTCTTCTGCAATGCAAAACAAGATGGTTGTGAACGACAACAAAAATACGGGGCCGCTGGCAGCAGATACAACTGCACAGCGGTCCCGTACATTATTATGATTCAGTCGCCCAGCTCCCGTATCTCGTTCTGGATGAGTCGGCCTGCGGCCCGGGCCAGCTGGTCCATGCCCCGGATGCGGGCCATGTTCTTGCCGTAGATGCGGGAGGCGTCGGCGGCGCTGGCGTCTTCGCCCATAAAGACGGCGGAGACCCGTAGACCCTTCCGCTGCAGCGCCCGGACCTCGGCGGCGGCGTCCTCCACGCCCGCGCTGCCGCCGTAGTCGCGGCCCAGCGGGTCATCGGGGGAGGGCGGGATGCGGCGGCTGTCGTTGGGGGAAGCGTCCGTCAGGAGAATGAGCAGGTGCCGCGCGGCGGGGCCGGGGTCGAAGTCGATGAGGTCGCCTGCGGCCCGCAGAGCCAGACCGTCCCGGTTCCAGCCCGAGGCGAAATACTGGCAGATGCCCTGTAAGCTCTTCTCCTTGAAGCCCTTGAGCACCCGCAGGACGGTGTAGCCCCGCAGGCTGGAAAAGCAGCTCACCCGCACCGGGATGCCGCAGGCCGCGAGGCTCTGGGCGAGGATAGACCCCTGCGCCGCGATGACCTCCTGACAGTGGAGGCGGGAAGCCGAAGCGTCCAGCAGAAGGTCAACGGTGAAGGACGGGTGGTTCTCTTCCTCGGCACAGCGGAACACCCGGTCGTCGTCCATGACGGTGCGCCAGACCCGCTCCGGGTCGAGGCTGCCGCTGCGGGCGACCCGGGCGTTGGGCTGCTGGTGGACGAGGATGCAGTTGCGTATCTGTTCGGTCAGCCGCAGCACGACGCTGCGGTGAAGCTCGAGATTTTTCGAATCGTACGCCCGGTTCCGCTCAGCCTGAAGCTGAGCCTGTTCGGCCAGGTGCTTTGCCTCGGGGGTAGGGGCCTGCTCCGGGCTGGGGACGCCGGAGGCAAACCAGAGGTGACAGCCCAGATGCTCCCCGGTGCAAAGCTCCTGCTCGGCCTTCCGCAGCCGTTCGGGCGGGTAGAGCGACCGGCCAAAGCAGCTTTCGATGTAGGCGCGGTCTTCCTCGGCGCGCTGGCGCAGGGTGATGTGGGCCAGCCGCTTGTCGGCGTGGATGCCGCCGCCGGAGGCGTCCACCGAGCCGGAATGCTCCACCGTCACCCGGTCGGTCTTTATCATCTGGGTGGGCATGGTGCGGGTCATGAGGGACGCCAGCAGGCCGTCCAGATGGAGATGCAGCCCGGCCTTCTGATGCACCGTGCCGTTGAACAGCTCGAATTTGGCGTAGACGGCCAGCAGTGCGGCTTTCAGCTCGTCCGGCTTTGGGGGCGTCTCGGGACTGAGGGCGGCGTCGAGATCCTTTTCGTAGGGGGTCATGACCGGCGGCGTGCGCCCCTGCACAGCCCGCCAGCGCGCGGCCTGCATGGAGTAGACCAGCTGGTTCTTCGCCATCCATTCCTGCCGCGAGAGCTTGTACTGGATGCCGAAAAAGTAGTCCGCATGGGCGCGGCGGAGGGCCGAAAGCACCGGGCGGCGGGGCAGCTCCAGCGCGTAGACCGCGCTCTCGAGGTAGAGCCAGGTCAAATCGTCCAGCATGGCCTGCCGGATGTCGCTCTCCCATGCGTCAAAGAGGCTGCGCACCAGCTCGTCGCCGTAGTATTTATGGACCAGCCCCACGACGCAGTTCATGTAAAAATCAATGGTGCCGTCGGTGTTCCGGGCGAGGAACAGCGGCTCGAAGCCGTAGGCTCCTGCCGCTGCCCACACCTGATTGGCGGCCCGCCGCTCTTCGGCGGTGTAGCTCTGCGCTTCCATAAAAACGCCCCTTTTAATCGAAGAGTTTTGCGGCGGTGAGCTGGGCCGGGATGCGGGCGGCAATGGCGTCCCGGATGAGACCCTGTTCGTAGGAGTCGAAGGCTTTGTTGGTGATGCCCATGTCCAGCGCAGCCCCGGCAGCGACGCCCCGGCGCATCAGGCGCAGAGCGTCCAGCATACCGCGCAGGTCGAGAGCTTTGGTGGAAATTTCCGCGCTGTCGCACTTTTTCTGCAAATCGAGGAAGAGCAGGGCAAACTGCCTGACATACTTGCTGTTCAAATCGGGGAACTGGGTGCGCAGGAGCTTTTCGAGGTTCTCCTCGGTGATGGTGGGCATCTGGATGACCACGAAGCGGGAGGTGAGGGCCTCGTTCAGCTCACGGGTGCCGGCGTAGCCGTAGTTCATGGTGGCGATGAAGCGGGTCTCCTCGGCCAGCGGGATGCGCTCGTAGCCCGGCACATCGATGGCGCGGCGGAAGTCCAGCACCGCGTGCAGGACGGCCAGCGCCTCGTTTTTGGCCATGTTGATCTCGTCCAGAACGCCGAAGCCGCCGCTCTGGGCGCAGCGGTAGACCGGGCCGGGGCGGAACTTGACCTGTCCGCCCTCAAAGGTGTCCATGCCGATGAGGGACGCCGCGTCCATATTGACGTGGAACGAGATGTCCCACGCGGGGCGTCCGAAGGCGGCGGCGAGGTTTTCGGCCAGCACGTTCTTGCCGGTGGCCTTGCCGCCCGCCAGCAGCAGGTTTTCGCCGCAGAGCAGGGCGGCCAGCGCCTGTTCCCACACCTCTCTGCCGTAGTAGACGAAGTCAGGGGAGGGGATGCGGGGGCGCAGGGCCTCCGCCAGCGGGTGGGCGGTACGGTATTCTTCCACAGTGCGCAGCAGGTCGGGGGAGACCCCTTCCTGCCGCAGCGTATCCATCAGAGCAGATGTTTCAGACATCCATGACATCTCCTTGCGGTTGGCAGCGCCAAACCGAAATTTCACCCTTATCATAGCACAACCCGCGCGGTTTGTGTAGGGCTTTGGCGGGCAAAAAAGCGGCAAAGAAACAGAGAAAACAAAGGGGAAGCTATTTTAACGCTTTCAGCCGGGACGTGCAGATTTCACGTTCAAAGTAAATTGACAGGCCGCTTAAAGTACGATAAAATAATTTTCGTTGTGTCAAAGTGAAAAAGAAAGGCGTAAAAGTATGCTCGAAACCATCACGGCCGTCAATCAGGCGGTCAACAGCTTTATCTGGGGCATCCCGGCGATGGTCTGCATCATCGGCGTGGGCCTGCTGCTCAGTGTGCGGACAGGCTTTTTGCAGCTCCGGAAATTCCCCTATGCCGTCAAAACGACCATTGGCCGCATCTTCCGCAAAAAGGATGCCTCCGACGGCGCGATGACTCCGTTCCAGGCAGTGTGTACGGCGCTGGCCGCTACCGTCGGCACCGGCAACATCGCCGGCGTGGCGGGCGCGATCGCCATCGGCGGGCCGGGTGCGGTGTTCTGGATGTGGTGCTCGGCTCTGCTGGGCATGTGTACCAAGTTCTCCGAAGTGACGCTGGCTGTGCATTTCCGCGAGCGGAACAAAAACGGCGAGCTGGTGGGCGGCCCCATGTACTATATTAAAAACGGCCTCGGCAGCCGGTGGCAGTTCCTCGCGGTGCTGTACTCGCTGTTCGGCGTGCTGACGGTCTTCGGCACCGGCAACGCCACCCAGGTCAACACCATCGTCACAGCCATCGACTCGGCCCTGCTGGCCTACGGCAGCAGCCTGAACAGCATCCTGCCCACGGTCAACCTCGTCGTGGGCGTGGTGGTGGCTATGATGGTGGCCATGGTGCTGCTGGGCGGCGTCAAGCGCATCGGCAGTGTCACCGAAAAGCTGGTGCCGTTCATGGCGCTGTTCTATGTGGTGCTGGCGCTGGGTGTCGTGGTCATCAACTACCGGCGCTTCCCGGCGGTGCTGGCCTCCATCGTCGGCGGTGCATTTGACCCGCAGGCCTTCACCGGCGGTACCATCGGCAGCATCTTCCTCAGTATGCAGAAGGGCGTCTCCCGCGGCATCTTCTCCAATGAGGCCGGTCTCGGCACCGGCTCCATCGCTCACGCCTGCGCCGACACCCGCAAGCCCGTCAAGCAGGGGATGTTCGGCATCTTCGAGGTCTTCGCTGATACCATCGTCATCTGCACCCTGACCGCCATGGTCATCCTGTGCAGCGGCGTGCCGGTGGGCTACGGCAGTGCGGCAGGCGCAGAGCTGACCATCTCCGGCTTCACGGCCACCTACGGCGGCTGGTCGTCCATCTTTACGGCGGTGGCGCTCTGCAGCTTTGCATTCTCCACCATCATCGGCTGGGGCCTCTACGGCTCCCGGTGCATCGAGTTCCTGTTCCACACCGACAAGGTGGTCGGCCCCTTCCTCGTGGTCTACTCCTTCGTGTCCATTCTGGGCGCGACGGTCGATCTGGGCCTGCTGTGGAGCATCGCCGACACCTTCAACGGACTGATGAGCATCCCGAACCTCATGGCCCTGCTCCTGCTGTCCGGCACGGTGGCAAAGCTCACGAAGGAGTTCTTCGCGGGCGAGGGCGCAGGAAAGTAAAGAATGATCCAAAGCGCCCTTCGGCCCCCGCCGGAGGGCGCTTTGCTGTCAACAAACTTCTGATTTTGTCCGCTTTCTCTGCAAAAACTCAAAAAAGCATAAAAATTTAGTATAAATTTTATATCTGATTTTTGATTATCCGCATAAACACTATACTTTCAAACATTTTGAAGTATAGAAAACTATTCATTTTACCACGAATTTACCACGATTGAATGAGCCTTGATATGACACAAAAACAACATGGGAGATAGCACAAATATCTGTGTATCTCCCGTTTTTCATTCATGTAGTATGATTATTTTACTCTGATTTCAAATTTCAAGATTGCTTTCATCATTTCTGTATGGATTTGACCTTTTAATTCTTCATCAACCTGCATAATGATTTTACCACTTTCAGAGTGGTAAAACGGACGCAAGCATAATTTACATATATAAGCGTCATAAAACTTCAAAATCTCTCTTATGGCAGTTTCATTTCCAGCAGACGCTTGACATATTACTTTTAATGTAGGGTAGCCATATTCTTTTTTCATTGGTTCAATTCCTTTCTTTCAATACTGTTTTTAGTTTCTTCAATCCGTTACTTCTTCTGCGATAAATAGCAGAACGTGATACATGATATAATTCGGCTATTTCTTGGTCGCTCATACTTTGAAAATAGCGTAATAGAATTACATCACGCTCTTTATTCGATAACTTATATAAAGCAACAGCAAGTTTCTCATTTGATATTTGAATTGTAAAATTCAAGACTTCAAACGAAATGTAATCACAAGAATAGTTATCCTTAGTTACACATTCAACATTTTTCGTATCTGATAATTCACAGAATAAAACTTCACGCTTAGAACATCTTGCAAACTGTCTGTTTCTGTTTTTTACTGTGCATTTAATAACAGTCATCATCAAAGCATTAAACTGTATTCTAACGATATGCTCGAAAGAAGATGGGTTCATAATCTCACCTCCTTTCCGCATACGCTGAAATATATAAACGGAGATACCGTCTATATCTTTGGAAAATACAAAAAGAAGAACAAGAAAAAAGTCCGTACAAAATATACCGTCTGTACGAACTTTTAATATTGTAAAATATTTAGTTGTTGATAAAATGCTGTTAGGTAGTGCATAATCGTATAAGATTATTCCTAAAACTTTCCACAGCAGTTACTTTCAATGCTTTTATATCTTGCTTTTTTAGTCCTATCATAATAACCTTTCTTATCATAATTGCAAATTTATAAATTCATTAGTATTAAAACTGAAATTCAAATACATTACTAAAATCATTGTTCAAGACATAATAAACTTTATTTTTTTCTGTAGAATATACAAATGAAACCCTAGTTGCCCACAAGTCTTTTTGAGAAACAGATTTTAATACTTTAAATGCGTCATTTACTGAAAAATCTTTATCATATCCTGCCAATAACTCTTTAGCCACTTCGTATCTTGTATCCCCAGAAACAATGTACGGCTTTGTTATATCTGGTTTTAGAATAGAATAATTTGTAATAAGTGAAAAATTTTCTTGTTCATATCTATACCCAATTCCGGGTTCAATAATTAAAACTCGTCCTTTTTTATCAGAAAGCATAGCTTGCATAGTAGCATCTGGTGCATAAATAATTTTTTTCTTTTTAACAATGTCCAAGGCTTTATCAAAAGAAATCTCTGCCTTAATGAATTTTTCTGTTAATTCAGATATTGTAATACAATCCTCGCTTTCTATATACCTTGCATTTTCATTACCATGAACATAAAGAAGTGTTCCTACATTACCATTTTTATTTATCCCATGAAATGAATGATACATACCGTCAGGCATTTTAATACCAATATAAAATCTATTTTCTTCGGTAATTACAGTATGATCCCATACAGAAAGGTCAATATCAAAATTAAAACCAACAATTTTATCTATACCATTGTAAACAAATCTTGTACACATATAATCACTCCTCAAAATACTACTTCAAATAGTTATTTAACTAATTCAATTAGTATTTTAAAATGTTTTTGTAGGAAAGTCAATAAATAATCATAATTTTCTAATTGTGTTATTGACTACACTAATTCAATTAGCTAGAATTGTGTTTGTATGATATTTTGAATGAGGTGCATAACTATGAAAACCACTAAAGAAGCAGTAATAAAAGCAACATCAGACTTAGCAGATGAAAAAGGATTAAATAACGTTTCGTTAAAAGCTGTTGCTCAAAAATTAAACATTCGTACACCATCTTTATATAATCACATAGAAAGTTTAGATAAATCATAAGAAAGGGGTATTGAACGGATTTTAACAAAGTGGTAAAGTAAAAGCATAGAGAGTCGTACCCGCCGCCCGGCGGGGCGCAAAATCAGGAGGTTTTACCAATGGCTGATCGTATCGTTCTGAATACTATTTCTTATCATGGCCACGGCGCTATCGAGAACATCGTTCCCGAGCTGACCGCCCGCGGCTACAAGAAGGCTTTCGTCTGCTCTGACCCCGACCTTCTCAAGTTCGGCGTCACCAAGAAGGTCACCGACCTGCTGGACGCTGCAGGCTTCGCCTACACCGTCTACAGCGAGATCAAGCCCAACCCCACCATCGCCAATGTGCAGGACGGCGTGGCCGCTTTCAAGGCCGCAGAGGCTGACTGCATCGTGACCATCGGCGGCGGCTCTTCCATGGACACCGCAAAGGCCATCGGCATCATCATCAACAACCCCGAGTTCGCCGATGTGCGCTCTCTGGAAGGCGTCGCTCCCACCAAGAAGCACGCCGTCTTTACCATCGCTGTCCCCACCACCGCCGGTACTGCCGCTGAAGTCACCATCAACTACGTCATCACCGATGTCGAGAAGAAGCGCAAGTTCGTCTGCGTCGATACCAACGACATCCCCGAGATCGCTGTGGTCGACCCCGATATGATGGCCTCCATGCCCAAGGGCCTGACTGCCGCCACCGGTATGGATGCTCTGACCCACGCCATCGAGGGCTACATCACCAAGGGCCACTGCACCATCTCCGATATGTTCCATCTGGAAGCCATCAAGCTCATCAGTGAGAACCTGCGCGGCGCTGTCCAGAATACTCCGGAAGGCCGCGAGGGCATGGCTCTGGGCCAGTACATCGCCGGCATGGGCTTCTCCAATGTGGGTCTGGGCATCGTCCACTCCATGGCACACGGCCTGTCCGCTCTGTATGACACCCCCCACGGCGTGGCCTGCGCTATCCTGCTGCCCGTCGGTCTGGAGTACAACAAGACCGTCGCCGGTGAGCGCTATCGTGCCGTCGGCAAGGCTATGGGCGTGAAGGGCATCGACGAGATGAACGACGCCGAGGCCGCAGATGCCACCATCGCCGCTGTCAAGCAGCTGAGCGCTGACGTGGGCATCCCCGCAAACCTGAACGGCATCCTGAAGGAAGAGGACATCCACTTCCTCGCCGAGTCCGCTTATGCGGACGCCTGCCGTCCCGGCAACCCCCGCGACACCAGCGTGGAGGAGATCGTGGAGCTGTACAAGAGCCAGCTGTGATCTGAGTCGGAGCGCTTTACCTTTATAAAAATACAGACTGCTGTAAGAAACCTCTCCGTCAGCGCTAACGCGCTGCCACCTCCCCTAGCGAGGGGAGGCTTTGGCATGACGGAAAGCCTCGCCTCTTCGCCAGAGGCTCCCCTCGGTAGGGGAGCCGTCGAGCGAAAGCGAGACTGAGAGGTCGCACAGAGAAGAAGCCTTCCCGTCATACCGCCCGTCCACCCCTCATACACTGACGGACAAGGGGGTGTGCGGATGGAGCAGGGGATGGGGATGCTCTTTGCGCTGTTCGGCGGGCTGGCGATGTTCCTCTACGGGATGGACAGGATGAGCCGCGCCTTGCAGCGGGCGGCGGGCGACGCCATGAAGCGGCTGCTGGCCCGGCTGACGGCCACGCCGCTGCTGGGCGTCCTCACCGGGCTGGCCGTGACGGCGGTGCTCCAAAGCAGCTCGGCGGCGACGGTGATGGTCATCGGCTTTGTCAGCGCCGGGCTGCTGGAACTGCCCCGGGCGGTGGCCGTCATCTACGGCATCAACATCGGCACCACCATGACGGCACAGCTCATCGCCTTCGATGTCCAGACGCTGGTATACCCGGTGCTGTTTCTGGGCTTTCTCCTCGACTTCGCGGCCCGCAGGCCCCGCTGGCAGGCCGTGGGAGAGGCGGTGTTCTCCTTCGGGCTGCTCTTCGAGGGTATCGACATTTTGGGCCGGGCTTTGCAGCCGCTGGCCGGGCAGGCGGTCTTTCTCGACTGGATGACCCGGGTGAAGGAGTCGCCTCTTCTGGGCATCCTGCTGGGCCTCTCCATGACCATGGTGGTGCAGAGCAGCTCGGCCACCATCGCGCTGCTGCAGAACGTGGCCCGTCAGGCCGGGCCGGACGGCATCCACAGCGTGCTGGGCCTTGCCGGGGCGGTGCCGGTCCTTCTGGGCGACAACATCGGCACGACGGTCACGGCCCTGCTGGCCTGCATCGGGCAGGGGAAGGACGCCGCCCGCGCCGCGCTGGCCCACAGCTGCTTCAACCTCAGCGGGAGCCTGCTGGCGGCGGTGCTGCTGCCCTGGTTCGTCCGGCTGGTGGAGCTTATCTCCCCCAAAGGCCCGGAGTTGGAAGTCATTTCCCGGCAGATCGCCAACGCCCACACCGCCTTCAACGTCTGCTGCGCCCTGCTCTGGCTGCCGTTTTTGCCCTGGATGGTGCGGCTGGTGTGTGCGCTGGTGCCGGAAGAGTAGCCCTCTCAGTCACGCCGTAGGCGTGACAGCTCCCCCAAGGGGGGAGCCTCTGGCGAGCCGGTCAGGCTTCGTCTGAATGAACAAAGTTTAATCTATCATAAACAGTAGTGCCCTGCTACAGAGACTCACAACAGCTTGACATGGGACATTGTTCCGCAGCTGCTGCCCTCTGTAGCAGGGCACTGTTTTTTGCGTTATTTTGGGCTTTCAGCAGGCAGTAGGAAGTTACCCGGCCTGCCAATGGCTCCCCCTCTGGGGGAGCTGTCACCGAAGGTGACTGAGAGGGCAAGGATGCTGACGGAAAAGCGCAGGCACGGCGATGGCATCACTCTGACAAAAGCCAATGCTTATCGCTGTGTGGATTCTCTTGGAAAACGGGCTTGCCCTCTCCGGCTGCTCCGCAGCCACCTCTCCCAAAGGGAGAGGCTTTCGCCTGTGGGCAGGTTACTTCTTAACAACGCTCTTCCGATACACCGCAAAGGCGATGACAGCCGACAGCACTTCCGTGACCCAGAAGGCGTGCCAGACGCCGGTGGGGCCGAGCTGGCGGCAGAGCAGCCACGCCAGCGGCATGATGAAGATGACGTACCGGCAGAGGGAGATGACCAGCGAGGCCGCACCCTTGCCCAGACCTTCCAGCGCGCCGGAAGAGGTGGTGGACACCGCCGACACCACAAAGCCGAGGCAGATGATGCGCAGGGCGGTCTGGCCGATGGCGATGGTCTCGGGCTTGGAGGAGAACAGGCCGATGAGGGGCGCGGAAGCGGCCATACAGATGACGGTGCCTGCCGCCATGATGACAGCGCTCATGCCGAGGGTGAGCTGGTAGAGCTTTGCCACCCGGGCGTGCTCTTTTGCACCGTAGTTGTAGCCGATAAGGGGGCGCATTCCCTGCACGATGCCGTTGGCGGGCAGATAGAGGAACGTCTGGAGCTTATAGTAGATGCCCAGCACCACCACATAGCTTTCGGAGAAGGCCGCCAGCAGGCCGTTGAGGAAGGTGACCAGCAGGGAGGGCAGGGCCAGATTCAGGATGGCAGGCACACCGATGGCGTAGAGACGGCCTTCGAGAGAGAGGTCGGGCCGCAGGGCCTTCCGGCGCAGATGGACGGGCGACTCGGTGGTGCTGTAGACCACGAGGTAGATGACGAGAGTGGCGGCCTGTCCGATGCCGGTAGCCAGCGCCGCGCCGGCAATGCCCATGGCAGGCACCGGGCCGAGGCCGAAGATGAGGACGGGGTCCAGCAGGATGTTGCAGACACAGCCCGAGATGAGGGCGATCATGGTGAGCTTCATCCGGCCCACGGCCTGAAAGATCTTCTCAAAGGCGAGGCCGGCCATGTTCACGGTAGCGAACAGGAAGACGATGGTGGAGTAGGTCACGCCCATAGAGACGATGGTGCCGTCGGTGGTGAACCGGGCCAGGAAGCCGGGCATGATGGCGGTAGCTGCCAGCGTGCAGAGGATGCCGTGGAGCACCGAGAGGGCCATGCCGTGGGTAGCGGCGGCGTCCGCCCTGTCGTGGTCGCCTGCGCCCCGGTAAAGGGCGACAAGGGCGTTGATGCCTATGCCGAAGCCGATGGCGACGGCGCTCACGAAGTTCTGGATGGGGAACACGAGGGAGAGGGCCGTCATGGCCTGCTCGTTGATCTGGGCCACGAAGAGGCTGTCCACGATGTTGTACAGCGAGTTCACCAGCATGGAGATGACGTTGGGCAGAGCCATCGACACCAGCAGCGGGAACACCGGCTTCGTCTTCATAAAAGTATCGTTCATGGGGGCAAAAGCTTCCTTTCCTGAAATTTCCGCACAAGAAAAGCCACACAACGGCGGCTTGGAGCGGGCCATTGTGTGGCGAAAAGTAGCAAACATCTATGCTGTAAAAATCCACACGGGTTTTATTGAAGTGCCGAGAAATACGGTGCATCGCAAAAGCGGCGTTACGGGACGCCGCCGGACGGCACCGGGATGCGGGCCGGAAAGGGCAGTACGGGAAGAGCCTTTCTGACCGGCCTGCGATAGGATACCACGAAACGGGTGGATTGTCAAGGGAAAAGTATGACTTTTCACAAAAGGCTTTTCAAGGAGAAAGATACCACACCCCTGTACTGTGAGGAACCGGCACTTGCAATTACCATACCGGTGTGTTATGATGAAGACGGAAACAGAAAAACAGGGTCTTTTGTCTCGGGCGCTGAGGGGTGCGCGGGGCCGACGGCCTTTTGTTTCTCATAAAAAGTTAGAGAAAACTAACAAAATAACGAAAAACACACGGGCGGCTTGTGCAGTCTGCCCAGTGGATAACGATTTTTAGGAGGTACTGACCAATGGTCCAGACGACGCTGAAAGTAGACGGCATGATGTGCGGCATGTGCGAGAGCCACGTCAACGAGGTGGTACGCAAGACTGTGCAGGTGGAGAAGGTGACTTCCTCCCACACGAAGGGAGAGACGGTCATCGTCTCGGCCCGGCCGCTGGACATCGAGGCCCTGAAGGCTGCCATTGCCGACACGGGCTATACCGTGACCGGCGCAGAGGAAAAGCCGTATGAAAAGAAGGGCTTCTTCTCGTTTTTGAAGCACTGATGACTTCCGGCCCCGGGGTGGGGCCTATATAAGGGAGGCAGGCAGAGATGAGGATACTGGTCTATGGTGCAGGCGTGCAGGGCTGTGAGCTGGCCCACCGTCTGCTGCAGAACAAAAAGAATGTCGTCACCATGCTGGCGCGGGGCGAGTGGAAGGAGAGGCTCGACCAAAGGGGTCTCGTCATCCGCCACTGGGCGCAGTGCCGCACCACGGTGGATCGGGTGGCCACCATCGACACGCTGGCCCCGGACGACTGCTACGACCTCGTTTTCGTGACGATGCAGGCCGGGCAGCTGCCCGACGTGCTGCCCATCCTCAAGCAGAACAGGAGCGAATACTTCGTCTTCGTGGGCAACGACCCCCACGCCGTGGAGGTCATGCAGGCCATGCAGCGCCCGGCGGATAAGATCGCCTTCGGCTTCCAGAGCAGCGGCGGCCATCGGGATGTGGATAAGGTCGTCAGCGCCCACGTCGGCGTGGGCATGACCATCGGCGGGGCTACCGCGCCCCTTTCGGGCGTCTTCCGCTACCGGGTCAAGACGGCTTTCGAGGGCGCAAAGTACAAGCTGACCTTCGTCAGCGACATGGACGGATGGCTCAAGTGCCACCTTGCCCTCATCCTGCCGGCCTGCTATCTCTGCTACGCCTGCAGCGGCGACCTCTCCAAGGCGACGAAGGAGCAGCGTGACCTGGTCCTCGACGCCGCGTGGGAGGCCTGCGAGATGCTGAAAGCCGCCCACATCCCCGTGGACGACAAGGAGAACACCGACTGCTACCGTGCCGGTACGCCCGGCCGCCGGAAGATGGACGCCATGGTCCTGGCGCTCTCTAAGACCCCGCTGGGCCGTCTCTGCGTCTCCGACCACGCGATGCATGCCGTGGCTGAGATGCAGTACCTCGATGAGGCTTTCGAAGGTCTGCGCACCCGGACGAGCGTCCGGATGACGGCGTGGGATACCCTGCGCAGCCAGATGCCCTCGTGGGACATCATGCGGAAAAAGACGGCGAAAGCAAAGCGATAAGTGCATGGAAAAAGAGGCAGATGCGAGTCTGCCTCTTTTTCCATATAAAGGGCTCTCCCTTTGGGAGAGCTGGCGCGGAGCGCCTGAGAGGGCAAGGATGCTGATAAAGAATCGGGAGCGCGACGATAGTATCGCTCTGACAAAGAGCCTGCCCATCGCTGCGCAGCGGCTTTATCGTAAATGGCTTGCCCTCTCCGTCACCTTCGGTGACACCTCTCCCAAAGGGAGAGGCTTTGGCATACCGGGCCACTTCCTACTGGACGCCTGAGGCGCAATATGGCGCAAAAGGGCGGGCCTTGCTGCAGAGGGCAGCCGCTTCCGGACAATGCACTTTGTCAAGCTGCCGCTGGCCTAGACAGCAGGGCACTACAGTCCACGAAACAGATAAACTTTGCTCGTCCAGGGGAAACTTGACCGATATGCCAAGGGCTCTCCCTTTGGGAGAGCTGGCGCGGAGCGCCTGAGAGGGCAAGGATGCTGACAAAGAATCGGGAGCGCAACGATAGTATCGCTCTGACAAAAAGTCTGCTTATCGCTGTGTAGCGGCTTTATCGTAAATGGCTTGCCCTCTCCGTCACCTTCGGTGACACCTCTCCCAAAGGGAGAGGCTTCAGTGCGTCCCCCCAAAATTCCGCTAATTTTTTCTTCAGCTCCTCCGTATCCCTCAGATACTCCAGATGCCTCCAATGCTTCGGGAAGAGCCGGGCGTACTCGCTCTGGGCAAAGCGGTCGTCGAGGAGCAGCACCACGCCCTTATCTTCCTGCGTCCGGATGACCCGCCCGGCGGCCTGCAGGACCTTGTTCATCCCGGGCCAGCGGTAGGCGTAGTCGAAGCCCGCCCCGTTCTGGGCGTCGTAGTAGCGGCGCAGCATCTCCTGACGGGGGCTCACCTGCGGCAGGCCCACGCCCACGATGGCGCAGCCGATGAGCCGGTCGCCCGCGAGGTCCACGCCCTCGCCGAAGATGCCGCCCATGACTCCGAAGCCGAGAAGCGTCTTCTCCGGGCAGGGCGAAAACCGCTCGAGGAACGCTGCCCGCCCGGCGTCGTCCAGACCGCTCTCCTGTACCAGTGTGCCGATGTCCGGGTAGCGGGCGGTGAAGTCCTCCCACACCTGCCGCAGATAGGCATAGCTGGGGAAGAAGGCCAGATAGTTGCCCACCCGGCTGGACGCCAGCGCCGCGAGGGCGTCCGAGATGGGCCGGATGCTGGCCTCCCGCTGGCGGTAGCGGGTGGAGATGGAGGGCAGACAGTAGAGCCCGAGGTTTTCTGCCGGGAAGGGGCTTTCCAGCGCCACGGCCCGGGCCTCGGGACAGCCGAGGACGGTGCGGTAGTAGCCCGGCGGCGTCAGCGTCGCGCTGAACAGTGCCGCCGCCCGCCCTGCCGAAAGGCTTGCGTCCACGAAGGGGGACGGGTCGAGGCAGAGCAGCTGCAATTCAAGGTCACTGCCCCGGGCGGTGAGCTGGGCGGCAAAGTGCTCGTCGTACCGTTCCGACGCCCGCAGGATGTCCTGCACCTCAAAGTAGAGATCCAGCAGGGCCGCGTGGGCTTCGGCGTCGGGATCGTCTTCCAGCCAGTCCTGCAAGGGAGCCGTCAGCGCCCGCAGCGGGGCCAGCAGGGCTGAGGGAAGCTCCTTGCAGAACACCGTGCCGTCCTGAGCGTAGTCGGCGGCGGGCAGCTCGATGGCGGGTGTCTCCGCAGATCCCGGCAGGGAGGTCTGGCCGCGGTCGTCCTCTTCGGCGGCAGTGCTGCCCCGGCGGGGCGCGAGGGCTGAGACCGCTTTCCGTCCCTCTAAAAAGGCTTTGTCGGCCTTGCTCAGAGCGGTCTTGAGGGGGCTTTTGTCCCGCCCGAGTGCGCGTTTTGCCTCGGTGAGGCTGCTCTTGCAGAAGCGCGCCGAGTACATGGCCCGCGCCCGCTCGGGCAGATTGTGGGCCTCATCCACGAGGAAGAGCCAGTCGCCCGCGCTGTCGAAGAACCGCCGCAGATGCACTACGGGGTCGAAGAGGTAGTTATAGTCGCCGATGATGACGTCGCACCACTCGCTCAGATCCAGCCCCAGCTCGAAGGGGCAGACCGTGAACTGCTTTGCGGCGTCGGCCAGCGCGGCCCGGTCGAAGCGGCCGGTGCCGTCGTCCAGAAGGGCTTTCAGGGCCGTGTTCACCCGGTCGTAGTAGCCGTTTGCGTAGGGGCAAAGCTCCGGCAGGCAGGCGGGATGGCCCTCGGCATCCGGGTGGAGGCAAACCTTCTCCTTGGCTGTCAGGGTCACGCTGCGCAGAGCCAGCCTGGAATCAGACGCCCGCAGCCGCGCAATGGCATCCTCGGCGGCGGACTGAGTCGTGTTGCGGGCCGTCAGGTAGAACAGCTTCTCGCCGCAGCCGGTGCCGATGGCCCGCAGAGCAGGGAAGAGGACGCTCATGGTCTTGCCGATGCCGGTGGGGGCCTGACAGAAGAGCCGGACGCCGCTTTTGGACGGCGCGGCAGTGCAGGCGCGGTAGACTTCGCCTGCCAGCGCCCTCTGCCCGGGCCGGTAGGCCGGAAAGGGGAAATCCAGCGCCGAAAGGCTCACGCCCCGCTGCTCCCTCCACGCCAGCTGACGCTGCGCCCAGGGGGCGTACTGCTCGAGCAGATCCTGCAAAAACGCTTCCAGCTCTTCAAGGGTGAAATGCCGCACGAAGCGGAGGATGTCGTCGGTGTCGATTTGGTAGTAGGTGAGCCGGACGTCCAGCTTTTCCAGCCCCTGCTGACGGCCATACAGCGCCCCGTAGACCATTCCCTGCGCCCAGTGGCAGGGGTTCATGTCCTCGGCGATGTCGCCGGCGGGGATGGCTGTGGTCTTTATCTCGTCGATGACCGTCACGCCCGCCTCGTCGGTGAAGATGCCGTCGGCCCGGCCTTCGATGGTGAAGGGGATGCCCGCCGCCTCCCGCTCGCCGGAGAGGAAGACTTCGGCGGCGTAGCCCTCGCCTGCGGCCTTTTGGAGCTTGCGGTGGATGCGCGCGCCCTCGTTGGCGCGGTCGAAGCCGGTAAAGCGGCTGTCGATGCTGCCGGTGCGGAGCAAAAATTCCACCAGCTGGCGGACAGGCAGGCGAAAAGCAGGCATAGCGGGTCACTTCCTTTTTTTGACTTTTTATATTTATAATTGGCAGGCCCGTCTTTGTACAACCTCTCAGTCTGCTTCGCAGCCAAGGCCGGGTTGCGGCACTCAGCATCCGCTGCGCTCCGCTTGCGTCTTGCTGGCCGCTGCCCCAACAGCGACTCCCTGTTTCCGCCACTGGCGGCGGTCGTCGTTGTTGCCCCTAGTAGGGGAGCCTCTGGCGAAGAGATTAGGCTTTCCGCTATGCCAAAGCCTCCCCTCGGTAGGGGAGGTGGCACGAAGTGCCGGAGAGGTTGACTCTTACGCCAGCCCCAGCATCCCGGCGCACTGGGCGGCAGCTTCGTCCACCTTGCCGAAGTCCACGGCGGCGCGGTAGTAAGTCTCCAGCTCGTCGTGGCAGGCTTTGGCCTGTGCCATCAGGTCGGCGGCCTGTTCCAAAAGCTCTGCTGCCGCCCGCTCGTTGAAGCGGAGACGGGCGCGGTAGCCCGCCAGATTTTCCCGGTCCACGAAACGGGTACACCGGACGGCCTGCACGCCGGGCAGCTGCACCGGGTGCCACCGGTTGTCGGTGAGGAAAGCCAGCCGGAGGGCCGGGATGAAGAGATGGTCGATCTTGTCGTCGGGGTGCATGGCGCAGGGGCAGGTGATGATGTGGTAGCCCCGGGCCAGCGCCTCGGCCCGGATGAGCTCGAGAAGCAGGCGGGAGACGGCGCCGTAGTCGTCATGGAAGACCACATACCGGTCAGCCAGCGCCTGTACGGTGCCGCGGTAGAAGACTGGCCCTTTCGGCGTGATGGCCGACAGCAGCCGCAGCTCTTCGCTGGCCGAGGCCCCCTCGGGCAGGCGGGGGAGAGTCCGGGCGCAGAGCCGCTTGACGTAGCGGCGGACTTTCTCGAAGTTGGCACTGCACGCCTCAGCCCGGCGGCTGTCCAGCAGCAGGCTCCCGGCGGACGCGATATACCGCGCGGCCCGGCTACGCAGGGCAGTGTTCTGGGCGAAGAGCCGCTTCACCTCGTCGGCGTGGGCATGGAGGGCGTCGGCGTCCAGTGTGTGGTACAGGCTCACCACCTGCTCCTCTGCGCCCGGGGCGTCCGGCTCCATGACATGGGGTGCGGTGGCGTCCACGATGGCGGCGCGCTTGTCGAGAAAGATGACGCCGTCCAGACTGTCGGGGTCGCTGGCGCAGTGGATGCGCTGGATAGGCTCCCCCCTCTGCTCGGCCTTGATGGCCAGCCGCTTCATCAGCGTCGATTTGCCGCAGCCCGGCCCGCTTTTGATGAGATACATCTGCATCCCCGGTTCCCGCCGAAGCGGCTCAAAATAGCCCTTGAACCCGGCGGGGGTGGTGGTGCCCAGAAAGAAATCAACAGAATCGCTGCGTACAGCATTCATACTCAAACACCTCACTTTTGCTATAGGGTATGCAAAAATGAGGTGAAAGGTGTACTCCTCCAGTCTGCTTCGCAGACAGCCCCCTCAATGAGGGAGCCCTTGACAAGACGGGAAAGTTTCCTGTCGAAGACAAAATCTTGCGGAATGCCAAAGCCTCCCTCTTAGAGGGAGGTGTCGCCGGAGGCGACGGAAGGAGCGTAGGTGTGCTCGCACACCTCGTGTATTTTATCCCGCAGGGCCACAAAGTCGCCGAAAGCCTCCGGCTTGTTCTGGGGCTGACGGAGCAGGGCGGCGGGGTGGAACGTCCCCATGAAGAGGATGCCGTTCTTCTCAATAAAGGTGCCGTGCTCCTTCGTCACCGAAAAGTCGGCGCGTATCATCCGCTGGGCGGCGATGCGGCCCAGGCAGACGACGATTTTAGGCCGCAGCAGACGGAACTGCTCCCGCAGCCAGGGCATACAGGCTTCGCTCTCGGCGGGCAGGGGGTCGCGGTTCTGGGGCGGGCGGCACTTGACGATGTTGGCGATATAGCAGTTGGAGGCACGGTCGAGGTCGATGGCGAAGAGGTATTTGTCCAGCAGCTGGCCGCTGCGTCCCACGAAGGGCAGGCCCTGCTCGTCCTCGCTCTGGCCGGGGCCTTCGCCCACGAAGAGCACCTCGGCATTCTCCACGCCCTGCCCGAACACCACGTTGTGCCGGGTGGTGTGCAGCGGACAGCGCTGACAGGCGAGACAGTCGTTTTTCAGTGTTTCCCAATCCATAAGCTCGGTATCCTCTCACAAACTAAATGACATTTTCTTAACAAATTATCGCGCGATTTCTTCCTTAAAATATACCACAAAATTCAAGATTTGTCTTGAAGTTTTCTGACTCTGTGCTAGAATAAAAAAGAAGGGCATATCTGTGATGCCCGGGAATAATTGCAAAGTAATTTCGGAGGTAATCAACAATGGCTGATATGTTTGCACCCCTGGTAGCCCAGCTGAAGGCAAACCCCAAGACGATCGTTTTTACCGAGGGCAATGACCCCCGTATCCTGGAGGCCGCAAGCAAGCTGCTGGCTGAGGGCGTGTTGAAAGTCGTTATGGTCGGCAACGAGGCAGAGTGCAAGGCCGCTGCCGCTGCTGGCAATTTTGATATTTCCGCTGCTGAGATCATCGACCCTGAGAACTACGCCGGCTTCGATGAGATGGTCAACACCATGGTCGAGCTGCGCAAGGGCAAGCAGACCGCAGAGGAGTGTACTGCTCTGCTGAAGAAGTCCAACTACTTCGGCACCATGCTGGTCAAGATGGGCAAGGCTGACTGCCTGCTGGGCGGCGCTACCTACTCCACCGCCGACACCATCCGTCCCGCTCTGCAGCTGGTCAAGACCAAGAAGGGCGCTCATCTGGTGAGCTCCTGCTTCATTCTGGACCGTGACTGCGGCGAAGAGGGCCTGAAGCGCATCGCTATGGGCGACTGCGCCGTCAACATCGACTACACCGATACCGTCGATAAGGCTACCGGCGAGGTCAAGGTGGCTGCTTCTGCCAAGCTGGCTGAGGTGGCTGTCGAGACCGCTAAGACCGCTAAGCTGTTCGGCATCGACCCGAAGGTCGCTGTCCTGAGCTTCTCCACCAAGGGCTCCGGCAAGGGCGGCACCGTCGCTCTGAGCCACGACGCTGTCATCAAGGCTCAGGAGATGGCCCCCGAGCTGGCTATTGACGGCGAGCTGCAGTTCGACGCAGCCGTCGCTCCTGAGGTCGCACAGGTCAAGTGCAAGGGCAGCAAGGTCGCCGGTCAGGCCAACACCTTCATCTTCCCCTGCATCGAGGCCGGCAACATCGGCTATAAGATCGCACAGCGTCTGGGCGGCTACGCTGCCTACGGCCCCATCCTGCAGGGCCTGAACGCTCCCATCAACGACCTGTCCCGTGGCTGCAACGCCGACGAGGTCTACAAGATGAGCCTCATCACCGCCTGCCAGTCCTGAGCTGACACCCGGCTGAACTGAAAAGCTGAAAAGAGCCGCTGCCGCATTCTGCGGGCAGCGGCTCTTTTGGCTGTACATCGACTGCGGTTTATGGTATGATAAGCATAAGAAGCCCCGGCAGAGAAGGAGAACATTCGAACGTGAAAATAAAAGCCTTGGCCTTTGTCCTCACGGCGGCGCTGCTTTTGTGCGGCTGTGGGCAGAAGGGCGAAACGGCGGCTGCGGCCCCGGCTCAGGCGGTCACAGCGCCTGCTGCCCAGAGCGGTATGGCTCGTCCGGTGAGTACCGGCGTTACGCCGGAACAGTTCGGGGCGAAGGGCGACGGGATCGCGGACGACCTGCAGGCTCTGCAGGCCGCGATGCAGCAGGCCAGCGCGTCCGGTCGGCCTCTCGAGCTGACGGCGGGGGCGGTCTACCGCTTCTCCTCCTGCCTCGGGCTGTCCAGCGGGCTGACCATCCGGGGAAACGGCGCTGTCCTGCTCAGCGATATTCAGTACCATGACCTGAAAGAGGACCGTGTGGCGGTGGAGCTTATGAAAGACTCTGATGATGACCGCGCCCACGACGTCCGGCTGGAAAATGTGACCTTCCGGGCAGCGGACAGATGTCAGGCCAACTATATGCTCCGGGTGATGCTCGCCCGCAATGTGGAATTTGTGGGCTGCACCTTCGACTGTGAGCCCAACGAGTGGGGGCGCTGCGCCGCCGACCTGTATGGCGGCAACGAGAATATCCGTTTTGAGGGCTGTGTGTTCCGCCAGATGACCTCCGGCGCGTCCGGCGGCATCTGGGTGCGCAACTGGACGGACAGGGTGGAGAGCCGGAATATCCGCTTCCAGAACTGTGAATTTTACAAGTCCGGTGCCGACGAGCTGCTGGCGGTCTGGGGATGGGGCGGCGCGGTGCGGGATGTCGTCCTCTCGGGCTGCAGCTTCTATGAGACACAGACGCAGGAGGCGCTGGACGCCGATCATTGCCCGGCGTGGTTCATCACGCTGGGGCAGAGCGGCACCACAGACGTCCGGATGGAGGATTGCACCGTCCGTGCGGAGCATTGCGAGACCATTTTCCGTATGGTAGGCGATAAGACCCGCGCCGTCGTGGACAACTGCGACATCACCATGAAACAGCCGGACAGCATGGCAGAGCACGATATGAAAAAGGGCGCGAACCCCATGCTGGCCCGGGGCAATGACCGTGCCGACGGCAGCACGGTCATCCAGAACAGCCGCATCACCCTGAGCGGCGACAACGGGCGGCGCATCTGCTATCAGCTCAGCGCCTTGAAAGGGAATACGCTGGACGTCTCCCTCGGCTGCGGCATCGCCAGCACGAAGGAAGTCAGCGGCAACACCATCCGGGGCCGGATACGGCATAAAGTCTTTCAGGACTGCTCCGGCGTGGAGAATAACAAGGTAGAAGTGCGGAGATTCTCGATTCTGGGATGAACCGCTCATAAAAAGGAGGTTTTATCATGCGAAGAAAATTTATTGCGGCGGTCACATCGGGGGTTCTGGCCCTGACGGTCATGGCAGCTCTGCCCACCCATGCGGAGGCGGTGAGCATCTGGCTTGACCTTACCCCGGGGACGGAAAGCGTCGAGACGTTCCAGTACAAGGACTATGCAGACCGCTATTCGGACGCCTACAAGCTCTATGGCTACGATGCTGAGGCGCTGTTCAACCACTATGAGACGGTCGGCAAGGCCGAGAATCGGGTAGGACGCTTCAAGAAGACGCCGGAAGAAGATGACCGGCATCCCTATGTGTGGGACGCCGATGAGCCGCTGGACCCGCTGCCGCCTTTGGACTTTCACGCGCAGCCGGACTGGTTCGATGCCCGTACCCTCCCGGAGAACCTGTCCAACGTCCGTATCATAAAAGAATATGAGCAGCTGGAAGCCTTTATAGAGAAAGACGAGTGGATCGGAGACCCCGTTCTGGTGCGGAAGGAAGAGCTCCTGACGGAGATGAGCAGCCGCGCCCGGAACTATAGAGGCCGGCGCGGCGGAGCTGACTATCTCCGCGCCATCAGTCAGGACATCGACGTGCTGCTTGATTTCATGGGATAAGGATGCTATAAGATGAAAAGGGAAGAGCCTCACTGCAAAGCGGTGAGGCTCTTCCCTTTGGTGGAGCACAGAGGGTCCGTCTGGCTCACGTGTGGTGGAGGCGATGGGAGTCGAACCCATGTCCGAAAAGAGTTCAGCGTAGGTGTCTCCGGGTGCAGGCGATCTACAACATTCCCTCCGCGTCACGCCGGTCGTCAGGCTAACGCTTCAGTAGCTTCATGAGTTCCTGCCGGTCCGCAAAGCTTAGGTCCGTTCAGGTGCTGTGTCTAAAGGACGCCCCGGCCCCACACGACACAAGAGTGGGCGGAACGCGCAGCACTCAGGCTGCGAGCAACTGAGAATTATTATTGTCAGTTAATTTTTTGGAGGAGTTTAGAGCAGTTCCCCCACTGCTACCCGCTGCCCAGGCCTCGCTCCCCCCGTCGAAACCTTTACGCCCCCATAAAGCGCATGCTGCCATGCGCAGAAAGCTTGGTGTTCTCAGGGCAGGAATGCTGCCTGAAAGAGATTTAGCAGAATTTGCCGTTGGACTTCACAGCCCGGTCGATGGAGCGCTTGGCGTCGCGCTTGGCGGCGTCGGCACGCTTGTCGTAGAGCTTTTTGCCCTTGCACAGGCCGACTTCCATCTTGACGCGGCCATGCTTGAAGTAGAGAGAAAGGGGAACGAGAGTATAGCCCTGCAGCTTGCACTGCTGGTGCAGACGCCGGATCTCGGTCTTGTGGGCCAGCAGACGCCGCACCCGCAGAGGGTCCTGATTGAAGATGTTGCCGTGGTCGTAGGGGGTGATGTGCATTCCCTTGACCAGCAGCTCGCCGTCCTCAATATCGACCCAGCTGTCCTTCAGGTTGACGCCGCCGGCACGCAGGCTCTTGACCTCGGTGCCTTTCAGCTCGACGCCCGTTTCCAGCGCTTCGAGCACGAAATACTCGTGACGCGCCTCGCGGTTTGTGGCGATGGTCTTTGTCGCCGGACGTTCCTTGGCAGGTGCCATGAAGCGCGCCTCCTTTCCTTTACTCTAAAAGCCGTTTTCATAAGCATTGCACACCGTCCTGTATACGGGCAAAAATTCTCGTCGTTCGGCGCACTCTGCTTATAAAAGCAGCTTCTTTGTCTTGTCATTATATCACATTTTGCTGGATTTTCAAGAGCGATTTTTGAAAGAATCGTTAAGGTTCTATAAAATCTGCTCTTTACAGCTCGTCGCGGCCGGAGAGCGCGCGGTAAAGCGTCGTCTCATCGGTGTACTCGAGGCTGCCGCCCACGGGCAGGCCATAGGCCAGACGGGTGGTCTTGATGCCCAGGGGCTTGATGAGCTTTGCCAGATACATGGCCGTGGCCTCGCCCTCGACGGTGGGGTTCATGGCCATGATGACCTCTTTCACCTCGCCGCTGCCCAGCCGGGCCAACAGCTCCTTCACCGAGAGCTGTTCGGCACCGATGCCGTCCATGGGGCTGATGAGGCCGTGGAGGACATGATACAGGCCGTGGTACTCCCGGGTGCGCTCAAAGGCCTGCACATCGCGGGGCGTCTCGACCACGCAGATGGTGGAGCGGTCCCGCTTGGCGCTGGAACAGATGGGGCAGAGCTCGGCCTCGGTGTAGTTCTGGCAGACGCGGCAGCGGTGGAGCCGGGTGTGGGCGTTCTGAATGGCCTCGGCCAGTGCCGCGGCGTCCGCGTCCGACATACTCAGCACCTGATAGGCCATCCGGGTCGCGCCCTTGCGGCCGATGCCCGGGAACTGGCTGAACTGCTCAATAAGCTTTTCCAGCGGCGCTGCGGTGTAACCCATGCGTATCCCTCCCGCTTAGAGGCCGGGGATGTTCAGACCGCCGGTCAGCTTGCCCATCTCGGCCTCGGCAGTTTCGTCCACCTGCTTGACGGTGGCGTTGACGGCAGCGGCCACCAGGTCTTCCAGCATCTCGATGTCGTCTGGGTCAACGGCCTCGGGCTTGATGGTGATGCCAAGGACCTCGTGCTTGCCGTTCATGCGGACAGTGACCATCTCGCCGGAGGCGCTGCCGGTGTACTCGGCGGCTTCCAGCTCGGCCTGCTTGGCCTTCATGTCATCCTGCATCTTCTGAGCCTGACGCATCAGGGCGTTCATATCGGGGCGGCCAAAGCCTGCGGGCATTCTTGCTTTCATAGTTTGTGTTCTCCTTGTTTGTTGGTTTTATTTTTAGCGGCCTTGCCCTCTCAGTCTCGCATCCGCTCGCCAAGGCCGGGTTGCGGCTCCCAGCATCCGCTTCGTGCTTTATAAAAAGCACTTGCGTCTTGCTGGCCGCGGCCCCAACAACGACTTCCTGTTTCCGCCACTGGCGGCGGTCGTCGTTGTTGCCCCCAAAGGGGGAGCCACTGGCGTGCCGGTCAGGCTTGCATGGGATGAGCAAAGCTTGATCTATCGTGAAATATAGTGCCCTGCTGTCTAGGCCAGCGGCAGCTTGACAAAGTGCGTTGTCCAGAAGCGGCTGCCCTCTGTAGCAAGGCCCGCCCTTTTGCGCCATATTGCGCCTCGGGCGTCCAGCTCAGAGCTGCCCGACCTGCCAAGGGCTCCCCCTTTGGGGGAGCTGGCGCGTCAGCGCCTGAGAGGGCTTTTCTTCGCGCTGTCCTCAATGCTCACGTCCAGACCCAGCTTTTCCAGCGCATGGAGCGACTGTTCGGCGTTGGAGGTGTGCTTTGCGGCGGTGCGGGGCTCGTAGGGGCCGATCGGCACCGCGACGCCTGACACCTGCGCGATGAGCTTTTTGATGAGACGCTGGCTGTCCTTGTTGACACGGATGAAGTCCCGGAAGGTCTTGCCGCCGTCGATGAGCACCCGTGTGCCGTCGAAGTACGCCTTCGATTTGCGCAGGTAGCTGTGGAGCATCGGGTCCTTCTCCTGTAAGAGCTTGACGACCTCGCTCCACTGCTCGAAGGGATTGATACCCTCTGCGGCCACCTTGCGGGGGCGGCTGAGAGCCGGGTCGGCGGTGTACTCCGGGGCAGGTGCTGCCGGTGAGACCGGGGCAGCGGGCTCCACCGGTCTCTCTTCCGGTACGGGCGGTACAGGCGCAGTGACCGGCGCAGTCGGCTCATCCCAGGGCAGGGGGGCCGACTCCGCCACCGGCGGCTCGTCGGGCGGAGGCGGAAGCTCTTCGTCTGCGGGCGCGGGGGATTCTGGAATATCCGGGACAGCGGCCTTCGGCTCTGCAGCGGGCGCAGGAGCAGGCTCCTTTTCCACTGCCGGTGCGGCTACAGGTTCCACGGGTGCAGCAGGTGTACTCATGAAAGGCTGCGGCGCAGGCTGGACCGGTGCTGCAACAAAGGGCCGGACGGCCGGTGCGGCAGGAGCAGCAGCCTGCACAGGCACTGCCGCCACGGGGACCGCTGCGGCCTGCGGCGGCTCCGAGAGGGTGAAGAGGGCCAGTTCCAGCTCGATGCGCTGGTCACTGCCCCGGGTCATATGCTCAAGGGCGTTGCCCAGCGCACGGATGGCCCGGATGGCCTCCCGCTGGCCCAGCTGAGGGCCTTTTTCGAGGTACTGCTGTTCCTCTTCGGGGGAAACACCGGACAGCAGGCTCTGCCCGCCGGGCAGAGCCGCCAGCATCAGGGCGCGGTAGTGGGCGATGAGTTCTTCGGTCAGACGCTTCACATCCACCGACTGCTGCCGCAGTGCGGCCAGCTGAGCCAGCGCCGCTGCGCCGTCCTGCTCTTCCAGAGCATCCGAAATATGGAACAGGTAGCTCCGGTCGGTGACGCCCGCCATCCGGCGGACAACATCAGCATCGATTTTTGCGGTCACGCCGGCGCAGGTGTCGAGGATCGAGAGGGCGTCGCGCATGGCACCGTCGGCCAGGCGGGAGATCAGCTCTGCACCATCGGTCGTCAACTCTAAGCCCTCCTGGCCGGCGATATACTCGACCCGCTGGGCGATGTCTTCCGGCCCGATGCGGGTGAAATCGTACCGCTGGCAGCGGGAGAGGATGGTGGCCGGGACTTTCTGGATCTCGGTCGTGGCGAGGATGAAGATGACGTGGGCGGGCGGCTCTTCCAGCGTTTTCAGCAGGGCGTTGAAGGCCGCTGTGGACAGCATGTGTACCTCGTCGATGATGTATACCTTATAATGACAGGCACTGGGGGTGTAGGCTGTCTCATCACGCAGGTCGCGGATGTCGTCCACACCATTGTTGGACGCGGCGTCCATCTCCACCACGTCGAGGATGCTGCCGTTGTCGATGCCCCTGCAGATCTCGCACTCGCCGCAGGGGTCGCCGTTATGGGGGTGGAGGCAGTTGACCGCCTTGGCGAAAATCTTCGCGCAGGTGGTCTTGCCCGTGCCGCGCACGCCGGTAAACAGATAGGCGTGGCCTACGCGGCCCGACGCTATCTGATTGCGCAGCGCCGTGACGATGCCGCGCTGTGCGACGACATCCTCAAACCGCTGGGGTCTCCATTTGCGGTATAATGCGCGATACATCGGTGCTTCCCTCCCGTCAGTAATAAAAAATCGGACAGCGCTGACGGGGTTTGACCCCCGCCTTGCGTAACTCGGCATACGGATGCAGGCTGACTGAAACGCACGGGGCGCGCCGCTTAAGGCTGCTTGGTTCCCCACCTGACCTGGTTCACTGCGGCTCCATCGTACAGGACCCGCATCCGTATGCCGAACCACGCAGCAGGCGCTGTCCGACAAGGCACACGATTCGTGTGCCTTAGTATTGTACCACAGTTCGGTGAGGAATGCAAGAGGAAGCTAAGGCTGCTCCCATCCGGCCCGCAAAAGCTCCAGTGCGTGTGTTTCAAGCCTGGAAACGTAACTCCGGCTTATTTGGAGCAGCTTTGCCGTTTCCAGCTGGGTCAGCGGCGGCTGGCCTGCCAGACCGTACCTTAACAATATGAGTTTCCGCTCCCGGGCAGGCAGCCCCTCGATGAGGCGGCGCAGGCGCTGGGCATCGTCCTGTTTTTCGCAGCTGTCCTCCATGCAGAAGCCGTCCTGCAGCACATCGGCGAGGGTGAGGGCAGAGTCCTCCTTTCCGGCATCAAGAGTCTCCTGAAGCGAGAGGGTGGGAGCGTTCTTCCGCTCCCGCCGGAAGTGCATCCGGAGCTCGTTTTCGATGCACCGGCTGGCATAAGTGGAGAAGCGCGCCCGGCGGGTGGAGTCGAAGGTGTCTACGGCTTTCATCAGGCCAATAGTGCCGATGGAAATCAAATCGTCCTGCTCAGAGGGGAGAGCATAGTATTTCTTTGCGATGTGCGCCACTAAGCGCAGATTGTGGCGGATGAGCTTTTCCCGGGCGGATGAATCGCCGGCCCGCAGGGCGGCGAAGGTCCGGATCTCCTCCTGTGGGCTGAGCGGGCGGGGGAAGCTGCCCGCTTCCAGATGGAGCGCAAGCACGAGGAACTTGGATGCAAAAAATTGCAGCAGGGTCAACAGCATACGGAACACCTCCAAAACCATTCTTTTATACAATATGAACGGGGAAAGAGGGTTCAGAATCGTTTTCTGCTTGTAGAAAATGGTGGTCTATATGACAGGGGAGCGGAGCTGCTGCTATTATAATAAGTTTCTCTGGCCGGACCGCTATGCGGACTGCGTGCCTATGGATAAGGTACTGGAACTGCTCAAGAGTGTGAAATACAGAGAAATCGCAGGCGGTGCAAAGAACTGCTGTATCCGGCGCTTTTGCTGCATAAAGGCGGTGATACGACTGCTTTTTGAAAAGATTGCATGAGATTTTATCAAAATGTTACTCTTCTGTGAATTTTAGCACTCTGCGCTTGACAGTGCTAAAAACATGTGCTATAACGAAGCCGTGCTCAGGAGAGAGGGGCATGAGGGAGCCGCAAGGCTCCCGGGAAGACTCCGCTCCTGATGCACATCTCATAAATTTTTTACCCGACCCGAACGCCGGGATTGGAGGAATGATTTATGTTTATGCCGACTATTTTCCATGAAAACCTGTTCGATGATTTCTTTGGCCCGTTCTGGAACGATGGTGCGCTGGAGCGTGCGATGAACCGTGAAGAGCGTGAGACCTTCGGCAAGCGCGGTGCAAACATGATGAAGACCGATGTGAAGCAGACCGCCGACGGCAGCTATGACGTTGCCGTTGATCTGCCCGGCTGCAAGAAGGAGGACGTTCAGATGGAGCTGAACGACGGCTGCCTGACCATTCAGGCCGTCCGCAGCCACAGCAATGACGAGAAGGATAAAGAGGGCCGCTACCTGCGCCGCGAGACCTTCTCCGGCACCTGCGCCCGCAGCTTCTATGTGGGCGACGCCGTGAAGAAGGAGGACATCCACGCAAAGTTCGAGGATGGCATCCTGCACATCACGCTGCCCGCACCTCAGCAGCAGAAGGCTCTGCCTGTGAACCCGAACCTGATCGAAATTGAATAACGGTTATGTACCGGTGTAAAATACCGGTGCATAGGACTTGCCCCCGGAGAGCTGCCCAAAGGCTCTCCGGGGGCTTTTTGCGTTCCGGCATCTTTTCGGCAGGGAAAAGCATGGTGCGATCCGGATGGCATAGGGCAGGGGTCAGGCCCGGCTCCTTCATCGCCCGCATTCCCCACAGTATTCTCAGATGCTTCATATCAAAACCTCCATTCCATCTTTACGATCTGCATTTTCATCCCATGGCCGCCGACTTTGGCGAGAAGACGAAAGAATCCGCTGCCGCTCTTGACAAAGAGTGGTTTTGTACTATGATTGTTGTACATACAACGATGCAGATACATCTTTTTGAGATAAGACCCGGAGGCTGTCTATGGATATTACCGATGAAAAATGAGAAGACCTTCCGCCCGGACCGGGTGTTCTCTTATTTCCGGGTCGAGTGGCTCCCACTGGCCTTCGTGACCCTGTCGGGCCTCAGCTATAACATCGGCCTGCTGGCCACCCCGTGGTTCGAGGGCCGTCTGGCCCAGTGCCTGGCGGACATCCTGAGCGGCAGCGAAACAGCGGCCCAAATGGCGCTGCTGGTTCTGGCCTATATCCTCGTCACCCTGCTGGTGCAGGCGTCGCGGTTCATCAAGCGCTTTTATGTCCGCCGCTTTGCCAACAACATCAACCGCCGGATGAAGGGCATCCTCTACGCCAATCTGGTGCGCCAGAGCCGGGCTTCGCTGGAAAAAGAGGGCGCCGGTGAGCTGATGACCAAGGCAATCTCCGATGTGGACGACTGCGTCGAGGGTATGCGCAAGTTCACCACCGAAGTCTTCGATACCGGCGTGGCGCTGGCGGGTTATGTGGTCATGCTGCTGGTGTACGACTGGCGGCTGGCTCTGCTGAGCCTGCTGTTCACGCCCTTCTCCTACGTCTGCGCGGCATGGATGAAAAAGCCGGTCCAGCGGGCCGGTGCGGCCTACAAAAAGGCGGCGGGCGCACTGAGTGCCGCCACCCTCGACCGCGCCCAGAACGCCGTGACTTACCGCATCTACGGCTGCGAAGACGCCCGCGTGGAGCGGTACGAAGAGGCACTGGATACCTATGAAAAGACGGCAGTGAAGAACAACGTGTGGCAGTCGGCCCTGCCGCCGCTCTATCTGGCGGCGTCAGAGGCAGGCGTACTGTTCATTTTGTGGTTCGGCGCAAAGAATGTCCTTGGCACCGGCTGGCGTGTGTGGGACATCGCGGCCTTTACCACCTTCCTTTCCTGCTTCACCAAGCTGGTGGTCAAATCCTCCAAGGTGGCCAAGCTCTTCAACGCGGTGCAGAAGGCCGAAGTCTCCTGGAAGCGCATCAAGCCTCTGATGAAGTCGCCGGAGCAGCTGGACGCGCTGGATGTCCCGGCGGCGGAAGATGTGACCCTCAGGAACCTCTCCTTCGCCTACGGCGACACCCCCATCTTCTCGGGGCTGAGTCTGACGGCCCATCCCGGCGACATCATCGGTGTCACCGGCCCGGTGGCCTGCGGCAAATCCACCTTTGGCCGGGTCTTCCTCTGCGAGGCCCCCTATGAAGGCTCGGCGCAGTTTGGCAGAAAGGAGTTCTCCGCTCTGACTCCGCGTCAGATTTCGGCCACCGTCGGCTATCTGGGCCACGACCCGGAGCTGAGCGCCGACACGGTGCAGAACAATGTCCTCTGCGGCAGCAAGCGGGACGCCATGCCCTATCTTGCCGCTGCTGCGCTGAAAGGCGAGGTGCTGGCGATGGAGAACGGCCTCGATACCGTCATCGGCAGCAGCGGCACTCGTCTTTCCGGCGGACAGGCCCAGCGTCTGGCGCTGGCCCGGACGCTGGCCCATCCGCGCCCTGTCCTCATCCTCGACGACCCGTTCTCGGCCCTCGACCGGGACACGGAGGATACGGTCTTTGCCGACCTGCAGGAATATGCCAAGGATAAGGTCGTCTTTCTCATCTCGCACCGCCTGTACCACTTCTCGCAGATGCAGAAGATCGTCTTTATGGATGGAGGAAAGACCACCGTCGGCACCCATGAGGAGCTGATGGCATCGGCCCCGGTCTACCGTCAGCTGTACGAAAGCCAGACAGGAGGGAAACAGCATGGAGAGCAGGCGTAAAAATGGTGTGTCTGAGGCCATCCGGATGGCCGCCGTGACCCACCGCCTTCTCACAGCGGGGACCGTCCTGTGTGCGGCGGCATCGGTGGCGGCGTCTCTGGTGCCGCCGCTGCTGCTGGCCCGCATCATCGACGGGCTGACGGCAGGACTTCCGCTGACATTCCATGCGGTGCTTCTTTATTTCGGCAGTCTGGCGCTGGAAGGGATGCTCTCCTCGGCGCAGGAGGGCCTGCTGGTGCTCTTCGGCCAGAAAATGACCCACGCCCTGCGCTCTGAAATGTCCCGGAAGCTGACCAAGCTTCCCGCCGGCACGCTGGCAGGGCAGAACCCCGGCGAGGTGGCCGCGCGCTTCTCGGGCGATGTGGATACAGTGGAGGCGCTGTTCACCTCCGGCATCATCAGCATGGCGGCGGACGCCTGCCGCATCCTCTCCATCATGGCGGTCATCGCCGTGAAGAATACCGGCCTTGCGCTGATTTTGCTGCTGGTGCTGCCGCTGTTCGCCGCGTTCACCCGCCATGTGCAGACGCGGATGCTGGCGGCTCAGCTGGATAACCGCCGGGCGGCCGCCGCTGTGTCCGGCCAGGTCCCGGAAACACTGCACAATATCCGCACCATCCGGGCTCTGGGTCTGGAAGACTACATGGAGCATCGCTATGACCGGTGCATCGGCGAAAGCTATGCCGCGATGGAGCGGACGAATTTTTACGACGCGATCTATTCGCCCGTCGTGCTGGTGCTGAATGCCGCCGTGGTCGGCATCGTCATGCTCCTCTCGGCTTCCGGCAATGCGGCTGTCCTGACCTTGTTCGGGATGTCGGTCGGTACCTCGGTGGCCGTCATCAACTACATTTCCCGCATCTTTGCGCCCATCGAGAGCCTTGGCATGGAGATACAGACCATCCAGTCGGCGATGGCGGGCGTCAAGCGCATCGACGCCTTCCTTGACCAGCCGGAACGCACCATCCCCAAGGAGCGGGAGACCTCTGCCCGGGGTGATGTGGTGCTCTCTCATGTGACCTTCGGTTACGGCGAAAAGCAGGTCTTGAACGATTTTTCCGTGACCGTCAAGCAGGGCGAGCAGGTGACGCTGGTGGGCCGGACGGGTGCCGGAAAGAGCACCGTCTTCAAGCTGCTGCTGGGACTTTATCACCCGGAAGCCGGGTCGGTGACCATCGGCGGCGTGGACGTGGCGGACATCACGGACGCCGAGCGCCGCACCTGCATCGGCTGTGTGGAGCAGCATTTTGCCCGTGTGCCGGGTACGGTGCTGGAACAGATCACGCTGGGCGACCCCGGCATCACCGAAGAGATGGCAAGGAACGCCGCGAAGCTTGCCGGTCTGGATGCCGCCATCCAGACCCTGCCGAACGGCTATGATACGGTGTGTACTGACGGGATGTTCTCGCAGGGCGAGTGGCAGCTTCTGTCCATCGCCCGCGCCGCAGCGGCAGACCCTGCCGTGCTGCTGCTGGACGAGATAACGGCCAACCTCGATGCTGAGACCGAGGCCCGTGTCCTTGAAGCGCTTCGCCGCGCGTCCGAAGGGCGCACGGTGCTCTCCGTCTCCCACCGCATCTATGAGAACCTCGGCGGCCGGACGGTAGAGGTCAGGACGCAAAACGCATAAGAAAAAGTGAAAAATGAAACAAGAAAAAGCTTACTATCATCTGCCCGGACTGTTCGAGTTCTACGAGCTGTACCGGGAGTTCCTGCCCCTGTTCCGGGCGCACAGAGAATACTTTTATGACTGGTGCGACATCGGCTCCATCTACGGCGCACCGGCCGACTGCGTCTGGGGCGGGGGACGGGCTGGCTTCGGGGAGCATGACCCCAAAGAAGTCCTTGCCCTGACGCGGGAATACGGCATCTCGGCGCGGCTGACCTTCAGCAACTCGCTCCTCCGGGAGGAACACCTTTCGGATAAAAAGTGCAACGCCCTCTGCGCCCTGTTTGAGCAGGAAAACCCGGTACAGAGCGGCGTCATCGTCCACTCGGAGCTGCTGCTGGACTACCTGAAAACACACTATCCGCAGCTTTATTTCGTGTCCTCCACGACCAAGGTGCTGACAGAGTTTCAGCAGCTCCGGGCGGAGACGGCCCGGGAGGAGTTCCGCTATGTGGTGCCGGACTTCCGGCTGAACAAAGCCTTTGGAGAACTGGACAGTCTGCCGCAGGCGCAGAAAGACAAGGTGGAATTTCTCTGCAACGAGTGCTGCTGGGTCGGATGCCGGGACAGAAAGCGCTGCTATGAGAATGTCAGCCGGAAGAATCTCGGCGAAGCCTGTCCCGAACACATCTGTACCGCACCGGGCGCGGAGGAAGGCTACCGCTTCTCGAAGGCGATGGAAAATCCGGGTTTTATCGGCATCAGGGACATTCAGGATGTCTATATGCCGATGGGATTTTCCAACTTCAAGATCGAGGGCCGGGGCCTGGGCAGTGCGCTGGTACTGGAATTTCTGCTCTACTACATGACAAAACCGGAATATCAGCTGCATGTCCGGGAAGCCATCTATCTGGACAATATGCTCGACCTGTTCTGAGGAACCGCACGACGGTTGCGACGAGCCGGATGACACCGGGCAGAACGCCAAGAGCGGCGATCGGAAAGGCGTGGGCGGATCAATAAAACAAGGGCTGCTGTACAACACGGTACAGCAGCCCTTTGCAGTTATTTCCGGCTCGTCAGCTTGTTCAAAAACATCACAGCCAGCACGATGACGCCGATGACCAGCACGATGCTCACCATCCCGATGACCATGATGGGCAGAGTCGTCATCCACGAAGTAAGATGCAGCATATCGGTCCCTCCTTTAGCTCAGCAGGGTCAGCAGCAGTCCGCCGGCGATGACAGAGGCTATCTGGCCCGAGACGTTGACACTGATGGAGTACATCAGCAGGAAATTCTGGTTGTCCTCCTCGAGGCCCAGCTTGTTGACGACGCGGCCGCTCATGGGGAAGGCCGAGATGCCGGCTGCGCCGATCATGGGGTTGAGCTTTTTGCCCTCCGGGAGGAAGAGGTTCGCCAGCTTTGCGAACAGCACACCGCCGGCGGTGTCAAACACAAAGGCCACGAGGCCCAGCGCAAGGATGAGCAGAGTGTCGGGCCGCACGAACTTGTCGGCGGTCATCTGGCCGGCCACGGTCAGGCCCAGCACGATGGTGATGAGGTTTGCGAGGACGTTCTGCGCCGTTTCACTCAGGGTGCTCAGCACACCGCACTCCCGCAGCAGGTTGCCGAACATCAGAAAGCCCACCAGTGCTACGCTGGCCGGAGCCACGAGCCCGGCGATGATGGTCACGACGATGGGGAACAGGATCTTGGTCAGCTGGCTGACACTGCCCTTCTGGTAGGGCATCCGGATGCGGCGCTCCTTCTGGGTGGTCAGCAGCTTGATGACCGGCGGCTGCACGATGGGGACCAGCGCCATGTAGCTGTAGGCCGCCACCATGATGGCACCAAGGTACTGGGAGTGCAGGACGTTGGCCACGAAGATGGCCGTGGGGCCGTCTGCCGCGCCGATGACGGCGATGGAAGCGGCGTCCTTCAAATCGAAGAAGAAGCCCGCGAGGAAGAGGGTGAAGAAGATGCCGAACTGCGCCGCTGCGCCGAAGAGCATCAGCCACGGCTTCTCGAGCAGCGGGCCGAAGTCGATCATCGCACCGATGCCGATGAAGAGCAGCAGGGGGAACAGCTCGTTGGACATCCCGGCCTCAAACAGAGCCGAGATGGGGCCGACGGTATCGCCCTGCGTGATAGCGCCCGATAAGGGCAGGTTGACGAGGATGGCGCCGAAGCCCATGGGGAGAAGCAGGCTCGGCTCCATCTTTTTTGCGATGGCAAGGTAGATGAGCAGGGCGCCGATGCCCCACATCACCACCATCTGCCAGGTCAGGTTCCCGAAATTGGAAAAGAGACTGGCGAATGCGTTCCAGAAATCCATGTCATTGCCTCCTTTGAAATCTGCGGTGCAATGACGAAAAAAGAGACTTCCGCCACAGCACCAATTCCTGTGACAAAAGTCTCAAGCGAACACATGACATCGGGCATTTCTGCCGTGTTGACGCTGCCATGCAGCGCTCCCATAAGGTGGAGCGCCCTTTACTCCCTTTTATCTAATTTATTAAACCAGAATATGCGAAGCCTGTCAAGAAATGTGCGGGACTTTTAGCTGAATCTTAGGGGGGCTCTGAATATAGCGTGAAAAAAGAGGCTGAAGAGTACGAAAATGATTTTTTCACTTTATTCTTTTACAACGGCCGCCTTCTCGATGCCATAGCGGGCAAAGAGGGGGAGGGACTCCGGCGGGACCGTCTCGCCGCTGACCACGATGGGGATGGCAGGCGGGCAGGAGACCGCCGGTGCGGCGCAGATGCGGCCCACGGCCTCGGCGGCAGGGATCATCTCCTGCGGTGCAAGGACAGCTTCCCGGATGGTGAAGCGGCGGGGCTGTGCCTCGAGCGCCCCGGCCAATGCCGCGAAAGCGGCAGGATCGTCAGCCGTAACGGAGACATCGGCAGCAGGGGCCTCACCGCAGATGGCGTGCAGGGCCGTTTGCAGGCAGGCAAACTCTGCCGCAGAACTCTCGGCGGAAGGCATCAGCACGACGTAACGGGGGTCGGCATACTCGCACTCCACACCCCGCGCCCGCAGAGCCTGCGCCAGCTGCTGGCCGGAAAGACCCAGCGCGGCGGCGTCCAGCGTCAGCTTGAGGGGCTCGCGGTGCGCCCCGGTGAGGGGGAGCGCCAGCCCGGGCCGGAGGGCATCCAGCTCCCGGCAGAGCATCCCCAGCCGCCAGCGGCAGATGTCCAGCTTCTCCCGGAAGCCGTCGGCCAGAACCGCGTTGGCGGCGTCCAGCGACTGCAAAATGAGATAAGAGGGGCTGGTGGAGCCGAAGAGAGCCAGCGCATTGCGCACCGCGGCCTCGTCGGCCTGCACCGATGGCCCAAGATGGAGATACGCACCACCCGTGAGGACAGGCAGGGTCTTGTGAGCCGAGTCACAGCAGAGGTCCGCGCCCATCTGGATGGGGTGGCGGCTGCCCTCCTTCAAAAAGTGGAGATAGGCGCCGTGGGCGTTGTCCACCAGAAGGGGCAGGCCGTGGGCGTGGCAGACCGCCGACAGCCCCGCGACATCCTGCACGAAGCCCAGATAGTCCGGGCTGGTGAGGTAGACGCCGAAGGGCGTGCGGCCCTCGGCGGCCAGCTCGTCCAGCGCAGAAGAGAGCGCCTCCGGCTCCACAGGGCAGGTGCAGAGCGCCCCGGCGGCATCCGGCGCGGGCCAGAGCCACTGGATGTCGAAGTCCAGCAGAGCTGCCGCGTAGAGCAGTGCCTTGTGGGCGTTCCGCGCCGCCAGCAGGACAGGACGGCCTGCCTTTGCGGGCCGCATTTGGAGCGCAAGGTGGAGCATGGCCCGGATGCACTGGCTGCTGCCCTCGGTGCTGTAATAGGTGCGGGCGGTGCCGAAGAGCTGCGTCGCGTTGGCCTCGCTCTGAGCGATGATGCCCTCGGCTTCGTACAGCTCGTCTGCGCCCGCAATTTCGGTGATGTCCAGCTCTTCACAGCCCAGCGGGCCGCGGCCCTTGTGGCCCGGCATATGCATCCGGGCAGTGCGCTGCCGGGCGTAGCGACGGACAAAATCGACGACAGGAGTGTTCATGGCTTTATTCGCAGGCTTCGCCGTCTGCGCAGGCGTTGCAGGTGCCGCCCAGCTCGATGGGAACTTCGATGCCCTGAGCTGCCAGCTCCTGGTTCTCAGCAACTTTTATCATGATGGCGCACTCGACGCGCTTCTTGAACAGCTCACAGCCGTACTCGTAGACGCCGGTGATGCTGCCGGTGGCGTGGTAAGCGTTGGCCGCACAGCCGCCGGAGCAGTAGAGCTTGGCCCAGCAGTCCTTGCACTCGGGGCGGGCGTAGGCGTTGCAGTGCTTGAATTCATCCCGCACGGCGGTGTTGGTGACGCCCTTCCAGATGTCGCCCATCAGGTACTTGGGGTCGCCGACGAACTGGTGGCAGGGGTAGAGGTCGCCCCAGGGGGTGACGGCCATGTACTCGGTGCCGGAGCCGCAGCCGGAGATGCGCTTGTAGATGCAGGGGCCGCCGGTGAGGTCGATCATGTAATGGTAGAAGGTAAAGCCGCGGCCCTCGCGGTCGCGCTTTATCATCTCCTTGGCCAGGATCTCGTACTGCTCCTTGAGGATGGGCAGGTCCTCGGCGGTGAGGGCGCTGGGGTCGGTGGGCTTGGTGACGACAGGCTCCATGCTCAGCTCCGTGAAGCCGAGGTCGGCCATGTGGAAGATGTCGTTGGTGAAGTCGGTGTTGTAGTGGGTGTAGGTGCCGCGCATGTAATAGTTCTTGTCGCCGCGCTTTTTCACGAACTCCTGGAACTTCGGCACGATGGCATCATAGCTGCCGCGGCCTGCGTAGTCCTTGCGGAAGCGGTCATGGACTTCCTTGCGGCCATCGAGGCTCAGCACGACGTTGTGGCACTCCTTGTTGCAGAAGTCGATGACATCGTCGTCGATGAGCATACCGTTGGTGGTCATGGTGAAGCGGAAGTTCTTGTTGTGGATCTTCTCCTGCTCGCGGCAGTAGGCGACGAGCTTTTTGACCATGTCGAAGTTCATCAGAGGCTCGCCGCCGAAGAAATCGACCTCGAGGTTGCGGCGGGTGCCGGAGTTCTTGATGAGGAAGTCCATAGCCCGCTTACCCACCTCGAAGCTCATCAGGGCGCGGTCGCCCTGATAGCGGCCCTGCGAGGCGAAGCAGTAGGAGCAGTTGAGGTTGCAGGTGTGGGCGACGTGGAGGCAGAGCGCCTTGACTACCGTCTGGCGGTTCTTGAAGTCGAAGGCCATGTCCTTGTAGACGTCGGGAGCCCAAAGCTTGCCGGCGGCTTCCAGAGAGGCCACGTCCTCGAGACACTGGCGCAGGTCGGCCTCGGTGACGTCGGGGCGGTCGGCATACTTTGCCAGCATGGCGGCCACGATCTCGTCGGCAGAGTGCTCTTTGTACATCGCAATGACGTCGTAAGCCACGTCGTCCACGACATGGACCGAGCCGCTGCAGCTGTCCAGCACGATGTTATATCCGTTCAGTTGATACTGATGTACCATTTCATTCTCCAATCTATAATTGCCATAAAAAAATGCCGCCCTGCAAAGGCGGCATAGGGTCTGCAATGATTACTTATTGCTGTTCTCGCACTTCTGGTTTGCGACGCCGCAGGAGGTCTTGCAGGCAGACTGGCAAGAAGTCTGGCACTCGCCGCAGCCGCCGGTCACGACGCTCTTGGTCAGGTCACGAGTAGCGATAGTCTTAATACGTTCCATAGTTGAAAACCTCTCTAAGCTCCAAAGTTTCGCATACAGCTCTCTGTATACAGTGTTATCTTTATGTATGATAACACGATGTGCGGATTCTGTCAAGATTTCGCGGGTAGGTTTTTATCCCAGCGGCTGATACTTTTTCAGGATGGTATGCAGCCCCAGCTCCCGGGCGCGGGCCAGCAGGTAGCGGTAGCGGCACAAAAGCGCCTGCCGCTCGTAGATGCGCTGCTCGATGAGGTCGGAGTCCACCTCGAGGTCGAACATCATCGCGTTCCGCCGCAGGCAGAACAGGCACTCTTTCAGCTCTTCTTCCAGCTCGGGGTGGTAGCGCTCGTGCTCGTTGTCGCGGGGGATGCGGGGCGAAAGCAGAGTCTGGGTGGTCTTGGATGGGGTTTGCAGCATAAGGCGTCCTCCTTTATAAGTAGAAAATCAGGTACACCTTATTGTATGGTGCGGAACGTGCAGAAAATGCCACAAGAGAGTGCAGAAGAAATTGCTTCTGCCGGTCAGGCGTCGGCTCCTCTAAATTGCTCGAAAGTACGTCTGAATCGCGGCTTGCGAGAAAAAAGTACAGCTTTTTTCAAAAATCTGCTTGACAAAGCGCCCGGAGGAGGCTATAATAGCACACGTTGGCCGGCCCGATGCCGCGAAACACAACAGGATATTGGGGATTTGCATAGTGGTAGTGCGGTAGACTCTGACTCTACTTGTGGGAGTTCGATTCTCTCATCCCCAACCAGAAAGCCATTTGATTCGTTCAGATGGCTTTTTTGTTTTATCTCTCGGCGCGTTTTTGGGCCGGTGCGACACAAAGCTCTGATTTTTTCTCGCCTGCCGGGGCTATACTGTTTCTTGATGCAACAGGGCATGCAACAGGGCAATACGGAAGATAGGAGCCAGGCAAATGAGCATTTGGGACGCATTCGGCAAAGGACGGTATAAGGGCTTCTCCCGGGAGGCGGGGCAGCTGCTGGATAAGGCGGTGGAGCTGGCCGGAGGGCTGGGCTGCAAAAAGGCAGACACCGGCCACCTGCTGTGGGCGATGCTGCAAGCGGACGGCGGCCCGGCGGCCCGCTTTCTGGCCGGGAAGAACATCTCGGAGTTGGAAGTACGGCGTCAGCTGTCCGCCGGGCGGGATGGCTCGGTCACCAGGCTTGCCCGGGGCGATATGGCGGCGGACCTGCGCCGGGCGATGGACTACGCCATCATCGGGGCGCAGAACGCCCATCTGAGCCGGGCCGAGCCGGAGCATCTGCTCTGCGCCATGCTGGAAGACACCGACTGCGCCGCCGGGGTCATGCTGGCATCCATGGGTGTCCAGCTCACCGAGGCGGTGCGGGAGTGCCGCCAGCTTTCAGGGCAGTTCATCCTGCCGATCCAGCCGCGCTCGGCGTCGTCGCTGCCGCGGGGGAGCCGGGCCAGCGACAAATACTGCCGCGATTTGACCCGCCGGGCGGCGGACGGCGAGCTGGACCCGGTGTTCTGCCGGGAAAAAGAGCTGGACCGGATGGTAGAGATCTTATGCCGCCGCCAGAAGAACAACCCCTGCCTTGTGGGCGAACCGGGCGTGGGCAAGACCGCGCTGGCCGAAGGGCTTGCCCAGCGCATCGCCGACAAGCAGGTACCCCGGATGCTCCAGGGGCGGCGTCTGCTGGCGCTGGACATGGCCAGCCTCGTGGCTGGTACGAAGTACCGCGGCGACTTCGAAGAGCGGTTCAAGAATCTGCTGGAAGAACTCGTCCGGGACGGCAGCGCCATCCTCTTCGTGGATGAGTTCCACACCATCGTCGGCGCCGGTGCGGCAGAGGGGGCCATCGACGCGGCCAGCATCTTAAAGCCGGTGCTGGCCCGGGGTGAACTGCAGCTCATCGGCGCGACGACGAATCAGGAGTTCCGCACCCACATCCAGAAGGACGCCGCCCTCGAGCGCCGCTTTGGCCGCGTCCAAATCGAAGAGCCTACGCCGAAGCAGGCCGTGGATATACTGGAAGGTCTGGCACCCCGCTACGAGCGGTATCACGGCGTCCGCCTGCCCAACGAAGCCCTGCGGGAAGCCGTGGAGCTCTCGGTGCGGTATCTGCCGGGGCGCTGTCTGCCGGATAAGGCCATCGACCTCGTGGACGAAGCCTGCGCGGCGGTGCGCATCCGGGCCGAGCGGGAAGGGGAGAAAGACCCCGTCCTCAGCCGGAAGGAAATTGCCCGGGTGGTGGCGCAGGCCAGCGGCGTCCCGGCAGAACGGGTGGGCGAAAAGGAGAGGGAGCGGCTTGCCCGCCTCGAAGAGCGCCTGAACGCCGAAGTCGTGGGCCAGAGCCGGGCTGTCGCCGCCGTGGCCGGGGCCATCCGGCGCAGCCGCACCGGGCTTGGGGAGCCGGGCCGGCCGATCGGCGCGATGCTCTTCCTCGGGCCGACCGGTGTCGGCAAGACCGCGCTGGCAAAGGCGCTGGCAGAGAGCTGGTTCGGCAGCGAGAAGGCCCTGCTCAAGTTCGATATGTCGGAGTATCAGGAGCAGCACACCGTGGCGCGTCTGCTGGGTGCGCCTCCGGGCTATCTGGGCCACGACGAGGGCGGTCAGCTCACTGAGGCCGTCCGCCGCCGCCCCTACAGCGTGGTGCTCTTTGACGAAATCGAAAAGGCGCACCCGGATATTCAGAATGTGCTCCTGCAGATGCTCGAGGACGGCCAGCTGACCGACTCCATGGGCCGCAAGGCGGATTTCCGCAACACCATCGTCCTGCTGACCTCCAACCTCGGCGCACGATTCCTCGCCGGGCAGAGCGCACCGCTGGGCTTCGGGGCGGGAAGCGAAGCCGCCTTTGAAAAGCAGTCGGAAGCCGCCGTTGCCGAGGCGAAAAAGTGGTTCCGGCCGGAGCTGGTGGGCCGTCTGGATGAGCTCATCGTCTTCCGCCCGCTGGAGGAGCAGAGCCTCTGCTCCATCGCCGAAAAGCTGCTGGGCCAGCTGGAAGAGCGTGCTGCCCGCAGCGGCTACCAGCTGACCCACACGGCCCGGGTCGGCCCGGCGCTGGCGGCAAAAGCACATTCGCCCTATGGCGCGCGAGAGCTGCGCCGACAGGTAGACCGGGCCGTGGAGCAGGCCTTTGCCGACCAGATCGCCTCCGGCAGTGTGAGCCTCGGACAGCACTGGACGGCAGACTGCGCCGAGGACGGCACGATCGTGGTGCAGGAGACGCAGACGGCGGGTGTCGGGTGAAAAGCTCTTGCATCTGCTCTGGTTTTCCGCTATGATAGAGGGCAGGAACCACCAGAGGAGGAAGCCGAATGCGCTATCTGTTTTTGCTCAACCCCACCGCAGGCAAGCGGGACTGCACTGCCGAGCTGGCCCCGGCCATCCGGGCCGCAGCCCAGCGGGCGGGCATCCCGCCGGAAAAAAGGAAGGTCGTTGTGACCCAGTACGCGGGCCATGCCCGGGAGCTGGCCGCTGAGGCGGCGCACACCGCGCAGGCCGACGGTGAGCCGGTGCGCATCTGGACAGCGGGCGGCGACGGCACCTTCAACGAGGCGCTGACCGGGGCGCAGGGATGCGGCCTCGCGGCAGTGGGGTGTCTGCCCTTTGGCAGCGGCAATGATTTTCTGCGCACCTACGGCACGCGGGAAGAGTTCAATGACCTCGACGCCCAGCTGGCGGGCGGTGAGGTGGACATTGATCTGATGCAGACCGACCTCGGCCTTTCGGCGACCATCTGCGCCGCCGGGCTCGATGCACAGGTGGCTTACGGCATCCCGCAGTTCCGGCGCCTCCCGTTCTGCGGCGGCGAGATGGCCTATGCGCTCTCCATCGTCAAGCAGCTCTGCGGCCACATCGGCCGGAACGTGACCTTTACCATCGACGGCGAGGAGCTGACGGTGGACTGCCTGATGTGTGCCGTCTGCAATGGCCGCACCTATGGAGGCGGTTTTTATGCGGCTCCCGAGGCTCAGCCCGACGACGGCTGGCTGGACGTCTTCATCATCCGCAGGGTGAGCCGCCTGACGATCGCCCGCCTGCTGGGGATGTACAAGAGCGGCAGGCACTTCCGGAACGGTGAGCTGACGGAACAGGCGAAGCCCTGCTTCATCTACCGCCGGGCAAAGTGCGTCTCCCTGCGTCCGGCAGACGGACGCGGCCCTATCGTGGCGACCGCCGACGGCGAGTGCGCTCCCTGCGACGCCATCACCGCCCAGCTCAAGCCGCTGGCCGGGCGCGTCCTGCTGCCTAAACCGGCCTATGAGCGGTTCATGGCCCAGCGGGCCAGCGTGTAAAATAAAAAGTATGAGAAGCGCCCTGCACGTTTCTTTAGGGGCGCATCGGAGGATCAACAAAGGCGGCGGCTTTCCTTGTCAAGGGAAGCCGCCGCCTTTTCCGTTATCTTACAGCCTGTTTCAGCTGCTCCAGGTCATCCGCATCCGGGTGAGAAAGAGCCTTGTCAAAATTCTCGATCATGGCATCCAGATTGGGCAGATGGATCGGCTGCTTTTTCATCTCTTCGTACCGCTGGCGTACCGACATCGGCATTTTGCCCTGACACATATAGCGGCCGAAAACAGTGTTGCTCTTGTCCAGCGAATGCTCCGTCTTTTTCAAGATCTTATCAAAGTATTCTTTGCTGCCGCCGAAGCCGGCAGTGCCAAAGAGAAAGATGCTTTTGCCGTGCAGCTGCTTCAAAAAGTCCAAAGTGCTTTCATCGGCTTGTCCCTTGTCCGTCCAGAAGCCCACATAAAGGGTGTCCGCTTCCATGGCGGCAGGGTTCGGGCTGCCAAAATAACAGCAATCTGCCTGCGGCAGGCAGTCGTGCAGCGTCTCTGCCAAGATTTTTGTGTTGCCTGTTTTGCTGCTGTATACGATCGCGTAACTCATAGCTTCTCCTTTGTGAATGTCTTTTTGTTAAGTATATCGTGATTTTTTGCCGGGTAGGTTTATGCGTTTTTTGCTTCTTTTTCTCGCAAAGCATCATAAACACAGCGGGTTCCCTGATGTGCCATCAGCCCGCCCAGACACTTCTTGTTGCAGCGGAGACAGCGGTGGATCTGTTCCGCCTGCCCGTTTTTCAGCTTGTTCACCCAATCCGGGTCTGCCAGAAGCTGGCGGCTCATGGCGGCGCACTGGATGCGTCCGCTGGCGAGCTGCTGCTCCACAAGATCCGGGTCGTTCAGACCACCGACACCACAGATGGGCAGGTCGGTGTACTGCCGCACCTCATCGCAGAATTTGAGGAAACAACCGGGATGACCAAAGTATGGGTGGTTTGCAGGTGGAATCGTGTTTTCCAACGCCGAATGGTTTGCCAGCGTTACATGGAAGCTGGTCACACCCGCCTGCTCCAGCAGCGGAACGAACACCGGCAGTTCTTCTTCCACCACACCGGCATTGCCAAAGTGCGGGTTTTCCTGCCGGACGGCCAGCTTGTAATCAATGGGCATCCCCGGAACCGCCGCATGGACAGCCGAGACCGCTTCCGCCGCAAAACGTGCTCGGTTTTCTGCGCTGCCGCCGTATTCATCGGTGCGGTGGTTGAAGATGGCTGAACTGAAGCTGCCGCACATCCGGTCGCCATGCACCTGCACCATATCAAAGCCGGCCTGTTTTGCCAATGCTGCTGCTTTGCCGAATCCGCTGATGATCTCATGGATCTTCCGCTGAGACATATTGGTAATGTACGGTGCCACTTCTGCATTCAATTTTTCCCGCAGCTGATCCGGGGTGATTTTTTTCAGCAGCAGACCGGGAATGTACTTGAACATGGCCAGCAGGTTGGAATCGCTCTGGTGCAGCTGGGCACAGACTTTGCAATCCGCATCATGGGCGATTTTCACGACCTGCTGGTAGAATGCAAAGCCTTTGGCGTCAAACAGAGATTTTTCAAATTTGCTTTTGCCCACCGGGACATCGCCCACGATGATCATGGCACAGCCGCCCTGTGCAATGGCACGGAGCTTTGCAAGGTATTCTTCATCCGACAGCCCGAATGTTGTCGGCGCAAAGATGATGCGGTTTTTCAGCTGCATCCCACCATAATGGATCGGACTCAAGATCGTTTCGTACATCATTTGCACACTTTCTTTTGCACTGCATTTTGCAGTAATGTCAGCAGCTGCTGCCGCTCCTGCGCTGTCAGTCCGCCCAGACTCTGCGCATCCCAGCCGATAAAGACCTGATGACAGACCACAAAGGCGCTTTCACCCCTCTGAGTCAGCTTCAGGTGGTAGCTGCGCCCATTCTTTTCTTTCGTCAGAAAGCCGTCTTCGGCCAGCTTGTTCAGGCTGCGCTGGGAGTGGCCCCAATCCAGATGAAGAGCTTTGGTCAGTTCCGAAGGCGTACAATCCGGATGCTTTCCTACATAAATGACAAAATATATCAGCCCGAAGCTCAGACCCAGTTCCTGTAACCGCTGGGTCGTGTAAGCGGCAAACTCTCTGTGCAGAGTCAGAATGCAGGAAGATACCGTGGATGGCTCCATTTCATCAACTCCTTCTGCGTTTGAATGGAAAGCATTATAGCACTGTTGCTTGACGAAGTCAAGTGTTTTGACTGCACTGTGTTTCGGGAAGCTGAACCGGGAGAGTTTTGAACGATGCTTGATAAACCGACTGAGCTATGATAAAATAATACTGTAGAACAGGAGGTGGGGTCAGATGCAGGAAACAGAAGCTCAGAAACGAGAACGCCGGCATCGGGAAGACCTCGAGCGTCTGCGCGGCTTCCGGCCCATTGACGATACCTTTATGAGAGGTCTGTTCAAGGATAACATTCCGCTGGCAGAGCTGGTGCTCCGCATTATTGTGGGAAAGCCTGATTTGACGCTGGTGAAGTGTGAGACGCAGGCAGACTTAAAACGGGTGACGGGCGCAAGGTCTGTTTGCCTGGACGCATACGCTACGGACAACACCGGAAAGAAGTACGACATCGAGATACAGCGTGCCGACAACGGTGCTGACCCTCACCGGGCAAGATACCACTCCAGTGCGCTGGATGTGGAGAATCTGGATGAGAAACAGGAATACCGGGAACTGCCGGACAGCTATGTTATTTTCATCACGGAAAATGATTACTACAAAGCAGGCGAACCGGTATATGTCATTCAGAACATGAATTTGACGCTGGGCCAGCCGTTCGGCGATGGGGCGCATATCCTGTATGTGAACGGTCAATACCGCGGAGACTCGGACATCGGCAGACTGATGCATGACTTCAACTGCACGAAGGCGGAGGACATGAATTTTGAGCTGATGGCCGAGCGGACACGATACCTCAAAGAGAATCCGAAAGGAGTGGGTGCTATGTGTAAGGTGATGGAAGAGCTGAGAGTGGAAAGCTTTACGGAAGGCCGGGAAGAGGGAAGAGTAGAACAGGCTAAAGCAACTGCCTTGAAAATGAGCCAGAAGGGTATGTCTATCGATGAGATTTCTGAACTGGTTGGATTCAGTATCAAGACTGTTACTGAATGGCTCGCTCCGAAAGCATGTTGAGTGATATGCGTAAGGTCGGATAAGGCCAAAGAAACCGAAAAGTAGAACGCCAGTGTATTGTGCTGATGCATGATACGCTGGCGTTTTTATTTTTTGTGGCGTAGAAGGAGAATAGGAATGCATTTGAGCGATCACAGTGCTTGGTAGACGGAGCCGTCCCGCGACAGATAGAGTTCCGAGGATTTCAAGGGAGCCTTCAAGGCACTGTCGATGACTGCGGTAAGGGGATGATGAACCTGATTTGTGAGATCATCAGACACCATTAGAATCTTTTTTTCTGATGAAGTAAAGGAACAGCTTTCTTAAGACGCGTTTCTTTATGTGATTCTCGGATACTCTTTACATAAGGACTAATGGCATCAAAAATTTTATTTTTCGTATATCCCAACAGCGAATCTGCCTCTGTACAAATGTTTTTTAGATAAGAAGCGTTCCAGTTTTGGGCATAATAAGGCTCCATGATAGAACTGATTGCATAAAGTTGAGATGCCAAGTCAAGATTCTGCTTTGCGTTCAGAACCGATAGTAAATTCTTTTGAGTGTCTTTTGCATTGACCCGGTGCTCCAGTTCAGTTGCATAAAAGTCGATGTCGGCAATTGCACGAATCTTGGAACGCTGAACATTTGTCAGAGTAGCGATACGCTGCGGCTCACTGAGCATAATCGTAGAGTAATTATTTACGGCATACTTTACAAAGGTAAGCTCTGACAGTAACTCTGTGCGTTTGGAATCTTCCAGAAAGGTCAGTACATCATCGAGCTTTCGATTGATTTCGGACATTTTCGAGGAGATATCCCGGAGAAAATATTGCCCGGTTGCAAAAGAGGCAACACTAAAGACATTGAATAATGAAATAGAGACTGGATCTACTGGGTGTAAGGACGCAGTTCCACTGAAATGTGAGGTGGAATCAACTATGGTGGTTGTGTACCCGCCTCGCCGAAGATGCAAAAGCGTTCCCTGAACACCTTCTGGGAATTTCAGGATGTACGTCTTGGAGGCTACATCTGATGCTGCCGCGGCAGGAAGAAGCTGAAGCAAACTGTTTGCAGTCAAACCAGCCTGCTCTGGAAACTCGATTTTTCGGAAGCGGGATGTATCGCCAAAATCAAAAGAGACATCGCTTGTAGTCACTTCACAGTTCAAATTTTGAGTGGGAAGCAGTTCGTGGTTGGCCATAGCAGGAATCCTCCTCGTATTTTGTAAGTCTATCATACCGCAGGAAGTGGCTGTTTGCAACAAATATTGCGAAAGGAATATGTAATGTACGGATATTCCAATATCTGGAGATGGAAAAATCCGGATGAGCTTTATCACTATGGAATTAAAGGTATGAAGTGGGGTATTCACCGCACGTCCGCGCAACTCGGACATAAACCCTATACAGACAAACAGGAACGTGCTAAAATAAATGTGTCAGGATTGTGAAGAGCAGTAAAGCATGGCGAGGTTTCATTGACGATTCGCAAAGGAAAGCAAGCGGAACACGACCGAAATTTACCTGTATCCCGTATATAAATCAGGTGAAAGCTATATGTACTTCAGCACGAATATGGCACAGCGGTATATTCTGAAACTCCACGGAACGGGGCAGTTAATGTCGTCCAGAAAAGGGGATTGGGTCAAGAAAGGACGCGTACAATCTTCGGAACCGATTGGTGTGTACATTGACCGGGACGGCAACGCACATGAAACCTGTAATGAGATGATCATTTATTCAAAAGACGGAACCCACATTTATCCTACACGAGAGGAGGATGCATAATGGACTTGCGAAGTTATAAAGGTGAATATGTTTCTGTTCTTTGTTCTGAGTTCTGACGGAGAAAAAATAAAGGTCTCGTTACGGATCATATTTTTCCGGAAGGTAACGAACCTGAGGGCATGGAAAGCATCATTCTTGACGGGACTCTTGAGTTGACAAAATCAGAGATCGCCGGAATTGCCCAAACAGAGAGATGATCTCCATATCGTTTAACGCACTGGTCTTATGACGGGTGCGTTTTTGTTATCCGAAAGGCAGATGGAGCGTAGATTGCTCGTACATGGCGAGGGCAAAAAGAACATACACTCGACAGGCTCATGGAAAGGACATAAAAACTTAACAAAGAAATTTGCAAAACCCCTTGATTTTTGACTCCAAGATGAGTACAATACACTTAGCACTCAAGGAAAAGGAGTGCTAAGAAACCGGAAGGGCGCAGCCCCCGGGACATAAAACAGTTTATCTTTTATATTTATAATAGGAGGGCAAGAACGATGAAGATCATTCCTCTTGCAGACCGTGTTGTTATCAAGACTGTTGAGGTCGAGGAGACCACCAAGGGCGGCCTCATCCTGACCGGCAGCGCGAAAGAGAAGCCCCAGGTGGCACAGGTCGTGGCCGTTGGCCCCGGCGGTGTCGTGGACGGCAAGGAGGTCAAGATGACTGTCAAGGTGGGCGACAAGGTGCTCACCAGCAAGTACTCCGGCACCGAGGTCAAGGTGGACGGCGAAGAATGCACCATCGTGCGTCAGGCCGACATTCTGGCCATCGTGGAGTAAGCGTCTTTCCCTCACACTGGATAATCAAGCATTTACGAAGGAGCGATAAAATATGGCTAAGCAGATCAAGCAGGGCGAGGAAGCCCGCAAGGCACTGTGTGCCGGTATCGACACTCTGGCAGATACTGTTAAGATCACCCTCGGCCCCAAGGGCCGCAACGTGGTGCTGAGCAAGAAGTTCGGCACCCCCGTCATCACCAACGACGGTGTGACCATCGCAAAGGAGATCGAGCTGAAGGACGAGTTCGAGAACATGGGCGCACAGCTGGTGCGTGAGGTCGCTACCAAGACCAACGACGCCGCAGGCGACGGCACCACCACTGCGACCGTTCTGGCACAGGCTATGGTCACCGAGGGCATGAAGAATGTCACCGCCGGTGCAAACCCGATGGACATCCGCCGCGGCATGACCAAGGCTGTTGCTAAGGCCGTCGAGACCATCAAGGCACACAGCCAGAAGGTCAAGGACTCCAACGACATCGCCCGCGTCGGCACCATCTCTGCAGGCGACCCCGAGATCGGCCGTCTCATCGCCGAGGCGATGGAGAAGGTCACTTCCGACGGCGTCATCACCATCGAGGAGAACAAGACCACTGCCGAGACCTACAACGAGATCGTCGAAGGTATGCAGTTCGACCGCGGCTACCTGACTCCCTATATGGTCACCGATACCGACAAGATGGAGGCTGATCTGGACAATGCCGCCATCCTCATCACCGATAAGAAGATCAGCGTCATTCAGGACCTCGTTCCTCTGCTGGAGCAGGTCATGCAGAACGGCATGAAGCTGCTCATCGTGGCCGAGGACATTGAGGGCGAGGCTCTGTCCACCCTCATCGTCAACCGCCTGCGCGGCACCCTGAATGTCGTGGCTGTCAAGGCTCCCGGCTTCGGCGACCGCCGCAAGGAGATGCTGCAGGATATTGCTACCCTGACCGGCGGCACGGTCGTCTCTGCGGACCTCGGCTACGAGCTGAAGGACGCTACCGTTGACATGCTGGGCCATGCCCGTCAGGTCAAGGTCACCAAGGAGAACACCACCATCGTGGGCGGCGCCGGCGACAAGGACGCTATCGCATCCCGCATCGGTCAGATCCGCAACCAGATCGAGGCCGCTACCAGCGACTTCGACCGCGAGAAGCTGCAGGAGCGTCTGGCAAAGCTGGCTGGCGGCGTGGCTGTCATCAAGGTCGGCGCTGCTACTGAGGTCGAGATGAAGGACAAGAAGCTCCGCATCGAGGATGCTCTGAACGCAACCAAGGCTGCTGTTCAGGAAGGCGTCGTCGCTGGCGGCGGCACTGCTCCCATCAACGCCATCCCCGCTGTCCGTGAGCTGTGCGATACGCTGGAGGGCGACGAGCGCACCGGCGCTAAGATCGTCCTGAAGGCTCTGGAAGCTCCTCTGCGCCAGATCGCCAGGAACGCCGGCCTCGAGGGCAGCGTCATCATCGACAAGATCATCTCTGCCAACAAGCCCAACTACGGCTTCGATGCTCAGAATGAAGTCTACGTCGAGGATATGATCGCCGCCGGTATCGTTGACCCGACCAAGGTCACCCGCTCCGCTCTGGAGAACGCAGCATCCGTCGCTGAGATGGTGCTGACCACCGAGAGCCTCGTGGCCGACCTGCCCGAACCCCCGGCTGCTCCTGCTGCCGCTGGCGGTGACATGGGCGGTATGGGCGGCATGTACTAAGCCGCAGCCTTTCCCAAAACGCGCAGACTGTTTCAGTATCTGGGGCAGAGCTTCTTCGGAGGCTCTGCCTCTTTTGTGTACCGTCCCCCTTTTCTGCCCATACTACCGGGCAGGGAAGGGGGCTTTTTATGTCGGGCCGGAGAGTGCTTGCGCTGTACGGGGCGCTGCTGCTGGGGTTTGCGGCGGTGGTCTGCCGGTTATACTGGCTCTGCTCGAACACGGACTACGCCGTGCGGGCGGCGGCGCAGAGCGAAGCGGTCCTCCGCCTGCCTGCGGCGCGGGGGAACTTCTACGACTGCGGCGGTCTGCCGCTGACGGGCATCTCCCAGCGCTGGCTGGCCCTCTGCTTCCCGGGTGAGGGCAGCTACGCGCGGCTCTACCCCTATGCGGACGCCGACGGGCAGGCCAGGCTTTACCGGGAGCGGAATACTTCCCGGCCCTTTCTGCTGGACGTGGTGCAGGATGTAAGCGGGCTGGGCGTGCGGTGCTATGCCGTTCCCCGGCGGTACGCCGCTGCCCCGCTGGCAGAACAGCTCATCGGCTACCTGGACAGCGAGGGCCACGGCGCAGCGGGCCTTGAGGCTGCGCTGGACGATGTTCTTTACACCGGCGAGCGGGATACACTGCACTGTGCGGTCACAGCGCAGGGACAGCTGCGGCGGGGCAGTGAGCCGATTTTAGAAAAAGCAGACTCTGCCCCGCAGGGTGTGCGGCTGACCCTCTCCCGCAGCATCCAGAGGGCCGCAGAAGGGGTGGCAGCGGAGAGCATGGCAACCGGGTGCATCCTTATTATAGATGTGAGCAGCGGCAAGGTGCGGGCCTGTGTCAGCCTGCCGGACTTTGATGCGGCCAATGTGGGCGAGAGCCTGACGGCCCCGGACAGCCCGCTTTTGAACCGTGCTTTTTCGGCCTATGCGGTGGGCTCGGTCTTCAAGCCGGTGCTGGCCGCAGCGGCGCTGGAAGCAGGAGAAGGGGACTTCACCCGGGAGTGTCCCGGCTACGACGCCCTGAACGGCCAGGTCTACCGCTGTGCCGGAAGCGTGCCTCACGGCCTCGTGGGGCTGGACGGCGCTCTGGAAAAGAGCTGCAACGGCTACTTTATCGAGCTGGGGCGGGAATTGGGGCCGGAGCGTGTCCGGCAGATGGCGGCAGCGCTGGGCTTCGGGAAGGGGCAGGACATTGCAGGCGGCCTCCGGTCGGCTTCTGGTGTTCTGCCCGAAGCAGAGACACTCGAAAACGAGGGGCAGTTTGCCAACTTCTGCTTCGGACAGGGGGAGCTTCTGGCGACGCCCTTACAGGTGGCCGGGATGATGAACACCATTGCGGCGGGAGGCGTCTACCACACCCCGCTTTTCGTGGAGTGTACCGTGGACGAGACGACGGGCGAAGAGCTCACGCCGCTGGCACATAGCTCGTCCCGGCGGGTGTTCTCGGTGCAGACGGCGGAAAAGCTGCAGGAGCTGCTGGCGGGCGTCGTGGCAGAGGGAACGGGCCGGCAGGCCGCCCCCTCCGAGGGGGCGGCCGCCGGAAAGACCGGCACCGCCCAGACCGGCCAGTTCCGGGACGGCGAAGAGCTGAAAAACCACTGGTTCGCCGGTTTTTACCCGGCAGAAAAGCCCCGCTGGACCATCGTGGTGATGCAGGACGCCCAGACAGAGCCGGAGGTGTCCAGCGCAGCCGTCTTTGCCCGCCTGTGCGACGCACTGAGCGCCGGTGAGTGAATGGTTTTGCTTTTCTGCTTGCTTTTTTGGCCGAGGTATGTTACTATATACTTGTATTTGTATGTTTGTTATCCAAATTTAACAATAAAAGGAGCGTTTTCATCCATGGCAGTCATTGAAATCGTCGGCGGCGTCATTCTGCTCGTCGTCTCGGTGGTCATCTTTGCCCTCACCCTGATGCAGCACACCCACGGTCAGGGTCTGGCTGGTGTCATCAACGGCAGCGCTTACGGCGCAAACAGCGCCCGTCTGACCCCTGCGGACCAGATGCTGGCAAAGGCGACCCGCGTCGCCGGTATCATCTTCTTTGTGGTGGCCATCCTGGCCTGCGTGTTCGCAAGCCGTCTGGCCTGAGCATGCGCCCGCAGCCCCGTGATGAAAGCGGGGCTGTTTTTGTGTCTATCTGTTGTTATAAAAAGAGATAAGAGGGAAGAAGCCGCGCCCCGGTGGAGGGCGGGCTATGGTAGTTAAGGAGAAAGAAAATTTATGTCAATGCGCGATAAAATCGAACACGCCATCCAGAACCAGCCCTGCACCGTCAAAGAGCTGAAGCAGAAGTTCGGCGGCGAGCGCGGCGCAGACCGCAAGGTGATGGAAGCTCTGGACGAACTGGTGCGAGAGGCTGTCGTCTGCCAGCGTCAGGGCGTGTTCTTTACCGTCCGCTCCGGCCGTGCCGACAAGGCTCTGCTGTGCAAGGTGGTCAAGCTGGGCAAGAACTTTGCCTTCGTCATGCTGGAGGACGGCACCAGCGACATCTTCATCCCCGGCCGCTTCACCAAGGGCGCAATGCCCGGCGACGACGTGCTGGTGGAGAAATTCGAGCATCCCCGTGTGGAGGGCAGCGACGAGGGCGCTATCCTCGCCATCCTGACCGAGAAAAACGATCTGGTCGGCACTGTGCGCCGGGTCGAGGGCCGTCTGCGCTTCGTGCCGGACGACTGCCCGGCCATCACCATGCCGCTGGCCCGCGACTGCGAGGGCGGCGCAAAGGACGGCGACAAGGTAGCCGTCGAGATCCTGAACCGCGGCAGCCGTCAGGAAGACCACCGCGTGGGCGTCGCCATGCGCTTCGGCAGCTCCGACGAGGCCAAGCGCTGCGCCAAGGCTCTGCTTTACGCAAAGGACATCCGCACCCGCTTCCCGGATAAAGTGCGGGATGAGGCCAAGAAGTTCGAGGGCGCAGAGGTCTCCGAGAAGGACTGCGAGGGCCGCATGGACCTGCGCGCCCTGCCCATCTTCACCATCGACAGCGCCGAGACCAAGGACATCGACGATGCCATCAGCCTGACCCGCACCTCTGACGGCGGCTTTGAGCTGGGCGTCCACATCGCAGACGTCTCCAACTACGTCAAGCCCGGCACCGAGCTGGACAACGAGGCGTTCAGCCGCGCCACCAGCGTCTATTATGCAGATCAGGTCGTTCCGATGCTGCCCAAGGCCCTGTCCAACGGCATCTGCAGCCTGAACGAGAACGAGCTGCGTCTGGCTTTCTCCTGCCTGATGCGTCTGGACAAGGAGGGGAATCTGACGGATTACCGCTTCGTCAAGTCCATCATCCGCAGCCGCGTCAAGGGTGTCTACTCCGAGATCAACGCCCTGCTGGCCGGTACTGCCGACGCCGAGATCAAGGCAAAGTATGCCGACGTCATCGACCAGCTGCCCGCCATGAAGGAGCTGTACGGCCACCGCGCCCGCCTGCGCAAGGAGCGCGGCTGCATGGACATCGAGAGCGGCGAAGTCAAGCTCATCCTCGACGAGAATGGCCGCTGTATCGACGTCAAGAAGCGCACTTCCGGCGAGAGCGAGAGCATGATCGAGGAGTTCATGCTGCTGGCCAACCAGTGCGCCGCCCACTTTGCCCGCGTCAAGCAGATCCCCTTCGTCTACCGCGTCCATGAAGAGCCCAACGCCGAGAAGCTGGAGCGTCTGCACACTCTGCTGCAGGCCTGCGGCATCAACGACCACTTCGCCAAGGACGTTCCCACTCCCAAGGAGCTGAGCGCCATCCTCGAGGGTGTGCGCGGCACCCCCTATGGGCAGATCATCAACACCGGCATGCTCCGCTGCATGTCCAAGGCTCTCTACGAAGAGAAGCCCAAGGGCCACTATGGTCTGGTGCTGAAGGACTACGCCCACTTCACCAGCCCCATCCGCCGTTACCCCGATCTGGCCATCCACCGCATCATGACCGATATGCTCAAGGGTATCGAGAAGGAGACCATGATCCTCCGCTACACCGATTTCGCAGAGCGCGCCTCCAAGCAGTCCAGCGAGCGCGAGGTCATCGCCATGCAGATCGAGCGGAAGGCCGAGGACTGCTACAAGGCCGAGTATGCCCGCCGCCATCTGGGCGAGTGCTACGAGGGTACCGTCTCCGGCGTGACCCAGCGCGGCCTCTTCATCGAGCTGGACAACGGCGTGGAGGGCTTTGTGCCGGCTTCCAGCCTGACTCCCTCCGGCACCAGCCTGACCGAGGGCGTCCGCCTGACCGACCCCGCTTCCGGCAAGACCTGGAGCCTCGGCGACAAGATGATGATCACCATCGTCCGCGCCGACGTCAATCTGGGCAAGATCGACTTTGAGGTGGCTCCCGCCGCCAAAGCCTGAGGAGGGGAGAGCATGAGCATCCGTCACGCACTGCCCGCTGACGTGGACACACTGGCCGACATCGAAGCCGCGTCCTACCCGCCCGCTGAGGGGGCGTCCCGGCAGAGCATCGCCGGGCGTGTGGCCGTCTACCCGGACTGTTTCTGGCTGCTGGACGAGGGCGGCGGGGTGAAAGCTTTCGTCAACGGCTTCGTCACCGATATGCCTGACCTCACCGATGAGATGTACGATGACCCCCATCTCCACACGCCGAAGGGTGGGTGGCAGATGATATTCAGCGTCGTCACCGCTCCGGCCCATCGGCACGAGGGCTGCGCCTCCCGCCTGCTGCGTCAGGTCTGCGCCGACGCGAAAGCCGCCGGGCGCAAGGGCGTCGTGCTCACCTGCAAGGAACGGCTCATCGGCTTTTATGCGCAGTTCGGCTTCGTGGATGAGGGCGTTTCCGTCTCCACCCACGGCGATGTCGTCTGGCATCAGATGCGGCTGACATTCTGAGTCATCATAAAGCTTTTTATCCGTCTCCGGTACGCTGGGAGCGGATTTTTCTATGCAAACCTGCCTGTATGACAAAAATTGCGGCAGTTGGGCGGTTTTGCTTGTTGTAGGGCAGGAAGCGGCGGGGTATACTGATGCCAGAACCAAACAAGCCGGAGCCGAACGTGCTGCCGGTACAGAACAAAATGGAGGTTACGTCTATGTATTATTCCAGCGGCAATTACGAAGCCTTTGCGCGGCCCCGCAAGCCCGAAGGCGTGGACCGCAAATCGGCTTATATCATCGGCAGCGGCCTGGCGGCCCTGACGGCAGCCTGCTATCTGGTGCGGGATGGCCAGATGAAGGGGGAGCGCGTCCACATTTTCGAGAAAGACCCTCTGCCCGGCGGTGCCTGCGACGGCCACAAGTACGACGTGGGCTATGTGATGCGGGGCGGCCGTGAGATGGACAACCACTTCGAGGTCATGTGGGATCTGCTCCGCTCCATCCCTTCGCTGGAGACCGAGGGGGCCAGTGTGCTGGACGAGTATTACTGGCTGAACAAGGCCGACCCCAACTACTCCCTCTGCCGCGCTACCGTGAACCGGGGCAAGGACGCCCACACCGACGGCAAGTTCGGCCTGTCGGATAAGGGGGCGATGGAGATCATGAAGCTCTTCTTCACCCCCGACGAGCAGCTTGAGGACAAAAAGATCACCGACTTTTTTGACGATGAGGTGCTCAACTCCAACTTCTGGCTCTACTGGCGCACCATGTTCGCCTTCGAGAACTGGCACAGCGCCCTCGAGATGAAGCTCTACCTCAAGCGGTATATCCACCACATCGGCGGTCTGCCCGACTTCACGGCCCTCCGCTTCACCCGGTATAACCAGTACGAGTCCATCATCCTGCCCATGGTCACCTACCTGAAAGACCACGGCGTCCAGTTCTACTACGACACAAAGGTCGTGGACGTCCAGTTCAGCCTCGAGCCGGGCAAAAAGCAGGCAGCGGGCATCACGGTAGACCATAAGGGCGCGGTGGAGACCATCGACCTCACCGAGGACGACCTGCTCTTTATCACCAACGGCGGCTGCGTGGAGAGCTGCACCGTCGGCGCACAGAACAAGGCCGCGGGCTTCGACCCCACCATCAAGCCGGGCAACGGCTGGGACCTCTGGAAGCGCATCGCCGCGCTGGACGACTCCTTCGGCCACCCGGAAAAGTTCTGCAGCCAGCCGGAGCTGAGCAACTGGGAAAGCGCCACCATCACGACGCTGGATGAGAAGATCCCCCAGTATATCCAGAAGATCTGCAAGCGCGACCCCTTCAGCGGCCGCACCGTCACCGGCGGCATCGTCACCGTGAAGGATTCGGCCTGGCTGCTGAGCTGGACCCTGAACCGCCAGCAGCAGTTCCGTGCACAGCCCAAAGACCAGCTCTGCGTCTGGGTGTACGGCCTGTTCAGCGATAAGCCCGGCGATTACGTCAAAAAGCCCATGCGGGACTGCACCGGCCGGGAGATCTGCATGGAGTGGCTCTACCATCTGGGCGTGCCGGTGGAGGACATCGCAGAGCTTGCCGAGCACAGCGCCAACACCGTGCCGGTCATGATGCCCTATATCGACGCCTTCTTCATGCCCCGCGCGAAGGGCGACCGCCCCGACATCGTGCCGAAGGATGCGGTGAACTTTGCCTTCCTCGGCCAGTTCGCCGAGACCGGCCGGGACACCATCTTCACCACCGAATACTCCATGCGCACCGGCATGGAGGCGGTGTACCGGCTGCTGAACATCGACCGGGGCGTGCCGGAGGTCTGGGGCAGCACCTATGACGTCCGGGCGCTGGTGGATGCCTCGGTGAAGCTGCGGGATGGCCGGAAGCTCACGGACATGGAGCTGCCCCTTATGGGCCGCATCGCCCTGAAGGAGGCGCTGAAGAAGATCGAAGGCACCGACCTCGAGAAGTTCCTGCGCCAGTATCACGCTATCTGACAAGACGATATTCACGACGGAACGATACCGCCCAAAACAAAAGACCGGGTCGCTGCAAGCCTGAGGCAGGAAGCAGCGGCCCGGCCTTTTGTGCTGATTTGCGCGAGGATTCATAAAAAGTCGTACTCATAAAGAAAACTATTATGCAGAATGACCATCTTTGCGCTTGCTCTTTCGGCGGTTCTGTGGTAAGCTTAAAGCAAAGAATGCGGCACAGCGGAAGAGAGACTGTGCCGCAAAAACTGGTCTGGAACATAAAGGAGGTCTTTTTTCGTGAAACACTTTATTTCTCGCCGCAATTTCCTGAAGGCTGTCGGTGTCACCGCCGCTGCCTCCGCCATGGCTGCTGCCGTTCCTCAGGCTTCGGCCGGTTTCCTGACGGGCAAGGATGCCGCTGTCACCATCCTGTACACCAACGATGTCCACACCTACATCGACAACAAGTCTCCCAAACTGACCTATGCCGCTATCGCTGCCATGAAGCAGGGCTACGTGGATGAGGGCAAGCCCGTCCTGCTGGTGGACGCAGGCGACCACATTCAGGGTACTGCCTACGGCTCCATGGACGACGGCGCTACCATCATCGAGCTGATGAACGAGGCTGGCTACGACATCGCCACTCTGGGCAACCACGAGTTCGACTACGGCATGGCCCGCGCGAAGGCCATCATCAAGGAAGCGGACTTCCCCTATGTCTCCTGCAACTGGGTGGACCTGCGCACCGGCCTGCGCGTCCTGCCCGCTGTCAAGCTGTTCCCCGCAGGCGGCAAGTGGATCGCATTCGTGGGCATCACGACCCCCGAGTCCTTCACCAAGTCCACTCCTGCTTACTTCATGAACGCCAAGCAGACCAAGTACATCTACGACATCCTGGGCGGTGACGACGGCAGGAAGCTGTACGACGCCGTCCAGAAGGGCATCGACAAGGCCAAGACCCTGGGCGCAGACATCATCATCGGTCTGGGCCATCTGGGCGTTGACCCGTCCTCCTCTCCCTGGACCAGTGAGGATGTCATTGCCAACACCACCGGCTTTGACGCTTTCATCGACGGCCACTCTCACACCGTCATGGAGAACAAGCGGGTCTACGATGCAGCCGGCAAGCCTGTCACCCTGACTCAGACCGGCTCTTATCTGGCAAACGTCGGTAAGATGACCATCGCCGAGGACGGCGCGATCACCACCGAGCTCATCTCCACCGCCGATGTCTCCGACGCCGCTGTGGCCGCTACCGCAGAAGCCTGGATCAACGATGTGGACACGATGCTGGGCGAGCAGATCGCCACCACGGACATCAAATTCTACATCAACGACCCCGCTGCCGGCAAGCGCCGCATCCGTATGGGCGAGACCAACCTCGGCGACTTCGTGGCCGACGGCATCTATACTTACTTCAACGAGGTCGAGCAGCTGGACTGCGACATCGCTATGATGAACGGCGGCGGCATCCGCACCGATGTGGCCGCCGGCAAGTGGACCTTCAAGACCTGCAAGCAGATCAGCCCCTTCGGCAACGTGGCCTGCCTGATGTCTGTTACCGGCAAGCAGATCCAGGATGCTCTGGAGTTCGGCGCCCGCTTCGTCGGCCCGGAGGGCAAGGAGAACGGCGGTTTCCTGCATGTTGCCGGTGCGACCTACGAGATCCACACCGACATCCCCAACACCGTCCTCACCGACGACAAGAATGTCTGGATGGGCAGCGCCACCGGCACGCCCCGTGTCCAGAACGTGCGCATCTACAACAAGAAGACCGGCGCTTACGAGCCGCTGGACCTGAACCGCACCTATGCGCTGGCCGGCATGAACTACACCCTGCGCAACCTGGGCGATGGCTTCGCCATGTTCGACGGCGCAGAGCTCATCAAGGACTATGTCTCTGAGGACTACCTCGTCATGTCCACCTACGCCATGCTCTTCGACGCTGTGAATGATGTGCCTGTCCTGAGCAGCGCCAACAGCCCGCTGGCAAGCTATCCGGGCTACCTGCTGAACTACGAGAATCCCTATGGCGCAGGCCGCATTCAGGTTGTTTGAGGGATTTAGCGCGTAGCCCTCTCAGTCACCTTCGGTGACAGCTCTCCCAGAGGGAGAGGTACTGACTCCTCGTCAGCGTCCTAGCCCTCTCAGTCATCGCTGCGCGATGCCAGCTCCCCCAAAGGGGGAGCCACTGGCGTGCCGGTCAGGCCCACGCGGGACGAGCAAAGCTTACTCTATCCGAAAACAGTAGTGCCCTGCTACAGAGATTCACAACAGCTTGACAAGAGATATTGTCCCGAAGCTGCTGCCCTCTGTAGCAGGGCACTATCTTTTACGTTATATTGAGCTTCCAGCGGTCAGCGGAAAGTGGCCCGGTCTGCCAATGGCTCTCCCTCTGGGAGAGCTGGCGCGAAGCGCCTGAGAGGGCAAGGCCGTTATCCTTTACTAAACAGCCCCTTCAGCGCCAGCGGCGTCACGATAGAGGACACGACGATGAGGAGGATGACGGCGGTGAAGAAGACGGAGTCCACCACCCCCACGCCGAGGCCTTTCTGGGCCACGATGAGGGCCACTTCGCCGCGGGTCATCATGCCGACGCCTACCTTGAGGGAGTCCGGCCAGCTGAAGCGGCAGACTTTCGCGGCGAGGCCGCAGCCGATGATCTTGGTGAGCAGGGCCACCACCACGAAGCAGGCGCTGAACAGCAGGATGGTGGGCGTCAGGCCGCTGATGTCGGTCTTCAGGCCGATGCTGGCGAAGAAGACGGGGGCGAAGAGGGTGTAGCTGCTGATGTCCACCCGGCGCTCGATGTAGGACGCATCCTCAAGGGAGCAGAGCACGATGCCCGCGATGTAGGCGCCCGTGATGTCGGCGATGCCGAAATACTGCTCCGCGATGTATGCCATGGCAAAGCAGAAGGCGAGGCTGACGATGGTGATGCGCTGGGTGTGGGGGTTGCGATGGTCCAGCCAGAGCATGGCCTTGTGGATGATGAGGCCGATGACGATGGCTGCGATGAAGAAGAGGACGGTGTCCATCAGCACATCGACGAGGCTGGTGTCTGCGCCGCCGCTGGCACCCAGCACACAGGTGAGCACCACGATGCCGATGACATCATCAATGACGGCTGCGCTGACGATGGTGGTGCCGAGGAAGCTCTTGAGCTTGCCCAGCTCCTGCAGGGTGGCGACGGTGATGGAGACGCTGGTGGCCGTCATGATGGTGCCGATGAAGAGCGCCCGATAAAACTCCGGGCTGCCCAGTGCCGAAAAGCCGTAGAACAGGCTGTAGAGCAGGGTGCCGCCCGCCAGAGGAACGGCTACGCCCACGCAGGCGATGAGGGTAGCGATGGGGCCGGCCCGCATCAGCTCCTGAAGGTTGGTGCCGAGGCCGGTGGTGAACATCAGCAGCACGACGCCGATCTCAGCAAAAATGGCGATGGAGTCGCTGGGCTGGACGAAGTTCAGCAGACAGGGACCGATGATAAGACCTGCGATGATCTCGCCCACCACCTGCGGCGCCCGGCATTTGCGGGCGAGCAGCGCGAAGAACTTGGCGCTGATGAGGATGAGGGCGAGATTCCGAAAGATGGAATACATAGGCGATCCTTCCTTTGACGTTAGCGGTCGTCCCTCTCCCCCGTAAGCCCTGCCATGCGCCGCGCACGAAGACAGAAGGGGAGAAGAACATCTTTTATTATAGTTCTCCTTTTATTATAGTCCCTCTTTCGGCGAAATGCAAAGGAAAATCAGCTTGGAATGGCTAAGGACGCCATACAAAAGAGATATGACGGATATACTGGAAAAGCATAAAAAGAATGATGAGGGAGATTTTGCTGTCGTGCGCTCAAAAATACGAAAAAAATCCTGCGGGAGGGCTTGACAATTTTTGCGGGGCTTGCTATAATAAATTGCTGTCTGAACAGACACGCCGCACAGTCCGCGCGACGCCGCGCCGGCTGTGTACCCTTGGCCTCATGTTCTTGAGGCCCTTAAGTCCAAAAGGAGGTGCTACAAAATGGCAAAGTACGAAACCATGCTGATTACCAGCGCTGCTCTCGACGAGGAGGCTTCTTCCGCTCTCATCGGTAAGTTCAAGTCCCTGATCGAGGCTAACGGTACCATCGATTCCATCGATGAGTGGGGCAAGCGCCGTCTGGCCTACCCCATCAACGATGAGGAGGAAGGCGTCTACACCGTGATCAACTTCACTGCTGACCCCAGCTTCCCCGCTGAGCTCGACCGTGTGTACAAGATCACTGAGGGCGTTATGCGCAGCCTGATCGTTGCCCACGAGGAGTAATCTTTTCGTGACGAAAAAGGAGTCCGTATTATGTTGAATGTTGTAGCGATCATGGGCCGTCTCGTGGCGGATCCCGAGCTTCGCACCACCCAGAGCGGCACCAATGTGTGCAGCTTCCGCATTGCGTGTGACCGCAACTTTGCCCGTCAGGGCGAGCAGCGTCAGGCCGATTTCATCGACATCGTCGCATGGCGCCAGCAGGCAGAGTTCGTCTCCAAGTATTTCCAGAAGGGCAGTCTGATCGCCATCGAAGGCAGTCTCCAGACCCGCCAGTATCAGGACAAGAACGGAAACAACCGCACCGCTGTGGAGGTCGTGGCAAACAACGTCAACTTTGCCGGCTCCAAATCGAATGGCAGCAATCAGGGCGGCGGCAGCTATCAGAATGCTGCTCCGTCCTACCAGAACGCAGCCCCTGCCCGTCCGGCTGCTGTGGAGGCAGCTCCCAGCTATTCCGCCGGCAATGCAGATGACTTCGCCGTCATCGACGACAGCGACGACCTGCCGTTCTGATTCCCGAACCGGTGTTTTAACCGTAAAAATCCAACAGGAGGTAATAAGCAATGGCTTTTGAAAGAACCGAAGGCTCTCGTCCCGCACGCCCCATGCGTCGCGGCCGCAAGAAGGTTTGCAGCTTCTGTGTCGATCGCATCGACACCATCGATTACAAGGACGTTCCCCGTCTGCGTAAGTACGTCTCTGAGCGTGCAAAGATCATTCCCCGCCGTGTCACCGGCACCTGCGCTTTCCATCAGCGCGCACTGACCGTGGCTATCAAGCGTGCTCGTCACGTTGCTCTGATGCCCTACGTCAGCGACTAATCTGAGATAATCAACCCAATCAAAATAATCAGCGATCAGCAAAGCGCCCTCACCGATGACAAGGTGAGGGCGCTTTTTAGCCCTCTCCGTCATTGCTTCGCAATGCCACCTCTCCCATGGGGAGAGGCCTTGGCAGGCCGGGCCGCTTTCGCCTGACTGCTGGAAGTCTGATATTGCACAAAAAATAGTGCCCTGCTACCAAGAGTAACAGCAGCTTGACCGGAAACGCATGTTCCGCAGCTGCTGCCCTCTGTAGCGGGGCACTAGTGTTTCTGATAAATTGGACTTTGTGCGTCCAGACAAAACCTGACCGACACGCCAGAGGCTCCCCCTCTGGGGGAGCTGTCTGCAAAGCAGACTGAGAGGGTTACAGCGTCTTGCAGAACTCTTTCAGGTAGGCGCGGAACGCCTCGCCGATCTCGGGGTGCTGCAGGGCCAGCTCCACCTGTGCCTCAGCGACCTTGAGCTTGTTGCCCATGTCGTAGTGCTTGCCGGTGAACTCCACAGCCGTCATGCCGCCGTAGCTGCGGGCATACTCGGCCATGGCGTCGGTCAGCTGGATCTCGCCGCCGGCACCGGGCTTGGTCCTGGCGAGGATGTCATAGATCTCCGGGGTCAGCAGCACACGGCCCAGAATGGAGTAGTTGCTGAACTCCTGACCCTTCTTGGGCTTCTCGATCATGTCGTCCACAAAGAAGTAATTGTCATGGATGGGGGTGGTCTTGAGGCTGCAATAACGGCTCACGTCGGCCCAAGGCACGGCGGACACGCCGGCAGCCGGACGGCCGAACTCCTCGTAGGCACGGATGAGCTGGGCACAGACCGGGTCCTCGCCCCAGATGACGTCGTCACCGTAGATGACCACGAAGGGGTCGTCGCCGGTGAAGGGCTCGGCCATGCTGACAGCGTGGCCGAGCCCGAGGGTCTGCTGCTGGCGGACGAAGAAGATGTTGGCCAGATTGGAGATGCCGAGGCACTCTTCCAGCATCTTTTCCTTGCCGGGAGCGGCAAGCTTTGCTTCCAGCTCGGGGCTGCGGTCAAAGTGGTCCTGGATGATGTCCTGATTGCGGCTCACGATGATAAGGATGTCGGTGATGCCGGAACGGACAGCCTCCTCCACCAGATACTGGATGGCAGGTTTGTCCACGAGGGGGAGCATTCCTTTGGGCATTGCCTTGGTGGCGGGCAGCACGCGGGTGCCAAGACCAGCGGCGGGGATGACTGCCTTGGTGATTTTTTTCATGGTTCAAACTCCTTCACGTTCAGATTTACGGCTGGGTGCATCAGCCATAGAAAGCGTTGAGGATGGCCTGCAGATCCGGGCCGAGCAGCAGGGTGAACGCACTGCCGCAGACACTCAGGAGCAGGACGCAGAGGAAGACCGCACCGAAGCTGACGCCTCCCTGGGCGCGGAGCACGGCCTGACGCTGCCGGGCGTCGGGGAACTCGGACTGGATGCGGCGGATGTGGTCGGCGGCGCTCTTGCGGTAGAGCCACTTGCCGTACATACCGCGCACCAGCATCAGCACGAAGCTGAGGACCGAGCAGACCCGGGCAAATACCGTCAGAGCTGAAGTGCTCATGGCGGGGGCGAGGGCGCTGCCGGAGAGTTGGAGCATCTCGATAAAGGTGGGCGCTGCCAGCAGAAGCTCAGCGGCCAGAAAGCCGAAGGCCGGCTTCCACGCCTTGCGGTAGAAGAAGTAGAAGGGGCCGAAGAGCAGAGCCGAAAAGCTCATGGATACCTTGCTCTTCTGGAGCTGCATCCGGCTGTAAGCGGCGAGGTAAGCGGGGGCGGCGGGGCCGATATAGTCCAGCCAGTCCTGACGGGCGATGCCATCCATCTTGGCCTCTTTGCCGAAGGCGTCCTCAAAAAACGCCTTCTCCGGGTCGGCGGAAGTGCCGAACTGACGGTACATCTGGGAGTAGTCGAAAGTCTCTTCGCCGCTGCCGCGGGAAGAAGGAGGCTCCTGCCCCTCGGGGGGAAGCACAGCACCGCAGCAGCGGCAGGTTTCCTCATTCCGCAGGGTGCGCTCGCCGCAGGACGGACAGGTGCGGAGTTGGCTCTCCTCGTAGGGGAACTTCCACTCGCAGCCGGCGGCGTGGGCGGGGCGGTGGATGCACTGGCCCAGCTTCTCGTAGCAGACGCGGTGATAAGGCGCGCCGCAGTCGGGGCAGACCACGATGTCATCCTGAAGTGTGAGGGGCTTGCCGCAGCCCTCACACGGACAGCCATAGTATTTGGGCATAACATCCTCCAATGAATAGGGTAGTTTATCAGTATTATACACTTAAAATGCGGAAAAGAAAAGGCGGAAATCTTCAAATTTCCAGCACAATGGTATTTTTTCCTCTTTACTTTATCATGGATTCTGGGTATACTAATGAAGTATCTGTGTATAAACTGTATCTTTTAGGAGTAAATCTCTCCGTCATTGGCCGAGTCCTCGGGCAGGCTTTCCTTCGTACAACCTCTCCGCCACGCCTACGGCGTGCCACCTCCCCTGGTAGGGGAGGCTTTGGCAGTCCCCGCAAAGTGAACGGTTTCGCCAGAGGCTCCCCTACTAGGGGAGCTGTCGAGCGTCAGCGAGACTGAGAGGTTGTACGAAGACGGGCCTGCCCGTGTGCGTGGCTGATGATGAAGAGACTGCTCCTGTTCTTTGAGACGAGAGGAATAAAACGATGATCACCACTGATGAACTGAAAGTACAGCTGGCTGAATACCACACCGCTGTAAAGGACTTGGAGGAGGCGCTGGCCATCGACGCTTCCCGCAAGCGCGTGCAGGAGCTGGAGCACACCATGTCCCGCCCCGGCTTCTACGACGACGCTGAGCTGAGCAAGAAGGTCTTCGACGAGGTGGGCGACCTGAAGGGCAAGCTGAACCGCTTCGAGAAGCTGCAGGGCCTGTACGATGACGCAGAGACCATGCTGGTCATGCTGGACGAGGAGTACGACCCCGAGATGGTGCCGGAGGCCGAAGAGGCCGTCAACGCCGTGGGCAAGGCTGTGGATGAGCTGCAACTGATGACCATGCTGAACGGTGAGTACGACCACAGCAACGCCATCCTGACCTTCCACGCAGGCACCGGCGGCACCGAGGCACAGGACTGGGCCGAGATGCTCTACCGTATGTACAACAAGTGGGCGCAGGCTCACGGCATGACCGTCGAGGTCCTGGATTATCAGGACGGCGACGAGGCCGGCATGAAGAGCGCTTCCATGATGGTCAAGGGCGCCAACGCCTACGGTCTGCTCAAGAGTGAGAACGGCG
>OIHE01000221.1_pt1 | contig 24802 bp, 15 predicted proteins | sample 1582501 | NCBI WGS metagenome assembly OIHE01 (sample SAMN02674968, study PRJEB24791) | human gut metagenome, SKBSTL038 | isolation source: stool | host: Homo sapiens | place: USA
CTTCTTCGCCGTCCATTGCTTGTTCCAAGCCGAGGGCACGGGCTATCTGGAAATCAGAGAAGCCTTGTACTTTGGCTTTACGCAACAAGTCCACGGGAATCATTGGCAACTCTCCATCAGCCATAAAAGAGTGCAGTTCCCTGCTGGTATCCATGATGTTCATCAACTTCTCCAGGAACCAACGGTCTATCTTGGTCAATTCGTGCACCTGGTCCACCGTATACCCGGCACGGAAGGCTTTGGAGATGACAAAGATACGTTTGTCGGTAGGTTCGCGCAGAGCCTTGTCCAAATCGGCAATCACCAGTTCCTTGTTCTCTACGAAGCCGTGCATGCCCTGGCCTATCATGCGAAGCCCCTTCTGGATGGCTTCCTCGAAAGTACGGCCGATAGCCATCACCTCGCCTACCGACTTCATGCTTGAACCCAGCTCTTTGTCCACCCCGTGGAACTTGCCCAAATCCCAACGCGGTATCTTGCAGACCACATAGTCCAGGGCGGGTTCGAAGAAAGCGCTTGTAGTCTTTGTCACAGAGTTGTTCAAGTCGAACAAGCCATAGCCCAAGCCGAGTTTTGCCGCTACAAACGCCAACGGATAACCCGTTGCTTTAGAGGCAAGTGCAGACGAACGGCTCAAGCGTGCATTTACCTCGATTACCCGGTAGTCCTCGCTCATCGGGTCGTAGGCATACTGCACGTTACACTCTCCCACAATGCCGATGTGACGGATAATGCGGATAGCAAGTTCACGCAATTTATGATAGTCCGTATTGCTCAACGTCTGTGACGGGGCAATAACGATGGACTCACCTGTATGGATGCCCAGGGGGTCGAAGTTCTCCATGTTGCAGACCGTGATGCAGTTGTCGAAGCGGTCGCGCACCACCTCGTATTCCACTTCCTTCCATCCCTTCAGCGATTTCTCCACCAGCACCTGTGGGGAGAAGGAGAAGGCTTTCTCCACCAGCACATTCAGCTCTTCTTCATTGTCGCAGAAGCCCGAACCCAGTCCGCCAAGCGCATATGCAGCACGGACAATGACCGGGTATCCCAGTTCCCGGGCTGCGCGACGGGCATCCGCCGCATTCTCCACGGCTTCGCTCTTGATGGTCTTCACATCAATCTCATTCAGTTTCTGCACAAAGATTTCACGGTCCTCCGTGTCAATGATGGCCTGCACGGGAGTGCCGAGAACCGTCACGCCGTACTTCTCGAAAATCTTGTCTTTATAGAGGGAGACACCGCAGTTCAGTGCCGTCTGTCCGCCAAAAGCAAGCATGATGCCGTCCGGGCGCTCCTTCTCTATCACCTTCTCCACGAAGTAAGGAGTGACGGGCAGGAAGTAAATCTGGTCGGCAACTCCTTCCGAGGTCTGTACCGTGGCAATGTTCGGATTGATGAGAACCGTGTAGATGCCTTCCTCCTTCAATGCCTTGAGCGCCTGCGAACCGGAGTAGTCAAATTCTCCTGCCTCACCGATTTTCAGTGCGCCGGAACCGAGCAGCAGGACTTTCTTTATATTGTTTTCTTTCATTTGCATATCTGTTTATTAAAAATGTAATAGTAGTAATAAAACCTTATCTTTCTCTTACCTTACACAATCAGTCACTAATTGAATGGCATTCAGTATAGGACTGAAAGGTATTCACTCTGGGACTGAATGACATTCAGTATGGGACTCATTATACCGTCTTTTACATACTGATTATCAAGAGATTACGTACGCAACCATTCTTGATAAAATTCTCTTACTAAAGCAACTTCACAAAGTCATCAAAAAGAAACTCCGTATCCGTCGGCCCGCTGGCAGCTTCGGGATGAAACTGTGCGGAGAACCAGGGATTGCATTTGTGGCGGATTCCTTCATTAGAACCATCGTTCATATTGATGAAAAGCGGTTCCCAGTCTTCTGTCAGCGTGTTGTTGTCTACGGCATACCCATGATTCTGTGAGGTGATGAAGCAACGTTCCGTACCCACCATACGCACCGGTTGGTTATGGCTGCGGTGGCCGTATTTCAATTTGTATATCTTGGCGCCCCCAGCTTTGGAAAGCAACTGGTTTCCCATACAGATGCCGAAGATGGGCAGTTTCTCGTTCTGCATTGCCTTGCGGATATGCTGCACGGCAGCATCGCAGGTATCGGGGTCGCCAGGGCCGTTGGAGATGAACAACCCGTCGAACTCCATCCCAGTATAATCATAGTCCCAGGGAACGCGAATCACTTCCACGTCACGTTTCAGCAGGCAGCGGATGATGTTATGCTTGACGCCGCAATCCACAAGGAGCACTTTCTTCTTACCGGTTCCTTCGTTGTAACGGATAACCTCCTTGCAGCTAACTTTATCCACATAATTCACATCGGCATAAGAGGCCTCAGGCATTTCATCCGATTCATCATCAAAGGCGATACGTCCCATCATCACCCCATGCTCGCGAAGCACCTTTGTCAGTTCGCGGGTATCGATGCCCGTGATGCCCGGAATCTGTTCGCGTTTCAGCCAGTCACCGAGACTTTCCACCGCATTCCAATGGCTATAATTTTCACTATAATCGCTTACAATAATGGCTTCGGCATGGATATGCTCGCTCTCCATAAAAGTGGCAAGCCCATTCGGTTCGAGAGTAAAAGGCGGCACACCGTAATTGCCCACCAACGGATAGGTGAGCGTCATCAGCTGTCCGGCATACGAAGGGTCGGTCAGGCTTTCGGGATAACCCGTCATGGCTGTGTTGAAGACCACCTCTCCCGCTACCGGTTTTTCAAAGCCGAACGACTTGCCGTGGAAGCGGCTCCCGTCGTCGAGGATTAGAGTTACATTTCTCATTGATTCAATTAAAATTGATAAACTTGTTCTATATAATCAATAAATGCCTTGTTCAGCAGCTTCACACCGCCCGGCGTAGGATAATCGCCGCTGAAGTACCAGTCACCCGGATGCTTGGGGCAGGCCTCATGCAGCCCTTCGAGAGGCTGGTAGACAATCTGCACTTTGGCTTTCGTCCCTTTGGGAGTGAGCAGTTCCACCATCTTGGCAGAGATTTCCTCGTCGGTAAAGGGAGCGTATATCTCCTTCACGTAATTCACCATCTGCTCTTTGGGCAGGCCTACCTGCTCTTTGGACTTGCGGTAGGCGGCGGCAATCACATCGCGCATCTCGCGCTCCTTCAGCAGTTCCACAGCAGCCTTGAAGGCAATGAATTCACTCATCTTAGCCATATCGATGCCGTAGTAGTCGGGATAGCGTACCTGCGGTGAAGAGCTTACAATGACTATCTTCTTTGGCTCCAGACGGTCAAGGATGCCGATGATGCTCTGCTTCAGGGTGGTTCCGCGCACTATCGAGTCGTCGATGATGACCAGATTATCCACTCCCGGGACAAGGCTTCCGTAAGTGATGTCGTACACATGGGCGGCAAGGTCGTTCCGGCTGTTTCCTTCGGCTATGAAGGTACGCAGCTTGATGTCCTTGATGGCTACCTTCTCGCTCCGTATGCGCCGCGACAAGATATGTTCCAGCTCGTCGTGGCTGGGACTATGCCCCAAGGCGGCAATCTGCTGCACCTTCTCCTCGTTGAGGTAGTCGTCCAATCCCTGCAACATTCCGTAAAAAGCAACTTCTGCCGTATTGGGGATGAAGGAGAAGACGGTATGGTCCACATCGTTGTCGATGGCTTTCAATATGTTGGGTACAAGTTTCTCACCCAGCAGTTTACGTTCCCGGTAAATGTCCACATCACTGCCCCGGCTGAAGTAGATGCGCTCGAAGGAACAAGGTTTCACCTCGCGCGGCTTGTTGATTTGCACGGTGCGCACCTTGCCGGCCTTGTTGATAAACATGGCTTGTCCGGGTTGCAGCTCCTTGATGGATTCGACAGGAACATTAAGGGCTGTCTGTATCACGGGACGTTCGCTGGCAAGCACCGCTATCTCGTCGTCCTGATACCAGAAGGCTGTACGGATGCCCCATGGGTCGCGTACGGCGAAAGTCTCTCCGCTGCCGGTAAGTCCGCACATCACGTATCCCCCGTCCCACTCCTTGCTCGAAGTGCGCAGCACGTTGGCAAGGTCGATGTGGTTTTCTATATAACGGGTGATGTCCATGCCTGCCAGCCCTTCCGCTTCGGCAAGGTTGAAGAGGCGCTCCACTTCGCGGTCGAGGCGATGTCCCAACTGCTCCAGCATGATGTAGGTATCGGCATATTTGCGCGGATGCTGGCCGATGGCGGTAATGCGTGCGAAGATTTCATCCACATTCGTCATGTTGAAGTTGCCGCAGAGGGCAAGATTCTTGGCACGCCAGTTGTTTCTCCGGAGGAACGGGTGCACGTACGAGATGCCGGACTTTCCGGTAGTGGAGTAACGCAGGTGTCCCATATAGACCTCCCCTGCAAAGGGCAGCACACGCTTGGCATAGTCCGCATCATGCAGCTGTTCCTTGGTCAAGTCCTTGAAGTGACCCTGCACCGTACCGAAAATTTCGGTAATGGCGCCCGAGCCGAGAGCACGCTCACGGAACATATATTCCTCGCCGGGACTGGCTTCCAGTTTCACGCAGGCCAGTCCGGCACCTTCCTGCCCACGGTTGTGTTGTTTCTCCATCAGGAGATAGAGCTTGTTGAGTCCGTACATCCATGTTCCGTACTTCTCTTCATAGTACTCCAGCGGTTTCAGCAGGCGTATCATGGCGACGCCGCATTCATGCTTCAGTTGTTCCATCTATCTATTTACAATTTACCATTTACAATGTACAATTTTAAGTGTACAATTTTCTTTTCCTTATTATAGCATACAATTACCATTTACATTTACCCCTCCCAAGCGCAGCCCCATTGTACATTGTAAATGGTAAATTGTACATGTCCTCATTCTACAGTCACCGACTTCGCAAGATTCCTCGGCTGGTCCACATCCATTCCCTTGCACACGGCAATGTGATAGGCAAGTAATTGCAGAGGTACCGTAGTTATTAACGGATCAAGGCACTCCATTGTTTCGGGAAGCTCGATGCAAGTGTCGGCTATTTTACTGATGACCGTATCTCCCTTTGTCACAATGGCGATAACCCTGCCTTTACGCGCCTTTATTTCCTGGATATTGCTCAGCACCTTTTCGTAAAGCCCATTCCGGGTGGCAATAACCACCACCGGCATCTCGGCATCCACCAGGGCAATGGGGCCGTGCTTCATTTCGGCGGCAGGATAGCCCTCGGCATGGATATACGAAATCTCCTTCAACTTCAAAGCACCTTCCAGGGCTACGGGATAACTGTATCCGCGTCCCAGATAGATAAAGTTGTGTGCATAGGTGAATATCTTGGAAAGTTCCGCTATACGGTCGTTCAGTTTCAAGACCTCCTTCATCTTGTCGGGGATATGTCCCAATTCCTTGACAATTGCCAGGTATTGCCCTTCGTCCATCGTCTTTTTCTCTTTGGCAAGTGTCAGGGCCAGCATGGTAAGCACCGTTACCTGCCCGGTGAAGGCTTTGGTGGATGCCACCCCTATTTCCGGTCCCACGTGGATATAGGAACCCGTGTGCGTGGCACGGGGAATGCTGGAACCGACGGCATTGCAGATGCCATATATAAATGTCCCACGATTTCTGGCAAGCTCCACGGCAGCCAGCGTATCGGCCGTTTCACCGCTTTGCGAGATGGCAATCACCACATCGTTGCTGTCAATCACCGGGTCGCGGTAACGGAACTCACTGGCATACTCCACCTCCACCGGAATACGGCAGAAGCTTTCAATCAAATGCTTGCCGATGAGGGCGGCATGCCATGACGTACCGCATGCCACGATGACGAAGCGTTTGGCCGCCAGCAGACGTTCCTTATAATCAATCACTGCAGAAAGAACCACGTTCGTACCCTCCACATTGATACGCCCGCGCATGCAGTCGCGAATGCAGCCGGGCTGTTCGAAGATTTCCTTCAGCATGAAGTGCGGATAGCCTCCCTTCTCCAGCTGGCCGAGATTGAGCGCTACCGTCTTTACCTCGTGCGGACATTCCACATTCTTCAGGTTAACAACCTTCAGCTTCTCTCCCCGGCGGATGAGGGCAATCTCTTCGTCTTCCAGATACACCACCTTATCCGTATATTCCACAATCGGCGTGGCATCCGAAGCCAGGAAAAACTCACCTTCACCGATGCCCACCACCAGCGGACTGCTCTTGCGTGCAGCGATTATCCCATCCGGATTGTCCTTGTCGAGCACCGCAATGGCATACGCCCCAATCACTTCCTGCAAGGCAAGTTGCACTGCCGTCAGCAGGTCAATATGGTTTGTCACCTGAATGTATTCGATGAGCTGTACCAGCACCTCGGTATCAGTGCTGCTTTTAAATACATAACCTTTGGCTTGAAGTTTTTCTTTAAGGACGGCGTAGTTTTCAATAATGCCGTTATGGATGAGGGCGAGGCGTTCGGAAGAGGAATAATGGGGATGGGCATTGACGGAACAAGGTTCTCCATGAGTAGCCCAACGTGTATGTGCAATACCAATGTTACCGGAAATATCTTTTTGAGCAACGAAAGTTTCAAGTTCCGAAACCTTACCTTTCGCTTTGTACACGTTCAACTGTCGGTTATCACTGATTAATGCTACCCCTGCACTATCATATCCACGGTACTCCAACCGCTTCAGACCCTTGATAAGAATGGGGTAGGCTTTCCTTTGACCTATATAGCCTACTATTCCACACATAATGTATCAGTATTTGATTTTGCGCTGCAAATATACATATTCTTAAGAACATAAAGTTAATCTTTCCACTATTTATTTATCAAAAGAATAGAAAAAAGTTGTTTTTACATCAAAAAGTTAAAGAAAGTGTTATTTTAAAAGCAAAAGGCTTAATTTACAAATCCAAATCAAACCGTCTGATTTTGATTTAGGATTAAAAGAAAACAGAGGGTGTTTTCTATCAATTCATAACTTCATCTTCTATCGCAGGAATTTTGCAAGAAAGAAGGCAGGAATACATATTAGCATTTTGCAATTAATACCATATATTTGCCGAACATTTTGAAACCACAAACAATATTATACAGCAATAAAGAAAGCTTATAATCATGAAACAAGAACTTTTTAACAACAAAACAAAAGCAGAGGATTACCAGCGACAGCCCAAACAGTTGGGCTTGTATGAGGCATCCCATGAGCACGATGCCTGCGGAGTAGGCATGCTGGTCAATATCCAGGGAGGAAAATCACATGAACTGGTAGAATCAGCATTGAAGGTACTGGAAAACATGCGCCACCGTGGAGCGGAAGGGGCGGACAACAAAACCGGAGACGGCGCCGGCATCATGCTGCAGATACCGCACGAATTCATTCTGTTGCAGGGCATTCCCGTTCCCGAGAAGGGAAAATACGGCACCGGCCTGCTTTTCCTTCCCAAAGACGGAAAAGACCAGGCTGTCATCTTGAGCGTCATTATCGAAGAGATTGAAAAGGAGGGATTGACCCTGATGCATCTGCGCAACGTGCCCACTTGCCCCGAAATATTGGGAGAAGCGGCTCTTGCCAACGAACCGGACATCAAGCAAATTTTCATCACCGGATTTACGGAAAGCGAAACCGCCGACCGCAAACTCTATATAATAAGGAAAAGGATAGAGAACAGAATACGCAAGTCGGACATCCCCACCCGCGAGGATTTCTACATCGTCTCGCTCTCTACGAAGAACATCGTCTACAAGGGCATGCTCTCTTCCTTGCAGTTGCGCAACTACTTCCCCGACCTCACCAACAGCTACTTCACCAGCGGACTGGCATTGGTGCACTCCCGTTTCAGCACCAACACTTTCCCCACCTGGGGACTGGCACAGCCTTTCCGCCTGCTGGCACACAACGGCGAAATCAATACCATCCGCGGCAACCGCGGCTGGATGGAAGCCCGTGAGAGTGTACTCTCCTCTCCCGCCTTGGGAGACATCCGGGAGATACGCCCCATCGTGCAACCGGGCATGAGCGACAGTGCCTCGCTGGACAATGTGCTCGAGTTTCTCATCATGTCAGGCCTGAGCCTGCCGCACGCCATGGCCATGCTCGTGCCGGAATCTTTCAACGAAAAGAATCCCATCAGCGAAGATTTAAAAGCTTTCTATGAATACCACTCCATCCTGATGGAGCCGTGGGACGGACCGGCGGCACTGCTTTTCAGCGACGGGCGCTATGCAGGCGGCATGCTCGACAGAAACGGACTGCGCCCTGCACGCTACCTGATTACGCAGGGCGGCATGATGGTAGTGGCCAGCGAAGTCGGCGTGATGGATTTCGAGCCGGGAGACATCAAGGAAAAAGGACGCCTGCAACCGGGCAAGATACTGCTTATAGACACCGAGAAAGGCGAAATATATTATGACGGCGAACTGAAGAAACAACTTGCCGAAGCCAAACCATACCGCACTTGGCTGGCCGGCAACCGCATCGAGCTGGACGAACTGAAAAGCGGTCGCAAAGTCTCCCATAGCGTGGAGAACTACGACAGCATGCTGCGCATCTTCGGCTACTCCAAAGAAGACGTGGAACGGCTGATTGTCCCGATGTGTACCATCGGTGCCGAACCCATCAACTCCATGGGCAATGACACCCCGCTGGCAGTACTCTCGGACAAGCCGCAACTACTGTACAACTATTTCCGCCAGCAGTTTGCCCAAGTCACCAACCCTCCTATCGACCCGATACGCGAAGAACTGGTAATGTCGCTGACCGAGTACATCGGAGCCGTAGGCATGAACATACTGACACCCAGCGAAAACCATTGCAAGATGGTGAGGTTGAACCATCCCATCCTGAACAACGCCCAGCTGGATATTCTCTGCAACATCCGGTACAAAGGCTTCAAGACCGTGAAACTGCCCCTGCTCTTCGAAGTGGCAAAAGGGTGCCAGGGATTGCAGGAAGCATTGGCAACCCTCTGCAAGCAGGCGGAAGAATCCGTCAACGAAGGAGTGAACTACATCGTGCTTTCCGACCGCGACGTAGACGCCACCCATGCCGCCATTCCGTCACTGCTTGCCGTGTCGGCGGTACACCACCATCTTATCTCCGTGGGCAAACGGGTGCAGACGGCACTGATTGTAGAAAGCGGCGAAATCCGCGAAGTGATGCACGCCGCACTGCTGCTGGGCTTCGGAGCCAGCGCACTGAATCCGTATATGGCTTTTGCCGTCATCGACAAACTGGTGAACGAAAAGGAAATACAGCTCGACTACGCCACTGCCGAAAAGAAATATATCAAGTCCGTCTGCAAAGGCTTGTTCAAGATTATGAGCAAGATGGGCATCAGCACCATCCGTTCTTACCGGGGCGCGAAAATTTTCGAGACCGTAGGACTGAGCGAGGAGTTGAGCAATGCCTACTTTGGCGGACTGAGTTCACGCATCGGAGGCATACGCCTGGATGAAGTGGCACGCGACGCCATCGCCTTCCACAAGGAAGGGATGGAGGTTCTTAAAAAGAAGGGGGAAGCGGAGTTATTGCCGAACCGCGGACTGTATGCCTTCCGCAAGGATGGTGAGAAGCACGCCTGGAACCCGGAAACCATCAGCACACTGCAACTTGCCACACGCCTGGGAAGCTATAAGAAATTCAAGGAGTTCACTGCCATGGTAGACAGCAAGGAATCTCCCATCTTCCTGCGCGATTTCCTCGACTTCCGCCGCGCTCCTATCAGCATAGACCGGGTGGAACCGGTAGAGAACATCGTACAGCGCTTTGTCACCGGCGCCATGTCCTACGGCTCCATCAGCCGCGAAGCCCACGAAGCCATGGCTATTGCCATGAACAAGCTGCATGGCCGGAGCAATACGGGCGAAGGAGGCGAAGACCGGGCACGCTTCATGCCGCGCGAAGACGGCACCAATCTGCGCAGCGCCATCAAGCAGGTGGCCTCAGGACGTTTCGGTGTCACCGCAGAATATCTGGTGAATGCGGACGAAATACAGATAAAGATTGCCCAAGGCGCCAAGCCGGGCGAAGGTGGGCAGCTGCCGGGCTTCAAAGTGGATGAAGTGATTGCCAAGACACGCCACTCCATTCCGGGCATCTCGCTGATTTCCCCCCCGCCCCACCACGACATTTACTCCATCGAAGACCTGGCACAGCTCATCTTCGACCTGAAGAACGTGAACCCACGGGCAAAAATCAGCGTGAAGCTGGTGGCAGAAAGCGGTGTGGGCACCATTGCCGCCGGTGTGGCAAAGGCAAAGGCCGATTTGATAGTCATCTCGGGTGCAGAGGGCGGTACGGGAGCCTCTCCTGCATCATCCATCCGCTATGCCGGCATCTCGCCCGAACTCGGCTTGAGCGAAACGCAGCAGACACTGGTGCTGAACGGCCTGCGCGGACAAGTGATGCTGCAAGTGGACGGACAGCTCAAAACAGGCCGCGACATCATACTGATGGCAATGCTCGGAGCCGAAGAATTCGGTTTCGCCACCAGTGCCCTGATTGTACTGGGTTGCGTAATGATGCGCAAATGTCACCAGAACACCTGCCCCGTAGGGGTGGCGACACAGAACGAAGAACTGCGCAAACGCTTCCGCGGACGCAGCGAGTATCTGGTGAACTTCTTCACGTTCCTGGCGCAGGAAGTACGCGAATACCTGGCGGAAATCGGTGTGGAACGCCTGGATGACATCATTGGACGCACAGACCTTATCGTCCGCAAGCCGGATGACGGAATCAAGAAACATCAGTTGATAAGCTTCGACAAACTACTGGCACGCGTAGACAACGAAGCCGCCATCCGCCACGTCACCGACCAACAGCATGGCATCGACCATGTGAAAGATGTAGAGATGCTACATGCCGCCGCCGAAGCCGTAGAGAACCAGAAGGAAATCTCGCTGGAGTACACCATCGCCAATACCGACCGTGCCTGCGGCGCCATGCTCTCTGGTGTCATTGCCGCAAAATACGGAGAAAAAGGGCTGCCCGAACATACGCTGAACGTGAAGTTCAAAGGCTCCGCCGGGCAGAGTTTCGGGGCATTCCTTGTCCCGGGTGTCAACTTCAAGCTGGAAGGCGAGGCCAACGATTATCTGGGCAAAGGTCTGAGTGGCGGACGCATCGCCGTCCTGCCCCCGGTACGGAGCAACTTCGAGGCGGAGAAAAACACGATTGCAGGCAACACCCTGCTTTATGGCGCCACAAGCGGTGAAGTTTACATCAACGGCCGTGCAGGCGAGCGCTTTGCCGTCCGCAACTCCGGTGCCACAGCCGTAGTGGAGGGTGTAGGTGACCACTGCTGCGAGTATATGACCGGCGGGCGCGTGGTAGTACTCGGACAGACGGGACGCAACTTTGCCGCAGGCATGTCCGGCGGTGTGGCCTACGTATGGAACCGGGACGGCAACTTCGACTATTTCTGCAATATGGAAATGGTGGAACTGAGCCTCATCGAAGAGGCCTCCTACCGCAAGGAACTGCACGAGCTCATCTGCCAGCACTACCTGTACACCGGTTCCAAACTGGCACGCACCATGCTCGATGACTGGCCACGCTATGCCGACCAGTTCATCCAGGTAGTCCCTATCGAATACAAAAAAGTGCTGCAAGAGGAGCAGATGCAGAAATTGCAACAGAAGATTGCAGAAATGCAACGCGATTATTGAATCGCGAATTAATAATGAAAGAATGAAAGACTGAGGAAATTCCCCTTTCATTCTTTAATTCTTTAACTTTTTAATTTGTTCATCATGGGAGATCCAAAAGCATTCCTCAATATCCCCCGCCAAGAGGCGGGTTACCGTCCGATACACGAACGTATCACAGACTTCAGCCAAGTGGAACAGACACTGAACAGCCACGACCGCAAGCTCCAGGCCTCGCGCTGTATGGACTGCGGCGTACCCTTCTGCCACTGGGCATGTCCGCTGGGCAATAAAGACCCGGAATTCCAAGACGCGCTCTACCGGGGCAAATGGCGCGAAGCCTATCAAATACTGAACAGTACGAATGATTTTCCGGAATTTACGGGACGCATCTGCCCTGCCCTTTGCGAGAAGTCGTGCGTACTGAAACTCTCGTGCAACGAACCGGTCACTATCCGCGAGAACGAAGCCGCCATTGCCGAGGCTGCTTTTCGCGAGGGCTACATCACCCCCCTCCAGCCCGAACGCAACGGAAAGAAAGTAGCCGTCATCGGCGCCGGCCCTGCCGGATTGAGCGTTGCCGTACGGCTGAACGCCAAAGGTTACGAAGTTGCCCTATTCGATAGCAAACCGATGCCGGGAGGACTGCTGCGCTATGGCATCCCCAACTTCAAGCTGGACAAAGCCGTCATCGACCGCCGCATGAAAATCCTCGAGGCCGAAGGTATCTTGTTCAAGATGGGAGTCCATGTCGATGTGCAGAAACTGCCCGTCGGATTCGATGCCTACGCCATTTGTACCGGTACGCCCACCGCCCGCGACCTCTCCATTCCGGGCAGGGAGCTGAAAGGCATCTACTTTGCCCTCGACATGCTGGCACAGCAGAACCATATTCTGGATGGAGATACCTTCCCGAAAGACCAACTCGTTAACGCCCGCGGCAAACGGGTACTCGTCATCGGCGGCGGCGATACCGGGTCTGACTGTATAGGCACCAGCATTCGCCAGGGAGCCGTCAGCGTAACCCAGATTGAAATTATGCCCCAACCGCCCATAGGACACAACCCGGATACTCCCTGGCCGCAATGGCCCGTCGTACTGAAAACCACCAGCAGCCACGAAGAAGGCTGTACCCGTCGATGGTCCCTCGCCTCTACCCGGTTCATCGGGAAGAATGGCAAGGTATGCGGTGTGGAAGTGGAAGAAGTGGAGTGGCTTCCGGCAACAGACGGTAACCGCCCTACCATGAAATCTACGGGTAAGAAAGAGGTCATCGAAGCCGATATGGTGCTTCTTGCCATGGGTTTCCTCAAGCCCGAGCAACCGAAGTTTGCAGAGAACGTATTCGTGGCAGGCGATGCCGCCCACGGCGCCAGCCTCGTGGTACGTGCCTTGGCCGACGGACGACGAGTGGCAACAGAAATAGATCGTTACCTCGAACCTCTAAAAGAAAACAAGAAATGATTTCCCTTTCTTTAATTTTTAACCTTTAATTTTTAATTCTCATGTGTGGAATAGCAGGAATCTTCAACATACAGTCTCAAACTCCTGAATTGAGAAACAAAGCGCTACGGATGGCGCAGAAAATCCGTCATCGCGGACCGGACTGGAGTGGTATCTACGTAGGCGGCTCCGCCATCCTCGCCCACGAACGCCTCTCCATTGTCGACCCGGAATCCGGCGGACAACCCTTATATTCACCCGACCGCAAACAGGTGCTTGCCGTCAATGGCGAGATTTACAACCATCGCGACATCCGTGCCCGCTATGCCGGAAAATACGCCTTCCAGACAGGTTCCGACTGCGAAGTCATCCTTGCCCTTTACAAAGACAAAGGCATCCGCTTCCTCGAAGAGCTGAACGGCATCTTCGCCTTCGCCCTCTATGATGAAGAAACGGACGATTACCTCATCGCCCGTGACCCCATCGGCGTAATCCCCCTTTATATAGGACGCGACAAAGACGGACACATCTACTTCGGCAGTGAGCTGAAAGCCCTTGAGGGTTTCTGCGACGAGTACGAGCCTTTCCTTCCCGGCCACTACTACCGTGGGCGCGAGGGCAAGATGCACCGCTGGTACACCCGCGACTGGATGGACTATGCCGCTGTGAAAGACAACTACACCCCTGCCGCCGAACGCAATGCCGCGCCGGCTTCGATAGGCCGGACAGCCTACAGCACACAAGTCACGGCTGTGCACGACGCCCTTGAAGCCGCCGTACAGCGCCAGTTGATGTCCGACGTCCCCTACGGTGTCCTGCTCAGTGGCGGACTCGATTCTTCCGTCATCTCTGCCATCGCCAAGAAATATGCCGCCAAACGCATCGAGACAGACAACAAGGCAGATGCCTGGTGGCCGCAGCTCCATTCCTTCGCCGTCGGCTTGAAGGGTGCTCCCGACTTGATTAAAGCCCGCGAAGTGGCCCGTCATATCGGTACCGTGCATCACGAGATAAACTATACCGTTCAGGAAGGCCTCGATGCTGTCCGCGACGTCATCTATTTCATTGAGACTTATGACATAACCACTGTCCGCGCCTCCACCCCCATGTATCTGCTGGCACGTGTCATCAAAAGCATGGGCATCAAGATGGTACTCAGCGGCGAAGGTGCGGACGAGGTGTTCGGTGGTTACCTTTACTTCCACAAGGCGCCCACACCGCAAGCCTTTCACGAAGAAACCGTGCGCAAGCTCTCCAAACTGCATCTGTACGACTGCCTCCGTGCCAACAAAAGCCTTGCAGCCTGGGGAGTGGAAGGACGTGTCCCCTTCCTCGACAAAGAATTCCTGGATGTTGCCATGCGCATCAATCCGGCAGTCAAGATGTGCCCCGGCAAGGAGATAGAAAAGAAAGTAGTCCGCGAAGCCTTTGCCGACATACTCCCCCAGAGCGTTGCCTGGCGGCAGAAAGAACAGTTCTCCGACGGTGTGGGCTACAGTTGGATTGATACGCTGAAAGCCGTCACTGCCGCTGCCGTCAGCGACGAACAGATGGCACGTGCAGCCGAACGCTTCCCGATACATACCCCGCAAAACAAGGAAGAGTATTACTACCGTACCATCTTCGAAGAGCATTTCCCCAGTGAAAGCGCAGCCCGGAGTGTTCCCAGCGTACCCAGTGTGGCATGCTCCACCGCCGAAGCGCTGGCATGGGACGCCTCTTTCCAAGGAAAGAACGACCCCAGCGGACGGGCAGTAGCGGGGGTACACGAAGAAGCATACAAGGATTAAAAAAAGAGCTGCCGACAGATTTCCTGCCAGCAGCTCTTCTCATTTTTTATTTATCAAATCCTATCGGACTAAAACATCATTGTCTGTCCGCCAATCACACCTGCCACAGCACTCGCTACGGCAATAATAAGTTTCAAAATCACATTCCACGTTTTCTTCATAAAGATTACCCATTATCTGATTAATAATTCATAGCTACTGTTATCCCAGTGGATTCTCACCTTGGTCTCCATCCGAATCCGAGCCTCCTCCTTCCGAACCGGAGCCACCATCTTTCCCCTTAAGATAATCATCCAAACTCACCAAATCCAGCCTTTCTCCAGCACGGGTAGCAGCCTTCGATATCTTCAGTTCCCTATTCGCCTGAAAACAGATACGGACGCTCTCCACACTCTTGGCTGTCACGTCATCAGCCTTTTCCTCACCTTTCGATTTGGCTGCCAGTATAAAGACACCCAGCCCGGCTATATTAACCGTCTTTCCTTCCAGCAACTGCTCTTTCAGCTTTTCCACAAAGTTCTGCATCGTACTCTTGATGTCACCGATAGACAGAGAAGAGCGGTCCTGCATCTTCTGTGCAATAAACGCCAAATCCACGCTTTGCCCCAATGTCACCAACTGCGGATAATACTTCTTGGGAGAGTTTTCAACCCTGGGGTCCGACGGTCTCTCCACCGTCCTGAAAATTACACTCATACTTTTTTTCTTTAGAGATTTAAATTCGTTTTACTATTCACACGTTTCGTTGATCAACGATGCAAAGGTGAGGATTAAAAACTATGTAGCCAAAGAAAAAAGACGTTTGGGAGTAGTTTTTCTGAGAAAAGTGATAAAGTATTATAAATCAACAAAGAGCATCTCTACAATATACACTTCTTCATTTCATCTACTATGTATCTCATATCCTCATCCGTCACATAAGGACCACTCGGCAAGCAAAGACCACGCTTGAACAAGCCTTCACTAATGCCATTCACATAGGCAGGATTATTTGCATATACCGGCTGGAGATGCATGGGCTTCCATAAGGGACGGCTCTCGATACCGGCTTTATCCAAGCAAACACGCATGGCCTCTACATTACGGTTAGGCTCACAAGAAGTATGGGCACTCACTGACTCATGCGTAACACCGGCGGCACCACCTACGGCGCCTTTTACTGTCTCACGGTAGGCATCCTCCTCACCTCTCACATGCAGATTCCCGTCAAGCAGTACCGTGTTCAGCCAATAATTGCTGTCATAACGTCCGGAAGGATTCTCATGAAGCGTAATTCCCTCCACATCGGCCAACAACTTACGATACAGACCGCACAGATGTTTATGGTGCGCTATATGCTCATCCACCACCGTCATCTGGCCGCGACCGATACCTGCACAAATATTACTCATCCTATAATTATAGCCTATACGCTCATGCTGGTAGTAGGGATAGGACTCACGGGCCTGGGTAGCATAGAACATTATCTCACGCTTATACTCTTCATCAGGGCAAATCAAAGCACCGCCACCGCTGGTGGTTATCATCTTGTTGCCATTGAAAGAAAGCACACCATATTTGCCAAAAGTTCCGAGGACTTGCCCGTCAAACTTGCTTCCAAAGCCTTCGGCGGCATCCTCTATGACCGGAATATCATATTTATCTGCCACCGACATGATTTGGTCTATCTTGTAGGGCATCCCATACAAAGCCACCGGAACAATCGCTTTGGGCTTCCGACCGGTCTTGTCGATACGATCCCTAATAGCCTGCTCCAGAAGAACCGGGTCCATGTTCCATGTATCAGCCTCAGAATCCACGAATACCGGAGTGGCACCAAGGTAGGTCACCGGATGGGAAGAGGCACAAAAAGTGAAGCTCTGTACTATCACTTCATCACCTTGAGCAACTCCGCAAGCAAGCAGGGCCAGATGCACAGCAGCAGTACCGGCACTTAAAGCCACCACCTTTTTATTCCGCCCAATGAAGCGTTCCAAATCCTGCTCGAAGGCATTCACGTTCGGTCCGAGAGGAACAACCCAGTTGGTATCAAAGGCTTCTTGTATGAAGCCCATCTCCTTGCCGCTCATGTGGGCGAGGCAAAGATATATTCGTTTGTCCATAAAGTTATAAATGAATTTCTTTTCAAAGAAGTGCAATGAATATTATGAAGATATCTCTCTTTTTACATAATATGGAATTAGCAAAAAAACAAGGATTTTACAGAGCTTTTTCCAAAACCGTTTCATATCTAAAACTATATAATTGCTTCTTTTTTAGCAAGGGTTACTTTCTCAAGATGTCCTGGACATAATATCCGAGACTCAGCCAATCGAATTATTCGTGCTTTCGATTTATCCGCCTCCTTTTTATTACCATTGGGAAGATTCGTTACAACATTATATCCCGGTATATATGAATCTCCTGAAAAAACATAGTTCCCTACAAGATAAGTAATACAAGTTGGACTATGCCCCGGTGTTTCTATTGCCTTTACATTTATCCCATCTAGTAGAGTAATGGAATCTTCTTCACGAACAACTTTAATATTTTCTCCCCAATATACCATTGGGGTACCATAGTATTTCGATAGATTCAGTTTTACAGAAGCCAAAGCTTTTATACCAGCTTCATTAGTATAGATTATTGCACTGGGAAATATCCGTACTAAAGCAGGCAATCCATAGATATGATCGTAGTGAATATGTGTCAGTAAAATCCCTTTCAGCACCCTGTCTTTATCCACAATCTCCATAATTTTTTCAACATCTCCAGGGTCCACAATCCAAAAATCCAATCTATCAACTTCAAGAATATATGTTTTTGATTCTAGAATAGTATTGACAATGGATTTTACAGTTAACATTATATTAAAAATATTGAATCACCGATTATCAGCACAATCTTCAATGCCTTCAAATTATATCATCAATAGATTGATAACCATTTTCTCCATGCTGGAAAATTATTGAACATATCCGTGAAATTATCAGGATTCTTAAACCCTTCCCAGTTCCTATATTTTTTAGGCAACCCTCTTTGTGCGACAAATGGATTATAGTTCAAATACCTCCCCTTATTCAAAGAAGTTATCTCAGCCATTTCATCAACACTTAGTTCAAAATCTAAAATCGAAATATTTTCTTTCAAATGAACCATATTCCAAGTCTTAGGAATCACAATAATACCTCTTTGGACAAGCCACCGTAGGACTACTTGAACGGTGCTCTTACCATGTTTTTTTGCGATTGCCAAAATCAAAGGATGCTCGATAATCTCCAGTCTTGGCTCTACTGAACGAAAATGACTGAATGTCGACATAGCTTCAACTGCAATTCCTCTATCCTGACAGTATTTTGTTAATTCAATCTGAGCGTTTAATGGACTAATTTCTATTTGATTTACAGCAGGAACAACATCCGAAATCTCACTCAAAGCTTCAATATGTGGCTGCAGAAAATTGGAAACTCCAATTGCCCTGATTCTTCCCTCTTTATAGAATTTCTCAAGAACCTCCCACATATCCATGAATATTTTCCAAGGATTATGAATCAAAAATAAGTCTATATATTCCGTATCAAGGTTATCAAAAGATTTTAGAATAGCTTGTTCGATACTGACATTATTTCTTCGGTTAAGAATTCTATGAATTCCATACTTATATCCCCCATAGTAAAACGCATCAATATTTACTTTTGTAGTAATAAACACATCTTCACGCTTAATACCATGTTTCTTGAAAATCCGGGCAATATCAGCCTCATTATAATATCTCCAAGCTGTATCAAACTGCCTGTAACCCATATCATAAGCTTTTATCAAAGTATCTTCTAGCTTATCCTTCGGTATAAGAAACGTTCCTAGACCAACTTGCGGCATTTCAATGCCATTATTTAATTTTACATATTGCATATCCATATAATTATGCAGTTAAAATATTACGTATTCTTTATATGGTTCAAACGATTTTGCCCATCCAGCAAAACGGTTGACAACAGATTCATTATCAATCATGAGTCGTTCACGCTCAGATTTATTCGTCAAACGGTTGTAAAGTTCAGAGACTTCTACAACGCGAGTGATTCCATCTTCTCCTATCATGCAACGAGTTACGTTGAAAGTTAACTTAATAAGCCGTTTAGTTGATTCATCCCAATAAGAGTGAAGAACTATACCAAATTCAGCTAAAACATTATCAAGAAAGAAGCCGACATCGGGAGTAAATGCTAAATTCCCAAGGGCATAAGCGCAGAATACACCATTATCCAAACGTTCACAGCGTAGTGAAGTATGAGGGTGGTTAGCTACAATAATATCAGCACCGGCCTCTTTTAGACTATCAATAATAAATCTGGTATAGAAACCTGGAGATGGATTATATTGTCCTCCAACATGAGGATAAGCCACGACAATATCTGCCACTTCTTTTGCTTTATGAACCTTTTCAAGAACCCTTTCCAGAAAAACTTGATTTTTTGAATTGGTAATAGCAGCAGGTGAGACATCATCAGAAATATATTTTTCTATAGATTTTCCCTCTCCTGATGTTTTAAATTCCAACTTCAATAATTTCTGTTGTTTCTTGGTCAAATCAATTCTCCACTGTTCATCCTCATTGAGAAACACCCCATTCAGTTGCGAATTGGTTCCAAAAGTACAGCATATAACAGCTACCTTCAGAGTACCGACTTGCTTAACAAATACTTTTTCACTATCTCCTACTGTAAGATAACTACCAGAACAATCAATGCCAGCAGCTTTAATACAACGCAATGTCTCAGACAAGCCATCTACCCCTCTATCCAAACAATGGTTATTGCAGGTCGCTACAAAATCAATACCAGCCGCTTTCACCTCATCCAATAACGAAGAAGGAGTAGCAAAGCATACATCTGATTGAGTGATATTATCTTGAGTATAAGGGGAACGCATGATGGGTGATTCCAAATTAGCAATCACATAATTAGAATCCTTCAACAGAGGTGCCAAACCAGACAGATACCCATCATATCTATACTCACCATGTTTCTTCATTACGGCATCATTCTGTGCTTTCAAACACATGATGTCTCCAAGAAAACTCAATTTAATCATACTTTCATCATAAGTCTTGAACCATTCTCAAATTTCATCTCTACGCTATTGCGATAGTCTTTATGAACTTTAGAGACTCTCTCCATCACTTCATCCAAATATTTTCCAAAAAGAGGTCCACCATTCATCTGTGCAAATCCTGATTCTGCAGTTAGATTCATCTCTATGAAAACCGGCTCATTATTTACATCAAGTGCAATATCCCACCCGACCAAATCGAAATAGGGCAGACGACGATGCAAATCAAACACGAATTTCATCACTCTATCATAATTCGGTATAGTAAGGCTTTCAAATCCTAAGAATTCTTTCAATGTAGGTTTATCAAGTGTGTGATAGCGAAGAACACGCTGATCGAGACTACCATCATCATAAACATGGCAGAAACCACCACCTGTCGATGCATTATCATTAAACGCACCTTTACCTCCAAATCGAACGACTGATACCAATAGTACATATTCTCCAGCTAAAGTACGATAAGTATAAATTCTAAGCGTGTTCAGTGACGACTCGTTCAGTTTCTTCAATGTTGCACTTTGTTCAAGCCGTTTCTGAATATTGAAATCCCATTTATATGTCTCAAACAAATCCTTGACTTTCGCTGTATCAATTTCTTCCTTCCGAACCAATTTCACATTCTTACCTGAACCTGAATCAATGGATGGCTTGATTATACAATCCAAATCAGTTGCAAGTACCAGTTTAACAGCTTCTTCTGTAGAAATAGGCATATCATCAGGGCTAAAGAATCTACCATTAATATTCTTCATCAGAATGGAAGGTTTCTTAATATCAGGGAATAGTCTGTCATAACCATTTTTATCCATATAGGAATTGATAAAATCGAAACGATTCAAGCAAGGAATAACATAATAGTAATACACATCATCCGACATATACCTATCATTATAATCAGAGCACCACATCCTTGAATAGAAATCAGCATATACCATTGAAACCTGAAAACCATATTGTGCAAAATACTCAGAATACTCCTTCTTATGTACTCTATAGTCAAAAACATCACGTGAAGGCAGTGTATGATTCTTTAAAAAATCAAAGCCTAAGAATTGTTCTTTTTTTGTATTGATAAATTTTTCCATGACACTATTCTTTAATTTGTGCCAACTGCACCAATCCAACATTTTTTTTAAACATAAATACCATCAAAGCATCATCCAGTCCATGACCAGGTATAGGTTTCGCCAAAGGCATGAACTTACGTGCACGGAGTTCTTGCATAGCTTCGTCAATATCATCTACCGCATAGCATATATGATACGGTGTAGGACCATTTTTTGCTAATATTTTCACTATAGGAGAAGTCTCATCCAACGGTTGAAGAAGTTCAACAGTAGGAAATCCTTCTCTGCAGGCGTAGGCTACATAAACTTTCTGGATGGGTTCAATTACAGTTTCAGAAACAACATACCCTCCAGCTACATACTCTGGCTTAACTTTTTCTATATCATTTACGGCAAAGCCTATATGATGGAAACGTGCATTTTCTAACATGATTATTTTGACTTATATATTTGTACATCAGTACAAACAATGTTATCAATATTGAATTCCATACATCCCCACTGAAGCCCCACCCCAAAACCGCAGGCTAGAATATGGTTGGCGTTGTTATGAAGCCGTTCCTTACACTGAGTCACGAGAGTTAGAGGAATTGATGCACATGTAACGTTACCATAGTCCGCTAGGCAATACGGACATTTTTCCGCGGGAATTTTTATACTTTTACGAATTTTTTCATCAATGAATTTATTTGCCTGATGCAACAGCAAAAGATCAATAGTATCAACATTGATATTATACTGAGCAATACATTCCTTTAGGGCACGAGGAGGAACCTTAATAGCAAATGAAAAAACATCCATGCCATTGACAACCATATCATTACCCTTACGAATAATGCCAGGTTCAACCTCTTTTTCCTGTAATGTTTCTGGAGTAATAGGATAACGCATACCACCATACTTGGTATAAATGGCAGAAATACCGCTACCATCTACTCCGAATGTAAAATTCATGGGCTTTGCATTCACATCGTATTCCAGAGCCGTTACTGTTGCAGCATCAGCAAACAGAGGACGAACAGTTCTATCCCTTTTATTCCGGTTAGTAGAGTTAGTCTCTGCATTTATCATCAAACCACGTTTTAAACCGCCATGAGAGAGCATAGAAGCAGCAATACTCATACCATTTACGAAACCACAGCAACCAAGAGGTACATCCATCACGCAGCAGCCTTTACTTAACCCTAATCTATCTTGAAGAATGCAAGAAGTCATAGGAGCTATATAGTCACGTGATTGGCAAACATATACCAACAAGTCAAGACTTTCTTTTTCCCAACCCAATTCTGCAATCATCTTCTCAACAGCTACAACTGTCAAGTCAGATGCCGTTGTACCAGAATCAACCACATGCTTCCTCTCTATACCGGTTGACGCAATAATCTTTTTGGCCTCTTCTTCATTTTCAAAAATTGACAAAGTAAGATTTTCTTCAACCTTCTCAGGTACACAAGCCGATAAACCTGCTACCCTTACATTATTAACTGTTAATGCAGACATAATCTTATTTAATGAGTGATAATCGTTGCACTTTCCCTGTTGCAGTCTTCGGAATGCGCGCAATAAATTCATACTCTGTTGGAATTTCATAAGGTTCAAGCAATCCGCTAAGACCGTGCCTGATTTCGTCAAAGGAGAGTTGGCAGCCCATCTTCTGAATAAAAGCTTTAGGCACTTCGCCAAGAATACCTTTAGGATCTTTGACTGGAACCACAGCACAGTCTATTACACCAAGACTTTTAATAGCTTCTTCGATAGTCAGCGGGCTGATTTTCTTTCCTCCAATGTTGATTAATTCTTTTTTGCGACCAACCATATAGTAGAGTCCGTTTTCATTTTTGAAACCAAAGTCCCCTGTGCGAAAATAATCCCCGAAGAATGCCGCCGCATTGTCCTTATCAAGCAAATAACGGCTCATCACCATATTACCCCTTACGCAAATCTCACCCTGCTGTCCCGTAGGCATTTCTGTGCCATTATCATTCATAATTTTCGCTTCCACCTCTTCGGATGTAGGCATCCCAATAGTATCCAGATTGTCCTTGTACTGATGGAATTCCATGAAGAACGAACGCGAGGCTTCAGTCAATCCATAGTGCATACAGATGCGCGTGTTGGGGAACAAGCCAATCAATCGTTGCTTTGCCTCGATAGACATAGGGGCGCTCCCTATCTCGATATAACGAAGACTATCAGCAAACTGTGCTATACGATTTCCACTCAACTTAGTTATATACTCCCAAACAGCTGGTACCATGCCGAATCCTGTAGCCTTATACTTTTCCATAGCTTCAAAAAAGACCTTTAGATTGGCAAAGTTCCCTACTAATATCAGGGTTGCACCTTTGAGGAGTGAACAACGAAGACGGCCAAGACCAAACGAATGGCTCAGTGGCAATCCCAATACTTCACGTTCATCAGCACTATTGCCAATGAATCCGTTAATGTTCCTTGCCGAAGAGGCTATGTTATAATGCGATAAGCAGACAGCTTTAGGATCGCTCGTCGTACCAGTGGTGAACATGATGTCCGCTATGTCATCCTTATCCAATGAAGGATTCTTAGTATCCTTAGCTTCACCAGAAAGCTCCAGACTATCTATAGCAATATTCTTAGCCCCATCAAACACAAACTTAGGAAGACCGAAAATGCACTTTGGCTTTACAGTATTCGAGATGAATAAGAGTTTATCTTGTGTCGAAGCAGGATCAACCACCACATTCACAATGCCCCTCAAATGGGCACCGAAATATAGATAAACAAATTCTGGTTCTTTCCGTGCTGTAATGATGATACTGTCTCCTTTACGAAGGCTTAGAGTATCAAGATAATCAGAAGCCAGCCAAATGCTATTTTTAAGCTGTTTATAGCTAATCTCTTTAGCATCACATACCAGTGCAATTTTATCAGGCATATGTTCCGCATGCTCAACTATGGCTTGCAACAAACAGCTATGCGAAATATCACTCATTCTTAAGTTTTATTATTTCTTCAACTATTGCTTTTATGTTGTTGAGTTCATAGAGGTCCTCAATAGGAATATCAACTTCCAATTCTTCCTCAATAGTTGATATAATAGTCAGATTCCCGACCGAATCCCACTCCTCAATATCACCGGCGGCCAAATCATCAGTAATTCGTTCAATATCAATGCCCAATGTATCGGCAATTATTTCTTTAATTCTCTCTTTATAGTCCATAATAATTTATTTAGTTGTTACTCCACCATCTATAACGAATTGGCATCCTGTAACCCAAGAAGAAGCATCACTCAGTAAATATATTGCTGCGGGAGCTATATCCTGCACTTCACCATACCGTTTCAAAGGATAGGTTTCCATGTCTTTTTGATAATCTTCATCAGAGAGCGCCCCACTGGAATTAATAAGATTTGTATTAGTCATACCCGGATTGATGGTGTTTACCCTCACTTTTCTTCCAGCAAATTCAATAGCAGCATAGCGCATGTATGTACTCAATGCAGCTTTTGCGCAACCATAAATTACATTACCCGGAGTGATTCGATTATTGCCTGCAATGGATGAAATATATACTATGCTCCCTCCTTTATTGATTTTTTTCTTTTTATAAATCAATCGAGTAAGTTCTACCGCTGCAAAAAAATTCAGATTGAAAATTCTATCGAACTTCTCTCGCGTTGCAAATTGAAGAGCCAAAGTTCCACCGATACCTGCTGAGATTACGAAACCATCTATAACAGGCATATCACTGACCAACTTCGTCAAATCTTCCTGATTGGTTATATCAGCAGTTATATAAGTATTACCGTTTCCATCCA
>OIHE01000621.1_pt1 | contig 6544 bp, 8 predicted proteins | sample 1582501 | NCBI WGS metagenome assembly OIHE01 (sample SAMN02674968, study PRJEB24791) | human gut metagenome, SKBSTL038 | isolation source: stool | host: Homo sapiens | place: USA
TTCCCAAAATGCCCGCGTACCGCCTTTGGATGAAAAGCGGCACTTCTGGACGCGCAATAAATTTCAATCATACGGCCATATACGATGACGAAGATCACGATGTTTAAGGCAATCATGGTAAGCTGGATCAGGAAGGATTGTAGCCAGAGTCCGAACAGAGGGCCTAACTCCATCGCTTCAAGCTCTGTCCGCAGACTGTCCAGCACATCCGGCGTGATCTCTGTCCCGTTCTGGATAATGCCCGCTGACTGCTGTATCACATGCTGGCTCACATCAAAGACCGCCAGCACGATATTGAAGGTATTCGTCAGGATCATCACAGCCACAAAGGTTTTGAACACCCACTTAAAAAACATCCATGTGTCAACTTCATGGAGGTTGTTGCGTTCTATGAGCATCTGTATCAGTTCATAGGTCATAACAAAAGTGAGGATGACCCCGGCGATTGGCAGAATGGCAGTTTCGGAGATCTGTCGTATCATGGAAAAGACCCCGGCGTTCCAGTCCGCCGGGGTCGTGCCTACCTGTGTGGCGATCTCGCCAACGCTCTGATTGACGTTATCGAAAAGGCCGTCCAGATTTCCCATAATACCATCGACGAGCAGACCTTTCAGCCATTCAACGATTGCGTCGATGATAAAGTCCATACATCAGCTCCTTTTCTGGAAAAAGGGACAACGGGTGACACTTAGCTGAACAGGCCGGACAGCAGAGGGATAAGCTGAAGGCCGATCAGAACGACACCGCCGCCAGCCATGAGCTGCTTAATGCCCTGTGATTTTGCCGCAGGGTTGTCCGACCCGTAACCTTCCAGAAGGTTGATGACGCCCCACACCGCCAGACCGGCGCCAAGAGCCATGACCAGAATTTTAAGAATGTCGATTGCCTGATTGAAAAATTCCATATACGTTCCTCCATTTTGTTTGTTTGATGGTTTTGGGTACAAAAAAAGCCGCCCACATCGGCGGCGCTTCGGGTCATCATGGCCCGAAGTTACACAAACTCGTCGCTGTCCAGATCATCGAAATTCAACAGGTCAGCTTCTTCGTCCGTGTCGGAGCCGTCCACTTCGTACACCGTGTATTCGTCCTCCGGCTTTAGTCTCAATGGCCGGTGGCAGAACAGGCTTTCCAAGCGGAAGGCGTTTTTCTTTTTATCAAATTCGGCTGTGTACTTGTAATTCGGGTGCTTTTTCAAGTCATACTTCGGGGACAGGAAGGGCGGGAGCCCCCGAAGCTGCAAGATACATTTATCCCCGGGCATGGTGGTGATCTCGCTGGTGGTCATCAGTTCCCGGCCAAGCCGCTGCATATTCTGGCTGTAACTTTCAGACTGTCCACGGCTTCGGCCCTCGGTCTGCATAGAGATGGTGGCCTTACCCAGCCAGTTTTCCGAAATATCCTTTAGGGTGGAAGCCTCCCGGCCTCCGAGGAACACGATACTGTCCATGTTTCCCATGATGGTTTCGGAATGGTCTTTGTACAATGCCTTGCACTGGCTCATAGCCTGATAAAAGAGCGTCAGGCTGATCTCCCGGGAACGAATGACGGCCACAATCTTTTCCAGCCCCGGCACCTGCCCGGTGTTGGCAGCCTCGTCCCATAGCACCCGCACATGGTAGGGCAGACGCCCGCCATAGGTGTTATCAGCCCGTTCACACAGAAGGTTGAACATCTGCGAAAAAGCGAGGGCAACCAAAAAGTTGTAGGTGGTGTCCGTGTCGCTGATAAGAAAGAACAGCGCCGATTTTTCATCCCCCAGCTTATCAAGTTCCAGCTCGTCATAGGACATGATCTCCCGGAGCTGTGGAATGTCAAAGGGAGCCAGCCTTGCACCGCAGGAAATCAAAATGCTTTTGGCTGTCTTGCCGGCAGCTAATTTGTAGAGCTTGTACTGCCGCCCTGCAAAGCTATTTGGCTTCGTTTTTGCCAAATCTTCAAAGAGCAGATCAACCGGGTTCTGATATTCCTCATCGTCCTCCAGCACCTGCATGGTGTTGAGCATTTCCAGCAGGGTAGCAAAATTCTGTTCCTCGACAGGGGCTTCATAATGCAGATAAGCGATCAGGGCAGTAAGCAAAAGACGTTCGCTTTTCTCCCAAAATGGATCGCCGCCGCTGCCTTCTCCCTTCGTGTTGGTCATCAGGGTCGTGACCAGTTTCAGAATATCCTTTTCGCTGTGGACATAGGCGAAGGGGTTATAGTGCATGGACTTTTTGAAGTTGATGGTGTTCAGAATCCTGACCTTGTAGCCGTTCTTCAACATCGCGTTGCCACATTCAAGCACGATAGCTCCTTTCGGGTCAGTAACCACATAGGAACTGTGACATTGTAAAAGGTTGGGCTTGAGCCAAAACCGGGTCTTGCCGCTGCCGGAGCCACCCACCACCAGCACGTTTTTATTTCGGGCATTCTTGGGGTCAGGCGGACGATTGCTCATCATCAGCCGTTCCGTTTTGGTCAGGATGATGTTATCGGCAAACTTGGGAGCCATGAACGGCTCAATGTCCTTGGCGGTGCCCCACCGGGCAGAGCCATACTCCATGCCGTGGCGGTACTTTTTTGCGTTTTTGCCACGCAGATAGACCGCCAGCCGCAGCCCTGCGCCGCAGCATACGCCCACCAGCAAATCAAGCGGATGCAGGCTGGGCAGCGGGTTCGCAAACGCCACCGGAACAGTACCCATCATGGACATGATCTTATCGCCCAGTTCCTTGCCCTCCACAAGCCGCCACGCTTCACCGAAGTTCGTTGCCACCAGCCCCAGCAGAAGATAAGGCAGATACAGCGCCAGCAGCTTTGTCAGCTTTTTCGTGGTCACAGTCCACGCTCCTGTTCCTTGCGCCGGACTTTGCCGGGGAGTTCTGCCACCGCCTGCACCAGTTCCTGCAGTTTTGCCAGCACAGAAGGCCGCTTGGTTTTGTTCAAAACCGAAACCGAATATTCTTTGAATGCCGCACTCAACGCATCCGTATCCTGTGCCTTGAAATAGACCATATAGCGGGGCGGCGTGCAGGAAATATCCTTTTGAACCGCATAGTCAATGTGGTAGCGCTTGGCATATTTCGCAAAGCCTTTGATGCCGGTTTTCTCGATTTCCACATTGGTCATACCCCGGTTCTGCCGAATCAGGCGCTTCATGCTCTGTTTTCCCTGCGAAGCATTCTTGTCGTACTGCCGCAGCAGAAACTGCGCACCTTTCAGGAAAGTCCGGGCCGTCAGCTTTGTGGTTGAAATGGCAAAGTTGACTGTCTTGTGTTCAACTTCCTCCTGCATTTATACCACCCCCTCTGCAGGAATATCTCCTCATCGTTCGTGCGCCGCCGGGGGCTTTGCTTTTGCTATTTCCGTCCGCACATTTTCCTCCGGAACGGGCAGCACCAGCATTTGACGGCCCAGGCGCATAAAAGTTTCCGGCCGATGAAAGATCTCCTCGTATTTCTGCGTCAGCTCCGGGGAGAGGGATGCAAAATCCTCCTCGCCCAGACCCACCACCAGAAACATTCCGGCAACCACATCATAGGCCTCACCGCTTTCATCCCTCAGAGCGCGGTTCAGCGGCAGCCCCATGAGCTTGCCGTCATCGTTGTAAACGATGGCCACCGGGTCTTCAAAGGGATAGCTTGCACCAATCGAGCCGCCGACCGCCTGCTGCAGCGCTTTCAGGTCATTGTCAATCTCAATCGGCTTCGGATGCTGCCCCGGTGCGATTTGCAGCACCGAAAGGGTATTCTTTTCCTGTTCCATCCGTATCCTCCTTTACCGTAATCACAATTTCTCCGGTTCGTGCCGCCTGCATCAGGGAAGCGGCAAAAAGCCGCAGAAAACGCCCAGTTCAAAGAAAGCAAAGCCCACAAAAAAGCTCATCATTGCGGCCTCCTCAGTCCAGGCAGATGCAGTTCATGTTCTTGCCGTCGGCCATAAGCGCCGCGCTGTGCTGTTCCAGCAGCTTGATGATGACATCTTCCATCTGCCGGGGCGTGTAGCTGCGGGGAAAATACTTTTTCAGGGTATCGTTTTTGATGACCACCTTATCCAGTTCATCCTTTTTGGCTTCCCCCATAATGGCAAAGGCGGCTTCATAGGTGAACTTTTCCTCCTGCGCCAGCTTTTTCATTCGCTGCGCCTGCGACAGGGACGGCGCGTTTTGGGTCTCGTCCATGGCCTGCAAAAAATCCCGCTGTTGAGCCTCGTCCAGATAGGACAGTTCCACAGCGGGATTGAAGGAGATTTTCTTTTCGTCTACCATGTCCAGCAGTTCCGGGATAAGGTTGGTCAGGCGGATGAAACGGCGAATAGTATCTTTACTTACCCCAGCATCATCGCCAACTTTTTCGACGGACAACTTCTGCGCAACTTGCGTAGAAATCAAATCTGACCTATCACCTTGATTTTTTATTGCTTCCAACTTCATCTTGTACGCAAAAGCCCGCTCACTGGGCAGGATGTTTTCGCGCTGAAGGTTGGAATCCACCATCAACAGGACGGCGGCGTTATCGTCCATATTGCGGACAATGACCGGCAGGGCATCCAGCCCGGCAAGCTGTGCAGCGTGCTGACGGCGGTGCCCGGAGATGATCTCGTAGCCACCTTCCGGTCGGGGCCTTGCAATCAGCGGAGCCAGTACGCCGTACTGTGCCACGCTTTCCACCGTGCGCTGCATAGCCTCATCGTCCAGCACCTTGAACGGATGCTCCTTGAAAGGGAACAGTTCCTCGATGGGAATCTGCTGCACTTGCTCCCGTTTTTGTTCCTGCCGGGATTCTTCGGTGGAAAACATCTCATCGAGACCTTTCAGCGCCAAGTTTGCGTTGCTTTTCGGCATCGGCCAGCACCTCCCTCGTCAAAGATTGATAGGCCGCTGCCACCTTTCCTTTCGGGTCATGGGCAAAGATGCTCCTGCCCTCTGCGCTGATTTCCGCCGCACGGACAGAGTGCGGAATGGGCTGCTCAAACACCCGGATTTTGCTGCCGTACACCTGCCGAACCAGTGCATCGATTTCCCTGCCGTAATTGGTACGACTGTCCGTCATGGTCATCAGGATACCCTCGATTTTCAGCTTCGGGTTGATTTGCCGACGCACTTTCTGGATGGTCTGCAGCAGCTGCTCCAGTCCCTTTGCCGAAAGGTACTGCGCCTGCACCGGAATCAGAGTGGTATCCGCTGCGGCCAGTGCATTGATGGCGGTATCTCCGCAGGAGATAATTATAAATTCGCACATAGTGCGTACCGCTAGCCATAGAAGCGGAGCGACTACGGTCAGCATTCCCAGAGACGGCGTACAATCCAGCAGGATATAATCGTATTCCCGCCGAGCGCTGTCCAACACCTGTTTGAGCATCTTTTCCCGGCTCATACTGTTGACAAGGGCCACTTCCAGCCCTGCCAGTTCGATGTTAGCCGGAATCAGGTCAACGCCTTCCACATGGTGCAGGATGCCTTCACCGGGCGGGATGCACTGGTCGTTCATGGCTTTTGCCATCAGGGCAGAAAGCGTAACAGGCAGTTCATCGGGCTGCTGCCAGCCCATGCTGATGGATGGTGTCCTCCTCATCCAGGCAGGCCCGGAGCAGCAAGTCCACCACCCGGGAAAAGCTGCTGTCCTACCTGTCTGCCGAATCCATCCGGCAGTCCTCCCTCTCCTTTGACATTCCCTTTGACCGTCAGCAGTTGGCGGATTTTCTCTGCGTGGAGCGTGCCGCCATGTCGGTGGAGCTTTCCAAGCTGCAAAAGGAAGGGCTGCTGGTCACAAAGCGGAATCATTTTGAGCTGTTGACCCGTTGACCGTTCCATGCGCCGCCCATGGCGGTTTTGTAGGGCAATTTTCCCCTGCCGCGTGAGTATAAAAATAACGGACAACTGTTTTGGGGCCATCCGCTGAAGGATGTATTGTTTTCGTCACTCGATAAATGGGAATTTTCAAATTAGTCTTTGCAAATAACCTTTGAACCTTCACCATCAATTACAATTCCCTGACGGTTGTTAATTGGGCATAGATTCAAATCTGAAAACTCAGTCATTATTTTCTCGGTAACTTTCTTAAATGGTGCTGTAAGATAATGCGGAAGAACATAGAAATCAATCAAATCAAGCCCTGCATCATCTTCTTGTGAGTAGTCCTCCGGCTTTTCATCCATTTGCTCGATATATTGGATGCTTGGAGCGCATATAATCGCACCTGCCGATTCACCAATCATCAGTTTTCCCTTTGACAATTCTTTCTTCAACAGCTCATCCGTTCCCGTTTTACGGAGCTGGTCTATAAGGAAAAAAGAATTTCCGCCGGTAAAATATATCACATCCGCATCTTCAAAAACAGACTGTATCGTTGAATAAGCCTCCGTTGAAATATCAATTTCAGTTACGATTGCTCCCAACTTTTTGAATAATTTTCGAGCCGAGCCGACATAACCGGTGTAGCCTTCACGCAGCGAAGCTGTTGGAATAAATGCGACTTTTTTATTTTCAACTTCTTCCTTTATCAGACTTCCTACACTTGAAAAGTGCGAACATAAAAACAGTTTCATCAATATTCTCCTTTATA
>OIHE01000650.1_pt1 | contig 6186 bp, 6 predicted proteins | sample 1582501 | NCBI WGS metagenome assembly OIHE01 (sample SAMN02674968, study PRJEB24791) | human gut metagenome, SKBSTL038 | isolation source: stool | host: Homo sapiens | place: USA
CTATTTAATTGAGGATACAAAAAAGGCGAAAAAACGGAAAAAACTACTCAGGAAAAGCCGGATTCCAAAGCAAAAAATGACGAAAAACAGCAAAAAGTATCGAGGAATAAAAGCAAAAAACAGTCTGATTTGTCAAGCAATACACTAAACAACAAGTATTTAGCTAAAAACGCCACAAATACTAATAAGAAGACTATAGATATTAATAAAACAACAACAGCAACAACAGAAGAAAAAGAAGCTGCTGCTGCCGATGCACTTTCATCACCCCAAACAACACCCGCTCCCATCGAACCCTGGCATACGCTGATAGACAAACTCACCGAAGAAAGTGCCTGGCTGGACGTGGCCTGCATGCACAGCGGCTATGGCAGCTTGCTGAAGACGCACATCAAAGAGGCTGTGGAGGTATTCAGGCAGCACGTCATACTGCACGACAACGGCAATGTGCTGCTGAACATGAAAGACACCCGACAATATTTCGTCAACTTCGTAAGGGCCGGCCAGCGCACCTCGCAGGAACTGCATATGCTGTTGCAGGGCCTCGAAAAGCAGCAGTCTGCCGCCGCACCGCCCAACCCCTACCGCTACGAGCAGCTGGTGAACGGACGGCGCACCTACCTGGGCTGCCCCATCCCCGACGGAGCACCGCCCCGACCGGACAATACTGCCTTCTGGAACGAAACGACCCGTTCGTGGACTTCGCAAAACCCGCCGCCGTCATCGAAAAAGCCGAAACAGAACCCCGGCTGAAACGCCACACTCCGGCATCCGGAATGCCACACGTCAGTGTTCCGAATGCCACACGTCAGCGTTCCGAATGCCACATGTCAACGTTCCGAATGCCACACCTCAGCACGTCCCAAGTGTGGCATTTACCCTCGTGAAGTGTGGCATTTCAACCCGCTAAGTGTGGCATTTCAACCCCTCAGGCTGCCCTGAAACTAAAATCTGCGTCTAAAAAATTATCAGAAAACTACTAAAGCAAACCTATATGAGAAATTTCCATCAACGCGGCATTGACACCCGCGGCCGCATCAGCGGCAAAATCAAGACCATCTGCCCGCAATGCAACGACACCCGCGGACACAAAGGCAACAAGTCACTCTCCGTAGACCTGGACAAAGGCCTGTGCTACTGCCACCACTGCGGCTACAAGCTCTACGTGCCCGACGACGCCGAAGAACGCCTCAAGCAGCAGCGCCGCGACATGCACCGGAAGCCCACCGCACCGCCCCAGCACTTCCGCCGTCCCACCTTCGACCCTGCCCGGATGCAACTCTCCGAGAACCTGGAACGCTACTGGACCACCGTCCGCTGCCTGCCGCAGGAGCTGCTGCGCACCCTGCGCATCACCGAAGAGACGGTGCGCCTCCCGGAGAGCAGCCAGGAGGAGAACTGCATCTGCTTCAACTACTTCGAGAACGGGACGCTCGTCAACACCAAATACCGCAGCGCCCTGAAGCACTTCATGATGGTGAAGGGGGCCGAGCTCATCCCCTACAACGTGGACAGCATCCTGGGCACCCCGGAGTGCATCATCACCGAAGGCGAGTTCGACGCGGCAGCCATCATCGCCGCCGGACGCAAGGACGTCGTCTCCGTGCCCGCCGGCGCCCAGAGCAACCTCACGTGGCTGGACCGCTTCGTGGAGTCGCACTTCGAAGACAAGCAGGCCATCTACATCGCCGTAGACGAGGACTCGGCAGGGCAGTCGCTCCGGCAGGAACTCACGCGCCGCCTCGGAGTGGAACGCTGCCGCATCGTGCACTTCGGCGAGGGCTGCAAGGATGCCAACGAGCATCTGGTGAAATACGGCGCCGAAAGCCTCCGCATCTGCATCGAGCAAGCCGAAGAAATGCCCCTGGAAGGCATCTTCACCGCCGAAGACTGCGGCGACGACCTGCGCTCCCTCTACGAAAACGGCCTGCAACGGGGTGCTGACACCGGCTGGGAGAACTTCGACGAACACTGCACCTTCGAGCCCCGCCGCCTGCTGGTGATGACCGGACGCCCCGGCGACGGCAAGTCCGAATTCACCGATGAGCTGGTGCTGCGCCTCTGCCTGCGCCACGAGTGGAAAATCGCCTTCTTCAGCCCCGAAAACATGCCCATCGCCTACCACCTGCACAAGCTGGCGGAGAAGCTGACCGGCCACCGCTTCACCCCCGGACCGGGCATGACGGAAGCCCTCTACGGGCAGGCAGTGGGCTGGCTGGACCGCAACGTGTCGCACATCCTGCCCGACGACGGGAGCTACGGCATCGACCACATCCTGGAGAAAGCCCGCCAAGTGGTGCGCCGCAAAGGGGTGCGCATCCTCGTCATCGACCCCATGAACCGCCTGGAACAACGACTGGAACCAGGACAGACGGAAATGGACTACATCACCGACACGCTGAACAAGCTGGGACGTTTCGCCACCCGCAACCAGTGCCTCGTCATCCTCGTGGCCCACCCCCGCAAGGTGAACCGCAACGAAAAGGACGGCACCCGGCGCCGTGTCGAGATGAACGACATCAACGGCTCTGCCAACTTCGCCAACATGTCCGACTTCTGCCTCGTGGTAGACCGCAACGACACGAAGCAGATAGCCACCATCTACATCGAGAAGGTCCGTTTCAAACACTTGGGCAGTGCCCACACCGAAGCCAAGTTCGTCTACAACCACCTGAACGGACGCTACTGGCCCTGCGAGGAAGACGTCATCCACACCCCCCAAGGAGAGCAACTGGGACCGGTGAACACGCAGTTCGACAATGAGAATTGGTTGAAAAATAATGAAGAACAAGGCAGGTTATTCGAGTAAAAATCCGTATCTTTACAAGACGGAAAGAAGAGAATAGGTGCAAGCATGTGCAAACTGTGCAATCACGTGTTATCCCTATTAAAGAAAACATACAACCTGAACTTTAAAGAATATGATGAAACAGAATGATTCCTTTGCAGAGCCACGCTTCCCCGTCCGCAGTTACGGGAAAGGCGAACTGGCCATGTACTACCTTCCGGGCATTGCCCAGCAGACTGCCGTCAACCGGCTGAACGAATGGATACGCACCGCCCCCGGGCTGGAACAACGCCTGCTTGCCACGGGCATGAACCCTTATTGCCGACGGTACACGCCCGCACAAGTGCAGCTTATGATTAATGTCTTCGGGGAGCCTTCTTAGAAGGTTCCCCCCCTTTTCACATAAATCCTCACCCCCACTCTGTCTATATGCTCACGCAATGCCTCGTTTTCAAGATTGGCATATACCACCACTTCACGCACTTCATCAAAACGAGCTAAAACAGCACATATCCTGATTACTGTTTTCCAACATATTCCATGTCTTTTTATTCAGTTTACGCACATCTATGCGAATACAAATATACCTCCTATTTGTCACAAATCCAAAACAAAAGAAACAATAACCTCCCTTATCCTCTCCCAACCTCCTCCTACCTCCCCCAACCTCCCTTCCTCCCTGCCCCATGTCCTATCTTTGTATCAACGAAACGGAGCAGAGGCCATCGCCGCGGAGACACCTCCTTTCCCCTTTCGGAATGAAACATTAACCATTAAACATCAAACATCATGTCAACAGCATTAGTAGTGCGCACACAGCGCCACAAGAAAATCGGGGACAGTAGCTCCCCCATGGTCTACACCCTGAAACGCAAGCCCCAAGATGCCAAAATCTTCGACCTTGCCCGTATCGCGCAAGACATTGAAGCACTGGGAGCCATGTCGGCCGAAGACGTGGAGCACGTAGGCAAAGCCATCGTACGACAGATGCGCCAGACGCTGACGGACGGCAACAGTGTCCGTCTGGACGGCTTCGGCATCTTCCACACCACCTTTAAATGCCGTGCCACCGAACTGGCCAAAGACTGCACCGTGAAAAACATCGAACGCGTCAATATCCGCTTCAAGGTAGCCAACACCCTGCGGCTGGTGAACGACAGCAACGCCACCACCAAAGGTGGAGCAAACAACCTCATCTTTGAGCTTGTAACTGCCGACAAGGATAGCACCGGTGGAGGTTCCGGCGGCAATAATCCCGATGGCGGAGGTTCCGACGGAGACCAAGGAGAGAATCCGCTGGGATAAAAAAATAGGGGTTAGCGATAAGCTTGTGTTCCCTAACCCCTACCCCTAATCACTAACCCCTAACCATTAACCATTATGAGTACAAAATCATCAGCCTGGGATAAGATTCTGAAAGTAATCATTGCTGTAGCTTCGGCACTTTTGGGTGCATTCAGCGCACACGCCATGAACAGCGGTGGTCCCTTTTAGCGAACAGCCCCCAAAGGCAAACAGTAAAGAAAAATGAGAAAAATTGATTTGATTGTGATACATTGCAGCGCCACGTGCGAGGACCGTCCCTTTACCGGGCAAGCTCTGGAAGCCGCGCACCGCCGACGTGGATTTGATGGCACGGGCTATCATTTCTACATCCGCCGTGACGGACAAATCCTGACTACCCGCCCGGTCGAGAGGGCCGGCGCCCACGCCCGCGGCTACAATGCCCACTCTATCGGAATCGCCTATGAAGGCGGATTGGACCACTATGGGAATCCCAAAGACACACGCACGGAATGGCAACGCCACTCGCTCCGCGTACTGGTCCGCGCTTTGCTGATGGACTATCCGGAAGCAAAAGTGGCGGGACATCGCGACCTCAGCCCCGACCGGAACAACAACGGAGAGGTGGAACCGATGGAATGGACGAAACAATGCCCGTGTTTTGAAGTAAAAAAAGAGAAGTGGTAACCAAGAAAAGGGAGGTGACAAAGCATGACAAAAGCTTTGCCACCTCATTTTTTATTCATACATTTGTTCTAATTAAGCAAAATGCGCATCAAACAAAGTTCAGCCGTATGAAGTACCCTATTGGAATACAGAGTTTTGAGAAAATCCGTCTTGGTGAGTACACCTATGTAGACAAAACTGCATTGATTCACCAATTGGTCAATACAAGTAACTACTACTTCCTAAGCCGCCCACGGAGATTCGGAAAGAGTCTGCTCATCAGCACACTGGAAGCCTACTTCAACGGACAGCAGGAACTATTCAAGGGACTGGAAATAGAACAGCTTGAAAAAGAATGGACGAAATATCCGGTACTGCATTTGGATTTGAACACAAGCAAATACGATGAAAAGAACAGCCTTATCAATGTATTGAACGATACCCTCTGCCAGTGGGAAAACATCTACGGAACTGTCCCCAGCGAAGTCAACCCCGAACTGCGTTTCAAGGGAATCATCCGCCGCGCCTACGAGCAGACCGGCCAGCGCGTGGTCATCCTCGTGGACGAATACGACAAACCCATGCTCCAAGCCATTGGTGACGAAGAGCTGCAAAATGAATATCGCAACACACTCAAAGCCTTCTACTCCGTAATGAAAACGCAGGACCGGTATATCCGTTTCGGCTTCCTGACGGGAGTGACGAAATTCGGAAAAGTCAGTGTGTTCAGCGACCTGAACAACCTGATAGACCTCTCCATGGACCGACAGTTCCAGACGCTCTGCGGAATGACCGACAAGGAGATACACACCTATTTTGAAGAACCGCTGCACCAGATAGCCGAAAACTACGGTATCACCTACGACGAGGTCTGCCTGCGACTGAAAGAACGGTACGACGGCTACCGCTTCCGCCAGAACGGAACCAATCTGTATAACCCCTTCAGCCTGCTGAATACCTTCCGTTCCCTGGAGTTCGGCAGCTACTGGTTCGAGACCGGCACCCCCACCTACCTTGTGAAACTGCTGAAAGACAACAACTTCTGTCTGCCCGACCTTACGAGTGAAGGAGTGACTGCAGAGACACTGACAGACGTGGAGTCGTTCAAGGATAATCCCATTGCCGTGATTTACCAAAGCGGCTACCTCACGATAAAGGAATATGACGAAGAATTCAACATCTATCGGCTGGGATTCCCTAACAAGGAAGTGGCCGAAGGATTCATCAAATACCTGGTTCCCTACTACATGCCGATAAAGGACAGTGAATCCGTCTATTTTGTATCAAACTTCATAGCAGACGTACGCAAGGGTAATCCGGAGCAGTTCATGACCCGCCTGGCCACCATGTTTTCTGATACGGACTATAAGATTGTAGGCGATGCCGAACTCTATTTTCAGAATGCTTTCTTCATCGTGATGCGCATGATGGGATAGATCGGAAGAGCG
>OIHE01000730.1_pt1 | contig 5362 bp, 2 predicted proteins | sample 1582501 | NCBI WGS metagenome assembly OIHE01 (sample SAMN02674968, study PRJEB24791) | human gut metagenome, SKBSTL038 | isolation source: stool | host: Homo sapiens | place: USA
GCCTCAGCCTCCTAAGTAGCTGGGATCACAGGCACATGCCACCATGCCTGGCTAATTGTTTTACTTTTTTTGAGACGGAGTCTTGCTCTGTCGCCCAGGCTGGAGTGCAGTGAGTCAATAGTTATACTGTCGGCAGGAAGTGAGAGGGGGTGTTGAGCCGTCATTTGTTGCGGCCATGCAAATAGTAGGGGCAACATCCATAAGTATGTACTTTTTTTCATCGTGTTTGTTTTTGGTCTATCAATTCTTCACAAAAGTTAGTAAGAGCGATTAATGAGGCATCAGCGTCATGGCGAAAATTAAGTTTATGTTTTCGTGCGTAACGTTTTATCAGTTTATGTTGCTCCGGAAAGATCTTGGCAAACGACTTGTTGTTACTGACGGGATAATATATCCCATTGTATTCCAGATAATATTTTACTCCGTATATGAAATATTCAGTTTGATGTTTGCGGGTTTTGGCTATTTTTTCTACGTTGATCTGAGCAACGGAGTATGTTTTTCGTGCCAGCAGTCTCAGTCGCTTTCCGTCTTGTAGTAATTCGTAAAATCCCTTATTGAGATCTGTCTTCTTTGTCGGACGGAAATAGATAAATGTAGTATTGTGCAGGTTGACTTGTTCGATTCCTTCATTATTGATAATCATGCTGTAATGGCTGTCAGGAGTCAGTGCACAAAGTTGGTCTTTGTGTAAATCCAAATGAAGATCCAGTCCCGGGTATCGGTTTCCTTTGAAGATAATCTCTCCTGTGGTAAATTCATCACCTTGAAAATAGGGAAGATTGTCGTATTGGGCAAGACTGTATGTTAATTCGATTTCACCATTGTAAATAGTAACATAGTCTCCTGCTGCTTTTAAGTAGTTTTCTATTGGATAAGTTTGCGAGTAAATGGTTTCTCCATTGAATAATAACGCAGTAATGGCCAGTATGTGCCTTAAGTAATGTCGGTTTTTCATAAAATGTTGTGCCTTAGTTTGTGATTAGATAAATGGTTCTTATTACAAAGATACCCGAAAAAGTTTTGCTATTTTGATTTTTGTGTTAAAAGAGATTAATTAGAACCATTAATAATCGTATCACGTTTGCCCTGTTCTCTTTTTTTAAGCTAAAAAGAACAAATCTTTAAACTTTAATTTGTTACTTTGTTAATTATGTATTGATACTTAAACTTTTAATATATGAGAATTAAACTGATTTGTATTATCGTGTTACTTTCTATGGGGATGATGTCATGGACACATGCTCAATCATACGATAGATTATGGAAGCAAGTGGAGCAGGCTCAGCAGAAAAGTTTGCCCCAAACAGTTGTCCGATTAACCGGTGAAATTTATCAAAAAGCTAAAGCAGAGAAGAATTCTCCTCAAATGCTGAAAGCTTATATTTGGCAGATGAAATTTAGGGAAGAGATTACTCCGGATAGCTTTTACGTGTCGTTGAATGGCTTAGAGCAGTGGGCGGTGACTACGGACAAGCCATTGGACCGTGCAATCCTGCATTCGCTTATCGGTAGTATGTATGCAGATTATGCTTCCCAAAACCGTTGGAAACTGAATCAACGTACGGATTTGGAAGAAGAAGCTCCCTCTGTTGATATCCGGGAGTGGAGTAAGAATCAGTTTGTAACTAAAGTAATGACAGAAATAGCCGTAACATTTCAAGACTCTTTGCTACTGCTCGATACTTCCTCCCGAAGCTACATTCCTTTTGTGGAACTTGGAGTAACCAGTGATTACTATCATCATGATATGTATCATTTGTTGGCTTCCCGTGCCATTACTTCATTGGAGAATCTGTCCGGATTTGGCCGTGATTCTTTAATAAATGTACGCATTGAAGAAATTTATCAGCATATGATGAATTCATATCGTCGGACTGATAATCACGATGCTCTGTTGCTTACTACTTTGGATTATTTGCAGTGGAAGAGGCTTACTGATATCGATTTTCGGCCTTATCGTGCTCCGGAGGGGAAACTTGGCTTGACACAGGATCCTTATTTGGCTGCACTGGACAAACTGATTGCCGAAAATAAGTCACATGATGTCTGTGCAGAAGTTTATTTGCTCAAGGCACAGGCGGCAATGGATGCAGGAGTGCCCGCTTCTGCGTTACAATTGTGCGAAGAGGCTATCTCTCGCTATCCGGACTATCGCCGCATCAATGCTCTGAAAGAACTGAAGCAAGAAATTCTGCGTCCCGATCTGACAGTACAATCCCCGTCAACAGTTTATCCGGGTGAGGAGTTTGATTTAAAAGTCAGCTTTAAAAATTTGAAAGACTTTACGGTAGAGTTGTATGCAATTAATTTACCGGCACGTCCGAATACGGTGGAAGCACCCAATGACGCATTTCTAAAAAAACATGGACGTTTACTTTCATCGGAACATTATGTTCTCTTCCCGTCGGATGACTATAAAGTGAAAGATTCCATCTACCACATAAAGGCACCTGAAACAGGACTGTACGCCCTCCGTGTTATTCCGGGTGTTAAGGTTCGTTCCAATGTTTCAAAATTTCTCTATTCTACTTGCTTTAAAGTTCTTACCCGATCTCTACCTTCTAATCTGAGTGAGGTAGCTATTCTCGATGCTATGAGTGGCAAGCCTTTGCAGGGTGTTGTTCTTTCATTCTTCGATCGACAGAACAAACAACTTCTGACAGCCACTACCAATACCGAAGGGAAAGTACAGTTTGCTTCGTCGGAAAAATATAGGTATCTGACTGCTGCCAAAGGGAATGATACAGCTATGCCGCAGATGTATTTATGGGGAGGAGATTATAATTTTGCAGACCATTCAAAACCTGTTTCTGTGGTAACTTTGCTTACCGACCGTTCTGTTTATCGTCCGGGGCAGACTGTCTATGTAAAAGGCATTGCCTATGAACAGTATCCTGACTCTGCCCATGTGATTGCGGGACAGGAATATACGCTGACTCTTTCGGATGCCAATGGGCAAGAAATCAGTGCAAAGAAGCTGCGTACCAATGATTTTGGATCTTTCACCGCAGAATTTGTTTTACCGTCTGTTTGTTTGAACGGTACTTTTAGTTTGAATACTCAAAACGGATTTCGTTCCATTCGTGTAGAGGATTACAAACGTCCTACATTTGATATTACTTTTGAGCCGGTGACTGAAAGTTATCGGTTGGGAGATCGTGTCGAGTTGAAAGGGAGTGTAAAAACTTTCAGTGGTGTGCCGTTACAGGATATTCCTGTTACTTATACCATTACCCGCTCATTGTATACTTGGCGGATGTGGGGGATGAATCCGGTTATTTTGGCCTCTGACACTGTCCGTTTGGGAGTAGATGGAAACTTCGAAATTCCTGTGGATCTGAAACCAGACACTTCGAATCCCGATTTGGGAGACGGTGACAATACCTCTTTATATTATGACTATAAAGTGCAGCTTTCAGTAACCAATGTCGCAGGTGAAACGCAAACCTCAGAAACAAGTCTGCGGGCAGGAAAGACCTCTTTGTTATTGTTTGCTGATATATCCGGACTGATTTGCAAGGATGATTCTGTGAAAGCGACTTTTCGGGTAAATAATCTGGATCGTAAACCGGTCAGTGTCGAAGGCAGTTACCGGTTGTTTTTGATTTCCGATTATCAGAAATCAAAACCCTTGAAAGAACAGGACGTTTCCGATCAACCGGCTCTTTCCGGTTCGTTTAGGTCCAATGAAGAGATCTTGTTCTCCGATTGGAAAAAACTTCCTTCAGGTGCTTACAAACTTGTAGCTTCGGTGAAAGATGATCAAGGCCGTAAGGTAGATGCGGAAAAGGTAGTGATTCTTTTTGCTTCCGATGATAAGCGTCCTCCGGTATCTATGCCTTTGTGGTGTTATGAAGTGAATACCCGGTTTGATGCAGCACATCCTGCCCTGTTCTATTTTGGTACTTCCGAAAAAGATACTTATGTCTTAATGGATGTGTTCTGTGGTAATAAGCATCTGGAGAGTAAGCTTCTTCATTTGTCCGATTCTCTTGTTCGTTTTGAATATCCGTATCGGGAAGCCTACGGGAATGGTTTGGGTATTACCTTTGTATTTGTTCGTAAAGGTGTTGTTTACGAACAGGAGGTAAGCCTGATAAAACGTTTGCCCGATCATAACTTGAATATGCGTTGGGATGTATTCCGTGATAAATTACGTCCCGGGCAGGAAGAGGAATGGAAACTGACTATCCGTAATCCACAGAAATCACCTGTTTTGGCCGAAATGCTGGCTACTATGTATGATGCCTCTTTGGATAAAATTTGGAAGACCAACCAGTCATTGCAATTACATTATCAACTTTCTGTCCCCATTGCTCGTTGGAGGAGAGATTATATTGGCTCAAACTATTTTTATTTTGGTTTCCGCCGGACTGATTTTAAGGTGCCTCCGTTTAGCTATGATCATTTTGACTTGCCTCCGGTTTTATATGCGGTTGCCGAAATGTTGTCGGTCACCAATGATGCTGCCCCGACTACCCGATATGCACGTCTGCGCGGAATGGGTGCTGCAAAACCACAAATGAAGAGCGCTGCCGTAGCCGATGTCGTTTTCGAATCTGAAATGGTTCCTGTTACGGAAGAGAGCGGAATGGCAATGTCAATGGACAATGCCGATATGGGTAGGACAACAGATATAGAGTTACGTACCGACTTTGCGGAAACTGCCTTCTTTTATCCGCAGCTTCACACGAACGTTCAGGGTGAGGTCAGTTTCTCTTTCCGTATGCCTCAAAGTCTCACGACCTGGAATTTCCGAGGATATGCTCATACACAAGATATGATGACAGGGCAGATGGATGCTACTGCTGTTACCAGTAAAGAGTTTATGCTTACTCCGAATCTACCTCGGTTTGTCCGGGTAGGAGATCACACTTCCATGGCTGCTTCTGTTAGTAATCTGACCGGTAAAAATCTGTCTGGTACTGTGAAACTGGTACTTTTCGATCCAATGACAGATCAGGTAATATCGACCCAACAGAAGAAATTTAATGCCGGAGCCGGACAGAGTGTCGGTGTAAGTTTCTTGTTCACAGTAACCGATAAATATGAACTTTTGGGATGCCGGATGATTGCCGAAGGAGGAAATTTCAGTGATGGAGAGCAGCATTTGCTTCCGGTTCTCAGTGATAAGGAGAACTTGACAGAGACTTTGCCCATGCCTGTTCGTGGCGAGCAAACACGTACTTTTTCTTTGGCCGATCTGTTCAATCACCATAGTAAGACTGCGACCAACCGCCGTTTAACTGTAGAGTTTACTTCCAATCCGGCTTGGTATGCAGTGCAAGCATTACCGGCACTATCACAACCTCGGAATGATGATGCTATTTCGTGGGCTACTTCCTGGTATGCCAATACA
>OIHE01000783.1_pt1 | contig 4945 bp, 6 predicted proteins | sample 1582501 | NCBI WGS metagenome assembly OIHE01 (sample SAMN02674968, study PRJEB24791) | human gut metagenome, SKBSTL038 | isolation source: stool | host: Homo sapiens | place: USA
GGAAAGAAAGCCATGATTGGCAACAATGTTTCACACTCAAAGAGAAGAACAAAGAGAACCTTTGATTTGAACTTGTTTAACAAGAAGTTCTACTATGTAGAGCAGGATTGCTGGATCAGCCTTAGCATTTGCGCTAATGGTTTGCGCATTATTAATAAGAAAGGACTGGACGCTGCTTTGAAAGATGCGGTAGCTAAAGGTTATTGTGATTGGAAAAGCATTAAAGTTATTGGCTAAAGTAGAGGAGAATACTGATTATGGCAAAGAAAGCAAAAGGTAACAGAGTACAGGTGATTCTGGAATGCACAGAACACAAGGATAGCGGTATGCCGGGTACTTCTCGTTATATTACGACGAAGAACAGAAAGAATACCACAGAGAGATTGGAGTTGAAGAAATACAACCCGATTCTGAAGAGAGTGACAGTACATAAAGAAATTAAATAATAAATCTATAACTTATGGCAAAGAAAGCGGTAGCAACCTTGCACGAAGGAAGCAAAGAAGGACGTTCTTATACAAAGGTTATCAAAATGGTGAAGTCTCCTAAGACTGGTGCTTACATCTTTGATGAACAGATGGTCCGTAATGAAGATGTTCAGAACTTCTTTAAGAAATAAGATAAATACAGTGGCTGTAAAACGCTGATGACTTATAAAAATCCCCTTGTCGGTATTTCCGGTAAGGGGATTTCTTTTTAAAAAGAGGACGAAGTTTTTAATATTCGTCAGTTTTGTTATATCTTTGCTGAAAATGCGAAGATAGGCTGCACCTCGGCATAAAAAATGAACGGGTTCATTTTATTCTGCATCCGGTTTGCACTATCTTTGCAGGGAATGCGAAAACAGGTTGCATAAAAATAATTAGTGTATGGGATTTTTTAGTTTTTTCTCCAAGGAAAAAAAGGAAACATTAGATAAAGGATTATCTAAGACCAAAGAAAGTGTGTTTGGCAAGATTGCGCGTGCCGTGGCAGGAAAGTCAAAAGTTGATGATGAAGTATTGGATAATCTGGAAGAGGTGTTGATAACTTCGGATGTGGGCGTGGAAACGACACTGAAAATTATTGAACGTATCGAAAAGCGTGCAGCAGCCGACAAATATATGAATGCCACTGAGCTGAATCATATTTTACGTGATGAAATCGCAGCGTTGCTTACAGAGAATAATTCGGAGGATGTGGATGACTTTGAAGCACCGATTGCGAAGAAACCATACGTCATTATGGTAGTGGGCGTCAATGGTGTAGGGAAGACTACTACGATTGGCAAACTGGCTTATCAGTTCAAGAAAGCCGGAAAGTCTGTTTATCTGGGTGCTGCCGATACTTTCCGTGCTGCTGCTGTGGAGCAGTTGGTGATATGGGGTGAACGGGTAGGTGTACCTGTTGTAAAGCAGAAAATGGGTGCTGACCCGGCTTCTGTCGCTTTTGACACACTGAGTTCCGCAACTGCCAATAATGCCGATGTGGTAATTATAGATACGGCAGGACGCCTTCATAATAAAGTCGGTTTGATGAATGAACTGACGAAAATCAAGAATGTGATGAAGAAGGTTGTTCCTGATGCTCCGAATGAGGTGTTGCTTGTGTTGGATGGCTCAACCGGGCAGAATGCATTCGAACAAGCCAAGCAGTTCACTCTGGCAACGGAGGTTACGGCAATGGCTGTTACAAAGTTGGACGGAACAGCCAAGGGTGGCGTAGTCATCGGCATTTCAGACCAGTTTAAAATTCCGGTTAAATATATTGGATTGGGTGAAGGAATGGAAGATTTGCAGGTGTTCCGTAAAAAGGAATTTGTTGATTCACTGTTCGGGGAGAATGCATGAAACGGAAGACTATAGATATCATCACTTTAGGATGTTCTAAAAACCTGGTGGATTCGGAACATTTGATGCGTCAGTTGGAGGAAGTGGGATTCCATGTGACACATGATGCGGAAAGACCGAAGGGACAGATTGCCGTAATCAATACTTGCGGTTTCATCGGTGACGCCAAGGAGGAATCCATTAATATGATTCTGGAATTTGCGCAGGCCAAGGAGGAAGGAAACTTGGAGAAGCTTTATGTAATGGGTTGCCTTTCGGAACGTTATCTGAAGGAATTGGCCGTTGAAATTCCCCAGGTGGATAAATTCTATGGTAAATTCAATTGGAGAGAGTTGTTGCAGGATTTGGGAAAGGCCTATCATGACGAGCTGCACATAGAGCGCACATTGACCACTCCCAAGCATTATGCCTATTTGAAGATATCCGAAGGGTGTGACCGTAAATGTTCTTATTGCGCTATTCCCATCATTACGGGACGGCATGTGTCGCGCCCGATGGAGGAGATACTTGACGAGGTGAAGTATTTGGTTGCACGGGGTGTAAAGGAATTCCAGGTTATAGCCCAGGAGTTGACCTATTACGGAGTAGATTTATATAAGAAGCAAATGTTGCCCGAGCTTGTTGAGCGGATTTCGGATATTCCCGGAGTGGAGTGGATACGCTTGCATTATGCCTATCCGGCACATTTTCCGGCTGATTTATTCCGTGTGATGCACGAGCGTGACAATGTATGCAAATATATGGATATTGCCCTGCAACATATCAGTGACAATATGCTGCAAAAGATGCGTCGCCATGTGACGAAGGATGAGACGTATAAGCTGATAGAACAATTCCGTGAGGAGGTTCCCGGTATTCATCTCCGTACTACACTGATGGTGGGGCATCCAGGAGAAACTGAAGCCGATTTTGAGGAGCTGAAAGAGTTTGTCCGTAAAGTGCGTTTCGATAGAATGGGGGCTTTTGCGTATTCGGAAGAAGAAGGGACGTATGCCGCTGCTGAATATGAGGATTCTATTCCCCAGGAAGTGAAACAAGCGCGCTTGGATGAGTTAATGTCTATTCAACAAGGCATTTCAGGGGAGTTGAGTGCGGAGAAAGTAGGCAGGCAGATGAAAGTAATCATTGACCGGCTGGAAGGCGAATATTATATTGGACGTACAGAATTTGATTCTCCCGAAGTGGATCCTGAGGTTTTGATTGAGCGTGGAGACAGGGCGTTGCATATAGGTAACTTTTACCACGTAGAGATAGTAAATTCCGATGATTTCGACCTTTTTGGACGAATAATTTAAAGATTTTTCCTTATCTTCTTGCATATGTGAAGAAGATTTGCTAATATAGCACCGTAGTTCAATTTAAAGGCTTACATTTTGAATAACAAAGAGTTTACTTCTGAATTGTCGCGGAGGTTAGGGTACACATTGAAAGATACTTCTGAGCTGGTTGCTTCATTGCTGGCAGATATGACACGGCAGTTGGAGGAGGGGAATATTATCTCTATACAAGGGTTCGGTACATTCGAAGTGAAAAAGAAGGCAGAGCGTATATCTGTGAATCCGACTACAAAGCAACGTATGCTGGTGCCTCCCAAATTGGTGTTGACCTATAAGCCGAGTACATTGTTAAAGGATAAGTTTAAGTAACCGGCTTTTAAAAAATCTCCCGTATTATGAATGAGAAACTGAACATACAAGACTTGATTGACACGCTGGCTGAAAGGCATGGCATGAGCAAGAAGAATGCGGATAGTTTTGTGAAAGAATTCTTCCAGCTGATTGAGGAGTCTTTGGAGAAGGACAAATATGTGAAGATACGAGGTTTGGGGACTTTCAAGCTGATAGATGTCGGGAGTCGTGAAAGCGTTAATGTGAATACGGGGGAAAGGTTTGAGATACAAGGGCATACAAAAGTGTCGTTTACACCGGAACCGGCTTTGAAAGATATTATCAATAGACCATTTTCGCATTTTGAAACTGTAGTTTTGAATGACGCTACGGTGCTTGAGGACACCCTGCAGGAAAATGACAGTGAAGATGATGAAGATACTGAAATCAAAACTCCGGAACAAGAGGTGGAGGAGAAGGTTGCCTTAGTGGAAGAAGCCACGATAGAAGAACCTTTGGTGGAAACTGTAGTCGAAGAGCCGTTAGTTGAGCCCGAACCGGAAGTTGAAGAGGAGAAACCGGAAAAAACTGAACCTGAAGCAATGCCTGAAAATATAGTTGCTGTTGAACCGGAACCGTCTGAGCCAGTGATAAAAGATACGGCAGATTCTTCGACTATGAAATATTTTATAGGCATCGTTGTATTTGTAGTGTTGTTGTGTGGTGGTGCCGTAGCTTTCATGTATTATCCGGACTTGCTTGACAAACTTACTGCAAAGCCTCTTGTAGAAGAGGTTGCAGACTCGGATGTGAAGGAATCTGTTACTGAAAAGGTGGATGTCCCTGCCGGTCAAGACAATATTGCCTTGACAGACAGCATTGTTTCAAAAGATGTTGTAGTTCCTGCCCGGACAGATACTGTGGCAGAAACTGTTGCTACAACAACTCCTGCGCTTACAACAACTCCAAAGGAAAATGTACAGGCACAGTCTCCCGCTCCTAAAAAAGAGCAGAAAAAGACAGTTGCACCGTTTGAGCCGGATTCTGTGGGGTATACGATTGTGGGAACAGAAACCACTTATACCATCAAGGAAGGGGAAACGCTGACTAGGGTAGCGCTTCGTTTTTATGGGACAAAAGCTCTTTGGCCTTATATCGTGAAGCATAATCCCGGCGTAATCAAGAATCCGGATAATGTACCTTATGGTACCACTATCAAGATACCGAAATTAGCCAAGAAGCAGTAAAAAATTACTGCTTCTTTTTTGTTAAATACTAAACTCTATGAAAGTAGTTTAATCTAAAAGGTTTCGCATAGTTTTTTAATAAAAATTAGTTGGTATGGTTAATTTATTCCCGTACTTTTGGGAGCGAAAAAAATAATTGCCGGTTCAAAACCGGATAAATGAAGAAATTAAACATTAAAAAATAGATTGATTTATGGCTGAAACAATTGACATCCGCGAACTGAATGAGCGGATTGAAAGACAAAGTGAGATCGGAAGAGTA
>OIHE01000804.1_pt1 | contig 4801 bp, 4 predicted proteins | sample 1582501 | NCBI WGS metagenome assembly OIHE01 (sample SAMN02674968, study PRJEB24791) | human gut metagenome, SKBSTL038 | isolation source: stool | host: Homo sapiens | place: USA
CTATTGCAAGATAGTAAGGCGGCAGCTCCCTACTCCACCAGAAAAAAGCCATCCGTGCCGGGTATGACATTGACATCATTCCGTCGGATTTGGCAACCTACGGCAGAGATGCAAAAGCCCTGCTGAAAGAATTGCAGAGCCAGAACGAGCGAATGTTCCTCGTCACTTTTCTGGTGCTGAACACTGGACGCACGGAGCAGGAACTGGAAAACAACGTTTTTCAGGCATCCAGCATTGCACAGAAGCACAACTGCAACCTGTGCCGCCTTGACTTTCAGCAGGAGCAGGGGCTGATGAGCAGCCTGCCGCTGGCTGACTGTCAGATCGAGATCCAGCGAGGTCTGACCACCAGCAGCACTGCCATCTTCATCCCGTTCACCACGCAGGAACTTTACCAGTCTGGCAAAGAAAGCCTGTATTACGGCCTGAACGCCCTGTCCAACAACCTTATCATGGTGGACCGGAAGAAGCTGAAGAACCCCAATGGCCTGATTTTGGGTACTCCCGGCTCCGGCAAAAGTTTCTCAGCAAAGCGTGAGATCGCCAACGCTTTTTTGGTGACGGACGATGATATTATCATCAACGACCCCGAAGGCGAATACTCGCCGCTGGTGAATCGTTTGAAGGGTCAGGTCATCAAAATTTCGCCCAACAGTACCCAGTTCATCAATCCCATGGACATCAATGCCAACTACTCCGAGGAAGATAACCCGCTTTCCTTGAAAGCTGACTTTATCCTTTCGCTGTGCGAACTGGTGGTGGGCGGCAAGGAAGGGCTGCTGCCGGTGGAGAAAACCGTCATTGACCGCTGTGTGCATCTGATCTACCGCAAATATTTTGCGGACCCCTGCCCGGAGAATATGCCCATCCTTGAGGATTTGTACAACGCCCTACTCCAACAGGACGAGAAAGAAGCCCACCATGTTGCCACGGCTCTGGAAATCTATGTGAAAGGCTCCCTGAACCTGTTCAACCACCGCACCAATGTGAACGTCAACAACCGCATCGTCTGCTACGACATCAAGGAACTGGGCAAACAGATGAAGAAACTCGGTATGCTCATTGTGCAGGATCAGGTCTGGGGGCGTGTCACGGCAAACCGCAGCAGCGGCAAGTCCACACGGTATTATATGGACGAGATGCACCTGCTTCTGAAAGAGGAGCAGACTGCGGCGTATTCCGTGGAGATCTGGAAGCGTTTCCGCAAGTGGGGCGGTATTCCCACGGGGCTGACCCAGAACGTGAAAGACCTGCTTTCTTCCCGTGAGGTCGAGAATATTTTTGAAAATTCGGACATGATCATCATGCTGAATCAGGCGGCGGGAGACCGGCAAATTCTCGCAAAGCAGCTCAATATTTCGCCCCATCAGCTTTCTTACGTTACCCACTCCGGCGAGGGCGAAGGGCTGCTGTTTTTCGGCAATGTCATTCTGCCGTTTGTGGACCGTTTCCCCACCGATCTGGAACTCTACCGCATTATGACCACCAAGTTGGGTGAAGTCTCGGAGGGCGCACAGAAATGAGCGAACCGAAGCTGAACATCAAAGAGGAAACGTCAACCAAAAAGACCCGTTCTCCCCCGAAAAAAGCCAAGGTAGAGCAGACGTTGCCCAAAAAGAAAAAGCTGAAAACCGATGCAGATAAAGCTGCGGAAAAGGCACAGCATCTGCGGTTTGGCAAGGCGGAACTGACCCCGGACGAGTTGAGCCGGTTGAGTAAGGCGCAGCAGCGGGAGATGTACGCTGCCCATGCCGCCCGGTCTGCGGTGCACCGGGAGGTTGACCAGTACGAGGATGAAAACGTCGGTGTGCAGGCGTTGAGCGAGGGCGAAAAAGCGGCTGGCAATATCCGGGATATTTCCAAGAGCCGCTATGCCCGGAAGCTCAAGAAGAAAGCCAAGATGCAGGGCAAGAAGGGCACCAAAACCGCAAAATCTTCTGCACAGAAGCCGACTTCGGCACAAGATGCAGGCGCATCCGGCACCGGCGAGGGAGACTCCAACTGGCTTTCCCGGTGGCGGCAGAAACAGAACATCCGGCAGAGCTATTACGCCGCCGCCCGGTCGGGCACGGCGGCGCAGACCGCAGGCGGCAAAGCGGCATCCAATGGAACCACGGCTGCAAAGTCAGGCATGGAACAGGTCATCGACAAAGGAAGATCTGTGGTCAGCACCGCAGTCAACGGCATTGCCAATTTTGCAAAAAGCAACGCGCACGTTTTGGTGATCGTGGGCGTTTTTGTTTTGCTCATCCTCATGGTCATGTCGGGCTTTTCCTCCTGCGGCATCCTCTTTTCCGGCGGCACACAGGTGTCCGGGCAGACCATGTACTCTGCCGAGGACAGGGATATCCGGGGTGCAGAGCAGGACTATAAGAAGCTGGAAAAGGAGCTGGATAAAAAGATCAAGCGCACTCCCACCGACCACCCCGGCTACAACGAGTACCAGTACCATCTCGACCCCATCGAGCATGACCCGTGGCAGTTGACCTCGTTCTTGACCACCTTGTATGACGATTACACCCGTTCGGAGGTGCAGGGCAAGCTGAAGGAGACCTTCAAAAAACAGTACAAGCTGACCACATGGGTAGAGGTGCAGATACGGTATAAGACCGTCTGGGTCATCAGCCCGGCAGGAATCCCGGTTCCCACGCAGGTGCCCTACGAGTACCGCATCTTCCACACCAAATTGGTGAACAAAGGACTGGAAGTCGTTATCCGGGAAGAATTGAATGCCGACCAATGGAAACGTTACGAGATTTTTCAGGACACGCTGGGTGGTCGGCCTTATCTGTTCAACGGCGGTCTGCCGCCCGGTGGTTCTGACGGCTCCGGCACACCGGGCATCGATTATCAGATTCCGGCAGAAGCCCTGACCGACAGCGAATTTGCGGCCATCTACAAGGAAGCCCAAAAGTATGTGGGCACACCCTATGTGTGGGGTGGTTCCACCCCGGAAACCGGCTTTGACTGCTCTGGTTACGTCTGTTGGGTCTACAACCAGAACGGCTACGATGTGGGGCGCACCACAGCCAACGGCTTGTGGAATAAGAGCCAGCACATTTCCGAAGCCGAAGCAAAGCCCGGTGACCTTGTTTTCTTCGAGGGAACGTATGATACACCGGGGAAAAGTCATGTGGGCATCTACCTTGGAAACGGCAAGATGGTGTCTGCCGGAGACCCCATAAAGTATGCTGATATTCACTCGTCCTACTGGCAGAAATACCTGTCCGGTTTTGGGCGACTTTCAAAATGAAATGGAGGGTTCAACTATGAGCGAAAAATCGGATAAGCTGCGGGCGATGCTGGAAAAAGAAAAGGAGCGCCGCATCAAGCTGAACAACCGCATCGAGATTCTGGAGCGGCGCATTCAAGAGGAAGATTCCGCCGAGGTCAACGAGATGGTGCGGACTGCAAAGGTCACGCCGGAACAGCTTGCTGCCCTGCTGCGGCAGTCCGCAACCGCCACACCGACCCCAGCTGCGCTGTCTGCTGTGGGTGCAACTTTTGAGAAGGAGGTCGATGCAGATGAAGATTAAGAAACTGGGTGCGCTGCTGGTATCGGCGGCACTGTGCGCTGGCATGGCGGCTCCTGCCTTTGCCTTCGAGGGCGAAGCCGCCCCCGTGGAGCAGCCGGTTCTGCCGGAAGTGGTGGAGGAGGATGTTGTCACCATCACGGACGAAACCTCTGGTGCCCTGACCCCGGAGGGCAACCTGACGCTGGTAGACGACTACCACACCGACTATTCCGATGGCAGCGGACAGCAGTTCATTACGCTGGTGTCGAAGTCGGGTGCCACCTTCTATCTGGTCATCGACCGCAATGCCAAGGGACAGCAGACCGTTCACTTTATGAACCTTGTGGATGAAGCCGACCTGTTGGCTCTGATGGAGGAAGAAGATGCGGATGCCTATACCGCTGAAAAGGAAGCAGCGGCGCAGGCAGAACAGGACAGACTGAAAGCCGAGGAAGAAGCCAAGAAAGCCGCAGAAGAAGCGGCGGCATCCGGCGAAGAACAGCCCAAGGAAAACAAGGTCACAAAGATCGCATTCGGTTTTCTGGGCGTAGTCGTGCTGATCGCACTGGCGGCAGGCGGCATTTTCTACGCTTTCGCAAAACAGAAGCAGAAAAAGCAGGCCGAAAAAGAAGCCCTCGACCCCGATGCAAACTACACCGAGGACAAGGGCGACTTCGAGATTCCCACCGAGGACGAGCCGGAGGAGACAGGCGAAGAAGATACCGAACCTATCTGATTTTAAGGCGGCAGTCTGCCGCCTACATATTGCAATCCGAAACAGAATGGAGGGATATTTATCGCAAAATTGATCGTAGCGGAAAAGCCGTCCGTTGCCATGGCTTACGCTAAAGTCCTCGGTGCCACCAGCCGTCAGGATGGCTACCTTAAGGGCAACGGCTATCTGGTAAGCTGGTGCGTGGGACACTTGGTGGAGCTGGCACCGCCCAATGTCTACGATGAAAAGTACGTCAAGTGGAGCATTGCAGATCTGCCCATCCTGCCGCAAAAGTGGCAGTATCTGGTGTCTGCCAGCACCAAAAAGCAGTTCGGCATCCTACAAAAGCTGATGCACCGCCCGGATGTGGATAGCATCGTGAACAGTTGCGATTCTGGACGGGAGGGCGAACTGATTTTCCGCTTGGTGTACCAGCAAGCGGGCTGTAAAAAGTCCTTCTCCCGCCTGTGGCTGTCCAGCATGGAGGAAAATGCCATCCGAGAAGGCTTTGCCCACCTCAAACCGTCAACTGAATACGATGCGCTGTACAACGCAGCACTCTGCCGGGAAC
>OIHE01001013.1_pt1 | contig 3774 bp, 7 predicted proteins | sample 1582501 | NCBI WGS metagenome assembly OIHE01 (sample SAMN02674968, study PRJEB24791) | human gut metagenome, SKBSTL038 | isolation source: stool | host: Homo sapiens | place: USA
GTTTAGCCAAAGTTACCATTTGATCAGCCAAAGAGCGAAGTTCTTTCGCTTTAGCTTCAGTAGTTTCGATACGCTCATATTGGAAGAAAGATGTTAACATGCTACGGAACAACGCTTTACGAGCGGAGCTATCGCGGCCTAATTTTCTGTACATTCGTCTTCCTCCTTATTCGCCTTTTTGCTTAAGATTAAATCCACCTGGGTGGTTGCTGAGTTTTTCAGCGATTTCGTCGATAGATTTTTTACCTAAGTTGCGAACTTTTCCTAAGTCATCAATGGTTTTGTCTAGCAAATCTGCAATTGTGTTGATACCAGCACGTTTCAAGCAGTTGTACGCACGAACAGAGAGTTCCAATTCATCGATGGAAATCTTAGCTGGGCCATCATCTTCTTGAACATCTTGAGGAGTAGGATCAACTACATCACCTTCAAGATTTTGATCGTCTAATTCAACAACACTTGTAGAGTGCGCTAATTTAGTGAAGTTCCCTAAATAACCAATCATAATGGCAGCAGATTTTGCCACTGCATCAGCAGCGGTAATGGAACCATCAGTCCAAACTTCTAATGTAAGTTTGTCGAAGTCCATTTCATTACCTACGCGAACATCACTCACTTCGTATTTAGCACGAAGAATTGGGGAGAAGATGGAATCGATTGGAATACAACCGATAACATCTGTATCCTTTTTATTCTTAGTAGAAGGAACATAGCCCTTACCACGTTCGATTACTACGTCCATTACTAAATGAGCTGTTTCATCCATTGTCGCAATCACGAGCTCTGGATTCAATACTTCTACTTCTGGTGGAAATTGTTCAGCCAAATCAGCAGCTGTTAATACACCATCCTTTTGGAAATCAAAGTGAACTTCCAATGGCCATTCTGCATCTTCTTCAAGCTTAATGCACAATTGCTTTAAGTTAAGGATGATATCCGTAACATCTTCGCGGATACCAGGAATAGTAGAGAATTCATGAAGAACCCCATCAATTTTGATAGAGGTGATAGCTGCCCCATCCAAGGATGAAAGCAAAATTCTGCGCAAGCTATTACCGAGAGTGATACCATAGCCACGATCTAATGGTTCGCATACGAATTTACCATAGCGACCGCCTTCGGCGATGTCCACTTTCTCGATTTTAAGTTTCTTTTCTTCGCTCATCAGGAACATCCTCCTATATAACACACGTTCTTAGTTTAATTATAGCACGGCCGTCAAAACGGCCATCTATATATTATACACGACGGCGTTTTGGAGGGCGACAACCATTGTGAGGAATTGGAGTTACGTCTTTAATGGAAGTAACTTCAAGACCTGCAGCTTGTAAAGCACGGATTGCAGCTTCACGGCCGGATCCAGGACCTTTTACAAATACTTCAACAGTGCGAAGACCATGTTCCATTGCAGCTTTAGCAGCTTGTTCAGCAGCCATTTGAGCAGCGAATGGAGTGGATTTACGGGAACCACGGAAGCCCAAGCCACCAGCGGAAGCCCAAGACAACGCATTACCGTTTGTATCTGTCAAAGTTACGATAGTGTTATTGAATGTAGAACGAATATGAGCCGCACCGGATTCAATATGTTTCTTTTCTTTTCTTTTTGTTCTAACAACTTTTTTAGCCACGCTTTATCCCTCCTTTATCTTATTTCTTTTTACCAGCAATTGCTTTTCTAGGACCTTTGCGAGTACGTGCATTCGTTTTAGTACGTTGACCACGAAGTGGTAAACCCATACGATGACGTTTGCCTCGATAGGAGTTGATTTCAATCAAGCGTTTAATGTTAAGTGCTTCTTCACGACGAAGGTCACCTTCTACTTTATAATCAGCATCTAACACTTCACGAATTTTCGCAACTTCATCTTCAGAAAGATCGCGAACACGTGTGTCAGGATTGATACCAGTTTTAGCAAGAATTTCGTCTGCCAAAGTAGGACCAATACCATAAATATAAGTTAAACCAATTTCCACTCGTTTATCACGAGGTAAATCTACACCGGCGATACGTGCCATTTAAATCTCCACCTCCTATCAGATTATCCTTGTTTTTGATTATGTTTTGGATTTTCGCAAATAACCATTACGCGGCCTTTACGTTTAATGATTTTACATTTTTCGCATATCTTTTTAACTGATGGTTGAACCTTCATTAGTACCTCCTTTGTGGACCCTATGCTTATTTGAAGCGATAGGTGATGCGACCACGATTTAAGTCATATGGTGTCAGTTCCATAGTAACTTTATCACCAGGAAGAATACGGATAAAATTCATACGCATTTTACCTGACACGTGAGCTAATACCACATGACCATTTTCCAATTCAACTTGGAACATAGCATTAGGTAATGCTTCTACTACCGTACCTTCCACCTCAATAACGTCTTCTTTTGACATATTTTTTCCTCCGGTTACCTGTTTATTTAATTAACCGCGGTTCATCACGCATGGTTAATATTTCAGGGCCGTTTTCTGTAACAACCACTGTATGTTCGAAATGAGCAGCCGGTTTACCATCAATGGTAACTGCCGTCCAGTCATCACCCAACACACGAACTTTATAAGAACCCATTGTAATCATCGGTTCAATACACAATACCATACCAGGTTTCATAATCGGACCATGTTCCGGACTACCATAGTTTGGAATTTGTGGATCTTCGTGCATTTCTCGGCCTAAACCATGACCAACGAAGTCGCGAACGACACCGTAACCATGTTTCTCACAATACGTTTGAACAGCGTGACCGATAGCACCAATACGGTTACCGACTTTCACTTGTTCAATTCCCTTGAACAGACTTTCCTCTGTAACTTTTAACAATTTCATCACATCCGGTTTGACGTGACCGATAGGAATCGTCACAGCCGAATCGCCGTGATAGCCATCGATTGATGCAACAAGATCAATACTGATAACATCACCGTTTTTAAGCTTACGCTTAGCGCTCGGAATACCATGAACAACTTCTTCATTGATAGAAGCACAGATTGTAGCAGGGAACCCATAGTACCCTTTACAACTTGGTATACCACCGTGGCTGCGAATATATTCTTCGGCAATTGTATCTAACTCAAGCGTCGTGATGCCAGGTTTAGCCTTTTCTACTAACAAGGACAACGTGTCTGCTGTAAGCTTGCTTGCCTTGCGGATACATTCAATTTCATGGGCAGATTTCAAAATAATCATGGATTATTTCTCCAACGCCTTAATGATGTCAGCAAATACTGCGTCTACATCTTGTAAACCATTAATTTCTTGATACAAACCGCTATTGCGATAGTAGTCGATTAATGGTTTAGTAGATTCTTCGTACACAGCTAGACGTTTCTGTACTGTTTCAGGGTTATCATCAGCACGATTTTCAAGAACTGCTCGTTCGCTAATGCGTTTAACAAGTTCTTCAGAAGGAACATTTAAGTTAAGCACAGCGTCCAAAGAAATTCCTAATTCTTTTAAGATTGCATCCAAGGATACAGCTTGCGCTGTAGTTCTTGGGAATCCATCAAGAATAAATCCAGATTTGCAGTCATCTTTAACCAAGCGATCACGTACGATACCAACAGTTACACTGTCTGGTACCAATTGACCAGCATCGATATATTTCTTAGCCTCAACTCCAAGAGGTGTTTCGTTCTTAATCGCAGCGCGGAACATATCACCTGTTGAAATTTGGGGAATACCGTATTTTTCAATAAGTCGAGCTGCCTGTGTGCCTTTACCAGCACCAGGAGGTCCCATTAATAAAATATACATTCTGTTTCCCTCCTAT
>OIHE01001014.1_pt1 | contig 3771 bp, 5 predicted proteins | sample 1582501 | NCBI WGS metagenome assembly OIHE01 (sample SAMN02674968, study PRJEB24791) | human gut metagenome, SKBSTL038 | isolation source: stool | host: Homo sapiens | place: USA
GTACCGCATTGGAACGTTTGAAAGCAGAAGGTGTTGAACAGGGTATCGAACAGGGTATCGAGCAGGGCATGGAAAAAGGGGTAGAAAAAACAGTCATTTCTATGCTGAAGAAAAATTATCCGATTTCTGAAATTTGTGAGATTACAGGGAAAACAGAAGAAGAGATTTTGAAAATAAAAGAGACACTGTAGTGTATGGGAGATATCAAAAGGTATCTCCTATTTTTATTGTGCCGAAATTCGGCATAATATGAGTTTTATGAAATGTTATAGAGGTGAAGATGTGTAGTATATATGATAATTTAAGAAAAGGTTTAGGAAATGTATCAAAAGATAGATGTATATTTATATTTCTTACATTGCTTAGTATTTTTGCAGGGAGCTATTGCTGTAATGTTAGTGATTTCATGAGCTGTCACCAGATTGCTCACATCAGTTGACGCTCACTTGCTTAACTTTCTGTCACCAGTCAGTTAGGCAATACCGCCTGTTTCCAGGCGGTACCTGCTTTATGAAGTTACCATCCCAAGCATCTCGTGTTCCACAACGAACTTGATCATATAATCATCGATCAATCGTTTCTGATTTTGAAACGCATACATCAAAGCTTTTTCACAGACACGGTTGATCATCCGTGGGATTCCTGCAGATGCCTTATGGATCTCATCCAATGCCTTGGTTGTAAATATTTCCTGCCCGCATCCGGAGTAATCCATGTGGCTTGCGATATATTGTTCTGTTTCAGAACGGTCAAGATGAGGCAGCGTACAGTACATGTCAATGCGCTGCCGGATGGCGGCATACCGCTGTAGCTTTAGTTTATTTTCCCACAGTTCTGTCTGCCCAACTAAAACAAGCGCCATGGGACTCATGGAATCAAACCGGTAATTGAGCAAAAAGCGGAATTCTTCCAGCGTCTCCTTCTCTAACAGGTGGGCTTCATCCAGGATGCAGACAACTTTTTTACGCTGTACGCCCCGGATTACCTCGATCTCCTGTTGCAGCTGACGCTTTGAATCACCGCGGTAGAAACGGGATTCCAGCCCCAACTGATCCAGCAAACCTTTATAGAACCACCTTGGGGTCAGTTTTGAGTCTGACAGATAAAGGATGATGTAATCCTCTTTTGGAAGTTCCGAATAAAACCGGCGGATAAGCGTTGACTTTCCACACCCTGAATCAGCTGTTACAACAGCAAACATCTGGCGGTCCGCCACATAAGCCAGACGACCGAGAGTTTCCCGGAAAGCATTGGATTCAAACAGTTTTTCGGGAGGGACGTCCCGGACAAAGGGGGTATGTTCCATGCCAAAGAATGATTCATACATTAGCCATTCACCTCCTTCCTGTAGGAAGCAAATGAAATCGCATCTGCCATTTGGCGCCTGCTCTGGGTATGCTTCGTTTCCAAAGCATCCAGAAAACGGGAAGTTGTCGGTTTTTGTTCCTGCATAGCAGCTGGGAGCGTAGCGTGTCTATCGCAATACGCCCCAATCTTTACAGGCATTGCCTGAAAAGGTTCAAATCCGGGATGAGAAATGGTGATGATCTCAGGATTTGCCGGATCATAGGAGATTTCTACCGTATACCCGATCAAGGCCGGCTTGGTTTCATACCTTTGCCCGCGGAAACTGATACAGGCACCTTTATCCACTTTCCTCTGCTCATGATGCAGGAAAGCTTCGGCTACAACGGCTGTATCCAAAAAAGTCAGTGGGCGGCTGTCCCGGTTCCATTCCTGAAGCGGTGAGATCCCTTCTTCCGGAACGGCAGCGCCAAGGCTTTCATAGTATTCTGCGATGCCATCATGCTTTTTCTTGTGGTAATACTCATCCAGATAGATGGCCCATAGGCGGTTCAGTTCCTCCAGTGTTTTGATGTTTTTCAGCTTTGATTCCCGGATAAAAGCATCTACTACCTGATGGAACTTCTCGATCTTCCCTTTGCTTTTACCGGATCTTGGTTTTGCATACATCACACGGATGCCCAACCTTGCAAGGGAAGACCGGATCTGTTTTGCGATATACTGTGTCCCATTATCAAAGTAACAGGCATCGAAGGTTCCATACCGGGAAACCGCCTGATGGAACGTATCTTCAATGATTGCTTCTTCCTGATTATCATAGAACCGGGAAGATAAAAGGTATCTGGAGTGGTCATCGATTGCCGAGGACAGGTAAGTCTGTACCTTGGCTCCATTTCTTCCAATCGGAAGCTTGGGACCATACTTGATATCCGCCTGGATCAGCATCATGCGGTGTGGTTTGCAGAAACGTTTGGAAGAACTGTTCCTTGCATCCTGGTACATCTGCATCTGCTTTTGGCCGTAACCGGCCTTGTAGATATGGCGTTCCAAAGTAGAACGCTTTAAAGCACCGGGTGCTGCAAGCCCTTCCGTTTCCAGGATGTAGATGATCTGGGCAACCGACCGCTCGGGAACCTCCTTGCGTAGCTGGATTGCCTGCTCCAACAGAAACTCAAAGTTTTCAGGGAGTTTTTGTGAGCGGTGTTTCTCCCGGTCAGCCGGCTTTAGCCCTGTAAACTGCCTTTCCGAAAACGCTTTTTCATAACGGTAAAGGGAACGGACCGATATATGATTCTCCTCTGCAATCTTTTTGCGCAGCTGGATCCGTTTTGCATCATCCAGATCAGCCTGGAGAAGCGGAGAAATCAATTGGAAACGCCTGAGGGCTTCTTCTTCCTGCCATTGTTGTTTGTTTATTCTTGTATTCATAAAATAGTGACCTCCTTTTGAGACCACTATACCCGTTGGTACCGCGACAGACGATGCAAAGTAGGTGCATAAGCCTTACCAGCAGATCGGGACTAAAAATCCCCCGCTGTTGTAAATCTGACGCAAGATGATTTCTAACCAGTTTTGATATTGGTTTCTGAAAGAATCGAGCAGTGAACCAAGGGAAATCCTCTCTTCGTTATAACCCAGCAGGAACTCCCTGATCGTCCTTAAATATCCGTTGATACGTTCAAGATTTTCGCAGAACCATTGCAGCCAGCGGAGCATGGTAGCGCAGGACGGGTAGTCTTCAGAATCTAAGTCTTCCGGCTGTACAACGCCATCCAGCACCCCGGAGATCACTTCTGTTTCGTAATGCTTGTACGGAACAAGACAATCCGGAAGTTCATTATGATAAGAGTGGCAGTTCTTACAATAAAACCGCCGAATGATCAACTGATCTTTTAAACCGCCTTCCTTTCTACGGATGCGTGGGCGTGAATCCCGGTAACGAAGCGTAGCCTGACAGATGGGGCACATATGGGTGGTCACACTGCTCTCAACAAAAAACACCAAAATCCTCCTTGAGGACAAGTGAATAATCTGATATAATAACCATGGTTTAGTGACCAGGGTCTCAGAGTACACAACTTGCTAGGAGGGTGCTCTGAGACCTTTTCCTTTTTGTATGCTGATGACAGTATACAGGTCAATTCAGAGACAGGCAAGTAAATCAGTATTTTGATAATTTATGAGGTCAACAACAACTGACCACAAAATACAGCAGACACAATCCTGCAGACAGACATAATTGCTGGATGGAGGTGTCTGCCGTTCCTCCTGCAAATCCACTGGCCTGTTCAAATAAAAATGACCAGAGCATGTAAGAGGTTCCACTCATGATTGAAAAAATAACAAATCCTGTAAGGATCCCCTTATTTCTTCCGAAGTAGCCGTGTACGAAAATCTGTTCTTGCATATCACATTTCCCCTTTCACAGTTCTCATTATCAAAGAAAACGCAAAAAAATCCCATGCC
>OIHE01001039.1_pt1 | contig 3690 bp, 1 predicted proteins | sample 1582501 | NCBI WGS metagenome assembly OIHE01 (sample SAMN02674968, study PRJEB24791) | human gut metagenome, SKBSTL038 | isolation source: stool | host: Homo sapiens | place: USA
CATCTCTACTTGCATCTGTACAGCGGCGAGATGTTTGAGAATCTGAAAGCACAGAGCATGAGTTCGAAGAATGTTCCTTACCGTCGTGAGTCTTTCCGGGAAAAGCATTCGATTATTCAGTTCGACTCAGATTTTAATATGGCTGATGCCAGCATCATGAGCAATCAGTCCACTACCAAAGATATGATAAAAATACAGGCATCTATCGATTCTATGACCGTATTGGCCGATAGTATCGGAAGACAGTATTTTGTTGAAGCAAGCAAGGGACCCTATCGTACAGCAGTCGGACTGACGAAAGAAGATACCTTGAAAATGCAGGAAGCGCAGATCCGTGACTATAATGTAGATAGTCTGTTTGAGGCTGCTACGTTGATGAATAAGCAGAAGATTATAGCATCAGCTGTTGGGCGTACAGAGAATCTGTCGAGTGACTGGGGATTTAAGAGCTTTACGATGACCCAGAATGACTTCAGTATAAGGAAACATAAAATAGAATGGCACCGGAAGATCACGATTTCTCTATCCTGTCTTTTATTCTTTTTCATTGGTGCACCTTTGGGAGGGATTATTCGTAAAGGTGGATTGGGAATGCCTGTTATTGTTTCCGTACTTACCTTTATTATTTACTATATAATAGACAACACGGGTTACAAAATGGCCCGTGATGGAAAGTGGATTGTGTGGATGGGGATGTGGATGAGTTCTGCCATTCTGGCTCCGCTTGGATATTTCCTGACTTATAAATCGAATAAAGACTCCGTTGTATTGAATACGGATGTATATATCTCTTGGTTCAAAAGAGTGTTTGGGGTACGTAGTGTCCGACATCTGTCCAAGAAGGAAGTTATTATTCATGATCCGGATTATCAACGTCTTCCGTTCGATTTGAATGGCCTTTCAGAGGAGTGTAGGGCTTATATGCAAAAGAACCGATTGGCCAAGGCACCCAATTATTTTAGCCTGTGGATGTCCGGCGGGCAAGATCAGGAAATTATCGCTATAAACAACCGTATGGAAGCATTGGTTGATGAGATGTCTAATACCCGTTCACTGATACTACTTCAGAAGTTGGAAAAATATCCGATTATCCCTGTAAATGCGCATGTGCGCCCATTCCATAATTATTGGCTTAATATGGCAATAGGAATTGTGATTCCTATCGGTCTGTTCTTTTATTTCCGGATCTGGGCTTTTCGTATACGTCTGAATAAAGACATGGAGCGGATTATCGCATTGAACCGGGATGTGGAATTGACAATAAAAGATATTAATAACGAAAACAAGATATAAAAGTATGGAACCAATCAGACTGAATACCATTGAAGAGGCGATAGCTGACTTCAAAGAAGGTAATTTTGTAATTGTGGTAGATGATGAAGATCGTGAAAATGAAGGTGATTTCATTATTGCTGCCGAGAAGATTACTCCGGAAAAAGTAAATTTCATGCTGACTCACGGTCGTGGAGTACTTTGTGCTCCAATCACAGAAGAACGCTGCGCTGAGTTGGAACTGGATATGCAGGTGTCGTCCAACACTTCAATTTACGAAACTCCGTTTACTGTTACTGTCGACTTGCTTGAGGGGTGTACAACCGGAGTTTCCATGCATGACCGTGCAATGACTATTCGCGCTTTGGCTGATCCGAAGACAAACCCTGCCGATCTGGGGCGTCCGGGACATATCAATCCTTTGCGTGCCCGCTCTCGCGGGGTACTTCGTCGTGCAGGTCATACCGAGGCAAGTGTCGATCTGGCTAAGCTTGCCGGATTATATCCTGCCGCTGCATTGATCGAAATTATCAATGAAGACGGCACCATGGCCCGTCTGCCTCAGTTGGTAGAAGTAGCCCGTCGCTTCGGATTGAAAATAATCTCCATTAAAGATCTGATTGCTTATCGTCTCCAGATGGAGTCTATTGTCGATAGAGGTGTTGAAGTGGATATGCCTACACAGTTCGGGCATTTCCGTCTGATACCTTTCCGCCAGAAATCAAATGGAATGGAACACATTGCATTGATAAAGGGAACCTGGGATACAGACGAACCGATTCTGGTGCGTGTGCACTCTTCTTGTATGACGGGTGATATCTTTGGTTCATGTCGTTGTGAGTGTGGTGAACAGCTTCACAAAGCTATGGAAATGATTGAGGCTGCCGGTAAAGGGGTGATCGTTTACATGAATCAGGAAGGTCGTGGCATCGGCCTGATGAATAAGATTGCTGCTTATAAACTTCAGGAAGAAGGTTATGACACGGTAGATGCCAATCTCCATTTGGGTTTTGATGCCGATGAACGTGATTATGGAGTCGGTGCACAGATTTTGCGTGAGATCGGAGTGAAGAAGATGAAACTGATGACTAACAATCCGGTGAAACGTATCGGTCTGGAAGCCTATGGGTTAGAGATTACCGAGAATGTGGGAATTGAGATTAAGCCGAATCCTTATAATGAACGCTACCTGAAGACTAAGAAAGATAGAATGGGTCATACGCTTCATTTTAATAAGTAAACTGTCTATTTGCTTTCATATATCAAATATTATAGTTTATTTTGCAATCAAATTCACTCAACAACAATAAAATAGATACGAAATGAACCAACTATCAGACCGTTTGAACAGCTTGTCGCCCTCGGCGACTCTTGCTATGTCGCAAAAAAGTGCTGAGCTGAAAGCTCAGGGTGTTGATGTAATTAACCTCAGTGTGGGAGAACCTGACTTCAATACTCCCGACCACATCAAAGAAGCTGCCAAGAAAGCGGTAGATGACAACTTCTCTCGCTACTCTCCGGTTCCGGGTTATCCGGCTTTGCGTAATGCTATCGTAGAGAAACTGAAGAAAGAAAACGGTCTGGAATATACAGCCGCTCAGATTTCTTGTGCAAATGGGGCAAAACAATCTGTATGTAACACTATTATGGTGTTGGTGAATCCGGGTGACGAGGTCATTGTACCTGCTCCTTATTGGGTAAGCTATCCTGAAATGGTGAAACTGGCAGAAGGTACACCGGTGATTGTGACTGCCGGTATCGAACAGGATTTCAAAATTACTCCTGCGCAACTGGAAGCTGCCATTACTCCCAAAACCAAAGCATTGATACTTTGCTCACCGTCTAACCCGACCGGTTCGGTTTACAGCAAAGAAGAATTGGCTGGTTTGGCTGCTGTGTTGGCAAAGTATCCACAAGTCATAGTCGTTGCCGACGAGATCTATGAACACATCAATTATATCGGAAAACATCAGAGCATTGCTCAGTTCCCCGAGATGAAAGACCGTACCGTGATTGTTAACGGTGTGTCAAAGGCGTATGCGATGACCGGATGGAGAATTGGGTTCATAGCCGGCCCGGAATGGATTGTGAAGGCTTGCAATAAACTTCAGGGACAGTATACTTCAGGCCCTTGTTCGGTATCTCAGAAGGCTGCCGAGGCTGCTTATACAGGTTCTCAGGCTCCGGTTGAGGAGATGCGTCAAGCCTTCGAACGTCGTCGTGACCTGATTGTAAAATTGGCAAAGGAAGTTCCCGGATTTGAGGTAAATGTACCGGAAGGTGCTTTCTACCTGTTCCCTAAATGCAGTTCTTTCTTTGGTAAATCAGCGGGTGACCGTAAGATTGAGAATTCGGATGATCTGGCGATGTATCTGCTTGAAGATGCTCACGTAGCATGTGTAGGCGGTACTTCTTTCG
>OIHE01001105.1_pt1 | contig 3494 bp, 4 predicted proteins | sample 1582501 | NCBI WGS metagenome assembly OIHE01 (sample SAMN02674968, study PRJEB24791) | human gut metagenome, SKBSTL038 | isolation source: stool | host: Homo sapiens | place: USA
GCAGACTGTATAGTTTATCTTGAATTTTTCTAAACATTTTGCATCCCTCATAACATTTTGATTTCTCAAACATCATAAAACATAAGAGGCGAAAGTGTCAACACTCTCGCCTCTTATGTTTTTATTAAAACTCTTTTATTTTTTTATAAATGCTTTCCGCATCTAAACCGTATTTTTTAACCAACTCAACTGCCGGTCCTGATTCTCCATAAGTATCATTGATACCAATCTTCAGAACTTTTGTAGGTGCTTTTTCCGATAACCGTGTACGGTTCGTCCGTTTTTTCCTCCGGTTCGTCGTCGGCTTCTTCCGTATCCGTTTTCCAAAAAGACCGCATCAAATCGTGACGGAAGTATTGCCACAGCACGGCAAGGTAGTAGAGCAAGATTACGGAGATTATCATTTTCAGTATCATGGCAGTCCCTCCCGGCATTAGAATAAGTTTTCTATTTTTCCGGCGTATGCCACCTCGATTTCTTCCCGGTACTGCTCGAAGTGCTGTGCCAGCACGTTGTCTATGTAGGCGGAAAGCGACACTTTGCCGCCCGTCAGCATCATGGAGATTTTGGCAATTCGTTCGTGATACTCACGCCGCACGTACACGGGCTTGCCGTAACGGGCGGGTATATCCATCCCTTTGAGAAAGGTGCTGTCGTAGTCCGCCGTCTGCTTTGCTTTGCGCCGCTTTCCGTCCGGCACTTTCCCGTCAGCCACCTTTGGGGCAACCCTGTTTTCCATTGGCACAGCAGTTTCCCTTTTCTCTGTTTCCTGTTCCTGTTCTTCCGCCTCTTGTCCTGTTTCCTCTGCTTCCTGTGCATCACCGTTACTTTGCAGCTTTTCTGTTTCGCCAGCCATCATCCGCATAAGCAGTTCTTCGTCGATGGGCTTATCTGCTTGTCGCTTTTTCATAGCCTGATAGTTTGAGGATGGATATTATTTCATGTGCCAATTCGGGTATGCCGCTGCCCGCAGCCATCCGCTTGTCGGGAGCGAACAGCGTGGAGCGGAACACCGTCCGGTTTTCCGCATCCAGTTCCTTGCGAAAGCGTTTCGTGTCCGGTATCTGGGTAGTGAGCATCGGCAGCCCCATTCCGGCGATTACTTTTTCATACCGTCCGTACAGTTCGCTTTTTTCCCGTTTATCTACCAGATTCCAAAAGAGGTACAAGCCTTTTAAACGGCTTGTTTCCTTGCCTAACATCATCCGTTGCAGCACGTCCAAGAAAGCGAGCGTGCTTTCCAGTACCGTTTGGTCGGCACTCACCGGAGCAAAGATGTAATCCATTTGCGCAATGGTCCGCAATATGCCCGACGAGTTCACCGTACCGGGCAGGTCAAAGAACAGCAGGTCATAGTTTCCACTGTCCGCCAGTTCCGCCGCCATGTCCGGCGCACGTTCCACCCGGCACTTCTGAACCGGATAGGCGGCACGTCCCGGCTCACGCATCTGCTCGTATGCCATCCGTTTCAGGTACTCGTTTTCCAGTACCGCCCGGCTGTCCCTCTCCCGCATCTCATACAGGCTGTGTTGCGGAAAGTCACAGTCGATCACCGCCAGCGGACACCCGCAGTTGTAGTGCAGGTAACTCGCCACCAGCACCGTGATAGCCGTTTTACCGCTACCGCCCTTTTGTGTGGCGAAAGCCACGTTCAAAGTCTGTTTATCCATATCGTCAATCAATTAGTTATTCATTCGGTTGCCTAAGCAATCGGTTATCTGTTCATTCATTCAGTCACTCAATCGGTCAGCCAATCGTCCGGCTGTTTGTTCATCCGGCTAATTCATCATGCGTTCAGCCGTTTGCCCGTTCATTCACCCAATCATCCGGCTGTTCATCCGTTTAATCGTTTAGCCGTTTAGTCATTTGGCTGTTTAGCCAATCATCCGGCTAACCGTTCAGTCATTCGTCCGCTTATTCATCCGACAAAGCCATCATCCGTTTAACTGCTTGTTTGGCTGACTATCCACTCGCTTGACCGTCCGTTTATCCGTCTGTTCGGATAGCCGTTTTGCCGTTTCCACGGCGCAAAGGAATATCAAATTATCGGTAGATTATTCGTTTGATTATCAGCCTGTCACGCATTGTCTTTCCACTCGTAGAGTTGTCGCATCCGGGCATAATGACCGGACGGAAAAAGGGCTGTTACTTTGCAGTCGTGAACCAAAATTCAGAGAAGATGAACAAGAGTAGTAACCGCCCGAAGGACTGCCGGGTCAGTCCGCAACAGACAAGGGCATCCCCAATCTGTCCGGTAGGACGGATTTTATTTTCAAACGAAAATGGCAAGTTGTGTGCTGCGGCACTCGCTTTGCTTTCCGTGCCTCACCACCACCTTGCCCCGCTGGTGCAAAATCCTCCGAAGTCGGATTTTCCTTTGCGGGGGAGAGCCGTAAGCATACGGCAGTTTCAACCCATGTTTCACTTAAAATTTGATAGAACTATGGATAGTCAGAAGAAGTATTCCAACAATCACGGGCGCAAGCCCAAAACCGACAAGATACGCCATCGCTACGTCTTCCGTCTGGACGACAGGGACAACGCCCGTTTCCTTGCCCTTTTCGATGAATCCGGCAAGGCAACCCGTGCCGAATTTATCGTTTCCGCACTCTTCGGCAGGGAGATAAAGGTCGTGAAACTCGATAAGGGCACGCAGGATTTCTACATGCGCCTGACCTCTTTTCACTCCCAGTTTCGCAGCATCGGCGTGAACTACAACCAATGCGTGCGTGCGCTCAAATCCAATTTCTCGGAGAAGAAAGCCCTCGCTTTCCTTTATAAACTGGAGCAGCACACCCTCGAACTGGTGGAACTTAGCAAACAGATTTCCGCACTGGTGGAAGAGTTTCAGACCAAATACCCGGTCAGATGATAGCCAAGATTTCACATGGTAGCAGTCTGTACGGCGTGCTTTCGTACAACCAGTTGAAGGTGGACGAACTTCATGCCGACGTGCTTTTCGGTAACCGGATTATCGAGCCGCAGGGCGATACCCCCTACGCCATAGAGCATATTTCCCGCTCGTTCGAGGACTACCTGACCGCCAACCGCAAGACCGAGAAACCCATTCTGCACATTTCGCTCAATCCCGATCCGAAAGATTGCGTGAGTGAAGAGCAGTTTATCAAGTTGGCGGAAGAGTATATGCGGCGCATGGGCTTCGGCGACCAGCCTTATATTGTCTATCGCCACAACGACATCGGGCGTGAACACCTGCACATCGTTTCCGTCCGGGTGGACGAAACCGGGCGTGCCATTTCCGACAGCTACGAACACGAGCGTTCGATGGCCGTCTGCCGGGAACTGGAACAGCAGTTCAGCCTTACCCCGGCAACTAAGAAAGAATGGAAGGAAGGGCTGCCCTTGTCGCCCGTCGATTACGACAGTGGCAACCTCAAAGGGCAGTTGGCGGGCGTGATCCGTCCAATAGCCCGTGAGTGGCGTTTCCAGTCGCTCGGCGAGTACCGTGCCGTGCTTTCGCTTTATGGCATTTC
>OIHE01001162.1_pt1 | contig 3335 bp, 2 predicted proteins | sample 1582501 | NCBI WGS metagenome assembly OIHE01 (sample SAMN02674968, study PRJEB24791) | human gut metagenome, SKBSTL038 | isolation source: stool | host: Homo sapiens | place: USA
GCTTTATTTTAAGGATGAGTCGATCTATCAAAAGGCGAGAGACCTGTTATTTAAAGAGCTGGAAGAGCAACTCCTTCCGGATGGCGCTCATTACGAGCAATCCCCGATGTATCATTGTATATTATTGGATCGGTTGCAGGATTGCTATAATGTCTCTATGAATAATTTGCGGTTTATAGGGCAGGAAGGTCTGAATGAACGCTTACGGGAGAAGGCCAGTGGAATGTTGGGACATTTAGCCTCTGTCGTTTATAAGGATAATACGATACCTCTCTTGAATGATTCCGCTGAGGGAATCGCGCCTTCTCCGGCCCAATTGTTTGCATACGCCAAGCGATTGGATATGGACTGGGAAAGGCTTCCGATGGGAGCGTGTGGCTATCGGAAATTGATGGCGGGCCATTGGGAGGCTATCGTGGATGTTGGAGACATAAGGGCCTCTTACCAACCCGGCCATTCGCATGCGGACACGTTCAATTATGAGTTGCGGATAGGGGGTAAGCCTTTCGTCATAGATACCGGAATCTCTACGTATGAAAAGACAGCCCGTAGGCAATACGAGCGTGGCACGGCGGCCCATAATACGGTGATGATAGGGGATAAGAACTCTAGCGAGGTATGGGGAGGCTTTCGTGTGGGGAGGCGGGCAAGGGTGACGCTTCTCAAAGATTCTCCGAATGAGGTGGAGGCTTGGCATGATGGCTTTGGTTCCTTAGGTAGGCATCAGCGAAAATTTATGATCGATAAGGATCGTTTTAGGATAGAGGACTCTGTCTCAACAGCCGTGAAAGCCGTAAGCTTGATCCATCTGGCTCCGGACGTGGAGATCATATCTTGTTCACGAAATGAGATAGTGACGAATATCGCGGCGATAAGAATGGCCGGCGCATCCTCTGTCGAGGTTGCAGATGAGCAAGTGTCATTTACGTATAACCGCTTTCATCTATCTAAGACAATTCGTATTCATTTTGTGAAGAGACTTTCTTATACAATCGGTTGATCGTTATTGGACCATTCTTGATCAGCCTAAGATCTTACTTTTAAAAAATAACACATATTTCTTATGAAAGCATGTTTCATGGGTTTGGGCTATATTGGCCTGCCCACGGCTATTATTGCCGCAAAGCACGGGGTGGAGATCGCCGGCGTGGATATCAACGCTCAGGTGGTGGAGGTTACCAACCAAGGGAAATTGCATATCATCGAGCCGGGTATGGAGGATATGTTGCGGGAGGTACTGGCTTCCGGACATTTCAAGGCGTATACCGAGCCTCAGGTGAGCGACGCTTATTTCATGGTGGTACCCACTCCTTTCAAGGGGGATCATGAGCCGGACGTATCGTTCGTTGAGTCGGCTACCCGTATGGTGCTTCCTTTGTTGAAGGAGGGGGATTTGTACGTGATCGAGTCTACATCGCCGGTGGGGACGACCGAGCGGATGGCTAGGTTGATTTTCTCGGAGCGGCCGGAGCTGGAAGGCAAGATCTATATCGCTTATTGTCCGGAGCGGGTGCTTCCGGGTAACGTGATCCATGAGTTGGTGCATAACGATCGGGTCATCGGCGGCATGGACGAGGCCTCTACCCGTAAGGCGATGGAGTTCTACGGCCAGTTCGTGAAGGGTACGCTTCACCCAACGAATAGCAAGACGGCCGAGATGTGTAAATTGACCGAGAACTCAAGCCGGGACGTGCAGATCGCTTTCGCCAATGAATTGTCGTTTATCTGCGATAAAGCGGGAATCAATGTGTGGGAGCTGATCGATTTGGCGAACAGGCATCCCCGTGTGAATATCTTACAGCCGGGTTGCGGTGTTGGTGGTCATTGCATAGCGGTGGACCCTTACTTCATCACGGCGGAGTTTCCGATGGAGAGCCGTATGATCTCGACGGCCCGTGAGACGAATAATTACAAGGCTTTCTGGTGCGCTGAGAAAGTGAGGAACGCCATGCTACGGTTTGAGTTGAAGCATGGGCGTAAGCCGGCGGTGGCAATGATGGGCTTGGCTTTCAAGCCTGATATCGATGACTTGCGCGAGTCTCCGGCTAAGGGAATAACGACGAAGGTGTTGCAATCGTGCAACAACGCTGATATCATGGTGGTGGAGCCGAACGTTTCGGAGCATAAGCTGTTTAAGTTGACCCCTTATAAGGAGGCATACGAGAAGGCGGATATAGTGGTCTTCTTGGTGAATCATAGGGAGTTTGCGGGGTTGAATTATCGGGATGACGTGGAGGTGCTGGACTTTTGCGGGACATTCAAGAAATAATCGTTCGCTAAATAGAAGAATACGCAGTAATGAGAAAAATAATGTTAGTATTCGGGACCCGTCCCGAGGCGATCAAGATGGCTCCGCTGGTGAAGGTTCTGTCATCAATGTAGAAAATACTAACATTCACACAAAAAGCGATTCCTCCCGTGGTTTAGATGCCACTTATAAAGGCACTGTAAACGGCAAAAATCTTACTATTACAACCGAAGGTGCTCACTCTGCTACATTAGCTACAGACCGTGGCGAAGGTACCATTACAGCAGAGGCTGCCAAATTAACAACATCTGGTGAAGGTAGCCCTATTATCTACTCTACTGGTAATATCACAGCTGACTATATTACGGGCGAAGCTAAAAACAGTGAAATTGGTGTCGTAGAAGGCAAAAATTCCATCACACTTACCAACTCTAATGTAACAGGCTACAAAGATAATGGATTCATGCTCTACCAAAGCTTCTCTGGCGATGCTGAAAGCGGTATTGCACGCCTCAAAGCCGAAAATAACACACTCACATCTCACGCTACAGGTGCGTTCATCTATGTAAATAACACCACAGCAGAGGTGGACCTTAGTGGTAACGCCATTTCCACACCAAATACCACTACCTTAGTGAAAGCAGCGGCAGATACCCGTTGGGGAAAAACTGGTGAAAATGGTGGTCACCTTACACTCCGTGCATCCAACCAAGCCTTAAACGGTAATATTGTAGCAGATGCAATCAGCACCATTGCACTAGACATGACAAATGGATCTAGCCTCGTAGGCGCTATCAACACAGGCAACACAGCTAAAGAAATCACAGTAAAACTCAGTAAAGACTCCAGTTGGACACTCACTGGCGATAGCTATGTAAAATCCTTAACGAACGAAGATACTACAGGAGATAATATTCACTTGAATGGATATAAACTCGTTGTAGCTGATAAATAATGACAAAAGCACTACTCTGAATAATTACAATTCAAAGTAGTGCTTTTTTATCAAAATTATATAGCTATTCAGAGACATCACTCTTTTTAATGTTCTTCGCTTTCATATTAAAGCATTAGAAATTATAAGTTA
>OIHE01001176.1_pt1 | contig 3295 bp, 2 predicted proteins | sample 1582501 | NCBI WGS metagenome assembly OIHE01 (sample SAMN02674968, study PRJEB24791) | human gut metagenome, SKBSTL038 | isolation source: stool | host: Homo sapiens | place: USA
CACCGTTTGGTCTTGGAGCCTATGCGTCCAGGCAGACCTATATGGCTGGATTTTCCATTCGGCAGACAGCAGAGCTGTTAAAAAGTCATGTTTTGGATACGGCAGTGGAGATGACGCGGCAGATGAAAGAAAATCTGGATATTATAGATGGAAACATTGTGCGTGCGACAGACGGCAGTGTTCTGATGTCATTGGGTGAGCTGGCAACAGAAAAACTCTACAGCCTGACTAACTGCGGACATCTCACGGCAGAGAGTACCTATCAGATCAAAAATAATGCCTACTCTTTCGGCTGTACCTTTGCGGAAGTAGAGGTAGATATTCCGGGATGCCGGGCCACACTGACGAATATCGTCAATGTACATGACTGCGGAAGGCTGATCAATCCGGCGCTGGCGGAAGCGCAGGTGCATGGAGGCATGAGTATGGGAATTGGATTCGGACTTTCCGAAGAGCTGAAATTTGATGAGAAAACGGGAAAACCTTTGAACAATAATCTTCTGGACTATAAGATGGCGACATTTGAAGATCATCCCGATCTGCACGGGGAGTTTGTGGAAAATTATGAGCCCTCCAGTGCTTACGGAACGAAAGCTCTCGGAGAACCGCCGGTATGTTCGGTCGCGCCGGCGATCCGCAATGCGATTTTAAACGCAACCGGATCCGGGCTCAATGAGCTTCCGCTGAATCCGCACAGGCTGTTTGCAAAATTCCGGGAAGACGGATTGATTTAATGGGGAAAGGTCGTGAACGAATATGTATGATATCAAAGCGCTCTATGAAGCAGAAAATGTACAGGATGCCATCCGCCTTCTGACAGAGCATCCGCAGGCACAGATTATTGCAGGGGGAAGTGATGTGCTGGTCCAGATCCTTTATTTGTCCGTCGAGGAAGGTGAAGCGGCTGTTCTCTTTCGGCAGGCTGTTCTTCGGACGGTCGCCGGAAAGGAAGAAGAGGACGGCACCTTCTTTATATTCGCCGTTATCGACGGAACAGAAATATTCCTTGTAAGGTTCCATCTGTTTCTTTAATAGCTTGTACATCTCTTCGCCTTGTGCCTTGCAATCCACCATCAGGTAGAAAGGACGATCGCTACCGGGATAGACCTTACCTCCATTCGCTTGTATGCGGGCCACGAGCGGCTTGAGGTATAGGTTCTCGAAGGTAATTGCCGGATTGGGTTCCGGGCGGTCATGGGAAACGTATAGCTCGTCATCGATCAGCCACAGATCGGCCTCCACGCAGTTGAAGCGGAAGGACAAGGCGTCCAGCAGAGGTCTCTCCCGCCAGTAATCATTGTGCGAGAAGGCGTTGTAATGAATTGCGGAGGAGGCTTTCTGAATCGTCTGCTCCGTGGTTGTCTCCGCCACTTGAACTGTGTCCGATCCCTTCGGGGAGGAGCAAGCCGTACAGAGGGCGAGGGAGGTGATAAATAAGGATAGAATCTGTTTCATATACTAATTGTTTTTTGAGTCTAGTTGTAGAGACGGGGCACGCCCCGTCTCTACAACTGGATGTTTGATGGATTTACTGTTTTATACGGTTCGCGTGCCGGGTTTTACGTTAGCCGTCTTCTGTTTGTCGCCCCAAAGGACGGTTAGTTCCAAGGGGACGTCGCTGGTAATTTCTACCTGCGGCTCTTGGGTAGCGGAAGAACGGGACTTGACTTTGATCGCTACCAGACCGTCGAGGCCGAAAGGATAACGGTCGATACCATAAGCCTCCGTCAAGTTCACGTCTACGGTCAATTTCTTCTCGTACACATTGGAGCGGATGCCGAAGATTTGCTCGATCAAGCCGGAGATCGGTGCCAGTCCGCCCCAGCCCACGAAATTCGGGCGAGCCATGAAGCCCGGCTCCTCATGTTCCGGAGCGTAGTATTCCCAGAACGTACCGGTATTCTTATACACCTTTAGGACGTTATCGTAATGGTTGCGTGCGATCTCGTAAGCCAATTTACGATAGCCTTGTTGCAATAGGCCGGTAATCACCATATAGTTCGCTCCCGGCCATACGCCACCCTGCCAGTAGCGGCCGTTATCCTTGTATTTAGGATGGTTGGCGGCAAGGGAAGGGACGCGGTGCAGGCGGTTGAATGTCTCCTTGTTATCCAGCTCGGCCACGAAAGCATCCATGCGTTCCTTGGACAGGACATCGGTCAATAAGGCCCAGTACGCGTAGATTCCCTTGGTGGAGGAAAGGCTTCCGTCGGCGTATTGATCGAAAAGGAAATGCTCCTTCTCGTCCCATAGGTTCTCGTTGATATACTTCTTTAGCATCTTCTGCTCGTCCTCGAACTCCTCGATCTCCTGCCAACGCTCCAGATAGAAACCCATCTCAAGCAGATGCCCGGCGGTGAAGTATTGTTGCAAGCAAACGTCCAGCCAGATCATATGGCCGTGGCTGTATATCGGATTGTATTTCGGTTCCACCCGGGGCATGTTGTCCATGCCGGTACCCCAACCGCTGGTCCAATACGTACCGTTGCGCCACGTATGGTTTAGCTTCAACCATTTATAATAAGCGCAAAGGGCGGGGAATATCTTGTGTAGGCGGTCTATATCGCCGAACTGCTTATAATAGACGATCTCGCTCCAAGGGAGGATATTCGGTCCGGTGCTGGTCGGATCGTAACGCTCGAAACAGTCCGCTCCGTCCGCCTTGATCTCCCGGCAGATGAAACCGTCCGGATGTTGTTTGGCGTAGAAATTATCTAACGTACGTTGGAAGGGGAAGAAGCGGGTACCGAAACGGGCGAACATCATCATGAAGGCGGAGTCCCACATGAAGATATTGCCGTTGTAGGCGACATCGAGGTAACTGCATACGAAACCGGAATCCGGTTCCGGGGCCTTGATGTTGCCGATGCCGATTTGCCAAGCCTTCCAGTACATCTCGATCTCTTTCTCATGTCCGCTCCAAGTCGGGTCCGGGAGGATTTGCTTGGCCTCCTCGAAGGTTCCGGGCGTGATGGTCTCCGGTTTCGCCGTCCGGAACTCGTTCTCGGTCACGAAGGGTTCCTTCAGGTAGGTGTTCTTGTAAGGAAGATTGTATTTGGGGCGTTTCTCTTCCATTTTCTCTTGTGCTAAAAGGTTCCCGGCGGGAACGGAGGCTGCGCCTGCCGCAAGAAGGGATTGCTTTAAGAAGTTTCGTCTTGTTGTCATTCTTTATGATATTTATTGGGGGAGAGAGGGAGAAGGCGCGCCTCAGTCGGTGAACACAGTCCTCCCGGTCGGGTACCGTAGTACTGCTAGTCAAGTACCGCTGTCCTCTCAGCCAAAGTACTGCGGTACT
>OIHE01001484.1_pt1 | contig 2680 bp, 2 predicted proteins | sample 1582501 | NCBI WGS metagenome assembly OIHE01 (sample SAMN02674968, study PRJEB24791) | human gut metagenome, SKBSTL038 | isolation source: stool | host: Homo sapiens | place: USA
CCGAAATCAAAGCGATTGTTTCGCCTGCCTTTATTCTATTAACAACACTCTCCACCGTTTTATGTTCATTAAACTTATGGTGGGATTGCATTACATTTTTAATTTCAAAGTGTTTCAGCAAGATTCCGGAAGTACGGGTATCTTCAGCCAGAATCAAGTCGGCCTCCTTCAGAACTTTAATAGCTCTGAATGTCATATCCTCCAAATTTCCGACCGGTGTCGGTACCACATATAGTTTTCCCATATCTCTCTTCAAATATTCATTATATAAAATGTTTCCTGAGAAGCTCTACAAAATCATTCATAGCTTCATTTTCTTCATCGACCTTGATCTTTGAAGACAGAAAAACAAGAGCTGCATCCAATGAACTCATTTCAACAATCTGATGCAACACATTATTCATCTGTTCCATACTTCCTCCGAACAATTCACGGGAGAAGCGAAACGAATCATTCAAGCTGATCGAACGACGCAAATCACCTGCAGTTTTGATACGTTCGGCCAAGATGGGTGAAGAAGCCACTCTAGTCTCAACTTTCACAGTCGGTTCCTCTGATTGTGGAACCGATACCGATTCGAATACTTCTTCTTTTTCATCAGCCACAGGATCAAGTTCCACAGTAGGTACCTGTTCGATAACCGCTTCAGACAAACTCAACGGCCCAGGCTCGACTGCCTCCTGGGAGTCTTCTGCTACTGCGGCTTCTTCGTTTTCTTCTGGAATGTCAGCCACAGTTTCTTTTAAAGCCGGGATTTCCACAACCTCTATTGTTTCCGTTACAGGTCTGTTCTCCGGACTTTCAGAAGCGTCGGCCGCTATCACAGGCTTTGCATCCAACAGCTCCAATAATGCATCCAGTCGTCCTCGCATTTGCACAATATTTCTTCGTGCCACTCCGCGCAAAACGGAATCCGGTTCGCGTGAAATGATTTCCATCAGGTACTTAAGCTCCTGAATATCCAGCTCTATGTCGTTCAGCAATGCTTGCATATCTACATCTGAATTTCTCTTTGAATGACTTGGCAAATGTAGAAATAAATAATGAAAAAACACTGAGAAGCCAATAAAACTATTACTTTTGCAAGCAATTATAACATACATCAGCATGGTATTATTTTCAGAAGATCATATACAAGAGACTAGAAGAAGAGGAAGAATCGAAGTAATTTGCGGCTCTATGTTTTCCGGAAAAACGGAAGAGTTGATTCGCCGCATGAAGCGGGCTAAGTTCGCTCGTCAACGTGTAGAGATATTCAAACCTGCCATTGACACCCGCTATTCGGAAGGCGACGTTGTTTCACACGACAGTAATTCCATTTCCTCCACACCCATTGACTCTTCTGCAAGCATTTTGCTCTTTACATCCGAAATAGATGTAGTAGGCATCGACGAGGCACAGTTCTTCGACAGTGGATTGATAGATGTATGCAATCAACTGGCCAATAACGGAGTGCGTGTCATTATAGCCGGATTGGACATGGATTTCAAAGGAGTTCCTTTTGGCCCGATGCCCGCTCTATGCGCTATTGCCGACGAAGTTTCGAAAGTACATGCCATCTGCGTGAAATGCGGACAGTTGGCTTCTTTTTCACACCGTACCGTGAAGAATGACAAACAAGTTTTACTGGGGGAAACAGCCCAATACGAGCCGCTCTGTCGGGAATGTTACCAACGCGCTTTACAAGAAGATCGAGAAAAATCATAAGGACCTCACGGCAGTAAAGCCAAGTCATACCGATGAGGTCGCACATCAAATATCAGGTTATCATGGAAAGGAAAAAAATTACATTTGATAGTTTCATACGCGGTTCTATCTGCTGTGCGCTCATTGTGGGATTACTCATACTTTTTAAAAGGCTCAGCGGTGTACTGCTACCTTTTTTCGTAGCATGGCTCATCGCTTATATGATTTACCCACTCGTCAAATTCTTCCAGTACAAATTACGTTTCAAAAGTAGAATCATTTCTATTTTCTGCGCGTTGTTCAGTATTACCGTAGTGGGTATTTCCCTTTTCTATCTGCTGGTGCCTCCCATGCTTGCCGAAATAGGACGCATGAACGATCTACTGGTAACCTATCTGACCAATGGTGCCTACAGTTCCGGCACTGTCCCTCCTACTCTTTCGGAGTTTATCCACAAGCACATTGACCTTCAGGCACTCAACCGTATCCTGAGTGAAGAGAATATAATGAATACCATTAAAGAAACGGTCCCTAAACTCTGGGCCCTTGTCGCGGAATCCATCAATATCCTGTTTAGTGTCTTTGCTTCTTTCATTATTCTATTATATGTAGTTTTTATTCTGCTCGACTATGAGTCTATAGCCGAAGGCTGGCTACACTTGCTTCCGGGTAAATACCGTACTTTTGCTTCCAATCTGGTGAATGATATTCAGGATGGCATGAACCGTTATTTCCGTGGGCAAGCCTTTGTTGCTTTTTGTGTAGGGATTTTGTTCAGCATTGGATTCCTGATCATTGATTTCCCGATGGCCATTGCTTTAGGGCTATTTATCGGAGCACTCAACATGGTACCCTACCTACAAATCATCGGCTTCCTGCCCACCATCGTACTTGCCATCCTTAAGGCTGCCGATACCGGTGAAAACTTCTGGGTAATTCTGGCAGGTGCCCTTATTGTATTCATCGTTGTCCAGGCCATTCAAGACGGTTTCCT
>OIHE01001655.1_pt1 | contig 2472 bp, 3 predicted proteins | sample 1582501 | NCBI WGS metagenome assembly OIHE01 (sample SAMN02674968, study PRJEB24791) | human gut metagenome, SKBSTL038 | isolation source: stool | host: Homo sapiens | place: USA
TAGTTGTCACCCGTATGGCCGCCATATACGAACCGTATTTCCGATTTCGGGCGGTACACCTTCACGCCCCATTTCCCCACGTACCCGAACATCGGTTCTATGGTCGTGGACGTGAAACCGAACGCTTTCCCGTCTTTCGTTTCACTCCAGTACTCCTTTAGCGACCTTACCCCATATCGGTTCAGTACCGCTTCCGTTATCCCGTATTCGGCCCAATACTCCAGTTCCTTTTCCGTGAACGGCTGCCCGACCGTCCGGTACGGTCGGGGTTTGTGTTCCGGCTCCGTCGCTCGTTCTTCCGTTCCGGTCGGTCCTTCCGCCCCGGAAACGCCCCGCATGGCAGCCTGCCGTCTCTGCATCGTTTCCGGTGGTACATCCCCACCGATACCCAGGCACAACTCACGGTCTATCGTTTCCAGTATCTCCACGAAATCGGCGGCGTTCTTGCAATCCAGCCCCTTGATTTTCGCTACGATAAAGAAACAGTCACCGGAATAGTCCCCGTTCCCGAAGTCCTTCATCTTATACGTTCCGCTACGGCGGTCATAATACACGTTACACGAAGCCCTGCTGTCCTCGTACAGTGGGTTCAGGAAATTTCTGCCTACCCGCCACTTCACGGGCAGATAGTGGCGGAACACATCCAGTCCGTTACTCGTCCTTGCCAGTATTTCCTCTTTCCTTACCATACAGCCTCTGTTTTCGTTGGTACAACGGATGTTGTTCAATCATCCGGTCGATCTGCTTGTCGGGTGTTTCCCGCATCCACCGTTCCCGGAACTGCTCTACATCCGTCCGGCGATAGTAGATTTTCTTCCCGCAGATGGAAAAGGCGACGATCCGGTTCGTGCGGTAACGTTGCAAGGTACGGGGGCTGATTTCGAGGTACTCGCATACCTCGCTGCCTGTCATCCACTTGCCCGCTTTCCGGCATCTTTTCCCTTCCTGTTCCTGCTGCCCATCCGTTTCCCTTTGCCGGTACTTTTCCACGCATGCCGCTATCCCGTCTATCTTCTCCACGAGGGCGGCAAAAGCTTTGCTTTCAATTGTTATTACCTCCATAATCATTGATAATTTGATTGTTGGATGCAAAGGTCCGTCTATTCAGCCATTTTTCTTACCATGTTCGTAGCAGCCTGCTAATTTTTTTTCTGGATACAAAAAAAAGCCTCCGCAGAGCTTTCCTATGACTTTTGCGGTGGCTGCATATCACTTTTTATGGGTTCCCATACAGCAAAGGGCGATTTGGCAGCTTGCTGCGAACCTGCTAATTTCCCATCGGTCTTGTAGGGGATTACCCGTCCGCTTCCTCCATTTTTTTCAACAACTGCTCCCTCATTTTATCAAGATATGCCGTCCGGTTGTTTTTACGGTTTCGCATGGCAATGAATGTGTGATATACATCCCCGAGATCAATATGTAACATTTGCTCGAACAGCGCTGCGATGTCAACGATACTTGCTTTTCCATTATCCACGCTTCCCATCGCCCAGATACCATATATCAGCTCTACAGCCGCTGTTTTCCTGTCAGTCCAGTGATGGTCCTTTTCCCGCATGGCATCTGAACCGTTCACTACCAGCAACACCTTCCGGTTCAGGTACCCGAGTAGCATCTCCGCTGCTATCAGCCGGGCGGCAAGCAGGTCATATCCGGTTGACATGACCGGATCCTCTTCCAGTATGAAACTTCCATGCTCCGGGCTCAGTTCCTTTTTGGCACGACAAAAATAGTAGTGGTCCCGATAGGTCGTCCCACTCCGGTAATACTGGTAAAAGGGGAGATCTCTTTCCAATTTCTGTTGATACTCTTTGATCGCCTCACGGTAATGTATCTGTGCAATCTCCGCACAACATGAACAGCTGCTCTCGATCTGGTATATTCTATAATAATACAGCAGGCGTCCCGTTAGGGCGGGTTTGTAATATTTGAAAAAACGGATTTCCTCTTCCACCGTGGAGAATGGATGGCCAAGGACATAGGCCCTTAACTCGCGGCATTTTTCCCTTAGGAATGAAACCATCTCCCGGCAGGTTGGTATCACCTGCTGTCCCTCCATTCGGGAGGATTCTACACTCATCCTCCTTTCAACCTCTTGTAACAAGTTATTAAAGTATGTTTCTATCATTTCATTATTTTTTTGGCTGCGTGATGCTCTTCACGTAACATGATTGATTATATTTTCTTCAATGACCGGTGGACAGGTATCGTGTTTGTTTTTGTCGATAGCGATATTCCGGTCGGCCTGCTTGTCTTTATAAATAAAAAGACCGGAGAAAAACTGTAATACAGTTCCCTCCGGTCACGTTCCTCACTCTTTGGAGGAACGTCCTCCTCGTGACCAGCCTATGGCAGGTCTCTCACGCAACGCACATATCCTTTTCTGTTATTCACAAGCCTGTTTGTATCCCCTGCCCACTGGGTATCTACAGTCGTTACATACCTCAGATATCCGTCAGCATACATTTGATA
>OIHE01001951.1_pt1 | contig 2188 bp, 3 predicted proteins | sample 1582501 | NCBI WGS metagenome assembly OIHE01 (sample SAMN02674968, study PRJEB24791) | human gut metagenome, SKBSTL038 | isolation source: stool | host: Homo sapiens | place: USA
ATTCTTTACCCTTAACAACAAATTTGCATTTGATTGGAAGTTTATGGCTTGCAAGACGCATAGCTTCACGAGCTACAGCTTCTGGCACACCGTCCATTTCAAACATTACACGACCTGGTTTAACTACTGCTACCCAGTATTCAGGAGAACCTTTACCGGAACCCATACGAGTACCAGCTGGTTTAGCTGTGATTGGTTTGTCAGGGAAAATTTTAATCCATACTTGACCGCCACGTTTGATATAACGAGTCATAGCAATACGGGCAGCTTCGATTTGACGGTTAGTGATCCAAGATGGTTCGCATGCTACCAAGCCGAACTCACCATGAGACACTGTATTACCGCGCATAGCACGACCTTTCATACGGCCGCGGAATTGCTTACGATGTTTTACACGCTTTGGAATAAGCATTACTTGCCACCTTCTTCCTTCTTAGCAGGTTGTTTTGCTTCTGGCAAAACTTCACCTTTGTAAATCCATACTTTAATGCCGATACAACCATAAGTTGTATGAGCTTCAGCAGTACCGTAGTCGATATTTGCACGAAGTGTGTGCAATGGAATGGAACCTTCACGGTAGGATTCGCTACGAGCGATTTCAGCGCCACCAAGACGACCGCTAACCATGATTTTGATACCATTTGCACCTAAGCGCATTGTACGACCAACAGCTTGTTTCATTGCACGACGGAAACCGATACGGCGTTCCAATTGGCCAGCAATATTTTCTGCAACAAGAACTGCATCCATGTCTGCTTGTTTAATTTCTGCAATGTTTACGTCAACTTGTTTATCAGTGAAACGAGTCATTGCTTTTTTGATATCTTCGATACCAGCACCACCACGACCGATAACCATACCTGGTTTTGCAGTGTGGATAGTCAATTTAATACGTTTATTTGTACGCTCGATTTCAATGCGGGAAATACCAGCAATGAAAAGGGTTTCTTTCAAGAAGTTACGAATTTTTACGTCTTCATGAAGATTAGCAGCGAAATCTTTTTCTGCATACCACTTTGCGTCCCAATCTTTTACGATACCGACACGCAAACCGTGTGGATTAACTTTTTGACCCACTCTGTTTCCCTCCTTCTTAAGCTCTTTCTTTAACTACTACTGTTACGTGGCTAGTACGTTTCAAAATTTTGAAAGCTTGACCACGGGAACGAGGATGAATACGTTTCAATGTAGGACCTTGATCAACGAAGATCTCGGATACATATAAGTTATCCACATTCATATCAAAATTGTGTTCTGCATTTGCGATTGCGGAACGCATAACTTTTTCGACTACATCAGCGCCAACTTTCGGAGTGAACTTCAAGATGGCAAATGCCTCGCCGATGTTTTTACCGCGCACTAAATCAGCAACGATACGGATTTTACGAGGCGCGATTCGGATATGTCTAGCGATTGCTTTTGCTTCCATTAATTATTCCTCCTATTTTTTGCCTGTAGATTTTTCGTCCTTACCGTGACCTTTGAAAGTACGTGTAGGAGCGAATTCACCTAATTTATGACCTACCATATCTTCTGTAATAAATACAGGTACATGTTTGCGACCATCATGCACAGCAATTGTGTGGCCTACAAAACTAGGGATAATAGTAGAGGCACGGGACCAGGTTTTTACAACTTTCTTTTCGTTAGTTTCGTTTAAAGCATCAACTTTCTTAAGCAAATGATCTGCTACGAAAGGGCCTTTTTTAATAGATCTGGACACTATTTTATCTCCTTTCCTTTATCCTATTTTGTACGACGTTTAATGATCAAGCTGTTAGAAGCTTTTTTCTTGTCGCGAGTTTTAACACCATGTGCTGGTTTGCCCCAAGGTGTAACAGGATGTTTACGACCAACAGGAGATTTACCTTCACCACCACCATGTGGATGGTCACAAGGGTTCATTACAACACCACGGTTACCAGGACGAACGCCCATCCAACGATGACGACCAGCTTTACCAATTACTAGGTTGCTGTGTTCAGCGTTGCCTACAACACCTACAGTTGCACGGCATTCTTGACGTACGCGGCGCATTTCGCCAGATGGTAAACGAAGAATAGCATAGCCATTATCTTTACCCATCAATTGAGCGGATGTACCAGCGGAACGAACGATTTGACCGCCTTTACCGATTTTTAATTCGATGTTGTGGATTTGAGTACCGTCTGGGATATTAGCCAATGGT
>OIHE01001956.1_pt1 | contig 2185 bp, 2 predicted proteins | sample 1582501 | NCBI WGS metagenome assembly OIHE01 (sample SAMN02674968, study PRJEB24791) | human gut metagenome, SKBSTL038 | isolation source: stool | host: Homo sapiens | place: USA
TAAAAGCTTCCTTTGCTACGCGAGGGTCAGTAGAGTATACACCTTCTACATCTGTAAAGATTTCACATACATCGGCGTTCATAGCGCCTGCTAAAGCAACCGCTGTTGTATCAGAACCACCACGGCCTAATGTTACCATGTCACCGTATTCGGTAATACCTTGGAAACCAGCAACAACAACGATATTGCCTGCATCCAATGCTTCGAATACACGATTAGGATCTACACCTAAAATACGACCCTTATTAAAGTTATCACTACTTGTAATACCTGCTTGATCACCAGTTAAAGAAACAGCCTTTTGACCACGTTCATTAAACGCCATAGCCATCAATGCAATCGTTACTTGTTCGCCAGTAGACAACAAGCGGTCCATTTCACGACCATATGGTTTAGATGTTACTTGTTTTGCCAAAGATACCAAGTCATCTGTTGTATCCCCCATAGCGGATACAACTATTACAATGCGATCGTCCTCTTTCTTTTCATGAAGGACACGATCAACGATATTAAATATTTTTTCAGGTGTTGCAACAGAACTGCCACCAAACTTTTTGACGATTAATGCCACTATTATCCCTCATTTATCATTGTACTAAAAAATAACATGCATATACTTTACCACAAAACAAACCGCACTGTAAAGGGATATACAGGTATTTTTCCACTATAAAAGAACAAAATTCTTTTTATAGCGGACATACATTGTATTTATAATCAATCGTTAATGTTCGTAACTTGTCATACGCTCCATACAAAAAAGGCCAGCCCTAAGGCTGGCCTTTTACCGTTGAATACAATCTATTATTCAACTACGATAGCTTTTTCAGATTCCCACAAACCATGGATGTTGCAGTAAGATACAGCAATCAATTTACCAGATTTATTCAAGGATACTGCCAATGTACCTGCGGAAACTGCATGTACAGGACCTTCGTTTGCTGTTGCACCGTCACCATGTACGTTGAAGGATAATTCACCAACTTCGTAAGGCAATTGAGTACCTTCAGCTACGAAGTACAATTTAATCCAATCAATGTGATGTTCTACAGTGTTTGGATGAGCAATGTCTTTACCAACAGATAATTTTACGTCGAATGCTTCACCTGCTTTTACTTTATCAGCAGCTTCGATAACAGGAACGTGTTTTTCAGTAGCGAAATCGCCAGATTTAATGTAATCATGTACAGCCATAGTTAACCTCCTGGTTATAGTTATATACATACTTAATGTCTAAGAATATTAGCACCTTGTGCTTATGACTATATTATACATTTTCGATATAGTTTAGGCAAGGACTTTTTCGAAAATTTTCTATATTTCCGCAATAGCAGGCCCCCGGTGGCTCCACCGGCCGGGTCTGTCCCTCCGGGACAGGGCCAAAGTCGCCTCCGGAGGCCTACTATTGCTACATTATATAAAACTTTCAAGTATCACAAAAAAGAGTGTGCATCGGCTAAGCCTCGCACACTCTTACTGCTTTTGTATTTATAGGATTGATACGATTTAAGTTTGATGAATGTTTGGCGCTACGCGCCGCCATCCATCTGTAGGTCATTGGCTTCGCCTCGACCTATTAAAACTCAATTCCTTTTGCTGCTTTTATGCCTTTTTCATATGCGTGTTTTACAACGTTCATTTCGGTCACTGTATCAGCGATGTCGATGATTTCAGGTTTTGCATAGCGGCCTGTTAGGATGACATGTAATCGCTCTGGTTTGTGTTTAAGCATATCTACAACGGAGTTAACATCGATGAGTTCATAGTTAATGGCATTGTTGATTTCGTCCATAACGATGAGATCCCATTTGTCGGAGTTGACTTCTTCTACTAGTGTTTTCCATGCTTCTTGGGCTGCTGCTTTGTGTTTTTCTAGTTCTTCTACAGTTACCTTATCTCGATTGTAATAGATAAATCCTTTGCCCATAGATTTGATAGTAACCGTATCCCCCAGTTTTTTTAGGCCTTCTAGTTCACCGTAGCCATGGCCGCTTTTGATGAATTGTAGAATCAAAACTTTTAAGCCTTGTCCTACAGCGCGTAAAACGACACCTAAAGCGGCTGTTGTTTTTCCTTTACCATTGCCTGTATTGACGAGAATTAAACCACGTTCGCTCATTTTTATACTCCTATTATTTATGTCACACTATGTAGGGCAGCATCTATTGTTAATATGAAGATTTAA
>OIHE01002223.1_pt1 | contig 1997 bp, 1 predicted proteins | sample 1582501 | NCBI WGS metagenome assembly OIHE01 (sample SAMN02674968, study PRJEB24791) | human gut metagenome, SKBSTL038 | isolation source: stool | host: Homo sapiens | place: USA
GCTCTTCCGATCTTATTTTCCCGTTTGTTCAATCCCGGTATTGCTCGTAAGATGATCTTCCATTCAGATACACCGTTGTTAGTTATTAACGGATGATCAGACACCTAAAAAAATAAGCTTTAAATTAATGGAATAATCAACATTATGTTTAATAATAAAGAGGCAATTTACTTATATATAGTAAATTGCCTCTTTTATTTAATCCCTATTTCCATCTTGCTAATTTGGCATTCTTTAGCTCTTAAAAAAATAAGAACCTGCATCCTGACAGGTTTTAGTCATTTCATTCACCATAAAACGAATAAGAAATAGATTTCACCTATTTCTCTTTTTGTGTTACGCTATTGTTCAGGATCAGATCAAGCAAAAAAAAGAGGCTGCCCAATTTCTCGAATCAGGCAACCCCTTTCACAAAAATCTTTGCGAAAAAAGATCTATTTGATCATTACATCATTTTCTCGATTTCTTCGAATTCCGGTCCCATATTCAAGTTGTAATATACCCGGTAAAGACCTTGTAACCACAAATCTTTCTGATCAGGTTTCAGCTCTCTTGCTTTCTCGTAATACGGTTTAGCAGCTTCGTAGAATTTCTTGATCTCAGCTTGTGCTGTTGCATAATTCGGGTCATTGATATCTGCCGGTGCTTTGTCAGCATATTCTTGTGCTTGTAACAGGTATACCAAACCTAAATTTGAGCATGCTTCTGCATATGCAGGATCTATGTCGAGAGTCTTTTTATAGAACTCAATTGCTTTCTCATAATCTTTCATATTATGATACAGATATGCCTTCACATACAGATATAATTTGTTATTCGGATCTTTAGCCAACATATCATCAGCAAACTGCATTGCTTTATCATTTTGGTTGGAGCTGCTATAGGAGTCAACCAGATTTGCGAAGAAATATTGATTTTCAGGGAACTTAACAATACCTTCCTGCAATTTTTCTACCCATTTAGCAGTATCACCTTTAGCTTTGTAAGCATCTGTCAACAATTGCATTGCAAATTGGCCATTTTCTTTGTCTTTCAGAGCATATTGAGCATATTTCATGACAGCATCTTTGTCACCTACTCTATCTGCAGCCAAAGTGGCATAATATGCTACCTGTGGCAAAATGGTGTCTTTTTCCAGCAAGTTTTCTTTTTCCATCATAGGCAGTGTAGCTGCATCTACATAAGCTGCAAAATATTTTAATGCGTCTTCGTTCTTATTTAAATTGAAGTATTGAATACCACCGTTAATCAAGTTAGGACGTTCTGCCAGAATTGTTTTTGAGTTGGCGCTTCTGTATTTGTTTTTAATTTTACCCTTTTCATTAGGAATCTGTGCCAGTTCGTCACATTTAACGTAATAATTGTACATATTCAGTACGCTATTGTATACCTTCAATGTATCATAAGGTTTTCTCAGATAAGCATTTTCCATCTCCTTTTCGTTGATTCTTTTCTGAATATAACCTGCTACGTCCCAAGTTGCCGCATTATCCTTTGTTTCAGGGTTAGTTAATGCTTCGTTAATCAGTTGTTCAGCTTTTGCGAAGTCAGGTTTTACTTCTCCGGCAATGCTTTTCGCTTCTTTTACATTTTTCTCCTGAGCGAATGCAAAACTTACTGCCATCAGTAAAACCATTGAAAATAATACTCTTTTCATGATTGTTGTTTGATTAATTATTAATATTATGTCTATTCTTCTGTTTCATTTACCGGTGTATTCGTTTCCGGATCGCTTGGAATATTTCCTTCTCTTTCTTCTTCCGGAACTTCATCTTCCAGGCTTTCGGATGTAACTTTACATACAGAACCGATCTGGTCGTTACGTTTTTCAAGATTGATCAGACGGACTCCTTGAGTTGCACGGCCCATGATGCGGACATCAGCTACTTTCAGACGAATTGTAATACCCGATTTATTAATGATCATCAGGTCGTTTTCGTCTGTTACAGACTTGATTGTAACCAGTTTACCTGTTTTTTCGGTAATATTCATGGTCT
>OIHE01002618.1_pt1 | contig 1755 bp, 1 predicted proteins | sample 1582501 | NCBI WGS metagenome assembly OIHE01 (sample SAMN02674968, study PRJEB24791) | human gut metagenome, SKBSTL038 | isolation source: stool | host: Homo sapiens | place: USA
AAGTTGTCCTAATAAATAGGCATGGGTTTGTTCTATGAGTTCCTATTATGAGAAGTTGCTTGCTACGGGAGAGGTGAAATGCATTGATGAGGAGATACCGTTTGAGATACCACAGGGGTGGGAATGGTGTCGATTGGGAGAAATATCAACTTATGCCCAAACAAAAAGAAAAATCAACGCATCGAATGCCGATTCTCAATTGTGGGGATTGGATTTGGAGGATATAGAAAAAGGAGGAAGACTACTGAATATCAAGACCGTTGGTGAGCGAAAAGCCATCGGTGACAAGACAATATTCAACCGTGGTGATATTTTATACAGCAAACTCCGTCCATATTTATTGAAGATACTCGTTGCACCCGAAGGAGGTATTTGCACTCCCGAAATCATACCTTTCACTTGCTATGGCAATATATGCAAAGATTATATTGTTAGCTTTTTGAAATCACCATATGTAGATGACTATATCAATTCTGTTACATTCGGTGTAAAAATGCCACGTGTAAGTACGGAAACTATGACATCTCTGTTAGTTCCACTTCCTCCTCTTTCTGAGCAGTTCCGTATTGATACAAAGACAAAGGAGTTGATGCCATATATAGATGGATATGGAAAAGCACAGAATAAACTCAATAAGTTAAATGAAGAACTATCCAATACTATTCGCAAGAGCATTCTTCAAGAGGCTATTCAAGGAAAACTTGTTCCTCAGATTGGCGAGGAAGGCACTGCTAAAGAACTGCTTGAACAAATAAAGGCAGAGAAACAACAGTTAGTGAAGGAGGGTAAGCTAAAGAAGTCTGCCTTAGCTACTTCTGTTATATTCCGTGGTGACGATAACAAGTATTATGAGTTGATAGACGGTAGTCCTGTTTGTATTGACGAGTTTTTGCCGTTTCAAATACCCGAAACATGGGTTTGGTGCAAGGTCAAAGATTTGTTGGAAATACAAACAGGGGCTTCGTTCAAAAAAGAGCAAGCAAACTCAAATAAAAAAGGCATTAGAATATTGCGTGGTGGAAACATTCTACCCAATAAGTATATATTGAAAGATGATGATGTCTTTGTGTCAGAGGAGTTTGTCAATGCAAATTCCTTTCTAAAAAAGAATTGCATCATTACTCCTGCTGTAACCAGTTTGGAGAACATTGGTAAAATGGCAGTGATAGAAAAAGACTACAAAAATGTTAGTGCTGGTGGTTTTGTCTTCATCATTAGCCCATACATTCAAGACTTTAATCACTCCTTGTTACTTGCATATTTTCTTCAAAGTCCATTCTTAATTGAGGCTATGCGAGGAATAACTAAGAAGTCTGGTGCTGCTTTTTATAATCTTGGTAAAGAACGGTTGAAAGAGTTGTATCTACCATTGCCTCCAATGGCAGAACAAAGTAGAATAGTAGGCAAAATAAATGAGGTTTTATCAAGTATTATGAGCAGATAGGCAAAAAATGCTTGGATATAACTGAGCAAATTCCATTTGATTTGCCCGAATCTTGGAGTTGGGCAAGAGGTCTGTCTGTATTTATGCCAATGGAATCAACTAAGCCGTCATCGGATTTCGTTTATATTGATGTGGATGCCGTCAATAATAGGCTAAACATTATAGATAATCCTAAAAAGGTAAGATTTGAAAACGCTCCAAGTCGAGCAACGAGGAAACTCCACAAAAACGATTTGTTGTTTTCAATGGTTCGTCCATACTTGAAAAATATCGCTTTGGTTGATGATATATATATAGATGCTATTGCAAGT
>OIHE01002943.1_pt1 | contig 1583 bp, 2 predicted proteins | sample 1582501 | NCBI WGS metagenome assembly OIHE01 (sample SAMN02674968, study PRJEB24791) | human gut metagenome, SKBSTL038 | isolation source: stool | host: Homo sapiens | place: USA
CGAGATCTACACTCTTTCCCTACACGACGCTCTTCCGATCTCACGGAAAGGAGTTCTACCGCAAAGTTCTTTCATCACGTTCACTACTACATTTTCCAGTTCCTTACTCTTACAATCGCAATACGTACCCGGAATAGCAGCTGCTTTTTCATTCAAGTATGATTCCAGCATAAACATAAAATCCGCAAAAGCCTCATCCGCTTTTTGAAGATTTCTATTACGCACAGTAATAATATTCTCCTCTTCCATATTATCTCTTTTTAAAATACAACGGCCATAAAGTCTGTATGCGATTCGCTATATGATACGCTAATACTGGAGGAACCGCGTTACCGATCACCTTATAAGCGCCTGAGGCACTTAACTCAAAACGTGTACTGTTCTTTTTATGGGAGACAAACGTATAATCCGGCGGAAACGTCTGTATCAAAGCACATTCTCGAGGAGTTAAGCGACGTTCTTGTAAACCGGCGTCTAATTCTTCCGTAATAACGCCCCCATGCTCCCGGGATAAACGACGGTATTCTATATTTCCATGATGCTCGGAACGAATCGTCGGGCCAATATTATCCAGCGCGATCTCCTTTTGACCTTGACAATGAGCTCCCATATATTTCGCCTGTGAATAATACCGCTGGGATGGATCTTCTGTCCTATCCGGTTCCTCCAATCCTACAAATACATCCCGACAAACCACCGGTGGCAATAGTTTCTTATCTTCCACGGTGCAAGCATGTGTCGGACTCGGATAAGGATCGTAAGCTTTGGGTATCTTCTCCTCTTGAAGCGCTCTTAAAGCCTTAACCTTTAACGCGGACTTACGTATCCCGATAAAAATCACACGCTCTCTAGACTCCGGAACCCCATAATTGCCCGCATGTAAAACTTGAGGATCTAAAACAATATATCCATCCCCAGCCGCATGGGCGAAGTCTCTCTGAATAATACTTTTCACGTCTCCCAGATTCACCAGTCCCTTCACGTTCTCCGCGATAAATATCTTGGGTCTCGTAATATCGATCACCTGCTTCATCCAATAGTAAAGTTTACCCCTCGTCTCTTCCGAGGCCTCATCGTCCTCACGCAATTTCCCGGTATGATCCTTATTCGACTCAAATCCCAGACGTTTACCAGAGACACTGAAATCCTGGCAAGGAAAACCTCCCGTGACGACATCTATATTTTTAGGGAAAACTTTTTTCCCCGCTCGATGCTCTTTCACCAAGTCTACGATACTCTTTGTATTATAAACGTTTTTATCATATCCGAATCGATCCATATATTGAAGCCAAGCGGTTTGTGCCTCTTTCAATATATCATTCGCAAAGACCGTTCGAAAACGATTCTTCTGTAAACGAACCCAGTGTTCATCGATAACCTCTTGAACCCAGGTACTTTGAGGAGATATAGACTTACGATGACATATAAAATCCCCCTCGAATCCTAAATCCATGCCCCCACATCCAGAGAACAGGGACAAGACCCGTAGTTCATTTGATGTATCAACCTCCTTTTCACTCATTTTCATATTCGATCCTTACTATAAGATATGCTTAAAGAACCACAAATTTACGAAGAATTTC
>OIHE01003170.1_pt1 | contig 1500 bp, 1 predicted proteins | sample 1582501 | NCBI WGS metagenome assembly OIHE01 (sample SAMN02674968, study PRJEB24791) | human gut metagenome, SKBSTL038 | isolation source: stool | host: Homo sapiens | place: USA
CTTTTGCGGTCGTTCGGAGAATGAAGTCGGATTCCTGATTACGGGAATGAACGGCTACATCTGCGACAGCTGTGCAACCCAGGCTTATGAGATCACTCAGGAAGCCATGGGAGCCGGCAAACAGAGCGCGGGGGCTACCCGACTCAACTTAAAGGAACTACCCAAACCGGTAGAAATAAAGAATTTCCTCGACCAATATGTGATTGGCCAGGACGATGCCAAACGCTTTCTTGCCGTATCGGTGTATAACCACTATAAACGCCTGTTGCAGAAAGACAGTGGCGATGATGTGGAAATCGAGAAGTCGAACATTATCATGGTGGGCAGCACCGGAACCGGTAAAACACTTTTGGCACGTACCATCGCCAAGCTGCTGCATGTTCCATTTACAATAGTGGATGCAACCGTGCTGACAGAGGCAGGATATGTAGGCGAAGATATCGAAAGCATTCTGACCCGTCTGCTTCAAGTGGCCGATTACAATGTCCCCGAAGCAGAGCAGGGCATTGTCTTTATCGACGAGATAGACAAGATTGCCCGTAAAGGAGACAACCCTTCCATTACCCGCGATGTCAGCGGTGAAGGGGTGCAGCAGGGATTGCTCAAACTGCTTGAAGGTTCTGTGGTCAATGTTCCGCCTCAGGGAGGACGCAAGCACCCCGACCAGAAGATGATTCCCGTAAACACGAAAAACATCCTTTTCATTTGTGGTGGTGCATTCGATGGCATCGAGAAGAAGATCGCCCAGCGTCTCAACACCCATGTCGTAGGATACAATGCTTCCCGCAAGACGGCTACTATCGACAAAAACAACATGATGCAATATATCGCACCGCAAGATTTGAAGTCGTTCGGACTGATTCCGGAGATTATCGGCCGTCTGCCGGTGCTGACTTATCTGAATCCGCTCGACCGGAACGCGCTTCGTGCCATTCTGACCGAACCTAAGAATTCCATTATCAAGCAATACATCAAGTTGTTCGAGATGGACGGCGTCAAGCTGACCTTCCAGCCCGAAGTTTACGAGTATATCGTCGACAAGGCTGTGGAATATAAGCTGGGTGCCCGTGGATTGCGCTCTATTGTAGAGACCATAATGATGGATGTCATGTTCGAGATTCCTTCTGAAGACCAGAAAGAATATGAAGTGACATTGGATTATGCGAAGCATCAACTCGAAAAAGCAAATCTTGCGAGATTGCAAACTGCTTAAAATCAAAAGGTAAGGGCGATGATGGAGGCGGTTACCGTTTTTTCTTGAAAAATATTAGTCTGATTATGCTTGATATTTAAGAAGTTGTTTATAACTTTGTTAGAGCGCTTTCCAAGCAAAGCGAGTGTTTTAAGTTAAACCATGAACTGAATAAAACAACCTAGATTAAGATGGCAGGGAAGATTAATTTGACAGACCAACTGAAAAAGTATTTCGGATTTGATAATTTCAAGGGGAACCAGCGCTACATTGCCTATCTTGACTACATATGAAGGATGCTTGAATGA
>OIHE01003225.1_pt1 | contig 1484 bp, 1 predicted proteins | sample 1582501 | NCBI WGS metagenome assembly OIHE01 (sample SAMN02674968, study PRJEB24791) | human gut metagenome, SKBSTL038 | isolation source: stool | host: Homo sapiens | place: USA
TGCAAGAAATCTTCCGCTTTCACCGCCACCCCAGATTGGGTTTCCTAAGACCAGTCCCGGGAAATAATAAATGATAAGCATCTGGATCATAAGCGGTGTACCACGTATGATCCATACAACAATATTCGTAATATAACTCAACGGTTTAAAATGTGACATCGATCCAAATGCAATAACCAGTCCCAACGGAATAGCTCCAAGAAGCGTTGCAAAAAACAGCTTCAGCGTCTGTAAAAATCCCACATTCAGTGAGTGAATAACGATTGGAAATTGTTCCATAATAAGTTCCATTTTATTAAAGCTCCATCCTAAATTTATTTTTCAATCAATGCAGCCTGTACTTTATAAGTCTCAGCACATTTCTTCATTGATCCATCTTCCATACTCTTTTTAAAGTAATCATTCAGAGCTACTGCAAGATCAGATCCTTTACGGAATCCAACACCATACTCCTCATTGTTCAGACTTATTGTGTAAGTAAGATCTGCATAACCTGTTCCTTCTCCCGGAATGAATGCCATGGTGACTATCTTTTGCGATACAGATCGCTCCGGTACGTTATCCGTCCCTACCAGTGCCATCTTGCAGAAAGACGGAAAGTCGTATGTCTTTATCTACAATGCATCAGACCATACCGTACACAATTGTGAAGTATCTGTATTGCGGTTGACCAATGACGGGTACAGCCTTATTTCTTCTGACGGACTGCAACCCGGAGACAAAATCGTATCTTCAGGAGTACATCATATAGAAAACGGGGAAACCGTAAAAACTTTGCCTGAAATCACTCACACAAATATAGGAGGACTGTTATAATGGATATAAGTAAATGGGCATTCCATAATCGTAACCTGATTTATTTCCTGATAGCCGTCCTGATGTTCGGAGGAGCTTGTTCCTGCTATCAGATGAGTAAACTGGAGGATCCGGAAATAAAGGTAAAACTTGCCATGGTGGTCACCACATATCCCGGGGCTTCGGCACATCAGGTAGAGTTGGAGGTGACCGATGTACTGGAAAAGAACATCCGCACTATGGGAAATATAGATAATATAGAAAGTTATTCTTATAATGATCTGTCACTTATACAGATTGAACTTCTGAGCACCGTGCCGGATGATGATGTGGAGCAATGCTGGGATATGCTGCGTCGCAAAGTCAATGATGCCCGGGCTTCACTGCCCGAAGGAGTCAGTGCTCCCATTGTAAAAGACGACTTCGGGAATGTGTACGGTATGTTTTACGCTTTGACCGGTGATGGTTTGTCTGATCGTGAGTTGTCGGACTATGCCGAACTGATTAAGCGTGAAGTCGGCGAACTGGAAGGGGTAGACCGGATAGATCTGTATGGAAAGCGTCCGGAGTGCATCAACATCTCTTTGTTGCAGGATCGTATGGCAAATTTGGGTGTAAAGCCTGCTGAAGTTCTTGCTACCCTGAACGGTCAAAACAAGACTACCTATACCGGCTATTATGACAATGGT
>OIHE01003584.1_pt1 | contig 1365 bp, 2 predicted proteins | sample 1582501 | NCBI WGS metagenome assembly OIHE01 (sample SAMN02674968, study PRJEB24791) | human gut metagenome, SKBSTL038 | isolation source: stool | host: Homo sapiens | place: USA
GCTGGACAGGAAAAAATCATCCTCGCTGCGCTCCGGTATTTTTTCCCGCCAGGCCGTTGCTTAAAAGGCATTCGTGGATGGCGTTGTCATTAGGATCCGATTCCAATAAAGACTCCGCCTTGTTTTTATCGATAAGCAGCATTTCTATGCCTTGTACTGTGGCGGCAGTCGCATCAGCAGGAATTTTCATAAGTTCATCCATCAGATTCATGTCATTCATAATATCTCCGTATTTGGCTTGAGTCCCGTCAAGCGTTCAGTATACCAAGACCAAAAAGCGTGGGACATAACTCGTAGCACCGAGGTTCTGGTAAACCTATCCGCAAACAAGTTAAGCCCACGCAAAAGCATAGGCGAAAACTGTTTGTCCTGCGGATAAGTGAATTTTACCAGATTTCGATGCATGACAAAAGTTAACGCTTTCCGTTTTTTATTATGTCGTTCTGCCAATACACTTTTTATGCCGTATCTGCAGAAGACCGGCCATTATATGACAACGGCCGATGTGTTAAGGCTATTTCTTGGATTCTTCCAAAGAAACCTTGCGAAACTCCTTCATCAATTTTTCCAGTTCCAACGAAGCCTTGCGGGCACGGGTACCTGCGGCCTTGTTGCCTTTTTCAATCTGAAGTGCCGCATCCGTGGAGAATGTAGCATATACTTCCTGTATTTTTGAAACCAATTCTTTCATATAAATTCTATTTAAGTTATTGATTACAAAGGTAGTGAAATTATTCGAAAATAAAAGCGATTTTGTCAATATAATAACTATCTTTCTGGTAATCAGTAAGATTTAACACCCATTGTAGAGTGTAATTATTCACCAACACAGAAAATCCTCCGTATTCCGGAGGATTGCAGGGGAATTGCCAAGGTATTTGCGAGTATATGGACATGCACAATCAGAACATTTCTTCCATTTGCCGTTTGATTTCTTCCCGTTTCGTATTCTTGTAGTAGTGCTTATAGATGGTCAATGGACTGTTGCCCGCCATCTCTGCAATCACATATGGATTGTTACCGGCATCTACCATCTTTGATATGAAAGAACCACGGGCGGAATACCAGGTGATGTTTTCTTTAATGCGTAGTATCTTGCATGCTTTCGTCAAGGTTTGTGAAAGACGTGTGGAAATTTGCTTGACACGTGTAGTCTTCTTGGAAGTGGTCGTGTGTTTATGTGTAAAAACAGGAAATACATAATTTCCGTAACTTTGCCCACGGTATTTATTCATGATGGCTTTTGCTTTGCTGAGAAGCTCCGGTTTGGCTGTTTTGGGAAACTTGATACGTTCATAGACGATGCGGTCTTCCTGGACCAAATCCCATGTCAGGTTACAGACATCGACATTCGCCATACCTCCG
>OIHE01004245.1_pt1 | contig 1186 bp, 1 predicted proteins | sample 1582501 | NCBI WGS metagenome assembly OIHE01 (sample SAMN02674968, study PRJEB24791) | human gut metagenome, SKBSTL038 | isolation source: stool | host: Homo sapiens | place: USA
ACGGAAAATTAAGTTTTGAGCAAAAATATCTATAATTATTCTAATTATCAGAAAACTAAAACAAAAGAAACAATTTACACACTCTTCTTGTGGAAAACAGGTAAAAAAACAGTCGCAAAAAAGTAAAAAAACTTTAAAAAACCTGTTGACTTTCTGAGAAATATGCCATATAATATATCTTGTCGCTGCGGGAGATACGAAAGAAACACAAAGCCGCAGGGACAAGGAAATAAAACTGATATCGGGGTGTGGCTCAGCTTGGCTAGAGCGCCTGGTTTGGGACCAGGAGGTCGCAGGTTCGAATCCTGTCACCCCGACTTCGCGGGTGTAGTTCAATGGTAGAACACCAGCCTTCCAAGCTGGATACGTGGGTTCGATTCCCATCACCCGCTTCTCGTTTGAAAACGAGAGGTTCTCATTAAGAGAGAAATGAGTCTGTAGCTCAGCTGGATAGAGCAACGGCCTTCTAAGCCGTAGGTCGAGGGTTCGAATCCCCCCAGGCTCGTTTTGTGGTGGGTATGGTGCAGTTGGTTAGCGCGCCAGATTGTGGTTCTGGATATCATGGGTTCGAGTCCCATTACCCACTCTTTTCTTTTATAAGAAGCACTAGTTAAGCAGTGTCATAGTTGAGTTTACTAATGGGCTATCGCCAAGCGGTAAGGCACAGGACTTTGACTCCTGCATTCGCTGGTTCGAATCCAGCTAGCCCAGTTTGCCTGGATTAGCGGGTATTATAAGAAAATAAGGGCGTGTAGCTCAGTTGGTAGAGCACTTGACTTTTAATCAAGTTGTCCGGGGTTCGAATCCCCGCACGCTCATTGTAGAACAAGCGATTTTGCTTGTTCTTTTTGTTATATTAACTTATATTTTGATTACACCTATGCTATGCAAAAGATTCAGCACAGACATAATATGTGAAAAAGTCTGAAATATGTTGGAATATTTATTTGAATCGGAAATAGATGTGGATAACATCTAATTTACAACACAGGTATACAGAAGATATAATAAAAGCGCAAGTGATACGGATAGAAATAAATTGGAAGGATAAGCATTTGCAGAAAAATTTATGGAATACTTATATGAAAAATTAGAAGCATATGGGAAGTCGGATTATTATGGGTTTCATATGCCTGGGCATAAACGTAATTCGGATGTTACACAAGCGAATTTACCATATGGAATT
>OIHE01004676.1_pt1 | contig 1091 bp, 2 predicted proteins | sample 1582501 | NCBI WGS metagenome assembly OIHE01 (sample SAMN02674968, study PRJEB24791) | human gut metagenome, SKBSTL038 | isolation source: stool | host: Homo sapiens | place: USA
GTCAAATACTGGTAGGTTTAACGATAACATTTATTATTTTTGTAAGTTAAATAATGGCTTCCTGCTATTGGAAGCACAAATTTAATGGAATCTTATGAAAACAAAGCAAGAAATCGTAGCTAATTGGCTACCCCGTTACACCAAACGTAACCTGGAAGACTTTGGAGAGTATATCCTGTTGACTAACTTCAACAAGTATGTAGAAATATTTGCAGAGAAATTTAATGTTCCCATTTTGGGTAAAGACGCCAATATGATCTCTGCCAGTGCAGAAGGAATCACAATCATCAACTTTGGCATGGGAAGTCCCAATGCCGCCATAATTATGGATTTGCTGAGTGCCATCTCTCCAAAGGCCTGCCTGTTTCTGGGAAAATGTGGCGGAATCGATAAAAAAAATAAAATAGGTGACCTGATTCTGCCAATTGCCGCTATCCGCGGTGAAGGTACCTCAAACGACTATTTCCCGCCGGAGGTTCCGTCCCTGCCGGCATTTATGCTGCAGCGTGCCGTATCATCGGCTATCCGTGACTATGCTCGCGATTATTGGACAGGAACAGTCTATACAACCAACCGCCGTATTTGGGAGCATGATGACACCTTTAAAGAGTATCTGAAAAGAACTCGTGCAATGGCAGTTGATATGGAAACGGCAACTCTGTTCAGTTGCGGTTTTGCCAATCATATCCCGACCGGAGCTTTACTACTCGTATCCGACCAGCCTATGATTCCGGAAGGAGTGAAAACTGATAAAAGCGACAACATCGTTACCAAAAACTATGTAGAGGAGCATGTAGAGATAGGCATCGCCTCGCTACGAATGATCATTGATGAAAAGAAAACTGTAAAACACCTGAAATTCGACTGGTAACGCCACACTTATATTTATATGGCCAAACAAGAACTGACTTGCGATGACATCCTCAAAGAACTGAGGGCCAAGCAATATCGTCCCATCTACTATTTGATGGGAGAAGAATCGTATTATATCGACTTAATAGCCGATTACATTACCGACAACGTACTGACGGATACTGAGAAAGAGTTTAACCTGACCGTAGTATATGAGATCGGAAGAGCACACGTCTGAA
>OIHE01004950.1_pt1 | contig 1036 bp, 2 predicted proteins | sample 1582501 | NCBI WGS metagenome assembly OIHE01 (sample SAMN02674968, study PRJEB24791) | human gut metagenome, SKBSTL038 | isolation source: stool | host: Homo sapiens | place: USA
GCTCTTCCGATCTCACATTGATATAGATTATTGATTAAATTGTTTATAATTTTTATATTTATGTAGAAATATAAATAAAACCCAGATATAATAAGAACATAGTTTATTTTGTTTTATTATATGAGGTGATTTTATGGAAACAAAATGGTATTCTGACTTTTGGAATCTATTGACTCAACCATTCAAGGGTGGTATCGATCAAGTCGTACAGTATGGTACATTGAAAAAGGGCTTCTTAGGGACAGCGCTCTTATGGGCGATTCCTTACATTTTACTAGGTTTGTTTGGGGCCTTGTTGTTCCCATTGCTTCCTAGAAGCGAATTTTCTGCTATGGGCATGCTCCTTGGGGCTGGCGTAGGCTTCTTCTTTATTCTCGCTTATATTGCTAGTATCATTTGGTCCTTTGTCATGGTGGCTGTTGGGTCCTATGTATTTAACTGGGTGGCTGTAAAAATGGGCGGTACTGACGATGTACAGTCTGTTATGAAGTATTATTATGTACTTGTGTGTATACAATTGTTTTTATTCTCATGGCTATCTTCGGTGGCCTATTTGGTAGCTCTACATTATCCAAGCTTATTTCTAATTTAGGCTCTCTAGTAATTTTTGTCTTATCCGTGTGGGTAGGCCTTGAATTGATGGCAAGACAAACTACGTTGACTAAGATGCAAGTATTCATTGCCGGTATCGTAACATTTGTTATCTTCGTCATTATTTCGCTTATTTTCATGGCTCTTTTTGGTGGCTGTGCAGCCTTGGTAGGCCGATAATTTCATTATTATAAAAAATCCTCTTTTTTCGATAAATATTTTTTCGGAAAAAGAGGATTTTTATAGTATTACGTCGAAATCATATATCAAGAACTCAAAGTTTCACATAAGGAGGCGATTCCGATGAAAGAATATAGTAGTGATCAGATTCGTAATGTAGCTGTGGTGTCCCACGATGGGGCGGGGAAAACGGCTTTAGTAGAATCCTTGTTATTAACCTCTGGTGCTGTTGATTTTGTTGGCCGTGGTCAAGATAACAAACATA